>Ga0207655_1002207_pt1 | contig 16164 bp, 15 predicted proteins | sample KBSM44metaG_FD_184398 | JGI IMG/M metagenome (GOLD analysis project Ga0207655, IMG submission 184398) | Miscanthus rhizosphere microbial communities from Kellogg Biological Station, Michigan, USA - KBS M4-4 metaG (SPAdes) (version 2) | ecosystem: Host-associated > Plants > Roots > Rhizosphere >...
CCGGACGACCCCAGGATGGAGATCACGTCACCGTCGCGTGCGGTCAGCGAAATGCCCTTGAGAATTTCCTGCTCGCCGTAGCGTTTGTGCAGATTGCGGATTTCCAGCGCGGGCGTGGCCTGAGCCATGTGCGGTCCTCATGTGTTCGGGTGCGTTCCCAGCTATTGGCGGCCTTCCTGGCGTGCGCCAAGCTAGCATAGCGGCATTATGACGGCCAACAGGGTCGCCGGGGACTGTGGGCACTGGTGGGGCAGTTTGTCGCATCGCTACAGCGTAACGTCGCGCAGATGTCCGCGAAGGTGTCGCCCAGCACCAGAGCCTTGATGAAAAAAGGCGCGATGGTGCCACCTTTGGGCCGCTCATGGAAGCGGTTTTGGCCCATTGGCGGGGTAAAGCCGACCTTTAGGTCAAACGATTCCAGTGGGGGCAGGTTTACCCGCGAATGCGTCGCTAGCTTTAAAGGTTGTACCTCAAGGTTGCACTTTTTTGCATTGCGGTGGTGCACAGGTGTTACCGGGGAGCACCTGTGGTGCATTTGTAAGTGGGTATTTCAGTAATCCGATGATTTGGTGCTCTTTCGGTCAAGTCTTGGCCGAAAGCCCTCCAAGCCGCGTCCTAAAAGGCCCGCAGAAACTTCTGACGAATGCATTCAGCACATGGCGCGCTTATTGCCAGTAGGAAACCGCCGATTGCAGCGACGCCTAGGCCAACCCTTGGTGCGCTTTGTACCCGCAGTCGGAGTGGTCCACTCCTTACAAAGGTAGTTTCAATGAGCGGTAACAATTCCAATGACCTCGCTCAGGGGCTCAAACAACGGCATGTGACCATGCTGTCCATCGCTGGCGTCATCGGTGCCGGCCTGTTCGTAGGCTCCGGCCACGCCATCGCAGCTGCCGGCCCTGCCGTGCTGCTGGCATATGCCGCCGCCGGTACCCTGGTGGTGCTGGTGATGCGCATGTTGGGTGAAATGGCTGTCGCCTCGCCTGACACCGGTTCGTTCTCCACATATGCCGACCGCGCCATCGGGCGCTGGGCCGGTTTCACCATTGGCTGGCTGTACTGGTGGTTCTGGGTGCTGGTGATACCGCTGGAGGCCAATGCCGCCGCAGCCATCCTGCATGCGTGGTTCCCTGCGGTCGACCTGTGGGCATTCTCCCTCATCATTACCTTGGCGCTGACGCTGACCAACCTGTGCAGCGTTAAGAACTACGGTGAGTTCGAGTTCTGGTTCGCCCTGCTCAAGGTGCTGGCGATCATCGGCTTCATCGCCGTGGGCTGTGCTGCCTTGTTCGGCTTCGTGCCAAACAGTCAGGTGAGCGGTGCCAGCCACCTGTTCGATACCCAAGGTTTCATGCCGAACGGCCTGGGCGCCGTGCTGGCCGCGATGCTGACCACCATGTTCTCGTTCATGGGTACTGAAATCGTCACCATCGCCGCTGCCGAGTCGAAGGACCCGGGCAAGCAGATCAGCCGTGCCACCAATTCGGTGATCTGGCGTATCTGCCTGTTCTACCTGGTGTCGATCTTCCTGGTCGTGGCCTTGGTGCCTTGGAACGACCCAGCGCTGGCCGAAACCGGTTCCTACCAGACCGTGCTGAGCCGTATCGGCGTACCGAATGCCAAGCTGATCGTCGACATCGTGGTGTTGATCGCGGTGACCAGCTGCCTGAACTCGGCGCTGTACACTTCGTCGCGCATGCTGTTCTCGCTGAGCAAGCGTGGCGACGCACCGGCCATCGCCCAGCGCACCACCAAGGCGGCTACCCCGCACGTGGCGGTTTTGCTGTCCACGGCAGCGGCGTTCCTTTGCGTGTTCGCCAACTTCCTGGCCCCGGCCCAGGTGTTCGAGTTCCTGCTGGCCAGTTCGGGCGCCATTGCGCTGCTGGTGTACCTGGTGATTGCCGTGTCGCAGTTGCGCATGCGTGCCCAGCGTGAAGCCCGCGGCGAGAAAATCACATTCAAGATGTGGCTGTTCCCGGGCCTGACCTGGGCGACCATTGCCTTCATCGTTGCCATTCTGGTGGTAATGGCGTTGCGTGAAGATCACCGCGCCGAAATCATCGCGACTGCGCTGCTGAGTATTGGTGTGGTGGCAGCTGGCTTGCTGGTGCACCGCAAGCGTGAGGCTGCCGGACGGGTGGCGCTGGATAACTGATCCGCGCTGGCTGAGATGAAAAGGCCGTGCCCTGTGAGGGGCACGGCCTTTTTCGTTGGCAGGTTAAACGGCCCTGTCAGCCAAACTGCTTCTGCTGTTGCTGCTGCTTGGCAACCAGTTCGGAAGCGGCGATATAGGCCTCCTGGAACTCATCGCTCTCCAGCCAGGCCATGGTGGCCTCTTCGTCAGCGCCGTCCAGCCATTTGCGGTAGGCGTTGAACACCAGCACGATGTAGTCGGTGGCGTGCTCTTCCTTGTGCCCCTTGAGTACCAGGGCCAGCAGCGGGTCCACCAGGAACACCGAGATCATCGGTACCAGGCCGCCCTCCTGGGCTTCCTTCATCTTGTTGAACATCGCGTCGTAGCTGCCCGACTCCATGGCCTTGTTGTACACCTGCTCGACGCTGGCGCTGTCGCCGGCACTGGCCTTGACCGCCTGGCCGCTGCGCACCATGCGGTTCTGCTTGGCCTTGCTGGCGGCGCGTTTGGCGCGTTTCTGTTGCTTGGTAGGGGTGGCCATGGGGTGAATCCTTGGGGTGTTCGGAAATTGCGCGTATTGAAGCGCAGCTGCCTCGGCGTTTCAACTCGCCAGCGGGGCGGGCTCATCCTCTTCGAACCCGTGCGATGCCCTGCCGACCAGCAGTTCATCCGGCGCATGGGCCACGCTATGGTCCTTGTCGGGGTAGTCCAGCGAGTGCAGGAAGTGGCGGATGCAGTTGAGCCGCGCACGCTTCTTGTCATCGGACTTGATCACTGTCCACGGTGCATCGGCAGTGTCGGTATGGAAGAACATCGCTTCCTTGGCGGCGGTGTAGTCTTCCCACTTGTCCAGCGACTTGATGTCGATAGGTGACAGCTTCCAGTGCTTGAGCGGGTCGTCGCGGCGCGAGATGAAGCGGCGCAGCTGCTCTTCGCGGTTCACCGAAAACCAGTACTTGAACAGCAGGATGCCGCTGTTGCACAGCATGCGCTCAAGGTCCGGCGCCTGGCGCATGAATTCCAGGTACTGCAGTGGCGTGCAGAACTCCATCACCTTCTCTACCCCGGCGCGGTTGTACCAGGAGCGGTCGAAGAACACCATTTCACCCGCCGTGGGCAGGTGCTGGATATAGCGCTGGAAATACCACTGGCCCTGCTCCTGCTCGGAAGGCTTCTCGAGCGCAACGATTCGAGCGCCACGTGGGTTGAGGTGCTCCATGAAGCGCTTGATGGTGCCGCCCTTGCCGGCGGCATCGCGCCCCTCGAACAGAATCACCACACGTTGGCCGGTGTCCTTTACCCAGCTCTGCACCTTCAGCAGCTCTATCTGTAGCGCGTGCTTGGCCTTCTCGTAGTCCTGGCGGCGCAGCCGGGTGCGGTAGGGGTAGCTGGCCGGCAGGCGCGCCGAGGTGCTGTCTTCATTGCTGCCCCTGGGAGCGGTAGCCACTTCCAGCGCTGCGGGTTGCTGGCTGATGCGGGTGATCGTCGGTTCCGGCTTGCGCTGGCGTGGGCGGCGCGTGCGGACTGGGGTGACGGCAGGTTCGCCGGGGGCGGGGAGCAGTAGGGGGGATTCTTCGCTCATGGGGTCCTTGCTAGTCGATTCGGATGTCCGTCCTCGATTATGAAGGTGAGCGAATGGTGGCTACTTGATGCTGGTCAATGAGCAAAAATCACAGGCAACAAAAAACCCGCACTAGGCGGGTTTCTTGTTGTCGCTTCGGGTAACTTTGCAACCACCAGAAGCTTGAAGGTGGTGCCCAGAGACGGAGTCGAACCGCCGACACGAGGATTTTCAATCCTCTGCTCTACCGACTGAGCTATCTGGGCGACGAGGTGAATTAAATAGATTTCCGGACCGCTCGTCAACGACTTTTTGAAAAAATTTTAAATTAATTCCGTCGCTTACGATTTTTGGGGTCATTCGGCCGGTGGAACGTAGCCTTCGGCCTGGGCGTATTCTTCGCCGGCGAAAAACTTGTCCATCTCGGCCTGGAGGAATTTGCGGTCCTCGGCGTTCATCATGTTCAGGCGCTTTTCGTTGATCAGCATGGTCTGGTGCTTCTGCCAGTCAGCCCAGGCTTTCTGCGAGATGTGTTCGAAGATGTCCTGGCCCTTGGCGCCTGGGTAGGGCGGGCGTTCCAGGCCTGGGAGTTCTTCTTGGTACTTGCGGCACATCACGGTGCGGGTCATCGGGCGTCTCCTGCAATCAGTTCGTCGGCCGCGCGTTCAAGCAGCTTTTTTACCGGGGCGGCAAGGCCCAGGCGCGGCGGGGTGGCGAGGTTATACCAGAGCCAGTCGGCCTCGGCCATGTGCTCGCCGACCGGGTCGACGCGCACCAGCCAGGGCTCGATCGCCAGCTGGAAGTGGCTGAAGGTGTGGGTCAGGCCATCCATGGCGTGGCTGCCAGCCAGGCGCAGGCCGTGCTGATAGGCCAGGTCTTCGAGTTGGGCAATGTCATCCAGCTCCGGCAGGCTCCACAAACCACCCCACAGGCCGCTGGAAGGGCGGCGATACAACAGGATGGCGCCTTCGGGGTTGGTCAGCAGAGGCATCAGGGTGCGCCGTTGCGGCAGCGCTTTGCGCGGCTTGGGCTCGGGGTAGCGGGTTTCTTCACCGTGCAGGTGCGCTTCGCAGCCGCGCTGCAGCGGGCAGATCAGGCAGCTGGGCTTGCTGCGCGTGCATAGCGTGGCGCCCATGTCCATCATCGCCTGGGTGTAGTGGTTGGCGCGCAATTGTGGGGTGAAGCGCTCGGCGGTGGCCCACAGCTGGTTGGCCACCTTGGGCTCGCCGGGGTAGCCCGCCTGGGCGCTGTAGCGGGCCAGCACGCGCTTGACGTTGCCGTCGAGGATCGGCGCGCGGATGCCCATGCTGATGCTGGCGATGGCACCTGCCGTGGAGCGGCCGATGCCGGGCAGCTCGGTAAGCTGCTCGACACTGCGCGGGAATTCGCCGCCATGTTGTTCGACGACGATCTTCGCGGCCTTTTGCAGGTTGCGGGCACGGGTGTAGTAGCCCAGCCCGGTCCACAGGTGCAGCACTTCGTCCTCCGGCGCCTCAGCCAGGGCCTGCACGGTCGGCAGGGCCTGCATGAAGCGGTCGAAGTAGTTGAGCACGGTGCTGACCTGGGTCTGCTGCAGCATGATTTCTGACACCCATACCCGGTACGGGGTGATGCCCTGTTGCCAGGGCAGGTCGTGCCGGCCGTGCTCGTCATACCAATCCAGCACAGCGCTGGAGAACTGCTCGGGGCTCATCGCTTGAACAGCCCCTTGAGCGCGTCTTTCACTTCCGGGCTCACTTTGTCTCCAAGTTTTTCTTCAAGCTTTTCGTCGATCTTGTCTTGCAGGCGGTTGCCGGCCAGCTTGGCCGCCACCTTGCCCAGGCCGTTCTGGTCCAGGCGGCAGGCCTTGGCGCCAAGTTCCAGCGGGCCGCGGCAGCGCAGCGGCACTTCAACGCCAACATACCGTTCGTTGACCTGGCAGGCAGGGTCCGGCATGGCGCGCTGGTCGCCTTCGACGATCACACCCACGTTGTAGTCCATGCCCAGCACGCGCAGGTCGAGGTCACCATGGCCGTTGACGGTCAGGCCTGGGATGCGGGCCTTGAGGTCCGGGTTGCTGGCGACGCCATTGCGTACCACGAGGCTGCCGCGCAGCTCCTGGAACGGGGTGTCCTTGCCGCGTGGTTCGCCGCTCAGGGTTTTGCGGTTGAGGGTGGCGATGGCCTGGCACAGCTGCTGTTCCAGGTTGGCATTGACCAGCACACCGTCGTTGATGGTGAAGTTTGCGCTGCCGTTCAGGGTGTCGACCAGTGCCTTCTGGCTGTTACCGGTGGCCGTCAGATCACTGGTCAGGGTCAGCAGGCCCTTGACCGGTGGCGTCTGCTCCTTGCCTTCGGTCTTGATGAAGTGCTCCACCGGCACCCGTTGGATGTTGGTGTTCACGCCCAGTTGTGGCACGGCAGGGCGCACGTCGACCGTGCCCTTGGCTTCGAAGGTGCCGTTGTACAGTTCGCCGCGCAGGGTTTGCAGGGTCAACAGGCCAGCTTGGCCAATGGCCTTGAGCTGGGCGTCTTCGATCGGCAGCTTGTCCAGGGTCAACGAACCGAAGGCCAGGTCGGCCTGCAGGTCGAGGGCGCGCAGGCGGTCCACCGGCAGCAGTTTGTCGTCGCTCCAGGCCACTTGAGTTGGGGCATTGGGCAGTGGCGTGGTGCCGGCACCGGCCACGGCGCTGGCTTCCTGTTGCTTCACCTCGGCCTGGCGCGCAGCGGTGGCGCCCTTGGCTTCTTCGCTCTTGGCCGGCAGGTAGCGGTCGGCGTTGAAGGTGTCGCCTTTGAGCTGCAGGCGCAGGGCCTGCTTGGCGAAGTCTTCGACGGCCACGCGGCCGCTGAAGGTGCTGTCGTCCAGCTTCACCGCCAGGTCTTCCAGGGCCAGGCTGTTGGGCGTGCCCTGCAGGCGAGTCACCAGCTCCAGCTTGGCGAAGGCGGCCGGGTCGTTGGTGGCCGGCAGTGGGCGGCCGATGCTGTCGAGGAAGGTGCGCAGGTTGAACTGGGCGATGGACAGACCGCCGCTCAGCTGGGGTGCCTTGTCCAGGTCACGCAGGTTCAGCTCACCGAGGGCGCGCAGCTGGTTGGCGGAGACTTTCAGGCCGTTCCACGAAGCCACATTGGCAGCCAGGTCTACCAGCAGTTGGCCTTGGGCGGCAAAGGTCACGGTCTTGCCACCAGTGGGTTCACCCGAGGTTTCGCCCGACAGGCGCATGTCTTCGAAGTTGTAGCGCTTGAGCTTGCGGTCGAAGCGCAGTTCGCCGGCCAGCTCGGTGCGGGCCTTGATGTTCGGTTGGCTGGCGCTGATGAAGGCGCTGGCCTTGAGCGGAATGTTGGCGCCTTCATGGACCGGGCCGGTGCTCAGCTGGATGCTTTCGGCGCTATAGCTTTGGCCGGTCTTGGCATCGGTGTACTGCACGCGGGCGTTGTTCACGGTCAGGCTGTCGATGTCCAGCTTGACGGCGCGGTCGTTGTTGTCGGCGGTCGTGGGCTTCTGCTCGGCAGGTGGCTGCGCGGGTGCACCGGCGGTTGTGCCGTTTTGCGCAGGCAGCGGCTTGCCGATGTCTTCCCAGTTGCCATGGCCCTGTTCGTCACGCGCCAGGGTCAGGTTCAGGCCTTCGACGCGTACATCGCTCATTTGCACTTCGCGGCGCAGCAATGGCAGTACACGGACCGAAAGGCCGAGCATCTGCAGGTCGGCGAACGGTTCCTTGGGTTTGGCCAAGGTGGCGATGCTGGCTTCGTGCAGCTCCAGGCCCAGCCATGGGAACAGGCTCCAGCCGATATCGCCGTTGAGGGTCAGCTCCACGTGAGCCTTGTCGCGTGCCAGCTGGCGAATCTCGTCTTTGTAGTCGTTGGGATCAAAGAGGTGGGTCAGGGCGAAGCCCAGCGCCACGATGATCAGCAGCAACCCGAGAAGCCCCAGTCCCAGGATTTTGCCGAACGCTTTCATGGGCGAGTCCTTGTAGTCCGTTAGTGAAATTCAGGCGGCAGAGTATAACGCCGCGAGGGTTGTCCCTGCGTATTCGACCAGAGATACAGGGCATATCCTACGTTTTCAGCAGATGGTACGGCTTTCGGCGGGCAGATGTTCGCCTGTGCCGGCCTCTTCGCGGGTTTACCCGCGAAGAGGCTGGCACAGGAAAGAGGACCGTTTCAGCCAAGCAATAAATCACGATATCAGATTGCTTTCACGCTACTTGGCTCTGCTAACCTTGCGCCGCTTTGCGAGCACCCTCCCTATAACAAGGATCAGATCCATGACCAGTACCGTCGCGACGGGCTCCTCGGCCAGTGCGCCAGGCTTCCTGTCGAAGGAGCGCATCATCGCCCGCCCGGGCTTCAACCGCTGGCTGGTGCCACCCGCCGCCCTGGCCATTCACTTGTGCATCGGCATGGCCTATGGCTTCTCGGTGTTCTGGTTGCCTTTGTCGCAAGCCCTCGGCATCACCGCCCCCGTTGCCTGTGCCGCAGACATGAGCTTCATGGCCCGGATGTTCAGCGCCGAATGCGACTGGCCGATCTCGATGCTGAGCTGGATCTACACCCTGTTCTTCGTCTTTCTCGGCTGCTCGGCGGCGGTGCTGGGCGGTTGGCTGGAGCACGCCGGCCCGCGCAAGGCTGGCCTGGTTTCGGCCCTGTGCTGGTGTGGCGGCATGCTGCTTTCGGCAATCGGCGTGAAAACCCACCAGCTATGGCTGATGTGGCTGGGCTCCGGCGTGATTGGCGGTATCGGCCTGGGATTGGGCTATATCTCGCCAGTGTCGACCCTGATCAAGTGGTTCCCGGACAAGCGCGGCATGGCCACCGGCATGGCGATCATGGGCTTTGGCGGCGGGGCCATGGTGGGTGCACCGCTGGCCACCGCGCTGATGGGGCATTTTGGCAACGAGCATGAAGTTGGCGTGTGGCAGAGCTTCGTCGCCATGGCGGCGATCTACTTCGTGTTCATGACTGCCGGCGCTCTGGCATATCGTGTCCCGCCGACCGGCTGGAAGCCTGAAGGCTGGACGGCCCCGGTGAAAAAGGCCGGCAACGCCATGGTCACCGACCGTCACGTGCACGTCAGCGTGGCCTGGAAGACGCCTCAGTTTGCGCTGATCTGGCTGGTGTTGTGCCTGAACGTGTCGGCAGGCATCGGCATTCTTGGCATGGCTTCGCCGCTGCTGCAGGAGGTGTTCGCCGGCAAGCTGCTGGGCAACGAACTGACCTTCAGCCAGCTGAACACTGCCCAGCTGGCGCAGATTGCCGCGATCGCTGCCGGTTTTACTGGCTTGCTGAGCCTGTTCAACATTGGCGGGCGGTTCTTCTGGGCGTCGTTCTCCGACTACATCGGCCGCAAGAACACCTACTTCGCTTTCTTCGCCTTGGGCGTTGGCCTTTACAGCCTGGTGCCGAACATGGGGCACTTGGGTAACGTGGCGCTGTTCGTGGCCGCGTTCTGCATCATCCTGTCGATGTATGGTGGCGGCTTCGCGACCGTGCCGGCGTACCTGGCTGACCTCTTCGGTACGCAGATGGTCGGCGCCATTCATGGTCGTCTGCTGACGGCCTGGGCGGCGGCGGGGGTGCTGGGGCCGGTGTTGATCACTTATCTGCGTGAGTCTCAGTTGGCCGCGGGTGTGGAGCGGGCAGCGGCTTACGACATGACCTTGTACATCCTCGCTGGCCTGCTTGTGCTGGGCTTTATCTGCAACATGCTGGTACGCCCGGTGGCCGACAAGCATTTCATGAGCGATGCAGAGCTGGCCGCCGAGCGGGCGTTGAGCCATGACAAGGGCGCCGACAGTGCACGCTCGCTGGAGTGGAAAGCGGCGCCGGGCAGCCTGCCACTGGTGCTGCTGGCCTGGGCTGTGGTGGTCGTGCCGTTGGCCTGGGGGGGGTGGGTAACCTTGCAGAAGACAGCTGTGCTGTTCCACTGAGCCGCTCCTTTGGGGTTGCAAGGCAGCCCCAATTACCTGGTTGTATAGACCTGTAGCGGCATCTAGCCCGCGTAATTCCTCGCTTTGCCATATGTCATCCGCGTTTCAAGCTGGCGCGTTCTGGGCCTATAATGGAGCCCTTTTCGCCCAATGATTTTGCGGAGCTGGTGATGGTCGAACGTAAGGCTTCCGTCGAGCGCAATACCCTGGAAACCCAGGTCAAGTGCTCGATCAACCTCGATGGCAGTGGCAAGGCCCGATTCGATATCGGTGTGCCTTTCCTTGAACACATGCTGGACCAGATCGCCCGCCATGGGCTGATCGATCTGGATATCGAGTGCAAGGGTGATACGCATATCGACGATCACCATACCGTCGAAGACGTTGGCATTACCCTGGGCATGGCATTCGCCCAGGCCATCGGTGACAAGAAAGGCATCTTCCGCTACGGCCATGCCTACGTGCCGCTGGACGAAGCGCTGTCGCGCGTGGTCATCGACTTTTCTGGCCGCCCAGGCCTGCAGATGCACGTGCCGTACACCCGCGCCAGCGTTGGTGGCTTCGATGTTGACCTGTTCCAGGAGTTTTTCCAGGGTTTCGTCAACCATGCCCTGGTCACCCTGCACATCGACAACCTGCGTGGCCACAACACCCACCACCAGATCGAAACCGTGTTCAAGGCTTTCGGCCGCGCTCTGCGCATGGCCATTACCCTCGACGAGCGCATGGCCGGGCAGATGCCTTCCACCAAAGGGTGCCTGTAAATGCAGACGGTAGCCGTAATCGACTATGGCATGGGCAACCTGCACTCGGTGGCCAAGGCGCTTGAGCACGTAGGTGCCGGTAAGGTGTTGGTCACCAGCGATGCCGCAGTGATCCGCGAGGCCGACCGCGTGGTGTTCCCAGGTGTGGGTGCGATTCGCGACTGCATGGCCGAAATCCGCCGCCTGGGCTTCGACAGCCTGGTACGTGAAGTCAGCCAGGACCGCCCGTTCCTCGGTATCTGCGTCGGTATGCAGGCGCTGCTCGAACACAGCGAAGAAAACACCGGTGTCGATTGCATCGGTCTGTTTCCCGGCCAGGTGCGTTTCTTCGGCAAAGACCTGCAAGAAGACGGCGAGCACCTGAAGGTGCCGCACATGGGCTGGAACGAAGTTGCCCAGACCATCGACCACCCGCTGTGGCACGACATCCCCGACCGCGCACGTTTCTACTTCGTGCACAGCTACTACATCAATGCCGGCAAGCCGGGCCAGGTGGTCGGTCGCGGCCACTATGGCGTCGATTTCGCCGCCGCGCTGGCTGATGGCTCGCGCTTTGCCGTGCAGTTCCACCCGGAGAAGAGCCATACCCATGGCCTGCAGTTGCTGCAGAACTTCGTCGCCTGGGACGGGCGCTGGTAATGAGCAGGTCGAAGACCAAGGCCCCGATCATGACCCTGGCCCCCGAGCAGGAGCGCGATGCGCTCGACACGCTCAAGCGCTTCCTTGAAGACCGCTTCGAGCTGCAGCTGGGGTCGTTCGAGGTGGCCGAAGTCCTCGAGCTGTTCACCAAGGAAATTGCACCCCATTACTACAACAGGGCGATTGCCGATGTTCAGCTGCACCTCAAGGAGCGGTTCGAGAGCATCGAAAGCGACCTGTGGGCACTCGAGAAGCCCTGAAACCCAACAAATAGACAGGTTCCCAAGATGCTGATTATCCCCGCTATCGATCTGAAGGACGGTGCCTGCGTGCGCCTGCGCCAGGGCCGCATGGAAGACTCCACGGTATTTTCCGACGACCCGGTGAGCATGGCCGCCAAGTGGGTCGAGGGTGGCTGCCGCCGCCTGCACCTGGTCGACCTCAACGGCGCTTTCGAAGGCCAACCGGTCAACGGTGAAGTGGTTACCGCCATCGCCAAACGTTACCCGACTCTGCCGATCCAGATCGGCGGCGGTATCCGTTCGCTGGAAACCATCGAGCACTACGTCAAGGCTGGCGTCAGCTACGTGATCATCGGCACCAAGGCGGTCAAGCAGCCCGAGTTCGTCGCCGAAGCGTGCAAGGCCTTCCCAGGCAAGGTCATCGTTGGCCTGGATGCCAAGGACGGCTTCGTCGCCACCGACGGCTGGGCCGAAGTCAGCTCGGTGCAGGTCATCGACCTGGCCAAGCGTTTCGAGGCCGATGGCGTCTCGGCGATCGTCTACACCGACATCGCCAAGGACGGCATGATGCAGGGCTGCAACGTGCCGTTCACCAAGGCGCTGGCCGAAGCCACCCGCATTCCGGTGATCGCGTCTGGCGGCATTCACAACCTGGGCGACATCAAGGCCCTGCTCGACGCCAAGGCGCCAGGCATTGTCGGCGCCATCACAGGCCGTGCCATCTACGAAGGCACGCTCGATGTCGCCGAGGCCCAGGCCTTCTGCGACAACTACCAAGGCTGAGGACTGAACCATGGCACTGGCCAAGCGCATCATCCCTTGCCTGGACGTGGACAACGGCCGGGTGGTCAAGGGCGTCAAGTTCGAGAACATCCGTGATGCCGGCGACCCGGTGGAAATCGCCCGTCGGTACAACGAGCAGGGTGCCGACGAAATCACTTTCCTCGACATCACCGCCAGCGTCGATGGCCGCGACACTACCCTGCATACCGTCGAGCGCATGGCCAGCCAGGTGTTCATCCCGCTGACCGTGGGCGGTGGCGTGCGTACCGTGCAGGACATCCGTAACCTGCTCAACGCCGGTGCCGACAAGGTTTCGATCAACACGGCTGCGGTGTTCAACCCGGAGTTCGTGGGCGAGGCTGCGGACCGTTTCGGTTCGCAGTGCATCGTTGTCGCCATCGATGCCAAGAAAGTGTCCGGGCCGGGTGAAACGCCGCGCTGGGAGATTTTCACCCACGGTGGGCGCAAGCCGACTGGCCTGGATGCAGTGGAGTGGGCGAAGAAGATGGAAGGCCTGGGTGCAGGCGAGATTCTGCTCACCAGCATGGACCAGGACGGCATGAAGAACGGCTTCGACCTGGGCGTTACCCGTGCCATCAGTGATGCGCTGGGTATTCCGGTGATTGCCTCGGGTGGTGTGGGCAACCTGCAGCACCTGGCTGACGGTATTCTGGAAGGGCATGCCAGCGCGGTGCTGGCGGCCAGTATCTTCCACTTTGGCGAGTACACGGTACCGGAAGCCAAGGCCTACATGGCTTCGCGCGGGATCGTCGTTCGCTGACAGATCGCTGGGAGGGCTTTGCCCTCCTATCGCGACACAAGGCCGCTCCTACAGGGTAATGCGTATCTCTGTAGGAGCGGCCTTGTGTCGCGATGGGCCGCAACGCGGCCCCAATTGCATCACCCGTGATTCTTGCCGAGCAACGCGTGATAAAGCTCGGTATCCCCAAGAATCCCCACCACCCTGTCGTTATCCTGCAGCACCAGCTTGTTGCCAGTCTGATAACGAATCTGCAGCGCCTCGCGCATGCCGATGTCGGCGTGCACCACGGTCGGTCTGCGCTCCAGCAGCTCCACATCCTGCCCCGGTGCCCAGTTCTGCATGTCCAGCCCGTTTTGGCCCTGGCGAGCACGCTTGAGCGCGCCGCCTTCGCCCAGGTCCAGCCACGAATCGATACCGGGGTCCAGGCACACCGAACCATTGACCCGCTTGCAGTTGTCCAGGCTGCGCATCAGGCTGCGGCCGCACAGCACGTTCAGCGGGTTGGTGTGGGCGACGAAGGTGCGCACGTATTCGTCGGCCGGGTTGAGCACGATTTCTTCCGGCTTGCTGTACTGGATGATCCGCCCGTCCTTCATGATCGCAATACGGGTACCCAGCTTCAGTGCCTCGTCCAGGTCATGGCTGACGAACACGATGGTCTTGCTCAGCTTGGCCTGCAGGCCCAGCAGTTCGTCCTGCAGGCCCTGGCGGATCAGCGGGTCGAGGGCCGAGAACGGTTCGTCCATCAACAGGATGTCGGCATCCATGGCCAGTGCACGGGCCAGGCCCACGCGCTGCTGCATGCCGCCTGACAGCTCGTCCGGCTTCTTGTTGCGCCATTGGGTCAGGCCCACCAGCTCAAGCTTCTCGTCGACCAGCTTGCGCCGTTCCTTTTCCGGGCGGCCCTGCATTTCCAAACCAAAGCTGATGTTCTCGCGCACCGTCAGCCAGGGCATCAGGGCGAACTTCTGGAACACCATGGCAATGCGCTTGGTGCGCATCATCTTCAGCTCGGCCGGGGAGCAGTGGGCAATGTCGATGTGCTTGCCTTCGTGCTCGACGAACAGCTTGCCACGGCTGACGGTGTTGAGGCCGTTGATGCAGCGCAGCAGGCTCGACTTGCCCGAGCCGGACAGGCCCATCAGCACGCAGATCTCGCCCTTGTTGATATCCAGGTTGGCCTTCTCGACGCCAACCACCAGGCCGGTCTGCTTGAGGATCTGCTCGCGGGTCTTGCCTTGGTCCAGCAGCGACAGCGCTTCGCGTGGCTTGTTGGAGAAAATGACGTCGACGTCTTCGAAACGAATGATGCTCATGCCTCACCCCTTACCGGCAGTTCCGGTTGCTTGCAGATACGGTCGAGCATGATCGCCAGCAGCACGATCGCCAGGCCCGCTTCGAAGCCCAGGGAGATATCGGCGGTGTTCAGTGCGTTGACCACAGGTTTGCCCAGGCCGTCAGCGCCGACCAGGGCGGCAATCACCACCATCGACAGCGACAGCATGATGCACTGGGTGACGCCGGCGGCGATGCTGGGCATCGCATGCGGCAGTTCGATACGGGTAAGCAGTTGGCGACGCGAGCAGCCAAAGGCCTTGCCGGCGTCCATCAGCTCTTGCGGCACGTCGCAGATGCCCAGGTAAGTCAGGCGAATAGGCGCGGCAATGGCGAATACCACGGTGGAGATCAGCCCCGGCACCACGCCCAGGCCGAACAGGGTCAGGGTTGGGATCAGGTAGACGAAGGTGGGCACCGTTTGCATCAGGTCGAGCACCGGCCGCATGGCGGTGTAGAACATCGGTTTGTGCGCAGCGAGGATGCCCAGCGGCACGCCGATTACCACGCACACCACCGTGGCGAAGGTGACCTGGGCCAGGGTTTCCATGGTTTCCTGCCAGTAGCCCAGGTTGAGGATCAACAGGAACGACAGGGCAACGAACACGGTCAGCGCCCATTTGCGCTGGATCAAGTGCGCCAGGGCGGCGAACAGGGCAATGAGAACGAACGGGTTGAACCAGGTCAGGGCGCTGGTGACGCCATGGATCATGAACTCCAGGCCTTGCGCGATGGCGTCGAAGTAATTCGCGCCGTTCTGGGTCAGCCACTCGACGAACGACGCGATGTACTGGCCCAGGGGTATTTTCTGATCGATAAGCATGATAGCGAGCTTCCACCTGCATAGATTGAAATCAACCCGGGGCAGGCACGGTCCTGCCCCGAGGTAGCGCTATTGCGTGGTTCGTTATTGCGTGAGCTTGGCCTTGGCCGCCTCCAGGCCAGGTTTGCCATCCACGGTGGTCACGCCGGCCAGCCAGGCATCCAGCTTGCCTGGGTTGTCCTTGATCCATTTCTTGGCGGCGGCTTCGGGTTTCATCTTGTCGTCCAGGACATAGCCCATCATGGTGCTTTCATCCTTGAGCTCGAACGACAGGTTCTTCAACAGCTGGCCAACGTTGCTGCACTCCTGCGCGTAGCCCTTGCGGGTGTTGGTCAGCACGGTGGCCTTGCCGAAGTCGGGGCCGAAGAATTCGTCCCCGCCGGTCAGGTACTGCATCTTGAAGCGGGTGTTCATCGGGTGCGGTTCCCAGCCCAGGAACACCAGCGCTTCGCCACGCTTCTGCGCGCGGTCGACCTGCGACAGCATGCCGGCCTCGCTCGATTGCACGATCTTGAAACCGGCGTCCTTCAGGCCGAAGGCGTTCTTGTCGATCATGCTCTGGATGGTGCGGTTGCCATCGTTGCCGGGTTCGATGCCGTAGATCTTGCTGTCGAGTTCTTTCTTGAACTTGGGAATGTCGCTGAAATCCTTCAGGCCCTTGTCATACAGCGCCTGGGGCACGGCCAAGGTGTACTTGGCGTTTTCCAGGTTGGCGCGCACGGTTTCCACCGTGCCGGCGTCGCGGTACTGCTTGATGTCGTTTTCCATGGTCGGCATCCAGTTGCCGAGAAACACGTCCAGGTCCTTGCCGGTGGCCAGCGACTTGTAGGTCACCGGTACCGAGATCATGGTGGTGTGGGTTTTGTAACCCAGGGCTTCGAGCACAACGCTGGTGGTCGCGGTCGTGACTGTGATGTCGGTCCAGCCGACATCGGAGAAACGTACCGTCTGACACTGCTCGGGTTCGGCGGCCTGGGCCAGCAATGGCGTGGACAGCAACGCAACCAGCAACAGCGAGGGTGAACCTTTCATGGATGGACTCCTGTGATTTTGTCTTCGGGTTCGCGTGGGTCGCCGGGCTTTCTGAAGGTCCGGTCGACCAGGCCTGCAGAGGGCAGGATGCGTGGCCGTGCTTTACGAGTCGCTTTCGATAATCCTCCAGCGCCGGGCAATCGCCTACTGGTAGGGTCGTATCCAGTACGGAACGGGTCGTAT
>Ga0207655_1002210_pt1 | contig 16145 bp, 21 predicted proteins | sample KBSM44metaG_FD_184398 | JGI IMG/M metagenome (GOLD analysis project Ga0207655, IMG submission 184398) | Miscanthus rhizosphere microbial communities from Kellogg Biological Station, Michigan, USA - KBS M4-4 metaG (SPAdes) (version 2) | ecosystem: Host-associated > Plants > Roots > Rhizosphere >...
TCGACCACCGATTGCAGGGTGTTATCGCGACCGCCGGCCAGGTTGGTGTCCAGTTCCAGGTTGCGACGGCTCGCGCCATCCAGCACCACGGTATCGTCAAGGCGTTCATGACGCAGGCTGCGCAAATGCGGCAGGGCGGTGCGCTGGGTTTCCTTGGCATAGCTGAGCAGGCAACCGGCAGCGCCGATGGCCAGGGTCAGGGTTTCACAACCGAAGCCTTTAAGGTCCTGCACAGAGAATTGCTGGCACAGACTTTTCAGCGCCGAATCACGCTCGAAATCCCACGGCGCACGACGCTTGGTCCCACGGCGTTTTTCTGCCGGCAAGTCCTTCGGCCAATCATCCGGGATCAACAGCTCTACCGGGTTGATGCGCTCCAGCTCCGCCAGCAAGTTCTCCCAGCCCTTGATCTCCAGCACACTGAAATTGCCACTGGTGATATCCAGCACCGACAGGCCGAACAGACGCTCATCGCCCAGTACAGCAGCGATCAGGTTGTCGCGACGCTCATCCAGCAGCGCCTCATCACTCACCGTCCCCGGCGTAATAATGCGCACCACCTGACGTTCCACCGGCCCCTTGCTCGTCGCCGGGTCACCGATCTGCTCACAAATCACCACCGACTCGCCCAGCTTCACCAGCTTGACCAGGTAACCTTCCAGCGAGTGGTAAGGAATGCCACACATCGGAATCGACTGCCCCGCCGACTGCCCGCGCGCGGTCAGGGTGATGTCCAGCAACTTGGCGGCCTTCTTCGCGTCTTCATAGAAGATCTCGTAGAAGTCGCCCATGCGATAGAACATCAACTGATCAGGGTGCTGGTTCTTGAGGCGCCAGTACTGCTGCATCATCGGGGTGTGGGAGGACAGATCTGAAGTGGCTTTACTCATTGGGTCGTAGGCAAATTCGTTGAAAGGAGTGGGGCAAAGGTGGGGCATTCGGCCCTGCGATTTTGCGATGGCGGCAAGGTTAACACGCGAGGTCGTGGCTACGCAGTTCACAAACGGATAGGTATCCCGGCAGGGTAAATGCATGAAATATGCAATTTTGCATTTGCCAACCCCTAAATCCCCCGTCATCATCCCCGTTATGCAAAAACGCAACGTTTCAACCGTATTAAGAGAACTGCTGGACCGCGACCGGATCTCCCCCACGGAGCTTCACCGGCGTACCGGCGTGCCTCAATCCACGCTGTCACGGATCCTCAGCGGCAAGATCGTTGATCCGTCGGACAAGCATATTTCCCGCATCGCCGAGTACTTCCGCGTGAGCACCGATCAACTGCGCGGGCGCGTGGCGGTGGGCGTTTCGCGGGAGGAGGGGCGTGACCCGATGCATTCCGAACTCAAGGACATAAGCCTGTGGGACGACGACACACCCGTTAATGATGACGAGGTGTCGATCCCCTTTTTGCGCGAGGTTGAATTGGCTGCTGGATCAGGAAGATTCGTCATCGAGGAAAGCGAGAAAGCCAGCCTGCGGTTCGGCAAACGCAGCCTTCGCCACAACGGTGTGCAGTTCGACCAGGCCAAGTGCGTGACGGTCCGTGGCAACAGCATGTTGCCGGTGCTGCGTGACGGCGCCACCGTCGGGGTGAATGCCGGCAAGAGCGGCATCGGCGACATCGTCGATGGCGACTTGTATGCCATCAATCACAATGGCCAGTTGCGGGTGAAACAGCTCTACCGCCTGCCTTCCGGGATTCGCCTGCGCAGTTTTAATCGCGATGAGCACCCGGACGAGGACTATAGCTTCCAGGATATCCAGGATGAGCAGATCAGCATCCTCGGCCATGTATTCTGGTGGGGCATGTACGCCCGTTAACCTTCTTCAGTAAGACAAAGCCCGCCCACGAGCGGGCTTTTTTTCGTCTGCAAAAAACCACCAAACCCGCTGCCTACAAGGCTGAAAATGCATTCATGCATTTCATTAGGAAAAATAAATGCATTTGTGCATTGACTGTATATGCATACATGCATATTCTTCATCTCAAGCCAGCCAACAAGGCCTGGTGGAGGCGGCAAGGATGCTGCCAAGGAAGACAAGGAAGGCACGCAACACCGGCAAGGACGCCATCGAAGCGATGGCAGGGATGCCAGGTAACACCGGCAAGGATGCCGACGCTCTTTAGTTTCACCAGCGCTTCAAGAACAGGCAGCGATGAACCGGCCTCATAATGGTTCAGAGGGTTGGCAACTGGCCCGGGTGTGCAGCGTAAAGCACCAGAAGCAGTTATCCGGCAGACAGGGATCGTGGTCGGAAAAACATTGAGGAAAGGTCCGTACCGCGCCAGTAGCGCCGAAAGACCGAGGACATCATTACTGAAAAGCCCGGGCGACCGGGCTTTTTGGAATGCCTACCCCTACATGGATTTACCAAGGAAGCCGGCCCATTGCCGGCAGTGCTCAGCCAGGAGGCGTGACATGACAAACGAGCAGCAAGCGTTAGCGGAAATGCCTATCTGGCTGGTGATCGCACTGGCCCTGATCGGCGGTGTATCTGGCGAAATGTGGCGCGCCGACAAGGAGGGCGCCCGTGGCTGGTCGCTGGTACGGCGCCTGGCCTTGCGATCCGGAGCGTGCATGGTCTGCGGGGTTTCAGCCTTGATGCTGTGCTACGCCGCCGGCATGTCGATCTGGACGGCGGGCGCCATTGGGTGCCTCACCGCCATGGCCGGCGCAGACGTCGCCATCGGCCTTTATGAACGCTGGGCGGCCAAGCGTATCGGGGTCAACGAGGCCCCGACGTCTCGCCCGGATCAGCAGTAACTCGCTGCAAGGACGCGACCCAATGACACTTATTGAAAAACCTTCCCAGCTTCCCGAGGCCATCGTGGAGGCGGTGAAGAGTGCTCTCCCACAGCTGCGCGTAGGCAACCACTTGGATGTTCAAGGCCCTGGCGTCTTGATCAGCCTCGAACGCAACGGCCCCGGCCTGCGCTCCCTGGCAGGGCGCAAGGCCCATGCGCTCACGGTTTTACTCAAGGTCAGCGTAACCACCGGCTCAGCCCCTTTCGACGCCTGCGACCTGGCCAGCCAACTGATGGACCTGGCCCTGGATAACCGCTGGGGCCTACCGCCAGACCAATGCGACTTGCCCACAAACATTGTTGCGGCGCCGTCGACTTCATCCAATTCAGAAACGGACTACGACACCTGGACCGTGTCCTTCACCCAAACCCTTTACCTCGGCCCCTCGCTGCTCGAAGACCCCACCGGCACACCGCTGTTTGCCCGCACCTGGGAAGTCTCGAACATCGATGATCCAGACCAATATCGCCCCCTGCAGGAGTAGTCCATGTTCGATGCATTGCTACGCATGCAACTGGGGCCGATCGTCGAGCGCCTGGCCGAAATGGAAGCCCAGCTCGAAGACCTCTACCGTCGCGCCGAGAGCTTCTGCCGCATTGGTGTGTGCCAGGAAGTGGACGCTGCCAGTAATACCTGCAAGGTCAGCCACGGTGAGTTGCTCACCCCGGCCATTCGGTTCTTCAACCCCAGCGCGGGGGCGCAGACCGAAACCCGTATTCCGTCAGTCGGTGAACAATGCCTGTTGCTCAACTATGGTGGCGGGGAAGGGGGCTCGCAGTCCGTGGCCTTGTTCGGCCTCAACAGTAGTCTCTTTCCACCCGTCTCCAGTGTGGCCTCGCTGACACGCCGCCGCCATCAGGACGGCACTCAAAGCGATTACGACGATGCCAGCCACACCTTCAATTGGATCAACGGCCCCACCACGTTCAGCGGCTCCCGCGAACAGGTCGAGGTCAAGGTCGGTGCCGCCAGCCTGACGATGACGGCCCAGAGCATCACCCTGCAACTCGGCGCCAGCGGTGTGTTGCTGGATGCGGCCGGCGTGCATTTGAGCGGCCCGGTAGTGGAACACCAGGGCCGCGTGATCAGCAGCGCATAAGGATTTGCCATGATCGGAATCGATAGGAACACCGGAGCAGCCGTCGATGACTGGCTGCAATTTGTGCAGCGTGCCACCCGAGCGCTGACCACCCCCGTGGGCACTCGCCAGAAGCGGCCTTTGTACGGCTCGCTCATCCCCCAACTGCTCGGCCAGAACTTGGGCGACGACTTGCTGATTCTCGCCCAGAGCCATGCCGCCCAGGCGTTCTATAACGCCCAGAACGGCATCGCCGATTTTCAACCCCAGGTCATCGTCGCCACTCGCCAGGGCGCCGGTTTGTTGCTGCGTTTTGCCGGCACCTGGAAAAACCGCCAACAGTCTTTCGAGGTCGTGACATGAGCATGCTGATCCCTGGCCAGAACCAACTGGCAGAACCGGCGATCATCGCTGTCGATGAGTTCGAACCTTTATTGGCCGAGTTCAAAGCCTTCGTCGTCGATTACGTCGCCATCCGTGCGCCGCAAAGCGCGGCCAAACTCAAGGTCAGTCTCGACAACGAAAGCGAACTGCTGACCCTGGCCCTGGAAGCGTTTTGCGTGCGCCTGCAAACCCACGAGCGCAAATACAACGCCCGCATCAAACAGATGCTGGCGTGGTGGGCCACCGGCAGCAACCTGGATGCCCGCCTGGCCGACATGGGCCTGGAGCGGCAGGTACTCGACCCCGGCGACCCGGCCGCCTTCCCGGCGGTGCCGCCGATTCTTGAGAGTGACGACGACGCCCGCCTGCGGTATTACCTGGCGCCCCATGCGCCGGCAGCGGGCTCGCGTATGCAGTATCGCCGTGAAGTCTTCACCCTCGGCGAACGGCCGTCGGTCAAGGTGCAAAGCGCCACGCCGGGTGTGGTCACCGTCAGCTACACCTTCGAACCGGATGGTTACGCGGCTCAGGTCAAGGACGGCAACGGCCGGCGCACTGCCCCCGGCGAGGTGATGGTCACTGTGCTTTCACGGGACGGCGATGGCAGCGCTTCTGCCGATTTGCTTGACGGTGTACGGCGACATTTCGCACGGCCCGATGTGCGACCGGAGACCGATCGGGTCACCGTTCAGGGCGCGCAGATTCAACGTTACAAGATTCGCGTGGTGGCCATGATCAACGCCGGCCCCGATTCGGGATTGACCCAAGTCGCTGCGCAAAAACTGCTGCAAACCTACGCCGACTCCTGCCACCGCCTGGAGGGCCGTGTCGACCCAAGCTGGATCGACTACGCCATCCACAGCGCCGGTGCCGCCCAACTGCAGATTCTCGAACCTCTGGAACCGATCATCAGCAGCGCGTTCCAGGCCCCCTATTGCACGGGCGTCGAAGTGGAGGTGCGCACGCTATGAGTGAGCCTAAAGCGAGCCTGTTGCCCGCCAACAGCTCACCGCTGGAAAAGGCGCTGGACCTGGGCTTTGGCCAGTTGCTGGAGCGAGTGACTCCACCGTTCCCGCAATTGATGGACCCGGATCGCACGCCGGCGGCGTTCCTGCCCTACCTGGCGGCAGACCGCGCGGTGAACGAATGGAGTTCCACGGCCCCCGAGATCGAGAAACGCCTGACCGTCAAACTCGCCTGGCCCACCGCTCGCCAGGCTGGCACGCGACAGGCTTTGGAAAACGCGGCCAAAGGTCTGCAACTTACCCCAGAGGTGCGTGCCTGGTACGAACAAACACCGCCTGGCGTGCCCTACAGCTTTTCCGTACGGGCCTACACCGAATTGCCCTACAGCGAAATCATCGACGCCCGACTCGACCGCCGCCTGGCTGACGCCAAGAGCGAGCGCGACATTTTGTCGATCTCCGTAGGCCTGAGTGCTTCGGGACGTCACTCCATCGGCGCCGCCACGTTGTGCGGCGAACTGACCACGATCTACCCCAACGTGCTGGCAGGAGTCGAGGCCACGGGCCGCGCTTTTATGGCGGCCGGGCTCTACACCGTCGAAACCACCACCCTTTATCCACAGGAGCACTAAATGGCTGACTATTACACCCTGCTCACGAATGCGGGGATCGCCTACGAAACCGCCTGTAAGGCGGCGGGCGTGCCGATCAAACTGGCGCAGATCTCCGTCGGCGACGGCAACGGCGCCGTCTACAACCCGGATGCCAACGCAAAAGCGCTGAAACGCGAAGTGTGGCGCGGGCCGTTGAATGCGCTGTTTCAAGATGAAAAAAACGCCAACTGGTTGATGGCCGAAGTCACCATCCCTTCGGATGTTGGCGGCTGGTATGTGCGCGAGGCCGGGCTGTGGACCGACACCGGGATTCTGTACGCCATCGTGAAATATCCGGAGTCGTATAAGCCGGTGTTGGCCACGTCGGGCTCGGGGAAAGAGTTTTACATTCGCTCGATTTTCGAAACGAGCAATGCCTCGATCGTGACGTTGTTGATCGATGACACAGTGGTGAAGGCGACTCGGGCTTGGGTGATGGATTACCTATCGGCCCAGTTGGCGAAGGGGACTTATAGCAAGGCAGAGATTGAGGCGATGATTGCCAAGGCGTCGGCATTGCCGGTGGGTTCTGTTATTGCTTTTCCCTTAAATAAGGTTCCTCCAGGCTTTTTGGAGATTGATGGCAGTATTAAAAGCTCTGCGATTTATCCCGATCTGTCTGCTTTTCTTGGTGGGGCTTTTAATAAAGGTGATGAGGGAGCTGGAAACTTTCGAATGCCCGAGTCCCGCGGTGAGTTCCTGCGGGGCTGGGATCATGGACGAGGAGTGGATACGGCTCGAGAAGTCGGTACTTGGCAAAAAGGTACGCTACAGACGTTCGATTACAGCTCTGAAAGTCCAGCTGTTTCTGGACTTTGGCACACAGGGTCAGATTCAAGCGTTTTAAACGCACATGGACTCGATGCCATCACGCAAAGTAATTACCCCGTTAGTTATGTAATTTTTTCTAGCGGCACCCAAGCTACCCAAAACCTAGGATTAGGTGGTACTCGACCACGCAACCTTGCAGTGATTTGGTGCATCAAGGCTTGGAATGCGCCCATCAATCAAGGAAATATTGATATTGCGGCACTCTCTCTGACAGTGGAAAAGCAGAAGCAAGTTGGAATTTCAGGAGCTTCTAAGGGGCTCTTTGTTTCAGCTAATGGTGTAGGCAGTCAGGTCTTCATAAAGGCTGAGCAGCTCATTGTCGGTGGGGCAAGCTCTGTCGATGCCACTGGAGCTCTGAATTTGACATTGGACCTGACCCTGAATGGACCGGGGGGCTTAGATTCTGGTGTTGTCGCCGCATCATCGTTTTATCACGTCTATGTAATTAGAGGCGGTGCAAATATTGCTTCAATTGCATCCTTAAGTTCGATCGAACCGCTGATGCCTGCCGGCTACACACATAAGGCGCGGATCAGCTGTCTGCGCACTGATGCAACGACGAAATTCCCCCTGAAATATGAACAGGAAGGCAATCGAATTTCCATGAGGTTTGCACCTGGTACAAATCTCCTTGAATACCCTCTTATGGCCTCAGGTGTTGCAGGAAATATCACAGCACCCACATGGCAAGCTGTTTCTCTGGCGAGTTTTGTTCCTCCTACCGCCTCCGCAGTCCTGATTCAACTTTCAAAACCAGACGACGCCGCTTCGGCCATGTTGGCTCCTAATCCGAATTTTGGCGGTATCAATTCCACTACGGTGGCTCCGCCCGTTGTTATCAATTGCCCGACTAACAGGTGTGATTCGAGAGTGGCACTGTTTCAAGTGGACAGTGCAAACATGAACATCTATTACGCGGCAAACGGCGCATCTCCGCGCGTTCGCCTGATGGGTTGGGAGGAAAAGCTATGAGTTTCGCAGTTCGTAACGACGGCCGAGGGTTTTGGTCGGTTAGCGGACCAGATGAAGTTGGGGCCGATCAATGGTATTCGGCGGAGCTCCCCTCTGAAACACGTCCTTCAACCGAAGAGCTGATACAGCTTGCGATTGAAAAGAAGCTCCGACTTCTTGCTAGCGCGGCACTACACGTAGCTCCTCTTCAGGATGCAATTGATACAGATCGTGCTAGCAACGATGAGGTTGCTCTTCTCGCGTTATGGAAGCGCTACCGGATCGATCTGGGGCGAATACACCAGCAAACAGGGTTCCCGATTGAGATTGAGTGGCCGTTGCCTCCTGACGAAGAACGCATGGAACCATTGACTAAGTAAACGCCTTGCACCGACGCAGCGTTTTTACCCCCAACCGCCTTGAGCGGTTTTTTTTCGCCTGGAGATCCTACTTATGTCCACCCGCCAAACCTACACCGTCCTCACCCCATTCCCCATCGGCGCCGGCCATTGGTCCACCGTCGGCCAGGAACTGGAGCTGCTGGACGTCGAAGCATACGCCCTGCGCACCGCTGGCCGTCTGGAATTGACCAGCGTCCTCAACGCCACCCCGGCCAAAAAGGCCACCACCCAGAAGGCTGACTAATCATGGCTGAGGTTTTGAACTTCGAGCACAACGGCATCACTGTGAATGCCACCGAATCCCCCGAGGCCATGGGTGGCCTGGGCGATAACGTGATCGGCCTGGTCGGCACCGCGCCGAAGGCCCATGCGTCGATCCCGAAGAATGCGCCGTTCCGCATCAACAGCTTCACCACTCAGGCGCTGCTGGACCCGACCGGCACTGAAGCCGGCACGCTGTTCCAGGCGGTCTACCAGATCCTCAAAGTGGTCAAGGTGCCGGTCTATGTGGTGATCGTCGAAGAGGGCACAACCCCGGCGGACACGATCAACAACGTGATCGGCGGCGACGAGCCGGTCACCGGTCGCAAGCTCGGCCTGGCGGCATTGGCCAGCGTGCCGGAAGACCTGACCATCATCGGTGCCCCGGGCTTCACCGGCACCAAGGCTGTCGCCGGTGAGTTTGCCGCCTTCGGCAAACGGATCAAGGCCCGTGTGGTGCTGGACGGCAAAGACGCCAGCGTCGCCGATCAGGTGACCTACAGCGGTGAACTGGGCGGTGCCGACCTCGGCTTCGACCGTTGCCTGCTGGTGCACAACATGCCGTCGGTGTACTCCAAGGCAGCGAAGAAGAACGTGTTCCTGTCGCCATCGTCCCTGGCCATCGCCGCACTGGCCAAGGTCAAGCAGTGGGAAAGCCCGGGCAACCAGGTGACGTTCGCCGAGGACGTTTCCCGCGTCGTCGAGTACAACATCCTCGACACTTCCACCGAAGGCGACCTGCTCAACCGCTACGGCGTGAGCTACTACGCCCGCACCATCCTTGGCGGTTTTTCGCTGTTGGGTAACCGCTCCATCACCGGCAAGTTCATCAGCTACGTCGGCCTGGAAGACGCTATCAGCCGCAAGCTGGTCAAGGCCGGCCAGAAAGTCATGGCCAAGAACCTCACCAAGTCCTTCATGGACCAGGAGGTCAAGCGCATCAACGACTGGCTGCAAACCCTGGTGGCGGACGAAACCATCCCGGGCGGCAGTGTGTACCTGCACCCGGAACTCAACAGTGTCGAGAAGTACAAGAACGGCACTTGGTACATCGTCATCGACTACGGCCGCTACGCGCCGAACGAACACATGATTTATCAACTCAATGCCCGCGATGAAATCATCGAGCAGTTCCTGGAGGACGTTCTCTAATGTTTACCAACCGTGTAAGACAGGCCATTGCGGCCACCCTGCAAGGCCTGCCGTTGTCCGCGACGGTGGATTCCTTCACGCCGCCCAAGGTCGAGTTCGAGATGGAGGCCATGACCGGTGGCCGCTTCATCGCCGAAGAAATGGCCAAGAGCGGCAAGCCCTTGACCGCCACGTTGGCGCTGCAAGGCGTTGGTCCGGAAATCATGCTGGCCCTGGGCGTGCGCCTCGGTGACGACATCCTGTTGAACGTGCGGGAAGCCGGCCAGGACCAGGACGGCAAGACCTACTTCACCTACCACACCGTCGGCGGCAAGCTCAAATCGTTGACCGAGACACCGTTGACGATGAACGCCAAACCCACCACTACGTTGGAGCTGTCCTGCCGCACCTACAACCGTCTGGAAAACGGTATCCCGGTGATCGACATCGACGTGCGCACCCAAAAGTTCGTACTCAACGGCGTCGACATACTCGGTGACGCCCGCCGCGCCGTGCTCATGCCTTAAAGACCCCGCGATCTGAGGTGGGCACGGTCAATGTGGGAGCTGGCTTGCCTGCGATACAGGCGACTCGGTTTACCCGCTACACCGCGGTGATGCCTTCGCGGGCAAGCCCGGCTCCCACATGGACCGCGCTCATCTTTTTATCTGCGTTTTCTTCAACCGTTGCTGACCAAGGAATTGCCCCATGGCCTGGATGCCACCGCTGCACCGCTTGCTCTCGCCGATCACCGCCGACACCGGCGCGATGATCGAGCAGGTCCAGCTCAAACCGCTGTACTACGCCGCGCAAAAAGACGCGCTGGCCCGGGCCGGTGATGACGAGGACGACCAGTTCTTCGAACTGGCGAAACTCGCCACCGGCCTGTCGGAAAAAGAACTCGATCAGCTCAAACGACCGGACTACGTGACCATCGCCCACTACGTACACGAGATGTCGACCCGCCCTGCGGCGTTCTTCCTCGGCGAAGCGGAAGAGTCCTCCTCCCTCGAACAGGTCAAGCTGCTGCTGCCCCTCGACGCAGCGGGTCGTACCCACACCGAACTGCCCCTGGAAATGCCCGCCCTGCGTGCTACCAAGGTGATGAAAAAACTCACCACCAACAAAGAGCGCGCCGAGTTCATCACTGCTCACTGCACCGGCCTGATGATCCCCGATCTCGCCCACCTGACCGTACCCGACTGGACGCAATTGCAGGAGCGCATCGACGATTTTTTAAATCAACCGGCGGCCTTCTTTCGCAACGCGACATCGACGTAATCCTCGATGTGGTGCCGCTGGTTTACTCGGTAACCGAAGCGGAGATCCTGGAATGGGATGCCGCAAAAGCATTGCGCCGCTACGACATCGCGATGACTCGCCTTGGCGTTAAACAGGAGTAAGCGGGATGCAAGACAAGTATTCGCTCGCCTACGCCATGGCCAAGGATGGCCAGGGTGTTTATGGCGACACAAGCGGTACAAAGCGTGCCGAAATCGTCAATCCGGGAGCTTTGCTGTCTGGCAGTCTCGGGGATGCGGCACTGTTATCTTCGATGAGTGTGGGGTTGAACCAGGCGGGCTCGCAGCTCAATCAGCTTTCTGTGTCCCTGGGAGGATTGCGCAACAGTGTGGACGCACTGAAAACCGCGATCTCGCGGCTTAACGGCGTGGGCATTAACGCGGTCAAAACCCTTGAGCCAATGGAGCAGAAGAGCGCCACCGAGTTTGAGTCGAGCACGTCGCAAGGCCTGCGCCTGGCCCGTGAAGCCCTGGCCGTTCGTGACATGCAGCGCCTTGACCCGGTCGCTGCCTTTCAACAATCAAATGCCAGCCTCACGTTTGACGCGACAGCCACCTCTGAAACATCCATCACAGCGTTGCGCAAGGCATCCAGAGACAGTGAGCAACGCCTGTCCAAGACGCTCGAACCCGCGCCTTTGCTTTTGGAAGAAACGTGGCTGAAAACCAAGACCGGTGTGCAGGACACCGCCAATAGCTGGGCCGGTGATTCACCCCTGGCTGCGCAAGCGGTCAAGACAACTGAGGCGGTGATATCGCCGATGGTTTCCGGCCTCCTTTCGGGCTTGGGAGAGACGATTAAAACCCGGGTAGCCGGCAACCTTGTCGACGTGACGCTTGGCAAGCTGCCCGGAGTGGGCAAGCTGTTCAGGGACGGTGGATACACCAAAGACAAGGACAAGGACAAAGCGTGCTGCTGTCCGGCGGCGGCTTCTGTAAGCGGTTTTGGTGTGTTTGACACGGTGACAGCACAGTTGCCGGAGAGCGTTGGAGAGACGGTTCGGGAAAGAGACAAGGCACGCACACGAGGGCAGCCGAAGAAACGGCGGCAGAAATTGCCAGAGCCCGGCCAGCCGGTTTCACGTGAATCCACGGCCAATGTCCGTCGCAAGCCCGTGGAACCCCAGGCACAACAGGCTGGCCCCCCGCTCAATGCCATGGGCCAGCCGCTCGTACCTCTGGACACTCAGCGGTTAGCTCAGTCCACCTCCACACTTCCTGGCCATTCGTTTGGCGCGTCTGCAACCCCTCCAGCCGCTCGGCTGGGTGGGCGTCGCGCAACCAAAGGGCTGGCGGAGGGGTTGTCGGGTGTCCTTGCAAAGCTTGAGTCAGCAGGTGCCCGTCGTCTTGGCCCAATGAGGTATGTCGACACCGCCCTGAGTGTGGCTGACGGCGTTCGCAACGGCGATGCCAAAGCCATCGGCGCCGGCCTTAGCACCGCAGGCGGGGCCTGGGCAGGTGCCTCTGCCGGTGCTGCGCTGGGCACACTGGTTTTCCCGGGTGTCGGCACGGCTGTGGGTGGCGCCATCGGTGGTTTGCTGGGCAGCGAAGTGGGCACCTGGTTCGGTGACAAACTGTTTGGCTCCGGTGATCGCCTGCCTGCGCCCGGCGCAGTCGGCAAGGACCTCAATGCGGCCCGAACGGACAACGTCCAGGTCAGCATCGCCCCCAGTATCCAGATCACCGGGGTCAACCCTGCTGACGCCCAGCAGGTCGTCAACCAGGTCATCCAGGCCCTGCAATTCCAATGTGTGCCGATGGTCACCGACGCGTTGGGAATCCGGCGCAACACCGCGATGACTGACCCTCCAGGAGGTGATTGATGCGACAGCAAATGGTACTCGGCGACTTTATTTTTGGGTTGTCCCGCGGGTTTGCCTACAGCGGGTTGGTGCGCAACAGCGATGGCGGCTGGAGTGACCTGACGATTATCGCGAGCAAATCCCAGTCACGGCAGAACGGTCAGAAACTGGAAAAGCTCACGTTCACGGGCACGGCGATGTACGCCCTGGGGATGCAGCGTCTGGATGAATTGCGCGCGCTGCAAAACGCCCGCGCACCCTTGCCGCTGGTGGATGGCATCGGCCGAAACTGGGGCCTATGGCGTATCAATTCGGTGGTCGAAACGCAGAGCAATGTGATCGATGACGGCACCGCCTTGGTCATGAGTTGGTCCTTGGAACTGGAGGAATTCGTCAATGCGTAGAGTACGAAGTATTGCCGGTGATTCGGTCAACCTGTTGCTCTATCGCGAGCTAGGGCGCTGCGATGACGTGGCCGAAGAAACCCTCTGGCGGGTCAACCCCGACCTGGCGGAATACGGCCCGGTGCTACCGGCCGGCGTTGGAGTGATCGTGCCCGAAATGGCCGCGCGGCCTGCAGCGCTGCGTCCCGTGTCGGCCTGGGATTAAGGAGGCAGCATGGCACAGGGATTCACTCCGATCGTGGAGTTTTACGGCGCCAATGCGGCGTTGCTCAATCAGCGCCTGATGCACTGGAGTCATACCGACACCACGGGCATAAAGACCGATCGCCTGGAGCTGACCCTCAATATCGAGGGGCTTGAAGGGCTGCCCAGCCTGAACGGAAAGATCGGCTTGCGTGTGGGTTATAAAGAGTCCGGCCTGGTGGAAAAGGGCCAGTTTGTGGTCACTCAGCGAACCCCGGTGCTGTTTCCCATGCGCCTGATGATCGTCGCCACGGCGGCGCCCTTCAGCGCGGCGGATACGACGGGCTACCGCCAACGCCGATCGGCCAGTTACGGGCCGACTACGCTGGGTGCGCTGTTTCGCCAACTGGTCAGTCGCCACGGTTATTCCCCGCGTGTGGCACCGACGCTGGACGGTATTGCGATTGCGCATATCGACCAGTCCAACGAAAGCGACATGGCGTTCATCACCCGTCTCGCCGAGCGCTACAGCGCAGTGACCAAACCGATCAACGAACTGTATGTGCTGGCTGAAGCCGGGCGGGTCAACTCGCTTTCGGGGCAACTGCTGCCGGACGTGACCTTGTCCGTGACCCAGGACAACCGCCCCGGTGATCAATCGTTCATCACCGCCAAATTCGACGAAAAATCCCGCGCGAAATACGAGGGTTGCCGCGTGACGTGGTGGGATGCTGCTGCGTGCAAACAGCGCGTGGTTCAGGTCGGTAACACTCCCTTCAAGACCCTGCGTCAACGCTGCCAGAACGAAGATGAAGCGCGTGCTGTGGCCGAAGGCGAGTTGCGGCGGGTAGGGCGTGAAGACTTGACGTTGCAGATTGACTGCCCCGGCAATCCGTTACTGGCTGCCGAGGGATTGCTTCTGCTGGATGAAACCTGGCCCTCCTACATGCAAGGGCGATGGTCGATCAAACAGGTGGTTCATACCGGTGACCCGGCGACGGGGTATCGCAGCTCGATCACAGCGTGTGGGTTGTCGGAGTAGAGGTTTTCAAAGGTAGATCTATGGTGATTTCGCTTCCTCAACTGCTTCAAGTGATGCCTGGGGCCCGCCCGCGAGCGGGCATTTTTTTAACGGCTTTAAATGACGCTATGAATCGGTGTGACATCAACCGCGCAAAACGCATCGCCGCTTTTCTCGCCCAAATCGGCCACGAATCCGGCGAGTTGCGCTATGTGCGCGAGCTGGGCAGTGATCAATACCTGAGCAAGTACGACACCGGCACCTTGGCCATACGCCTGGGCAATACCCCGCAAGCGGATGGCGATGGCCAGAAGTACCGGGGCAGGGGGCTGATACAGATTACCGGCCGTCGTAACTACCTGGCGTGCAGCCAGGCTCTGTTCGGTGATGATCGCCTGCTGCTTCAGCCCGAGCTGCTGGAGCAACCGCAATGGGCTGCTGAGTCTGCGGCCTGGTTCTGGCAAAGCAATGGCCTGAATGAACTGGCCGACAAGGACCAGTTCACCACGATCACGCGGCGGATCAATGGCGGGCTCAATGGCTTGGAGGATCGCCTGCAACGGTGGACGCGGGCGAAGGCGGTGCTATGCGTTTCCTAGTCGGTTGTCGCGTGGTCGGCGTTTGCCTGCTAATGGCCGTTGTGTGGCAAGTCCAGGCCTGGCGTTATGGCGCGCAGCTTGAGCAGCAAGCGGCTGCGCAGGTGCAGGCGCTTAATCAGCAATCTGCGTCTGCCCTGCATCAGCAACAGGTACAGCAGGAACAACGGCTGGCGCTGGAGCAACAGCTCAGTGCCAGCGACCAACAACATACCCAGGAATTGAGCGATGCCCAACGTCATCAGGCGGCTCTGCGTGACCGCCTGGCCACTGCTGATGTGCGGTTGTCAGTCCTTCTCGACGCCACCACTCCCAGCGGTTGCGCAGTGCCAGCCGCCACCTCAGCCGGCGGCGTGGTTCATGCAGCCCCGCGAGCCCAACTTGACCCGGCGCATGCTCAACGAGTTATCGCCATCACCGACGACGGCGACAGTGCGCTGATCGCCCTGCGTGCGTGCCAGGCGTATGTGCAGGCCGTCGCGCATTAGCGTCTTGATGCACTCTGTAACTTGCATGGCCAATGGGCTCCTGTAGGGTAGTCGAACCCCCGCCCATTCCTGGAGACGACCGTGAAGGAAATCACTCAACTGGCCGCTGAACTGGGTCGCCGCTTGCAGGTGCTCAATGCCCATGTCACCACTGCCGAGTCTTGTACCGGTGGCGGTATTGCCGAAGCCATCACGCGGATTCCAGGGAGTTCGGCGTGGTTCGAGGCGGGCTATGTCACTTATTCCAATCGTCAGAAGACCCGACAATTGAATGTGCCGGAAACGTTGTTTCCAAAAGTGGGCGCCGTCAGCCAGGAAGTGGTGGAAGCGATGGTCCGTGGCGCCCAGGAAAAAAGCCTGGCGCGCTTTGCCGTGGCAGTCAGCGGTGTGGCGGGGCCGGACGGCGGTTCGCCGGACAAGCCAGTGGGCACCGTATGGCTGGCTTTTGGCGTGGGTGATGAGGTGACGGCTGAGCTTGAGCACTTCACCGGCAACCGCGACGAGGTCCGCCGACAAACGGTAAAGGCCGCCCTAGAGGGCTTGTTGCGACGAGCTGCAGCAGAAATCGAAAATCAGGGGTAGGCGATCCCGGATCTTTGTGGAACAATACTGTCTACTTATACAGGTGTTGGCCGACCAGGCCTTATTGATTACGTGAGGACTTTAATGGACGACAACAAGAAGAAAGCCTTGGCTGCGGCCCTGGGTCAGATCGAACGTCAATTCGGCAAGGGTGCCGTAATGCGTATGGGCGATCACGACCGTCAGGCGATCCCGGCTATTTCCACTGGCTCTCTGGGTCTGGACATCGCGCTCGGCATTGGCGGCCTGCCAAAAGGCCGTATCGTTGAAATCTACGGTCCTGAATCTTCCGGTAAAACGACC
>Ga0207655_1002214_pt1 | contig 16124 bp, 16 predicted proteins | sample KBSM44metaG_FD_184398 | JGI IMG/M metagenome (GOLD analysis project Ga0207655, IMG submission 184398) | Miscanthus rhizosphere microbial communities from Kellogg Biological Station, Michigan, USA - KBS M4-4 metaG (SPAdes) (version 2) | ecosystem: Host-associated > Plants > Roots > Rhizosphere >...
ACACCGCGATGAAAATGTTGCGGGCGCGCTTGTACGAGCAGGAAGTGCAGAAACGCAATGCCGCCTCCCAGGCCCTGGAAGACACCAAGTCGGACATCGGCTGGGGTCACCAGATCCGTTCGTACGTGCTCGATGCCTCGCGGATCAAGGATCTGCGCACCAACATCGAACGCAGCGACTGCGACAAGGTGCTCGACGGCGACATCGACGAATACCTGGTGGCGAGCTTGAAACAAGGGCTGTAAGGCACGCCCTACAGCGATCCCCAGCCGAAGGCTGGGGGCAACGAATCTGTGATGGAATTTTTAAAGACATGAGCGACCTACAACTCGACCCGCAAGCCCTGCAACAGGAAGAAAACTCCCTGATCGCCCTGCGCAAGGAAAAGCTTGCTGCCGAGCGCGCCAAGGGCCAGGCCTTCCCCAACGACTTCCGCCGCGACGCCTACTGCGAAGACTTGCAGAAGAAGTACGCGGACAAGACCAAGGAAGAGCTGGCAGAGGCTGCGATCCCGGTCAAGGTTGCCGGTCGTCTCATGCTCAACCGTGGCTCGTTCATGGTGATTCAGGACATGTCCGGGCGCATCCAGGTTTACGTCAACCGTAAAACCCTGTCCGAAGAGACCCTGGCCGCGGTGAAAACCTGGGACCTGGGCGACATCATTGCCGCCGAAGGCACCCTGGCCCGTTCCGGCAAGGGCGACCTGTACGTTGAAATGACCAACGTGCGCCTGCTGACCAAATCCCTGCGCCCGCTGCCAGACAAGCACCACGGCCTGTCCGACACCGAGCAGCGCTACCGCCAGCGTTACGTCGACCTGATCGTCAACGAAGACGTGCGCCAGACCTTCCGCGTGCGTTCGCAAGTGATTGCGCACATCCGCAGCTTCCTGATGAAGCGTGACTTCCTGGAAGTCGAAACGCCGATGCTGCAAACCATTCCGGGCGGTGCGGCGGCCAAGCCGTTCGAAACTCACCACAACGCGCTGGACATGCAGATGTTCTTGCGCATTGCGCCGGAGCTGTACCTCAAGCGGCTTGTTGTTGGCGGGTTTGAAAAAGTCTTCGAAATCAACCGCAACTTCCGTAACGAAGGCGTTTCGACCCGGCACAACCCCGAGTTCACCATGCTCGAGTTCTACCAGGCCCACGCTGACTACGAAGACAACATGGACCTGACCGAGGAACTGTTCCGCGAACTGGCGCAGCTGGTTCTGGGCAGCACCGACGTGCCTTACGGCGACAAGGTGTTCCACTTCGGCGAGCCGTTCGTGCGCCTGTCGGTGTTCGACTCGATCCTCAAGTACAACCCTGAACTGACCGCTGCCGACCTGAACGACATCGACAAGGCCCGCGCCATCGCCAAGAAGGCCGGCGCCAAGGTGCTCGGTTTCGAAGGCCTGGGCAAACTGCAGGTGATGATTTTCGAAGAACTGGTCGAGCACAAGCTGGAACAGCCGCACTTCATTACCCAGTACCCGTTCGAAGTGTCGCCGCTGGCCCGTCGTAACGACGAGAACCCGAACGTCACCGACCGTTTCGAACTGTTCATCGGCGGCCGTGAAATCGCCAACGCCTACTCCGAGTTGAACGACGCGGAAGACCAGGCCGAGCGCTTCATGGCACAGGTGGCCGACAAGGATGCTGGCGACGATGAAGCCATGCACTACGACGCCGACTTCGTTCGTGCGCTGGAGTACGGCATGCCGCCGACCGCCGGTGAAGGGATCGGCATCGACCGTCTGGTGATGTTGCTGACCAACTCACCGTCGATTCGCGACGTGATCCTGTTCCCGCACATGCGCCCGCAAGCGTAAATGTTTCAATTAAAAAGCCGCCTAAAACAGGCGGCTTTTTATTGCCTGTCTGGTACAAACGTATCAATTGGTTACTTTTGACGTTAGAGAGGAATACCTGTCGTGAATCGTGCAATTGCTCAAGAAGGTGCAGCGGATATCGCCACTGCGGTCGCTGAAAGTGTTCAGTACCAGGGCCGCAAGGCCAGCCGACAGGGCAGCGAACAGCGTCGACAGGACATTCTCGACGCGGCGATGCGCATTGTCGTGCGCGATGGCGTGCGGGCCGTGCGGCACCGTGCGGTGGCAGCCGAGGCCTGTGTGCCGCTGTCGGCCACCACTTACTATTTCAAGGACATCGATGACCTGCTCACCGATACCTTCGCCCAATACGTGGAGCGCAGCGCGGCATACATGGCCCGGTTGTGGGCCAGCAACGAAGGCCTGTTGCGCGAGATGGTTGTCAGCAGTGATGGCACCGCCGAGTCGCGCTCACAGCTGGCGGACGATATCGCACGGCTGATGGCTGACTATGTTCATCGGCAACTGATCAATCGCCGCGAGCACCTGATGGCCGAGCAAGCCTTCCGCCAGGAAGCGTTGCTCAACCCGCGTCTGGCGTTGTTGGTGCGTTCCCATCAGCAAATTCTCTTGCAGGGCACCTGCCAGCTTTTCGAAGTATTGGGTTCCCGCGAGCCACAACAAGATGCCAAAGTGTTGACGGCGATTGTCGGACGGATGGAATATCAGGGCCTGCTCAACGATGCCGAGCCTGTTGCCGAAGAGGAAATGCTCGGCATCCTGACCCGCTACATGCACCTGGTACTGGCGTCGGTGTAACCCCTTGTGGGACTCAACCCTGTGGGAGAGTGGCCAGTAGGGGGCATCGTGTGTCGATAGGGAGTGTTGAATGAAAGCCTGGCGTGTCGTGGTGATCGCCTTGTCGTTCCTGCTGCTCAGTGGCTGCCTGGTGACCTTCAAGGAGTCGCTGCCCGCCAGTGAGTCCGCGCCCAAAGGGTTGCTCGGCAAATGGGCCAGCACCAATGCCTGGGGCGAGCCGATGAACCTGGAACTGACACGCGTCGGCGACAATCACTACCAGGCAGTCAGCTACTTCAAGGCCAAACCCCATGAGCGCGAAGCCTATCCTTTCACGGTGTCGCGCCATGGCAATCGCTGGTACCTGTCGGCGAAGGTGCCGGCGCAGTTCGGCGGGCATTTCACCATCGCCGGTTTCGAGCTCAACGATAAGCACGAACTGGTGGTCTACAACCTCGACCTTGAGCAGATCAGGCAGGCCATGGGGCAAGAAGCCCTCAGTGGCGAAGGCTTTCAGACTGAAGATGGCGATGGGGTGTTGATCAACAACAGCCTGGATCAGGTATTCGCCTACCTCGACGACCCGGCCAATTCCGATGTCTTCGTCGAAGCGGTACGCTATCAGCGCCTGGCCAAAACCAAATAAACCCAGCACGTAAGAGCTTTACTACAGGAGTCTCGGGTGGACGAATACCAGCAGACGATACGCATGTTGTCCGATCGCATAGTGCTGGCGCAGACGCCGATTCGCATTCTGGATGCGGTCAAGTGGGATGACAGTATTCGCAAGGGGTTCCTCAAGGGCAAGGGCAAGGAAATGCCGGCCGTGGACCGCGACTACTACCTCAATCGACCGCTGTCGTTCGACTCCAGCAAAGTGAAGCTGGAGTTCCAGAACATCGAGCGCGACATCACTCGGCAACTCGGCCAGTTCAACCCGGTCGGGCAGATCATGCGCCGCATGTGCAAGGAATACCGCATGGTGGTGCGCATGCTTGAAGCGCGCGGCACCGAGGATTTCGGGCTGATTTCCCAGGAATTGTACGGCGCGGCGTCCGATGCGTTTCACGCCGGCGACCCGACCCTGGCCGACCTGGGGCTGATGCTCTCCGATTACCTGAACAACATCGACGGCCGTGGCGACCTCAAGGACGAACCGAAAGTCCTCACCGCCAAGGAAGCCGTCGACCTGCTGCAACATCGGTTGAACAAGGTGTTTGGCGAAAACGAGGAAACCATCCGGGTGTTCGAGTCCGACGGGATCGTCGCCGACGCGGCGGCCGGCGCCGACTACATCAAGATCCGCACCGACGCGATGTTCAACAATCGCGACGTGCGTGCGCTGGAAGTCCATGAAGGGCTGGTGCATGTGGGCACCACCCTCAACGGCCTGAATCAGCCGATCTGTACGTTCCTGTCCAAGGGCCCGCCGTCGTCCACCGTGACTCAGGAGGGCCTGGCGATCCTGATGGAAATCATCACCTTCGCCTCCTACCCGAGCCGCTTGCGCAAACTGACCAACCGCACCCGCGCCATTCATATGGTGGAGGAGGGCGCGGACTTCTTGCAGATCTTTGAGTTCTTCCGGGCTCAGGGCTTTGAAATGGCCGAAAGCTACGGCAATGCCAGTCGGGTGTTCCGCGGCTCGGTGCCGAATGGTCTGCCATTTACCAAAGATTTGTCCTACCTCAAGGGCTTTATCATGATTTACAACTACATTCAGTTGGCCGTGCGCAAAGGCAAGCTGGAGCAGATACCGCTGTTGTTCTGCGGCAAGACTACGCTGGAGGACATGCGGACCTTGCGCCAATTGGTGGACGAAGGCCTGGTGGTGCCGCCCAAGTACCTGCCCGAGCAGTTCCGCGACATGAACGCGTTGTCGGCGTGGATGTGCTTCTCCAACTTCCTCAACCACCTGAGCCTGGACCGGATCGAAGCGGATTACTCCAATATCCTTTGATTCAGATCATTCCCACGCTCTGCGTGGGAATGCCGCCATGGACGCTCCGCGTCCACTGTAACGCAGAGCGTCACGGTATGCACTCCCACGCGGAGCATGGGAACGATCACCCACATTGAGGCTTCACCGGATGAGAATCCTCGGCATTTTCTGCCTGCTCCTGGCCCTCGGCGGTTGCAGCTCTTTGCTGTTCTACCCAGAGCCCGGCCAGCCATTCACCCCGGAAAAAGCCAAGCTCGACTATCGCGACGTTACCCTGACCACTGCCGACGGCCTCAAGCTGCATGGCTGGTGGCTGCCGGCGAAAAAAGGCGTCGAAGTCAAAGGCACTGTGCTGCATCTGCACGGTAACGGCGGCAACCTGGCGTGGCATCTGGGTGCGAGCTGGTGGTTGCCGAAGCAGGGCTATCAGGTGTTGCTGGTGGACTATCGCGGGTACGGATTGTCCGAAGGTAAGCCGGCGCTGCCGGAGATTTATCAGGACATCGACGCCGCCTTCACATGGCTCGACCAGGCGCCGGAGGTCAAGGGCAAGCCGTTGATCCTTCTCGGTCAGAGCCTTGGCGGTTCGATGGCCGTGCATTACCTGGCCCAGCATCCCGAGCGCCAGCGGCAACTCAAGGCTTTCGTGCTCGATGGCGTGCCTGCCAGCTACCGCGATGTCGGGCGTTTCGCCCTCAGCACCTCCTGGATGACCTGGCCGTTCCAGGTGCCGTTGTCCTGGCTGGTGCCGGATGGCGATAGCGCGATCCGTTCCATGACGCAGCTCAATGGTGTACCGAAACTGATCTATCACAGTATCGATGATCAGCTGGTGCCCCTTTCCAACGGCATCCGACTGTATCAAGCTGCGCCGCCGCCGCGAGTGCTGCAACTGACCCGGGGCGGTCATGTGCAAACCTTCGCCGACCCGGTCTGGCGAAAAGTCATGCTGCGTTACCTCGAAGACCCGCAGCATTTCAACGGCCTGCGCCGCCTGGGTGAAATTCCGAATTACCCGGCACCCCCGAATTCTGAAGATGAACCACCAGAGAGTCCGCAATGAGTGAAGAACGTAACGCCATCCCGCTGATCATCACCGGTATTTGCAGCATCCTCGGCACCGTCGGGGCCCTGTGGTGGTACGGCTACCTGCACTTCGCCAAACCCGAGGATGCGTTGCTGCTCAGCGACTTCACCATGCTCAAGACCGTGCCGGGCGAAGACTACAAAATCTCCCTGGAACCGGCCGCGCAAGTGGCGCAGTGCATCGATGGCGTGCTGGTGATGTTTGATACCGAACAGAAAGGCCTGACCGGCGTACTGGTCAACAACAAGAAAAAAGCCGTGCGCTGCATGGGCCAGGAAACCCCGCAAAAACTCGAACAGTAAAATCCCACCTGCTTCGCAGCCGAACGGGGGCAAGCCCCCTCGCCACAGGGTTGCTTGGTCCCAAGACAAGTGTTCGATCAATAAGAAGCCCCGCCTGATCCGATCAGGCGGGGCTTTTGTGTTTCAGCAGGTGAAACTTAGTTCGAGCTGATAGCCGAACGCGGTATCACCGGCTGGTTGTCGTTGGAAATGGTCACTTCCACCCGACGGTTCATCGCACGGCCGGAGACGCTGGTGTTTTCGGCCACCGGGTATTCCTTGCCATAACCCTGGACCACGATGCGCGCCGGGTCGACACCCATCTTGATCAGGGCCACTTGCACCGAGGTCGCGCGCCGCTCGGACAGCGACTGGTTGTACGACGCCGCGCCGGTGCTGTCGGTGTAGCCTTCGACAATCACTTTACGGTCGGGGTTTTCCTGAAGGAACTGCGCCAGTTTGTTGATGTTCACCAAGCCGCTGGGTTTCAGGTCGGCCTTGTTGGTGGCGAACAGCACGTCACCGAACGTTACCAGCGTGCCGCGATCGGTCTGTTTGGCGTTGAGGCTGGCCTGCAATTGTTTGATCTGCTGGTCGCGGGCATCCAGACGCGCCTGGGCTCGCTGAGCCGCGGCGTTCTTCAGGTTGTTTTCCGCGGTGCGCAGGGCGATGGTCTGCTTGGCCACTTCAACACGCTGGTTGGTCAGGTAAGCCAGTTGGTCGACCTTGTTCTGGTCTTCCTTGTCCTGGTAAGCCTTGTCGGCCTTGTCCAGGTAATCGCTGGCGTCTTTGGTTTCCAGTGCCGCGACTTTGCTGGCTTGCGGGTTGGCTTGCAGGCCGGCGTAGTTGGTGCGGGCTTGCTCCAGGTTGGTGTTGGGCGGTGTGGAGCAGGCAGCCAGTGCAATGCTTGCGGCCAGGAGGGCGGGTATCATCAGTTGTTTGCGCATGGTGGTTCGTCCTTTCTATCGATAAAAGTGTCAGGCCTGAAAATCGGGATGCGCGCTCACTGCACGGTGCGCTGACTTTCCTGACGCAGTTCCTGAACACCTTTCTGTGAGTCCTTTACAGCCTGTTCGGCTTTCATCGCCTGGGCTTTGCGTTCTGCCACTCGGGCGTCCCACTCGGCCTGTTCGGCGAGCATTTTGGCTTCGTCATACTTTTTGTCGTGCATGGCGATTTCGGCTTGTTTGAGCTTGTCCTGAGCGGACTTCATTTCCACCGCGGCGAATTCGGTGCCTCCGGCGCTGACGGCACTGTTCACGGTCGATTGAGTCACGGCGTATTGCTCGGTGGGCGGGTTGCCGGCGCATCCGGCCAGAACCAAACTGCTGCCGATGGCCAGGGCCGCCAGTTTGAGACCGCGCAGGTGGGTGGACGAGGATGAAGCAGTGCTGGTCTTCATGGTTTCAACTCCGTTGGATAACTCCTGAAATACATCTGAATCCATCCTGGGCAAGGAGCCGCAACCTTCGATTTCCAGAGCATTTTGAAACGGCCGTCCCAGGCGTGGTTACTGGGTTGACCCGAGGCGTTTTTTAAAAGTTCAGAGAAAATGGCCTTTCGCCCGAAAAAACTTTGACCTGACGGACAAGGCTCTAAATCGGGAACTTTAGTCGTACGCAGGGGTATTCCCGGCCCTGCACGGGCCAGGAAATACGTATTTCTGGAAGGGGAGCAAGACGCGCAAATCAGTGTTTTGGCTTGTCGTTTTCGGTCGACAAATCGTGCAAATGACGACGGGACAAGGCGAGAAAACGCGGGGTTGGACCGACGTCTTCGTACAGCGGATCGCCTTCTTCATCGGTGGCGACCACCGTTGACCCTTTCACATACGGAAAGCTCGCTTCGAGCTCTTCCAGGGCGGCGCCGATCAATTCTCCGAGCAGTTCTTCAGGGTGCCGCTTGGGGTACATATCGATAATCGCCGCCAGCCGTGCGGCGGCTTCCACGTCCAGACGAATCGTATAGCCAGTGTCGGTCAGACGACCCTTGGCGTTTTCTTCCCAGTGCTTGGCGAGCTCGCGGATTTTCATAATGACCTCATTACGCACCTGCTCATGGCAGGCCGGGTGAGTGTCCGGCGGTGGCCGGTGGTAAGCCGTTGTACGGCTTGGTGTTGAGCCTAGCTGCAACGTTCGGGGTTTGCAGTCCCTGGTTTACTTGTAAGAACCGCTTTACAACGGCACTCTCTATTATCAAAGCATAGCCGCCCGGATTTTCGCTGGAGAACTGCTGATGACCGATATTGATGCACGCTTGCGCGAGGACGTTCACCTGTTGGGTGAGCTATTGGGCAACACCATTCGCGAGCAGTACGGGGATGGCTTTATCGACAAGATCGAGCAAATCCGCAAAGGCGCCAAGGCCGACCGTCGCGGTTCGATGGATGCCGAACTCAGCGCCAGCCTCAACCAGTTGAGCGAGGACGAATTGCTGCCGGTGGCGCGGGCGTTCAACCAGTTCCTCAACCTGGCCAATATCGCCGAGCAATATCAGCTGATTCACCGCCGCGAAGAGTCACAACCCGCGCCGTTCGAGGCCCGGGTGTTGCCGGAGCTGCTCACTCGCCTGTTGGCTGCGGGGCATGACGCCGAATCCCTGGCCCGGCAATTGGGGCGGGTGGACATCGAGCTGGTATTGACGGCGCACCCCACCGAAGTGGCGCGACGCACACTGATCCAGAAATACGACGCGATCGCCGCGCAACTGGCGGCCCTGGATCATCGCGACCTGACCAGCGCCGAGCGCGAGCAGATCAAGACCACCTTGCAGCGCCTGATCGCCGAAGCCTGGCACACCGAAGAAATCCGCCGCACCCGCCCGACACCTGTAGACGAAGCCAAGTGGGGCTTTGCGGTGATCGAGCATTCGCTGTGGCAGGCGATTCCCAACTATTTGCGCAAGGCCGACCAGGCCCTGCATGCCGCCACCGGCCTGCACCTGCCGCTGGAGGCCGCGCCGATTCGCTTCGCCTCGTGGATGGGCGGCGACCGCGACGGTAACCCCAACGTCACCGCCGCCGTGACCCGCGAAGTATTGTTGCTGGCTCGCTGGATGGCTGCCGATTTGTATGTGCGCGATGTCGATCACCTCGCCGCCGAATTGTCGATGCAACAGGCCAGCGACGCCCTGAAAGCCAAGGCTGGCGACAGCGCCGAGCCTTACCGCGCGGTACTCAAACAGCTGCGTGAGCGCCTGCGCGCAACCCGTAATTGGGCCCAGGCCTCCCTGACGGCCACCACGCCGGCGTCCGCCGATGTGCTGCAAAACAACCGCGACCTGCTGGCCCCGTTGGAGCTGTGTTACCACTCGCTGCATGAATGCGGCATGGGCGTCATCGCCGATGGCCCGTTGCTCGACTGCCTGCGCCGCGCGGTAACGTTCGGGCTGTTTCTGGTGCGCCTCGATGTGCGACAGGACTCCTCGCGCCACACCGCAGCCATGACCGAAATCACCGATTACCTCGGCCTGGGTCGTTATGAGGACTGGAACGAAGAGGAGCGCATCGCCTTCCTGATGCGCGAACTGAACAATCGCCGGCCGTTGCTGCCGGCCTACTTCAAGCCGTCTGCAGACACCGCCGAAGTGCTGGCGACGTGCCGGGAAGTCGCTGCCGCGCCGGGGGCCTCCCTTGGCTCGTATGTGATTTCCATGGCTGGCGCCGCTTCCGACGTGCTGGCCGTGCAGTTGCTGCTCAAGGAATCCGGCGTATTGCGGCCGATGCGCGTGGTGCCGCTGTTCGAAACCCTCGCCGACCTCGATAACGCGGGCCCGGTGATCGAAAAGCTGTTGTTGCTGCCGGGTTATCGCTCGCGCCTGCAAGGGCCGCAGGAAGTGATGATCGGTTATTCCGACTCGGCCAAGGACGCCGGCACTACGGCGGCGGCCTGGGCGCAGTATCGGGCGCAGGAACGTCTGGTGGATATTTGCCGGGAGCAACAAGTGGAGCTGCTGTTGTTCCACGGCCGTGGCGGCACCGTGGGCCGTGGTGGCGGCCCGGCGCACGCAGCGATTCTGTCGCAGCCGCCGGGGTCGGTGGCGGGGCGTTTCCGCACCACCGAGCAGGGGGAAATGATTCGTTTCAAATTCGGCCTGCCGGACATCGCGGAGCAAAACCTCAATCTGTACCTGGCGGCGGTGCTGGAAGCGACCTTGCTGCCGCCACCACCTCCTACGCCTGCCTGGCGCCATTTGATGGACGAACTGGCCGCCGATGGGGTCAAGGCTTACCGCGCCGTGGTGCGGGAAAATCCGCAGTTCGTCGAGTATTTCCGCCAGTCCACCCCGGAGCAGGAGTTGGGGCGCTTACCGTTGGGCAGCCGCCCGGCCAAGCGCCGCGCCGGCGGCATCGAAAGCCTGCGCGCCATTCCGTGGATTTTCGGCTGGACCCAGACGCGCCTGATGTTGCCGGCCTGGCTCGGCTGGGAAACGGCGCTGAGCAAGGCGCTGGAGCGCGGCGAAGGGGAGCTGCTGGGGCAGATGCGCGAGCAATGGCCGTTCTTCCGCACCCGCATCGATATGCTGGAAATGGTGCTGGCCAAGGCCGACGCCGATATCGCCCAGTCTTACGACGAGCGTCTGGTCGAGCCGGATCTGCTCCCTTTGGGTGCGCATTTACGCGACCTATTGTCGCAGGCCTGTGCGGTGGTCCTGGGGCTGACGGGTCAGTCCCAGCTACTGGCACATAGCCCAGACACCCTTGAATTCATCCGCCTGCGCAACACCTACCTCGACCCGCTGCATCTATTGCAGGCCGAACTGTTGGCCCGTTCGCGGCAGCAGGATGAAGCGCAGGGCAGCCCGGTAGAACAGGCGTTGCTGGTGTCTGTGGCGGGGATTGCCGCCGGTTTGCGAAATACCGGCTAAGGTTTTCGTCATAGGGAACAGGCACCTGGCGCGAGCGTCGAGTGCCTGTCGGCGAGCGGTTGAGAAGGTCTGTCAGGCGACAGTTAATGACGGGGTTGCGACTTGGGGTACCCCTTCGAAAGGGCACGTCCTGCGCAGGTTTCTCCGACTTTCGGCGGCTTGTGTGGGCAGGGCCTGCTGTGTATCTTGATCAGCCTTTGGCCGTTTGGGCGGTCACGACCCTATTTTTTGAGATTGGCCCTACGAGGCGAATCCTTTGTTTTGTTTAAGTAATTCTAAATAAAAAATTGAGGAGCACATCTAATGCGCGTCATTCTGCTGGGAGCTCCCGGGGCCGGTAAAGGTACTCAGGCTAAGTTCATCACCGAAAAGTTCGGCATTCCGCAAATCTCTACCGGTGACATGCTGCGTGCTGCTGTAAAAGCCGGCACCGAGCTGGGCATCAAAGCCAAAAGCATCATGGATGCCGGTGGTCTGGTCTCCGACGATCTGATCATCGCTTTGGTCAAGGACCGTATTGCGCAGCCTGACTGTGCCAACGGTTTCCTGTTCGACGGTTTCCCGCGCACCATTCCGCAAGCTGAAGCGTTGGTAGAAGCTGGCGTGGAACTGGACAACGTGGTCGAAATCGCCGTCGATGACGAAGAGATCGTTCAGCGTATCGCCGGTCGTCGCGTTCACGAGGCCAGCGGCCGCGTGTACCACACCGTGTACAACCCGCCGAAAATCGCCGGTAAAGACGACATCACCGGTGAAGAGCTGGTGCAGCGCAAGGACGACACCGAAGAAACCGTGCGTCATCGCCTGTCGGTCTACCACTCCCAGACCAAACCTCTGGTGGAGTTCTACCAAGGCCTGGCCGCTGCTCAGGGCAAGCCGAAGTACAGCCATATTCCTGGTGTTGGCTCGGTTGAGACGATTACCGGCAAGGTGCTTGAAGCACTGAGCTGAAAAGTCTGATCGGCTTCATCTTCTACGGCCCGCTTGCGGGCCGTAGTTGTTTATACTGGCGCACTTTTTCTGACCTCTCTTACGGATACATCGATGAGCACCTTGCTGGCCCTGGACACCGCGACTGAAGCTTGCTCCGTTGCCTTGCTGCATGACGGCAAGGTCACGAGCCATTACGAGGTGATCCCGCGCCTGCATGCGCAGAAGCTGTTGCCGATGATTCAGCAACTGCTGGCCGATGCCGGGACCACGCTGCAAGCGGTCGACGCCATTGCGTTCGGTCGTGGGCCGGGCGCGTTTACCGGTGTGCGGATTGCCATTGGCGTGGTGCAAGGGCTGGCGTTTGCGCTGGACCGTCCGGTGTTGCCGGTCTCCAACCTCGCGGTGCTCGCCCAGCGGGCTTATCGCGAACACGGCGTCAGCCAGGTCGCGGCAGCCATCGATGCGCGTATGGATGAGGTGTATTGGGGCTGCTACCGCGAAACGGCGGGGGAGATGCGGCTGGTGGGCAACGAAGCGGTATTGCCACCGGAAGCCGCCGCGTTGCCGGTCGATGCCAGCGGCGAGTGGTTCGGCGCGGGCACCGGTTGGGGTTATGCCGAGCGTATTGCAGTGAACCTGAGCGGCCAGGACGCGAGCATGCTGCCCCACGCCGAAGATTTGCTGACCCTGGCGCGTTTCGCCTGGGAACGCGGTGAAGCGATCGTGGCCGATCAGGCGCAGCCGGTGTATTTGCGCGATAAAGTCGCGACGCCGAAAGCGCGTTGATCCACACGGTCCTGTGGCGAGGGAGCTTGCTCCCGTTCGGCTGCGGAGCAGCCGTAGAACCTGACGGCGCGATGTATCTGACTGCGCGTGGGGGGCAGCTTCGCAGCCCAGCGGGAGCAAGCTCCCTCGCCACAAAGTGTTCCAACCGCAGCTAATCATCAGTTTCTGCCCGCCGCTTTTAAACCTTTTCGCTTTTCTGTGTTCTAGTTATCACTCGGCGGTTTGCGAAGTGGGTAATGCGCCACTAAACTGCCATCATCGATACCGAGCATGCACTTATGCGTATAGACGGCGTTTCCTCCCAGTCCTACCCAATCAAGCGCAAGCCTCGTAAAGGCCATGTGTCTGAGGATGACTCCGTCGATATCGACGGCGAGCTGGAATTCCCTACCGAAGAGCAATTGGCCGCCCGCGCCGCCAAAGCCTCCGCGCAACGCCTGAGCAATCTTCCCGCGCGTCAACAAGACATGATTTATCACCGCGCCATGAGCAAAAGCGTGGCGATGGCACTGGCCAGTTACCTGAGCACGGCCACTTTTGTCGACTGGGATGCGGATGTGCTGGGTCTCGACCTGTACATCTGATGCTGCCTTATTACCTCGGCTGCCCGTCCTGGAGCGAAAACGCCTGGCGCGACTACTTGTATCCACAGGACGCCAGGCCCGCCGAGTTTCTTGATCTTTATTCTCAAGTGTTCAACGCCGTGGAAGGCAATACGACCTTCTACGCGAGCCCGGCTGCCGCCACCGTGCAGCGCTGGGCCGAGACCATGCCCGAACACTTTCGCTTCACCGCCAAATTCCCCGGCGACATCAGCCACAGCGGTGACCTGCGCGACCAATTGACCGCCACAGAAACGTTCCTGCAATTGCTCAGCCCTCTGGGGGAGCGGGTTTCGCCATTGTGGCTGCAATTGTCCAAAAGCTTCACCCCGCAACGACTGTCGGAACTGGCCGGTTTTATTGATGCGGTGGACCGGCCGTTGGCGGTCGAAGTGCGGCATGACGAGTTCTTTGCCAAGGGCGATGCCGAGCGAATGCTCAATCGCCTGCTGCTGGATCGTGGCGTCGAGCGCATCTGCCTCGATCCGCGCGCGCTGTTCAGCTGCACCTCGACCAATCCTTCGGTACTCCACGCCCAATCGAAAAAGCCCAGGGTGCCGCCTCGCCCCGCGGCGTTCACTCAGTTTCCGCAGGTGCGTTTCATCGGCCATCCGGAGCTTGAAGCCAACGATCCGTTCCTGGTGCCATGGGTCGAGAAAATCGCCGTCTGGATCGAAGAGGGCCGCACGCCGTATATCTTTCTGCACACCGCCGATAACCTGCTGGCGGCGAAACTGGCCCAACGTTTTCACGCACAACTGATGCAGCGTTTGCCTGGCTTGCCGCCGCTGCCTGAGCTATACAGAGAACCCGCCGCCGAGCAACTTGGTTTGCTCTGAAGCGGGTTTTCCCTTTTTCAGGAGTCTGCCAATGGATGCGCAAACCCTTCGAGCCCAGGCGTTCAAAGCACTGCACGAACGCGAGGGCGCCTTTGTCATTCCCAACCCCTGGGACGCCGGCTCAGCGAAAATGCTTGCCAGCCTGGGCTTCGAGGCACTGGCAACCACCAGCGCCGGTTATGCCTTTTCCCGGGGCCGTCCTGATGGTGGGCTGACGCTCGACGATACCCTGGCAAACGTTGAGGCGATTGTCGCTGCCACTGATTTGCCGGTCGCGGTGGATCTCGAAAACGGCTTTGCCGACGCTCCTGCCGAGTGCGCCCAAAGTATTCTGCGGGCCGCTCAGGCCGGTGCCGTAGGCGGTTCGATCGAGGATGCCACCGGGCGTGAAGACGGTCCGATCTACTGCTTCGAGCATGCCGTGGCGCGTATCGAAGCCGCTGTCGCAGCAGCGCGCAGTTTGCCTTTCCCCTTCACGTTGACGGCGCGTGCCGAGAACTATTTGCACGGCAATCCTGACCTCGACGACACCATTCGCCGTTTGCGGGTATTCGCCGAGGCCGGCGCGGACGTGCTTTACGCCCCAGGCCTGCGCAATGCCGAAGAGGTCTTGGCGGTGGTTCGCGCCGTGGCACCGAAACCGGTGAATGTGTTGATGTCCGGCGGGCTCAAGCTGACGGTTGCGCAGTTGAGCGAAATGGGCGTCAAGCGCATCAGCGTCGGTTCGGCCCTGGCTTTGGCAGCGTATGGCGAGTTCTTGCGCGCGGCCGAGGAAATCCAGCAACACGGGACCTTTGGCTTCACTTCCCGGTCGATGCCGTTCCAGAAGGCCAATCAATTCTTCAAAGGCTGACGAGGTCGGGCCGTGATGGTTGGGCCGCTGAGGGGTTATGCGGCGATGCGCAGGTTTTGCAGAACGATCGGGCGCGCCCAGCCGTTATCGAAATCGAGTTGTTTCTGTTGTTCCACCAGTTCTTGCGGTGAGAACGGCGGGAACGGTTTGTCCAGCAGGTCGAGTTCGAACTCGGCGATTGGCAAATGCAGCGGACGTGGTTGCGGCGCGGCACCAGGCTCGGGCAGCGGTTGACCGGCAGTGAGCACGATCGGGCGAACCCAGCCGCTTTCGAAGTCCTGCTGTTGCTGTTGCGCGACGATTTCTTCCGGCGGGAACGGTGGGAACGGTTTATCGGCCAGGTCCATTTCGAACTCGGCAATCGGCAGGAACAATGGCTCCGGCGGACGGACTTCGGTTTCTCTCACATCACATTCGCGCTGGGAAATGATGTGCGCCAGCAGCTCGCTGCCGACGGTCGGTTCGACCGGGCTGTCGAGATCGACCGGCGGAAAGTTGAGTGACGCCGGCACCACATCGCCCGACTGATCGGCCAGGGCCTGGGCAAAAAAATCCTGCCACAGGTGACTGACGCCGCTCAGTGCTTGGGAATTTCGCAGGCCAAAATCGCCGTGGGGCGAGATGTAACCTATCGATGTGCGTTGAATGCCTGACATTTTTCTCGGTCGACGCTCAGCTCTGGCAAAATGCTCGATAGTTTGGTTATCGGCCGTTTTTGCCGATCATTAATTTTTTGAGCGTGTTTTCCCATGATTGAGCAACCTGCGGCCTGCCGCATCCATGTCGAAGCCTTGGGCGCGACGTTCCAGCCACAGGCCGAGCAATGGGCCGAGCGCCTGGGTTTGCCGTTGCAGGTGGATGACGGCGAGTTTGCCTTGCAGGTAGGCGAGCAGGGTTTGCAACTGCAACAACTGGGGCCGGATGCACCGGGGCCGGTGCGGGTCGACTTCGTCGAGGGTGGCGCGGCCCATCGTCGGTTGTACGGCGGCGGCAGCGGTCAGATGATCGCCAAGGCGGTCGGCATCGCCCAAGGCGTGCGGCCACGGGTGCTGGACGCCACGGCCGGGCTGGGCAAGGACGCGTTCGTGCTGGCCAGCCTGGGCTGCGAGATGAGCCTGATCGAGCGCCAGCCGCTGATCGGCGCCTTGCTTGAAGATGGTCTGGCACGCGGCGCGGAAGATTTCGACGTAGCGCCGATCGTGGCGCGGATGCGTTTGCTCAAGGGCAATTCGATCGAGGTGATGCGCAACTGGGAAGGCGAACCGCCGCAGGTGATCTACCTCGACCCGATGTTTCCCCATCGTGAGAAAACCGCGTTGGT
>Ga0207655_1002216_pt1 | contig 16111 bp, 9 predicted proteins | sample KBSM44metaG_FD_184398 | JGI IMG/M metagenome (GOLD analysis project Ga0207655, IMG submission 184398) | Miscanthus rhizosphere microbial communities from Kellogg Biological Station, Michigan, USA - KBS M4-4 metaG (SPAdes) (version 2) | ecosystem: Host-associated > Plants > Roots > Rhizosphere >...
CCGCAAAGGTGCCGATCAGCGACAGCGGCACCGCCACCGCCGGAATCAGCGTGGCGGGCACGTTACGCAGGAACAGATAGATAATCATCACCACCAGCGCCATCGCCAGTATCAGCTCAAACTGCGTGTCGTTTACCGACGCGCGAATATTGGTGGTGCGGTCGGTGAGCAGTTTCACCTCTACCGATTTGGGCAGCGTTTCGGTCAGGGCGGGCAACATGGCACGGATATTATCTGCAGTGGCGATAATATTAGCGCCAGGCTGACGCTGGACATTAAGCACAATCGCCGCATCGCGATTGGCCCAGGCGCCAAGCCAGCTGTTTTCTGCTCCCTGTTCAATGGTCGCCACGTCACCAAGACGCACCGGCGCGCCATTTTTGTAGCTGATAATCAGCTGGCGATAATCTTCCGCGGATTTCATCTGGTCATTGGCTGACAGGGTAATAGAACGCGTCGGACCATCCAGGCTGCCTTTGGCGGAGTTAACGTTGGCATTGCTGATGGCGGTTCGCACCGTTTCACTGGTCAGACCCAGCGCCGCCAGCGCCTGCGCATTCATTTTTACCCGCACTGCCGGGCGCTGACCGCCTGACAGTGTGACCAGGCCGACACCGCTGACCTGCGAAATTTTCTGCGCGACCCGCGTTTCCACCATGTCCTGCACCTGCGTCAGCGGCATGCTGCGCGTCGTGACGGCCAGCGTCATGATGGGCGGATCGGCAGGGTTTACTTTGCTGTAGACCGGTGGATTGGGCAGGTCGTTGGGCAACAGATTAGTGGCGGAGTTAATGGCCGCCTGCACCTCCTGCTCGGCCACATCCAGCGGCAGCGTCAGCTGAAACTGCAGTGTTACCACCGAGGCACCGCCGGAGCTTTGCGATGCCATCTGTTTCAGCCCCGACATCTGACCAAACTGACGCTCTAGTGGGGCGGTAATGGAGGAGGTGACCACATCCGGGCTGGCACCAGGATAAAGCGTAACCACCTGGATGGTCGGATAATCGACTTCCGGCAGTGCCGAGACCGGCAGGAACCGGTAGCCCAGCACTCCGGCCAGCAAAATCGCAATCATCAACAGCGTGGTGGCGACCGGACGCAGAATAAACTGGCGTGACGGCCCGCCACTGTGATCGGGAGGCATGACCTGCATTACTCACGCTCTCCTTTTGACGGCAGGGCGGCGCGGGTGGCGCGCGGTGCGTTGCTCTGCGGCGCGACCACCTCGACTTTCGCGCCTTCGGTCAGACGATCCAGACCATCGGTCACGACCCGTTCACCGGCTTCCAGACCGGCGCTGACCACCACTTTCTGGCTATCCTGCAGGCCGGCAATCACGCTTTTCTTGCTGACCTTGTTGTCACTGTTGACCACCCAGACAAAGTGGCCTTCGTTGCCCATCTGTAATGCGGCAGGCGGAATCACAACGGCATTCTGCAAGGTGTTGACCTTGAGCCGAACATTGACGAACTGATTAGGGAAGAGGGCGTCGTCCTGATTATCAAACCGCGCTTTGATTTTTATGGTGCCGGTCGTCACATCAATCTGGTTATCAAGGCTCAGCAGTTTGCCGCTGGCGATTAAATTCTCATTACTGCGATCCCAGGCCTCCACCAGCAGCGGCTGGCCGCTTTTCTGTGCCTTGAGAATGGAACTGATGCTGTTCTCCGCCAGGGTAAAGACCACATCAATCGGGTGCGTCTGGGTGATCACGACGATACCGGTGGTGTCGCCACTGGTGACGTAGTTGCCGACATCCACCTGTTTCAGGCCGACACGGCCGGCAATCGGTGCAGTGATTTTGCTGTAGGTCAGATTGAGCTGCGCACTGGCGACGCTTCCCTCATCCGCTTTCAGGGTGCCCAGCGTTTCATTCACCAGTGAGCGCTGGGTATCCAGCTCCTGCTGCGATACCAGCGACGTTTTTGCCAGCTTCTCGAAGCGCGCCAGGTCGCGACGGGCATTGGCCAGCGTCGCCTGATCTTTCGCCAGCTGGCCCTGAGCCTGGGTTAACGCCACCTGGTAAGGACGTGGGTCGACTTCTGCCAGCAGATCGCCCGCGTTGACCTGCTGGCCTTCGGTAAAGTGGATCGCCAGCAGATCGCCATTGACCCGGCTGCGCACCGTGGCCGTGTTAGCCGCCGTGACGGTACCCAATCCGCTAAGGTATTGCGGCACGCTCTGGCTGGTAGCCGTCGCTGCCTGAACCGGGGCGAGTGGCCGACGAGCGCCGTCACCGCCGCCCTTACCACCTCGAGGTCCGGGCGAGTCCGTCTGGCTGCTGCTCTGTGGCTGGGCAGTGCGCTGCCAGGCATAGTAGCCGCCAGCGGCCACAGCAATCAGGGCCAGTGCGATCAGTGTTTTCTTCATAACAGGGTGTCGGGTGCTCATGATTGTTGATGCTCTCCAGCAGTGACGTAGTCCCAGGCGCAGGCATCAAATGGGTAGCCTGCAAACGACAGAGTGTAGTCGCCTCTGACAGGCAAAATTTGAAGGAAATAAGGATATCTGTCAGGGCCGGGTAATTATGCCTGTTATTACATTAATCGCAGCACAATCGTCATAAAGGCGTGAAAACACTTTGCTATGCTGAGAAACAGGCAGTTTGTCAGGCAAATTAAGGAGCAGATAATGAGTCAGAATCAAACCCGGCAGTTGGGTGACAGTGGGATTACGGTGCCGTTACTGACGTTTGGCGGCAATGTGTTTGGCTGGACGGTGGATCAACCCACCTCGTTTTCTCTGCTGGATGGGCTGGTTGAACGAGGGCTGTGGTTCATCGATACCGCCGATGTCTACTCCCGCTGGGCGCCAGGCAATAAAGGCGGTGAATCCGAAACCATTATTGGAGAGTGGCTGAAAAAAAGCGGAAAACGTGACCAGATCGTGCTGGCAACCAAAGTTGGCATGGAAATGTCGCCTGAGAAGACCGGGCTGAAGCCGCAATATATCCGTCAGGCAGTCGAAGATTCACTTCGCCGCTTACAGACTGACTATATCGATCTCTATCAGGCACACCGCGACGATCAGGATACGCCGCTGACGGAAACGCTGAGCACCTTTGACAGCCTGATCCGTGAAGGTAAAGTGCGCGCCATTGGTGCCTCCAATTACAGCGCAGCGCGTCTGCAGGAGGCGTTGAAGGTGAGTGAATCGCAGGGGCTGGCGCGTTATGAAACGCTGCAACCGCAATATAACCTGTTTGACCGCCAGCCTTATGAGTCGGAACTGGAGCCCGTTGTCATGGCGCAGGGTTTAGGCGTGATCAACTACTACTCGCTTGCCAGCGGTTTTCTCAGTGGCAAATATCGTGATGCAGCAGATGCCGGTAAAAGCGCACGCGGGCAGGGCGTGGTGGAGAAATACCTTAACCCGCGCGGTCTGCGGATCCTGGATGCGCTGGATGCCATCAGTGAAGCCCATCAGGCGACGCCAGCTCAGGTGGCACTGGCATGGCTGATTGCCCGTCCTGGCATCACCGCCCCGATTGTCAGTGCGACGTCGATTAAACAACTCGACGATCTGGCTGGTGCGATGCAACTGACGCTGACCCCCGCGCAGATCGCGCAACTGAACCAGGCGAGCCGTTAACTTCAGGGGCGCCAGCGCCCCTTTTTACGGTATGCCTGTGCAGGAAGTAAGCCCGCCCAAAGAATAATCAATCAGAGATCCCGATCACACTTGCATTAATAAACGGATGTTACGGGAAATTATGCGCACGTATTTATAAAAAACAGCGTTTACCCAGCACTATCCTCTGCGCGTCACTTCCCGTAACTCACATAAGAATAAACAAGATGAAAAACAGAAAAGCACCCACCTTTTCCGCTGCCAGTATGGCAACGGGCACCCTGATCCTGGCCATTTTTTCTTCACAAGCCATGGCTGCTGACGCGCTGAGTCCGGACTCCGAATGGATGTTTGGTGACTGGGGCGGCTACCGAACGCAATTGCAGGATGACGGCATCAAGTTTGACGTCAACTACACCATGGAGAGCGCCGCAAATTTAGGGGGTGGCGCAAATACCAACACCACCATGCGCTACAGCGACCAGTGGACGTTCGGCACCAATTTCGACCTGCAAAAGCTGCTGGACTGGCAGGATGCCGAATTTCAGATGACCGTGACGAATCGTAACGGACAGAATGTTTCTGAGCAGGTCGCGGATCAACGCACCGGGATGCTCTCCTCCGTGCAGGAGGTGTATGGTCGCGGCCAGACCTGGCGTCTGACACAGTTCTGGTTACGCAAAGGATTGTTTAACGATGTGGTCGATCTGAAAGCCGGACGCGTGACGGTGGGTGAAGACTTCGATAATTTCGATGGCAACCTGTTCCAGAACCTGGCACTGGGCAGCGGACAGGCAGGTAACTGGCGCGGCGACCGCTGGTTCAACTGGCCGGTATCGCAGTGGGGCGGTCGGATTAAGTTCAATATCACCCCGGAGGTCTTCTTCCAGGTTGGTTTCTACAATCAGAACCGAGCTAACTATGATCGCGGAGATGGCTTCCGTCTGGATACCAGCAATTCCGAGGGCAATCTGGTGCCGGTGGAACTGGGCTGGAAACCGACGTTCGGGCCGGAGAAATTACCGGGTAACTACCGCATCGGTTATTACTATTCGTCGGTGGATGGCGATGTTTATGGCAGCTGGCGCAATGGCGGCTATCAGGATCAGGCGCATGCCTATGGCGGCTATCTGCTGTTACAGCAACAGCTGACCGCGCAGGATGGCGATGTGAATCGTGGTCTGGGCGTGCGGGTTCAGGCGGTGATGAACGATCACAAGACCTCGAAGACGGATAACTACCAGTCTATCGCGTTTACCTGGACAGGACCGTTTGATGCCCGTCCTCAGGATGAGATCGGCGTGGGCGCGTCGCGTATTCATGTGAACAGCGACTACACCCGCGCTCTGCGTCAGCAGAATCAGGCGAATGGCGAGAGCCGCTTTGACAGCCCGACTTATCTGCCGATTCAGGAAGGTTCAGAGTACAACTATGAGGTTTATTACAACGCCAAAGTGACGAACTGGATGTCACTGCGACCAAACCTGCAGTATGTGGTGGCGCCAGGCGCGGTAAGCGAAGTGAAGGATGCGTTTATCGGCGGTATCAGCGCCAATATTGCCTTCTGATTTACAGCCCAAAAGGGCTCAGATGTATCAGGCAGACTGCTCCCAAACGTAAAGCGATGGGAGCGTGCTCATCGTTGTCTGCAAACAAAAACGATAAGCAGTTGCCGTTTGAGATTGATGACGAAGTTTGGCTCGGTTAGCTGTGAGATCGAGCCAGTGCAGTAAACACGGTCAGATCGGAAAGTCGCTTACACCAATCCCTGGCACGCTCGGCCCGCGCCGTCCATGGCGCGGGACGCTTTCCTCCTCTGACCGTGTTCCCTGCTTGTTGAGTTATTCCGTCGCTGCCAGTTACACCATGATTTGAATTTGTCAGCAGTCTGAAAGGGCACTTAAAGGTGCTTTTTTTTACATAGCAGGGCTGCCAAAGATCAACGGAACATCACTTCTGCCCAGCGGGCCAGCCCGGCGGTGACGGAGGCGAAATCATCGCCGCCCGCAATCGGCGTATCCGGCAGCGTCTGCTGCAGTGCCGCGCGCAGTAACGGTGAACGCGCACTGCCGCCGGTCAGGTAGATGACATCCGGTTTAATCTGGCTGGTGGCTAAGGCCAGCTGCACCTGCTCCAGAATTTTCTCCAGCGGCTGACTGATGGCGTCCTGCAGCTGCTCCACACCAATTTCTGTCTCTAATGCCGCGGCAATAAAGTCGAGAGAGGCGGTATGTGCCGGATTAGCTGACAGCGCAATCTTGCTCTCTTCCGCTGCCCGCACCAGGCGATAACTCAGCTTCTGCTGCCAGACTTTCAGCAGTCGAGCCACCACATCACCCTGTTCAGCATCCCGCACTAAATCCCGCAGCCACTTTCCGCAGGCCGGACTGTAGAAGTCGCTCTGTGCCGGCACATCATTTATCGCGATGGCGTTCCACCACGGCAGGGCTGGCAAGGCGGTGCCTTTCTGGGTATTACCACCCAGGCCAAGTAGCGGCATCAGGGTCTTAAACGTCAGCATGATATCCAGGTCGTTACCGCCAACGCGGCAACCGCTATGGCCCAACAGGCTTTCGCGGCGGTCGGCCTTATCACGCCACTTTGGCCCCATCAGCAACATCGAGCAGTCGGTGGTTCCGCCGCCGATATCCACAACCAGCACGGTTGTTTCCTGTTTGAGTGTGGCTTCGAAATCGAGTCCGGCTGCCACCGGTTCAAACTGAAACTCCACGTCGCGGAAACCGGCACGGTGTGCTGCGCGAAGCAGAATGCCTTCAGCCTGCTGGTTAGACTCTTCACTGCCCAATCCCTGGAAGTTGACCGGACGCCCGATCACAGCCTGATCGATAGCGTGATCAAGCTGGCTTTCGCCCTTTTGGCGGATGTGCAGCATCATGGCGCAGACCAGATCTTCAAACAGAGCAATCTGCTGCGGCTTCAGGCCAGTGGCACCGAGAAAGGATTTGGGGGATTTAACGAACCAGACATCTTCGGGATCGACCATATAGTGCTGCAGCGCGGTAAGGCCAAACTGCACACTGTTGGGCTGAACCTCAATATCTTCTTCGCGGTTATAACGCAGGGCGCGCTGCAACAACGCGGTGGTTTCGCTATCAGGTGTTGCCACCTGATGATGGCGATAGAGCCATTCGCTGATCGACTCGCGGGTAGGCGCACAGATCATCGACGGTAGCAGGCGCTGATCATTTTCCAGCGTTAACAGACGTGGCGTGCCATTTTCGCTGACTGCAATTGAGCAGTTAGCCGTACCGTAATCGAATCCTATGAACATTTTCGCCCCCATGCCGGAAAAAAGGGGGCGACTTTAGCGCAGCTTCATCAGTGTAGCAAGCAGGTCGCGCTGGAATTAACGGATAGCGAAGATTCGATCTTCGGCCAGTGCGCGTAATGGCTGCCGCTCGGCCACGGCACTGCCCCAGACGCCATCCACATCAAGGGTAGCCAGCGTGCTGAGCACAGCAGGGACCGAAACCGGACCGGCCAGCACCGCGATGTTACGCTGCGTTGCCTGGCCCTGAATAATGGTCAGCAGCATCTCATCCATCAGATTATTGTGAACGTTAGCAACCAGTTCAGGTGCCAGTACCAGGTAATCAACTACCTCGTTACTCAGCAGAGTAAACGCGTCCAGATTTCGGCCAAAATGCTGCAATACGATACGGCAGCCACACTGCCGCAGTTGCAGCAGTGCAGAATAGAGCTGATCGCCTTTGCTCAACACGCTGGCCGCAGGGAAAGCGAAACCACAGTGGCTTTCAGAGAGACCGGCCGCAACAAAGCGCTGACAGAGTTGCTCCACAAAGGCGGCATCACTGAGTATCCCGGCATCAAGCGGCAAAATCACCGGAATGCCTTTCTGATTGAGCTTTTCCATGTCGTGGCGGAAAAAAACCGCAAGAATATTGTTATCGAGACGACGTCGCAGCGTCTCATCGTGCAGGTTATTGCGCAGCAACGTCTCATCCAGCAGTAATCCATCTGCGGTTAACAGCTGTACATCAAGCAGCCAGATAAAGGCGGCCTGCGGGGTTTTGGGTGGCGCAACAGGCCAGGCGGGCAGTTCAATCTGCAGCGCATCAATCATCGCGGCATCCATTCCCTGATGGTTACCCGGCAGCGGTAAGCTATGCTGCTCATAAATCATCAGTCGTCCACGCCCACTGCGTTTGGCGTTGTAACAGGCGATATCCGCCTGAGAAAGGACGTCGCTGCTCTGACAGTTTTCTGCTGAAATTTGTGTCACGCCCGCACTGGCGCCCACATGATAGAGGCGACCCAGCCACTGGAAGCGGTAATCGTTGACCGCAGCGACGATGCGCTGCACCACGTCATGTGCCTGACCCACATCGCAATCAGGCATCAGAAGCGCAAACTCATCGCCGCCCAGTCGGGCCAGGAAGTCGCTGCTGCGCAGATGGTGCTGCATCAGATCGGAGAGCTCGCGCAGCAATGCATCGCCTGCGGCATGCCCTGCGGTGTCATTGACCGCTTTAAACTTATCCAGGTCGATAAACACCAGCACATGCTGATGCTGATGTTCAGCGGCATCAAACAGCAGACGTTTAAGCTGAAGCTCAAAGCTGGCGCGGTTAGGCAGGCGGGTCAGGGTGTCGTGGAGGGCGCTGTAACTCAGGCGCTTCATCAGTTTACGTGATTCACTCACATCCTGAATAACCATGACGGCACCCTGTTCCACGCCCGCTTCTGAACGCAGTGGCGTGATGCTGTAATGAATATCGATGTGGCCGCCATCCGGGGTGTGGAGCACCAGATCTTCAGCCAGACTGGGGGTGATTTTTTCCGGTGGCAACTGGCACAACAGCAGATTCTCCACTTTCGGGCCGTTACGTCCCTGAGTTATGTGCAGCAGCTCACTGAGCGGCTGCCCGGCAGCCTGCTCCTGTGACAAGCCACTCATCTTCTCCGCCACCGGATTCATAAAGGCGACACGCATCTCTTTGTCCGTGCTGATAACCGCTTCACCGATTGAGTCCAGGGTTATCGCCATGCGCTCTTTCTCCTGAAACAGCGCTTCGTTCAGATTACGAAGCGGGGTGATGTCCTGGCAGATCCCCAGCATGCGCTCAATGCGGCCCTCTTTACTCAGTAAACGGTTTGCCTGGGTGCGCACCCAGCGCTGGCCCTCGGCATTAACCACGCGATACTCCATGTGAAAAGCACTGCGCAGCTCAATCGCCTGTTGCACCGTCAGCGCAGCATACTCCCGATCTGCGGTATGCAGCAGATGGATCCAGAGGTCATAGCTGGGCGACTCATGAGAGGCGAGACCAAACAGGGCATACATGCGCTTGTCCCATAACATTTCACCGGTCAGCAGGTTCCACTCCCACACGCCAATGCCACCGGCTTCGTTGGCCAGCGTGATGCGCTCCATCAGCCGGCGATTCACCTGCTCACTCTGCTTCAGCTCAGAGATATCAATAATTTGCGCGATAAAATAGAGCGGTTCCTGGCTGCCATCGCGCACCAGCGATACCGTGAGGCGTGCCCAGACAATCTCACCATCTTTACGAAAATAGCGCTTCTCAAACGTGTACGTATCAATCTCACCTTCCAGCAATCGGCTGGCATGTTGCAGATCAAGGCTCAGATCATCGGGATGCGTAATTTGCTGGAATGTCAGGCGTTTGAGCTCTTCGGCCGGATAGCCAAGGATATCGCACAGCGAGCGGTTAACCTGCAGCCATTTACCCTGAGGCGCCACCAGCGCCATACCGATTGCAGAGTATTCCATGGCGTGACGGAAGCGGGTTTCGCTGTCGGTGATGTGGAGTTTTTCACGCCGGAACGCATCCATCACCAGCGACATAATGTGGCTGGGGATCAACACCAGAAGGAAAGGTAACCAGCTGGAGACCGGGCCCAGCGCGCTGTTGTTGTTTACTACGCTGACCGCATCCAAAGCCAGCAGCATCGAGATAAAACTGGCGTTGATGAAAAACAGCACAAACGCCTGCAGCTTGGGCAGGCGCACCGCGCACCAGAACAGGATTACGACGATAAAGGTAAAGGGCCAGGGCAGAAAACGCAGCGACAGATAACTGGCACCCAGGGTCAGGAGCAGCGTCATCAACGTTTCTGGCAACTGCCTGCCCAGCTCGCTGAACTGGGCCCGTCGCAGCGGCCAGGGCAGCAGCAGCAGCATCGGGCCTAACACCAGCATGCCGATGATTTCTGAGATCACCCATGTATAAAAGAAGGGAAACGAAGCGTGGCCGCTGACCTGCAGCGTCCAGAGCGCCAGCAGGCCGCCCAGAACCGGTGTCACGATACCCACCGATAACACCATCCGGGCCCAGTCATGCAGAGAGTTCAGTGGCGCGCGCCGATCCAGCAGCGCGCGCAGCAGCATGCCACCCACACTGGCCTGAATAAGGTTTAACAGCGCGAATTTAATGTTTGAAAAGGCAGGTCCGATGATGATGGCGTTGGCTGCGGCGGTGCCCAGCACACAGGCAGTCAGCAGCAGGGGTAGCTGACGTGACGGACAGCGGAAAACCACCACAGTCATTAATGTCGTCGGGAACCAGAGCGGGGAGATTTTCCCGCTGACCACGATCAGTTCAAGACAGAACAGTGTCAGGACAAACACTATACAGCCAAGGAACAGCGCCGAAAGCCAGCAGTTTGGCGTGCTCTTTTGCGGGGACAGGATCTCTATCGTCATGCGGACTTCCGTCAGGGTGCAACGCTCCGCTACGGCGAATCAGGCACCAGTCATTCTCTGACTGCATGCTAGCACATTCGGCAAAGAAAAAAGGGGTGAAATCAATATTGCCCGTTATTCGGTGAATTGACGGGCACAGAGAAATTGATGACCAGCGTATTGATTACTGGCGGAAAAGATCGGCGCGGGTATAGGGCTTCTCCAGCCCCGCGAGGCTGGCAGAGAAGCGTTCCAGAAACTGTTGCGTCGTGGCGACACGGCCATGACCCATTAATAGAAACGGCACTAACAGTGCAGCACCGATCTGTGGCCAGCTAAAGCCTTTGAGCGCGGTGCGGCGCTGAGAGATCAGAAACGCGGTACTCAACGTGAAGCCCAGCAGCAGACCAGTGGCAACCTCACTTTTCGAGTGGGCGTGGATGACCAGACGCGAGAACCCAACCATCAGAGGAATCAGGTAACCCACGCCAATCGCCGCAATGCGCCATTTTGCTGACCAGCGTCCTGAAATCAGCCACAGCATCACCGGCCACAGGGTAGCAGACATCGCGCTGTGACCGCTGAAGCCGGTAAAATTAAAGCGGGCACTGCCGATGCCAAACCCGAGAAACAGAATCTTTGAGATGCTGACTGTCAGGCCAGCCAGGCCAAAGGCCACAATCCAGTAAAAGACCGTAAGGCGGTTATCACTTTTCCACGGCAAAATCAGCGCAATAATTACCGCTGTCGGAATCAACAGCATGCTGTCGCCAAAATAGGTCAAAGTCTTCCAGTGCATACCACTCCTGATGCATCATTCGGTCATCATGTCAGCGACACGCGTTCAGACAACCGCGCGCCGCACAGGCCATTTTTTTATAATATGGTGTGCTGCTAGTTTATCGGTGAAATGAGTGGCGTCCAAAGGAGAAAGTCTGAAAAGACGCCGGTGCCATTTTTCTGGCATCAAAAGGCCGAAATCCCTATACTTAGCGCGAACACACCCTCTCCATTTCGGCCCGTCCGCTGCCCGCGTAATGTGTGACCAGTGGCAGGCTCCAGTTATCAGGTCTTAAAAAAGTATGACTGACAAGTCTCATCAGTGCGTGATTGTAGGCATTGCCGGCGCTTCCGCATCCGGTAAAAGTTTAATTGCCAGCACGCTCTATCGTGAAATCCGTGATCAGGTAGGTGACGAGCATATCGGGGTTATCCCGGAAGATGCTTATTACAAAGATCAAAGTCACCTCACCATGGAAGAGAGGGTTAAAACCAATTATGACCATCCGAGTGCGATGGATCATGATTTGCTGTTGCAGCATCTGCAGGCGGTAAAAGCCGGGCAGGACATTGAGCTGCCGGTCTACAGCTACGTTGAGCACACCCGCACTCAGCAAACGCAGCACCTGAAAGCGAAAAAGGTCATTATTCTTGAAGGCATTCTGCTGTTAACCGATGCCCGTCTGCGCCAGGAACTTAACTTTTCTATCTTCGTCGACACGCCGCTTGATATCTGTCTGATGCGCCGTATGAAACGTGACGTCAATGAGCGCGGCCGCTCAATGGATTCGGTAATGAGTCAGTATCAGAAGACCGTGCGTCCGATGTTTCTGCAGTTTATCGAGCCATCAAAACAGTACGCCGATATCATTGTGCCGCGCGGCGGAAAAAACCGTATCGCCATTGATATCCTGAAGGCGAAAATTAACCAGTTTTTTGAATAACCCACGTCCATCCGGACGGGGTGCAGACCGGTGGCAGGCACGCTGTCACCGGTTCGCTACACTTATGCCATGGAGTTACCGCAATGAGATTATGCGATCGCGATATTGAAGCCTGGCTGGACAATGGCAAACTGGCCATTGAGCCACGCCCGCCTGTCGAGCGCATTAATGGGGCAACCGTCGATGTGCGCCTGGGGAATCAGTTCCGCACCTTCAGCGGCCATACCGCGGCCTTTATCGATCTGAGTGGCCCGAAACAGGAAGTAAGCGCGGCACTGGATCGGGTCATGAGCGATGAGATCGTGTTGCCTGATGGTGAAGCCTTTTTCCTCCATCCGGGTGAGCTGGCGCTGGCGGTAACGCTGGAGTCCGTGACGCTGCCTGACGACCTGGTCGGCTGGCTGGATGGCCGTTCATCGCTGGCGCGCCTCGGGCTGATGGTGCATGTGACAGCGCACCGCATTGATCCAGGCTGGCAGGGTCGTATCGTGCTGGAATTCTACAATTCAGGTAAACTGCCGCTGGCTCTGCGTCCGGGTATGTTAATCGGCGCGCTGAGTTTTGAACCGCTTTCAGGCCCGGCTGCGCGTCCTTATAACCGACGTGAAGATGCTAAATATCGGGGTCAGCAGGGCGCTGATGCCAGCCGTATCGATAAAGACTGATCTGAGGATGTAATGAAAAGAGTGATAACCACGCTGGCCATCCTGTTAGTGGTGGTCGTAACGGGATTGAGCGCGCTGGTGCTGCTGGTCAATCCCAACGACTTCCGTACCTATATGGTGCAACAGGTTGAACAACGCAGTGGTTATCGCCTTGAGGTCAGTAACGATTTGCGCTGGCACGTCTGGCCTCAGCTCAGCATCCTGGCTGGGCGGATGAGCCTCACCGCGCCGGGGGCGACTCAGCCGCTGGTCTCAGCGGAGAACATGCGTCTCGATGTTGATCTCTGGCCTCTTTTATCCCATCAGCTCAGCGTCAGTCAGGTGTTGCTGAAAAATGCGATAGTGCGGGTAACGCCCGACAGTAGCGCGCAGCCTGCCAGAAATGCCCCTCAGGGTCCCCGTGATGCGGAGCCTGCCTCGCCATCCACCGGCTGGTCATTTGATATCGCTAAACTGCGGGTAGCCGACAGTCTGCTGATCTGGCAACAGCCAGGCGGCGACGAATATAATTTCCGCGACCTCAACATTACGATGGATCAGGACGCGAACAAGCTGGCGACACTGTCTCTGAGCACGACGCTGATGCGCAACCAGCGCAACGCCGCGCTGAATCTCAAAGGCCAGCTGGATGCTGCGCAATATCCGCACCGTCTTACCGGCCAGCTGCAGCAGCTCGATTACACCTTATCGGGCGCCGACATTCCGTCTCAGGGGATTAAAGGGTCGTTAAGCCTGCAGGGCGAATGGAATGGTGACCGGCAGCAGTTCTCCTTTAGTGGTCTGCAGCTCACCGCAAATGACAGTACCCTGACCGGGCAGGGCAGTGGTCATGTGGTGCCGCCACAGCAGCTGGCGCTGGATCTGAAAGCCAGCAACCTGAATCTCGATAATTTACTCACCAGTGCGCCCGTTTCTGAAGCGCCTGGCGCGCAGCACGCCACCGTGGCCCGTTCGCCGGTGATTGCTGCGCCGCGTGAACGCACCAATGCGGACTCTCCTCTCAACGACATGGATCTGGCGCTAAAACTTCAGGCGAATAATGCGGTATGGCGCGGCCTCTCGCTGACTGATTTTACGTTAAATGCCCGCAATCAGCAGGGACTCATGACGCTGAACACCCTCAGCGGCAAGCTGGGTAATGGCAGCTTCTCGATTCCCGGCAGCATCGACATTCGTCATCCAGAGACACGGGTCAGCCTGAAACCGCAACTCCGGTTTATTCAAATCCAGCCGTTGCTGAAAGCGTTTGCACTACCGGAAAGTCTGCAGGGCAACCTGAGTCTTGACGGGGAGCTGTCCGGCGATACGCTGACAGTCGAGGCGGCAAAGCGCAGCTGGCAGGGCAGGGCGACGATCAGTGCCAGCAACCTGAAGCTGGCACAGCTTAATCTCCAGCAAATGGTGCAGCGTGCTGTGGCTCGGGTCAGCGATAAGGTCAGCAGCCAGGATGCCGTAGAAGAGGGTATTGAGTCGATCAGCGGGCAGGTGGCGCTGAATAAAGGTGTACTCAGCTTCAGTGATCTCAATGGTAACGGTCAGAATCTGGGATTACAGGGCGCGGGCAAAGTCGACATGGTGCAGCAACAGCTGGATGTGACGCTGGGACTGAAAATCAGCGGCTGGCGTGGCGATGATGCGCTGGTGAAGGCACTTTCCAGTCAGCCTATCCCACTGCGTATGTATGGCGGCTGGAACAGCCTGCAATATTCCCTGCCAGTGGATGACGTTCTTCGTAACCGTCTGCAGAGTGAGGCCAGGTCACGTCTGAATCAGTGGATTGATCGCCAGAAAGAGGGCGAGAACAAAGAGAATCTGAAGAAAATCATGCGTCCCTAGCGGGCGCATTCCCTGCGCCCCTGGCAGTGGCTATACCTCGTAATCAGCGTGAGGCTGCAGCAGGATTTCAACCTTCTGAATCCGATGATTTTCAACCTGCAGCGTTCGCAGCAGATAGTCACCCAGTTGCAACACTTCGCCTTCCTGAGGAATGTGTTGCAGCTTATCCATCAGTAAGCCTGCCAGCGTATGGTAGTCACGCTGTTCATCCAGCGGCAATTTCACATAGAGCGCCAGATCGTCCAGTGGCATATGGCCGTTGGCAATCCAGTGACCTTCACCCTGAATCTGTATATCGTAACGGGCGTCAATTTCACCCGCCTCATTCGGCAGATTGCCGGCGATGGTCTCCATCACATCGCTCAGCGTCACCACGCCTTCCATTGAACCGAACTCATCCACCACAAAGGCAAAATGTGTATGAGCCTGACGAAACTGTTCCAGCGCCTGCAGCAGGGTCAGTCGCTCAGGAAACACCAACGGTTGTCGGATAAGGGCGCGTAAATCGAGAGAGTTATTGTGCAGCGACTGGTGCAGCAGATCGATAACATGCACCACACCCAGTGGTTCACTGGAGTGGTCCGTTATCAGAATGCGCGTGTGCTGATTGCGGTCGAGACGCGACATGATCTCAGCCGGATCATCACTGAGATCAATATGGTCGACGTCGTGGCGAGAGGTCATGATGCTATTAACGTGACGCTGGCCCATGCCCAGCACGCGGGCAATCATTGCCCGTTCCTGCCGATTGAAAAGCATGCTGGCATCGCTGTCAGCAATCAGTGATGAGGTTTTTGCATCCAGCTCCGCCGGTTCTGCCGCGCCGCGCAACAGCCTTAATACCGCTTCCGCCGTGCGCTGGCGCAGAGGGCGGCCAGCCGACAGCACACGGCGGCGATTAAAGTGAGCCAGCTGGTTTAGCGCTTCAATGACAACTGAGAAGCCGATGGCCGCGTAGAGATACCCTTTAGGAATGACAAAGCCAAAGCCTTCCGCCACCAGGCTGAAACCGATCATCAGCAGAAAGCTTAAACAGAGGATCACAATTGTCGGGTGCTTGTTCACAAAGCGGGTTAACGGCTTGCTGGCGAGCAGCATCAGCAGAATAGCGATGGTGACGGCAACCATCATGACGGGCAGATCATTCACCATGCCCACAGCGGTAATGACCGCATCCAGTGAGAAGATAGCATCCAGCACCACAATTTGCGCCACCACTGGCCAGAATTTAGCGCCGCCTTTTTGTTGACCGGACGCCTCATCGTGTCCTTCCAGACGCGTATTCAACTCTGTAGTGGCTTTAAATAGCAGGAAAATCCCGCCCGACAGCAGCAACAGATCACGCGCACTAAAGGGGTGTCCGCCCAGCGTTATCCAGGGTTCTTTCAGGGTAACCAGCCAGGAAAGCGATGCCAGCAACAATAATCGGCACAATAACGCCAGCAGCAGTCCTATCACGCGTGCGCGGTCGCGAAGCGGTCCAGGCAGCTTCTCAACCAGAATGGCAATAAAGATAAGATTGTCGATGCCTAAAACCAGTTCCAGAACGATTAGCGTTACTAATCCCGCCCATAGCGAGGGATCTGCAATTACCTCCAGCATGTCATGTTCACCTGAATATTTTAAAT
>Ga0207655_1002217_pt1 | contig 16105 bp, 19 predicted proteins | sample KBSM44metaG_FD_184398 | JGI IMG/M metagenome (GOLD analysis project Ga0207655, IMG submission 184398) | Miscanthus rhizosphere microbial communities from Kellogg Biological Station, Michigan, USA - KBS M4-4 metaG (SPAdes) (version 2) | ecosystem: Host-associated > Plants > Roots > Rhizosphere >...
TCCTGTATGAGACGATCGAAAAGAACATATGCAACTAGATTACATATGCGGTTTTCAGATATATAACGGGTAATGCCAGAAATGGATTCCGGGTGGTTGACCTCCTGCTGTGTGTAGAAAATATAAATGAACTGGCGTTCAGTCGATAAGCCCTGGTGTTGGCTTTAATATTTTTGTAAAACGATAAGTGCGCTAGTTACCGCTGTCACTCCTAGTTTTCAGACTCAACATGCATCTCGTCTGCAGGCGGTAAGTACTTAAGAAAACCTCAGCGCTGGAACTACCTCCCAAAAAGCACTCAAAAGATACTCATTTAAAGGTGATTTTTATTTTTAATGCCTGAACAAGCTGGCGTGGCATCCGTAACTTTGTGCAAGTCATCATCGTTCAGCTTAGGCGATAGGCTGTAGATGCTGCCTTGCGTGGCGTTTACAAAACTATACTTTAAGTCAGCACATTTTGTGAAGCCCCATTTTGAGTTGTTTTTGAGGATTTAAAGTTACCTTTTTATGACGACATAATAAAGTCTATATAATTTAATGACTTGCAGAGCTTTCACCATCCTCAAAACCTCCTCATTCGTGTATCATTTCCCCAAATAAAGACAAATTTTCAAGTGCAGGCATAAAGTACTGTCAGCCTGAACACAATGACTGGGAAATGGCCGTGGAAGACAACAACAAAAATCTTGAGAAAGTACTGGAGTTGTTTGATAGAAAAGGCATTGAGAAAAGGAAGCAGGCCACCACTATGGCTGGGATACTGGGTATCCAGTACAAGAGTGCAAAACAGAAGCTTGATGGGAAGAGAGGTATTCGGTTCGAAGAAGTACGAAAAATACACGAATATTTCCGTGAGGCCTACAATAAACGCCCTCAGTACAACGGCATTTTTATCGTCAATGACTTACATATGCGATGTAACATTGAAGTCGAAAGTGAAGATGCTGAGCAAGTAGAGGCCGGGGTGAACTATGCTTATAAAGATGGCGAGTACTGGATAGTCAATCCTACGTCTAACCGGATACACAGATCGTTGAAAAAAGTTGTAAACCTCGAAGTGCTGCCTGCTCCACGTATAGCCATTCTCGACAACGACCCTGAGATCCTGGATCTGATGAAATCAGTATCAAACCGGTTTGGGATCGAGGCAACTCTCTTCAGGGATAAGCTCGAAATGCTTGAGCACGTCAAGCGGCACTTTTATGATGCTTATATTGTGGACTGGCTTCTGGATTACGAAGAAAACGCAGGCGAGATCATTAAAACTATCCGCGCTAACAACGCAGCTGTTCCCATAATCATTTTAACGGCCCAGCTGGATCAGCATGAAAATGAAATAGGTGAAATCATCGCTAAACAGGGCGTAGAAATCCTGGAAAAGCCGTCAAGAGTGACAATCATTTCATCAATCCTGATTTCTCACCTTTTTTACTGATTACGGGATTCAACATTCAGGCGTTGAAGATGGTCTGATCCGTTATGTAACGCCATAGCCTCGGCTTGTGTCTGACAATCAGGAGAACATAAACACATCGCTTTAAGTATGATTACGGAATTTACTCATCTTTGTAACGATATGTGGACCAGATTAACCACTCCGCAGGATTATAAAATTTCACTGATAATGAGGTTATTTAATAGCTGACAAAAAACACTGCATCCCTTATTTTTTCTGGAAAAAGTTAGTGATTAAGGAGGTCCTGAATGGAATATCTTAAGCTCAGCGCCGAACATCTTAAAGAGGTCTATGACATCCGTTTTTCGGTTGATGAGAATCTTGTTCACGCCCACCAGATCCAGTATCTCCAGCGCCAGCAGGCACTGGATGATATTGCTCAGGGAGGGGGATGGATTTGCCGCGTCGGAGAGGAATATGCTGGCTACGGATTTGGCATTTACATCCCTAGTGATGACCAGATCAATTACATTACCCACGCCCTGATAGGTGGCCTGTTTGTCAGGCCAGAATACCAAGGCAGGCATATCGGCACGGAACTCATAAAACGCGTGACACAATGGTTTTTCGATAAAGGCACAGAACAGATCGAACTGACCACAGACAGTAATTCCCGCGCTGTTGAGTTTTATAAAAAGAACGGCTGGCAGCCGGAAGGTCTGGATGAGTTCGGTCAGCTGGTTATGAAAAGGAATCGCAGAGATGACGAGTAAAATCCTTGCACTGGCATTGAGTGTCATGCTGAGTCCGGTGGCACTGGCAGACAGCTTCAAGCTGGTTGACGGTAACACTGTGAAAACTGTATCGACCGCCGACCTGGAGAAAATGCCAGTGGCCAGCATCACCACAGGAACCAACTTTACGCCGAAAGCCACATTCACCGGCGTTCCGTTTCAGGATTTCCTTGATAAGTACGGCGTTACAGCAAAGGCACTGCGTTTTTTTGCGCTGGATGAGTACAGCTACACCGTGCCAGTGAAAGAGCTGCTGAAATACCATGCCATACTGGCCTACCGTAAAAATGGAAAAAACCTGCCTGTTTCGGATATGGGGCCTTACGTAGTCATCTTTCCACGCGATGAGCACCCGGAACTACCCAGAGCAGACATCAATGCCAAAACGGTATGGATGATTTCTGAAGTGAAGGCGGTCCAGTGAAAGGGAAACAGTTTACTCTGATATGTCTGTTACTGACTTCACTCATGGCAGTAAGCATGTATCTTACGGTTTCTCACTTCAATGCCATCAGGCATCAATATAACCAGCTAGACCCGAATCTGGATAATTACTCAACAGGCGAGGTGCTCTTTCTGAGTTTTGAAAGGATGCGGACTGCGGTATACGAAACGGACGAACCTGATGCATTCCCACTGCAGAAGGAAATATTTGATGCAAAAGTAAACGTGCTCAATTTTAAATCCAGAGACAGCAATTCATTTTATTTCAGTAAACACTTTTCTGCAGACGTAAAAACTCTTGAGGAGCAGAGCAAAAAACTGGGAGAAATCTATTCATCAATGCCTCCGGGCAAAATTCGCCAGAAAGCGTTACTGCATCAAATCGAAGTCATGACGCCAACCATGAAAGATATTCAGGAGGTCATCTACAGGATTCAGATTAATAACTTCCATGGTATGAAATTTCTCATAACAGACAACACAGGCTTAGCAGAGCTGTATGCGCTCTGCGTCCTGTTTTTATTTTTTTTCTTCGCCGCTTTTGTGTGCTACTACGTCCTTACACTGAAAGAAGTGATAAAGAAAAAAAATATGTTCATCTCAACTATCTATCATGAATTTTCAGGTTCAATCCATAAAATTCAGATGTCAGCAGACATGATTAACCCGCGTGACGATGCATTCAACACGCAAAAATATCTCAGCAAAATCATATTCCATACAAATAAACTTTTTCATCAAACCAGAGAAATTATGGAGTATTCTAAAATTGAAATCGGAAATACGGCTCTTAAAAACTCATCCTTTACACTAAAGTCACTTATGGTAGCAGCCGTCTCATTATTCAATGAACAGCACGGTAACCGACTGGTAACACGAATACACCCCTATGAAGGCATGATTTTTTCTGATATGGGAAAATTGACGTCAATCATCCATAATTTTCTGGATAATGCCAACAAGAACACTACTCAAGGGACCATCAGGATTTATGTGAAAAGATCTCACCGTTATTTGGTGATACGGGTCAGTGATAATGGCTCCGGATTTGACATCAATAAACTCCCATTTCTGTTTCGTCCGTTCAATCAGGGGATAAAGGCAGAAACAAGGCAGGGCATTGGTCTGGGACTTGCTATTGTAAAAAACCACGTCAAAGCGCTGAACGGGAAAATAAAAGTCAGGTCAGAACCAGGCATAGGCTCAGTTTTTACCGTTTTTATTCCGATAAATACTTAACGCCAGGGGCAACCGGCCCCTGCTCTATTTATCCTCCTGAAGATAATACCGCCCTTCCGCTTCAACTTCCGCTTTGTTCATAGCTTTCAGATTTTCATCCAGCATTTCTACTATCCTGTCTTCGGTATTATCTCCTCGCATATGGAGGTAGATTTCAGAGATCATAGCTATGAGAATGCTGATACCTTCACGGCTTCCACTTACTTTACGTATGAGTTCACGGTTAAAACCTTCCTGATCGAACCTGTCTCCATCTTTTTGAAGTTTTTTTATTCTTAGCCCTATCTCAACGAGCTTACCCACTTCGGAGGAAAAATTAACTTCGCCGTGTGTGGCACCGTTCTGGATTTCGATCTGAACAAGTTCATCGACCTCCCTTAAAATTTTCTCTCTGAAATAAACATTCCTTCTGGCCATAATCTACCCGGTTAATTTCCTGTGTTGTAAAATTAAATTTATAAAATTCTTTTATGTTTATTGCATTGATATCATTCAGCGGCATCGAAAATTATCTTGCAGTTTCTCCGCATGTGTCAATCCGGCACTGTGTAATAATTTCTACTGGCCTCCTGAATGTGTGTCCATCCGGCACTTTAGAGCATCGTTTAAGTATATAACCAACTGAAGAGACTTGAAAATAGATAAAATTATGAAAATTTATGTGTGTTGTTCCGGCACCATATAGCCTTTATTATGTGTGTCAGTCAGGCACCACATGTGTATAAATCAGCTATAACCTACTGAATTTAAAAATTAAACACAATTAACACACAATACAGTGCCTGTTACAGTGCCTTATTAACACACAAAGCGGCACTTAATAAGCACACCAATCAGCACTGTAATAACACACCATCAGGCACTCATTTGTGTGTGTATTAGCACACATTTTCCGGTATACATTCAAAAAAACATTTACATTAGAACATAACGCCATGTTTTTAAAAAACAAAACGGCAAGATGAAATCTTGCGTGGGGTGTGATGATAGTAAAACTGTAAAAGCGGCTTGTGAAATAACCGCCTTATCTTAAATTTAAATAAACCCCGCACCGGTTCCGAAACCCATCCACAAGCGCACAGTGCGCGTCTGTAACGAATTATCTTGCACGGGATGATCTGAAAGGGTATTTTTTGACAGGTAAATCACAGCGCATTCTGCGCGCGCATATGAGACTTATTAAATATGAAGTGGTTAACCGCCGCCGTTTTTTTTACCGCATTCAGCGCCCAGGCTGAACCTGATATGTGTTTCACCAGAGCCGGGCATGATTTCGGAATCGATCCGCGTCTGCTCATGGCGCATTCCATTCAGGAATCGCGCATGCGTAATAACGCGGTTAATGACAGGAGCGCGCATAAAAGCACGGACGTCTGTAATATGCAGATTAACAGCGCCAACTTTCCCAAATTAAAAAAATTTAATATTACGCGAGAAAGATTACTGGCCGATCCCTGCATCTGCATTTATACCGGCGCGTGGATCGAGGCGCTGAATTTTAAGCAGTATGGCAGGACATGGGACACGGTCGGCATGTATAACACCGGCCCGAACCCGAAACTGATCAAACAGCGCAGGGAATACGCGGCGATAATTAAAAGTATCTACCGCGTTCTGGTGGCCAGGGATGAAGTCTATGCAAAAATGATAAAGGGCGCGCCACAAGAAACATCGCCCCCATTAACGCTGAGCCGGAATGATCCCGGCACCGCCAAAAAGTAAACCCCGGCGAACCGGGGTTTACTTTTTTCAGCTTTTCAGCTTCGCGAATTCCTCCGCCATCTTCCACGGCGCCTGATTTAATTTTATGTCGCCGTCGATGCCGTTAACAGGGCGCGTGGTGGTGCGCTTCCCTTTTTCAGTTCGCCCCGACAGGCCACCTTTTACCAGATTCTCCTGAACGATATTAAAGGCCGTCCACAGGTCGGTGCCTTTGTCATGCCAGCGGCGGGGGTGAATAATATTTTCGGCGGTCACCGGCGGTGCCTTGTCTTCATATTTGTACTCCAGCGCCAGCTGGCCCAGCAGCAGCCTCTCCGCCTTATCCAGCTGAATGCCCTTCATCATGCCGATATTATTTTCGACCTTTTCAAACACATCGAGAACCGAATACGCGCCTTCGATCACCTGGCTGACAATATCGCCTTTGTGCGGCACGCTGATTTCCCCGAACGTTTTCCAGCAGACCAGCCCGTTGGTGCAGACTTCGCGGAAAATACCGGGGATCATTTTGTAACTGCTGGAACCGTCATGACTGTTTACCAGAACAATTTCAGGCACCTCCTTGCCGCTGCCGTTATTTCCGCGACGCAGGCGGATCATGTGTTTGGTAAAATCCCGGCGATCCTGATCGCGCACGCGGGACTGTTTTGCATAGAAAGGTTCGAACCCTTCGGAGCGGAGTTTGTCGAGCAGGGTAATTGTCGGAATATACGTATAACGGTCTGAACGCGACTCATGTTTTTCAACGGAAAACGCGCTCGGAACGTAGCGCATCAGCTCATCATTGGTGAGCGGGCGGTTTTCACGAATAGATGTTTTCTGAGCATAACGGCTTGCAAAACTGACCATGATAATAACCTCTCAGCGTGAGTTAATAATTTGCAGAATTACAGCCGGGGTTAAACCCGGCATCAGGTATCACGTTCTCAGCGCGGCGCTGATTTATTCCCCGCGTTTTCCAGTGACCAGGCGATCATTTTTCGGGTCTGCGCGTAATTGATAGCCGTGTAGCCCAGGTCGAATTCATAAAGGGCGTATGGCCAGCCCTCCCAGACATAAATTTTGCGTGGCTCACCGTCTTCTGACGGGTCGGTGATTTCTTTAAACAGCGTCAGCTCCTGCCAGGTCACCCCGCCCGGCCCGCAGAAGGTGCCGTTGTCGATGATGAATTCGCTGAGATCCTGAAACTGATCTGCTGTCAGTCCGGTGTTGACTTTTGTCCCGTCAACCCGTGTTTCGGTAGATTCAGAAGCGGCGGTCTTGACGTTGTGTGTGTTCATGCTGGTTCTCCTCTGTCGGTTGCTGTTAACCATGTTTCGGTGAGTTCATCGCGGCGAAGGGCAAAGTGGCGCCGGCGAAGTGAGGACAACCAGGGGCGAAGACAAAAAGTTTTTGCGGGGGTATGCGAAAAGTTTTTGGCTGAGTGCATTTCACCCCTGATTGTCTGAGCTGACGGTGGTACTGTCAGCCCTCCGCGGTGGGCCACCGGAACAGAACAGCCGCACGGGATAACATGAGCATGAACACCTGCGGCACGACGGAACGGCGTGACGGCCTTAAAGGGCGCGGCCGCGCCCGGTGAACGCACCGGCGACAGCCGGTTGCAGCCGTTGACCTCAGCCATCAGACCTTAGCCGGGAGGCCCGAAACGCGGCCCTTTGCGGTTCGGCGGAGACGGGCGGCAGCTTTTCCGCCGCCGGTCGGAGTGGGGCTGACGACTGCCCGCCAGGGCAGGAGCCGAAGGGGGCCATGTTCCGGCCGAGGCTTCTGAAAAGGCGAAAAGGGTTCATCAGGCAGAGGAAGCTGGCCATAAACTCACCCGGCCATACCCGTTCTGGCATAAATACTGGCCAGAATGGTCACATTACGTATCAGGGTGGTGAAGCTTGCCCGCAGAGTCACAGCACGCGGAGGGAGGGAGCCGGTGCGTCAGCACCGGGTGTTGCCCGGCCCGAAGGGCCTGCAGGGTTTGTGCCCTGCACGGCACGGAATCAGCCTGCGGCTTCATCCTGAAAATGCGAACCGGCGCGGATAAGCAGCTCGCAGAACGGCAGATCCTTTGCGCTGCACAGGTGCATAAGACTTGCCAGCAGATCGGTAATGGCCGTTTCTGCCAGGTCATTTTTACTGTCCAGCTCCGTGCAGCGGGCAAAGGTGACGACTGCCGCAGCGGCGCAACACGTCGCGTCGGGTTTATCCCACGGAACCGGATGCAGCGCGTAATCCGCCAGGTCATCGAGGTCGGCTATTTTGAGTGATTCCGGAGACGCAACTACAGTGCGTGTTACCACGCCGGATGGGGTGTTTTTCAGCATCGGGAACATCTCCTGAGTGGGTGACAGCAGGGCCGGAAACCACCGGCCCTGCCCCGTCAGATACGCACTTTGCGGTTATAGATGGCACGCCAGTCGTTGTAATCGCTGCCTTTTCGCAGCGGCTCCAGACTGCAAAGGTTTTCGGCCAGCCCGTTCATGACCAGAACGCGCTCAACCGCTTCAAACCACGACTCCTCCTTTGCCACCGGAAACCACATGTTCGCATTGTGGCCACTCAGCAGCGGATGACCGCAGAAATGCACGCCCCTGCCCCGCTTCGTTTCGCAACCCGTTACAGTCACCGTGGCTCTCACCTCCTCAGAAGGCGTGCGGCGGGCCAGCTGCTCCACGATGTCTGACCAGCAGACTTCACCGGATTCCGGCACCGGCAGTTCGATGCAGTTCAGCGCCTGCCATCCCGCGCGGGCCGACAGCCTGGCGATTTCCTTCAGGGTCGGATCATCATTCGCCCCTTCCGTGCTGTGAATAAACTGACCGTGGATGTAGAACGCTTCGTCACCGTTGTCCAGGGTGATGACGCAGTACTGGCCCAGCGCGCGCGCAATGTCGTCCTCGGTGACGCGCATGAGTTCGGCATTTACTGCCTGATTTTTCTGGCTCATGCGCTGGCCCTCATCATCAGCCTGACGCAGCCGATAAAAACGGGCCACAGTCTGAACGGCATTGCCGGTACGTGTGCCTGCTGGCCGCTGCGCAGTGCGTTTACAAACAGCGCCGCCTGTGCGACGATTTGCGGGTCAAAATTCATATTCCATTCCTCGGGTGTGATTTTGATGTGGCGGGTAGTTACAGCTACCCGCCGTGAAGAAAGCAGGGGCAACCCTGCTTTTTTTGCGCCTAAAACTCCATGCCCTCCATGATTTCGGTTTCGTCCAGGCGCGTGGACGGATGCTGATATTCCCGCAGCGCTTCCGCCACGTGCGGATGGTTCTGCCAGACGGCATGAACGCTGCTCACATCCAGCATGTCGGCCTCCTGGCGTAGCTGGCGCGCCGTCTCGAAGTTATCCCAGCCGGACTCGTAAGCGGCCTGCTCACGCAGCGCCTGTTTCTGTGCCGCAATACGTTCGAACGCAGCCGGATCGGTTTCCGGCACGGCCCACTCCAGCGTGCGGGCATTGCCGCACAGCACCACGCGGCGTGCAATATCGGTAATGGTGGCGATGTGCGGTTCAAAACCGTACCCACCCTGTTCATCCTGCTTCCAGTCCCCGCTCAGGCTTGCCTTTACCAGCAGCTCCATCGCCTCCGGGAGAGAGTCCGCACGGCCCAGGGAGACTTCCGCGTCACACCAGTACGTGCCGGGATAGAAATCGTCGTCAGGAAGCTCCATGCGACCGCTGACGGTAAGGCCAAACGGGCGCGCCGCCTCGATAAACGACTGACGCAGCGCCTCACGCTGGAGCGGGGCATTTTCCTGAAGCCACGCCAGATCGGGCAGGTCAGGCACGTCCACCCCGTCCCACTCTTCTGGTGGCACAGTTTCAAAGATCAGCGAGAGGACGGACGTTGCCAGCTCGTACGCAACCGGGGTGGCGATATCGCCTTCATCAAGCATCGTCGTGATGCGTTCTGCCGCGTACCGGACATCAGATAACAGGCGATCAAGGTGATCCGGACCAAACGCATCCAGCGCGGCCAGCGCGCGGTACATCATCAGATTGCCTTCCAGTTGCGCCAGGGTGAGCAGACGGTCTGCACGCAGGAGCAGAAGCACGTCGAAGTTTTGTTTCACCCACGTTTCGGTGGTTTCGGTTGTGGCGGTTTTGACCCTGACGTTGTGTGTGTTCATGCTGGTTCTCCTCTGTCGGTTGCTGAAACCCTGTTTCGGTTGGTACGGCGCGGCGAAGGGCAAAGTGCCAACGGCAAAGGGAGGACAACCAGGGGCGAAGACAAAAAGTTTTTGCGGGGGTATGCGAAAAGTTTTTGGCTGAGTGCATTTCACCCCTGTTTGTCTGAGCTGCCGGTGGTACTGTCAGCCCTCCGCGCAGAACAACCGGAACAGGACAGCCGCACGGGGATGAAATGAGCATGAACACCTGCGGCACGACGGAACGGCGTGACGGCCTTACAGGGCGCCCGCGCCCGGTGAACGCACCGGCGACAGCCGGTTGCAGCCGTTGACCTCAGCCATCAGACCTTAGCCGGGAGGCCCGAAACGCGGCCCTTTGCGGTTCGGCGGAGACGGGCGGCAGCTTTATCGCCGCCTGTCGGAGTGGGGCTGACGACTGCCCGCCAGGGCAGGAGCCGAAGGGGGCCATGCTTCACAGGGGTTTGCTTTGAGAAGAACCGGAGAGAAAAACTGAGGCGAACACAGAGAAAATGAACAACGGGAAGATGAACACAGAAAGGAAAATGCCGGAAAAACACGCCTTCACATAACAACAGCCCAACCCCGCCCGGCTGAGCGGGGTCAGATTACAGACTTAGCGCATCAGCATAAGCGCTCTGATAAAGCGCAACACGCCCATTCCTGCCCGCCAACCTGCATAAAGACATATCACGGCCATGACTGCCATCAGTGACAGCGCCAGCGGATTATTCACCCCCGTCATCACCTCATGTATTTTTACTGCCTGGACTAAATCCATAACAACCCTCTCTGCCTCATTCTACGGGTTAACAGGTTTATCGGTCTTCGCCTCAATACAGCGCACTTTACCTGGCCGGGGAACGTTAAACTCGTAACCGGTGTACCCCTGGGGTTTGATAATACTGTCCCTGAACTGCTCGCAGACATCCATATTGGGCATCGGGGTGACGTTCCAGGTACTGCCACCCGGAACCCCGGATGCGATAACGAGGTAAACAAAGATGTGAGTCACAGTTTTTCCCTTATCAGAAGCACCTCATCAGGCGCTATATTACCGAAAATTAATCTGTTTATGGCTCTGCGATTAATACCCGTTTCTGAACGTCTCTGTTATTCATCGCCCGAATCACCGCCGCTGCGCCAGTACTCAATGTCTTCATCAAGCGCTTTGATGTGTTCGTCCAGCGCCACAAGAAGTTGCTCCGTACCCGTCTCCAGCGGCCCTGAAAGGCCGTCCCATTCCGACACCATTTCCGTTATTTTCGCGCGAATGGTGGCAAGTTTGCGGCGCTGGCTGCGGGCCGTTTTCAGTTCGGTGACGTAATCGCCTCTGCTCATGCTACTTCCCTTCCCTGCCCTGCGTGAGCTTGTTCGGCACCATCCAGCGCTCCAGCTCCCGCACCGCCTCAGTCGCTTCCGCTGACATGTGACGGGCTTCCGCTCCGATTTTCCACAGCGGCAGCCCCTCTGTCATCCAGCGCTCAAGCCCTTTCATGGAAGGGAACCGCTCGCTCCACCGGAAAAACAGGGTTTCCAGATCGTACTGTGTTAAGCCGGATTCCGACCAGCGGGACACCCAGCACGAGACCGTCTCCGGCGTGTGAAAGGCCAGGTCGATTTCGGCCTGGCCTTTTTCCGCCAGGTAGGCCCGCTCCCTGCCCTGCCTTTCCCGCTGCCGCTGGCGGGAATATTTCTCCGCATGCAGTTCCCTTTTCATGCGCCGCCGCTCTGTCTGCTGAAAACGCTTTTCGGGAAAAACCCAGCCCGCATCGTGGCAACTGAGCGGCAGCGGGCAGCACCCGCCCTCGCTCGCTATCAGGATATCGATGGCCTTCAGCCACGCCTGCTTTCTTCCCCGCAGTTCAGACTCCTGCAGACAGGGGCAGAAAACACGAATTTCTTTCAGCGTGATCCGCCTGCTGCCCATAAGGAAGCGGAAATATGCCCGCGCATAAGGATATTCGGCACAGTAAAGCCTGCGTCCGGCTTTCTGCTCCACGTACATAATCGCCTGTATCGCGGCCTGCCGCTCACGCGAGAGCGGCACCAGTGAACGGTTGTTGGGGATCATACGCCACCCTCCTGTAACAGGTAATCAGCCAGGCCGGTGACGCTGTACTCCAGCAGGCAGGCCTGCGCCGCAGCGGCGATCAGTGCGCTGATGCGCGGCGGATCGAACGGCGTCAGCCGGAGGACGTCGCGCACGCAGCCGCCATCCGCCGACGCGATCAGCACAAGCCACTCTCCGGCGACTTCGCCTGGGCTGCACACGCACAGGCAGAATGCCTCACCGGGCGGCGCAAAGCGCAACTGCACCGGGAACAGGCCGCCGAACTCGGTCCGGTACTCGCCGTTGACCGTCCAGCCCGCCGGGACGGTCAGGAGGGAAAGCACGGCACTGGTCAGCACATGCCTTTCGCCCTCGCCCCTCGCCCGCCACTCTTCAAACTCACAGGGATGCATTGACGCCAGCATACTGAGATTGTTCATTACGGTATTTTCCATGATGGTTTCCATGCGGCCCCGAAGGGCCGCGCTCCCTGTCAGGCCGCGTGAGCGGGATCGTTGTTGTCCGTGTCGCTGTCAGCCCCGCTGGCAGCGGCGTCGTCAGTGGCCTTTTCCGGCTCCGGCCCCTTCATCCAGGCAGGCACCCAGCGCGTGTCGCGCATTCTGTTTTCAGCCAGTTCTGCCGCGTCACCCTTCTTCATCTTCTCCGCATCCCGCGCCGCGCCAGTAAATCCGGCCTCGTTCAGGGCATCAATGATTTGTGTGTGTTTCAGGTCAGTGAAGAATCCGGCTTTTGTCGGATGCCACCAGTCGCGCAGATGGAAGCCCAGCGCGGCTTCCAGTTCGATAAGCTGACTGCGCGAGGTGTGGCCACATTCGCGGGTCTGGACGCCGTCCACCGAGCAGGCGACACAGAAGGTCATCAGGGCCATGAGCGTTTCGCCGTTCAGCGTGAAAAACGTGGTGAAGTCCTCAGCCCATTCAGGCGGTAAAAGGGCTTGCAGCCGCTGACGCTCCTCCGTGAGCGCCCGAAAGGCAGCCCCGTTTTCGCCGGAAGGGGCATTGCCCGTCAGGGTGGAATGCGACTCGGTCAGGCTGATCCGGAACGGTCTGCTGCGGGTATAACCGCCAGAGAAAACGCTCCGGCAGAGTTGCCAGGTCAGCAGGGCAATGGCTTTTTTCTGCTGCTGCATCAGCGCGGCCTGCACGGCGAGGGTGCGCTCGGACGACATTCTGGTGAGCAGCGGCAGGCTGATCCCCTCAGCCTCATCGGGCGGTGACTGATACTCAAAGCGGCTGGCACCGGATGGCTCGGCATCGCTCTCCTGCGGCTCCGTTCCGCTGCTTTCTTCCGTTTCCACCGTTTCGATATCCGCAAGGCGGATCACGCCGCGCTGTATGCAGAGATCGCCGTAACCGTCAAAGCCCACCACAACGCCTGACGTTGCGCGAAACTCCGGCGTCCACGCGCGGATCTGCGCGGCTTTTTCAATGGCTTCCCACTCCCTCTCGGCATCGCTGTAGCCGTCATCGTCGCCGCCCTCCGCGCACTCGTCGCCTTTCTCATACAGCACGGTCAGGCGCTGTTCTTCGTCACTGATGTAAACCGGCTCCGGCGCGTCCGTCAGGCTGTATTCCAGCGAATCCCCGTATGTCCTGATGGATGCCATCCGGCCCATGCTCCACTTCCAGCCCTCCTGCGCCTGGATTTCCTGCACCATCGCCTCCAGCTTCTGCACTGTCAGTTTTTCCAGCAGCACGATGTCTGCCGTTCCTTCGCCGTCCTGCTGGCTGAACAGGTCTTCACGCACCACACCGCCTGCGTTCTCGTAGGCTTCACGGCCCACGAACAGGAAACGGCGGTCGGTGACGGAAATTTCTTTGTCGGTGATCTGCTTTTTCAGCATGCTGACCGGCAGTTCAGGCCAGCCCGCTTTGACCGACTCGTATACCCGCACCTGACGTTCCTGATCGTCTTCCAGGCAGAGCACCTGACACTGTTCAACGGTCAGTTTGTCGTCTGCCAGCAACTTAAGGAGTGACGGCGCGAGGTTCGCGAGTTTGAGCATGCGCTGGACGTGGCGGGTGCTGTAACCCACCTCTGCACCAATCTGCTCGGCGGTTTTCCCCTGCGCCGCCTGCGTACCGAAGCTGGCGATCTGCTCTGCCGCATGCATGTCGCTGCGCTGGGCGTTTTCGACGTAAGAGACGAGCGCCGCCATGTCTTCAGACACACGCTTGAACGGCACCGGATGATCGGCCCTCAGAACCTGCTGAGACAGCAGCAGATTCAGGGCGGTGAGGCGTCTGCCGCCTGCGGCCACTGCCAGTTGCCCATCAGGCAGCGCGTGGGCGACCAGATTCTGCAGCAGGCCGACCGACTTAATGGTGGCCGCCAGGCTCTCCACGCTCTCAGCAGAATACGGGATGGTGCGCGCATTGAGGGGTGACACTACAAACGCCGACAGGGGCGCGTGCTCCAGTGGTGCGGCGTCCAGCGCCGCGCTGACCGTCGCCTGTTCATCAGCGGTTACCTTTTTGGCTCTGGTGTTTTTGACTGCTTTTGATTTAACATCCGCTACTGACATCGTTGAAACCTCATTCGTTTAATGTTTGTCACGCCCTGCGGAGTATCAGATCCGCAGGGCACCTTTCACTGCTTACTGCGTTTTGCGGATGCCGTACTCACCGATATAACGGTTGAGCCAGTAACCCGCATTTGCCTCAAAATTCCACGCGCGCCAGACCACCTGACCGTCTTTACGCACGACCAGGCGAAAGTGCGTAACCTGATCGTCTTCAATGGCGACGTTGGTGTACTGCGCGGCGACTGCGTTGGCTTCCTCACGCGTAAAGGTGTCGTCCGGTAAGCGCACCACTTCTGACTGTTCCACTGAAATTTCCTCTTTTTTGCCCTTAAAAACCGTCACCCGTTGAGTTGCCGGGGCCGCGGTCCTGACGTTTTGCGGGGAACTGCTGCTTTGTCCCCAGGTTGTATCCTTCACCCGTTTGAGAGCCGTTCGCCGCAAAGGGCGTAACGAGCACGGGCCGGTGCAGGTGTCCGGGCGCGAGCGGAAAAATTTTTAGCCACATCAAAAAATTTTCCGGCGAGAGGCTTCAGCCGTCCCTGGACAGCCAGGCGGTTTGTGCTTGTCTCAGCCCCGGCGAAAGGACTCAGACGGGCGAACACAACCCCTGAGGAAAGCAGGAACCCGCCGCAATGGCGTTGAGCGCGGTTGCGAAACGGCGTTGCCCCTTACATCCCGCCGTGTGTTGTGGCGGGATGCACGGAGCGACGTATACGGCGCGACTGCGCGGCGCAGCCGGAACGGCTGCTGCAAGCGAGAGGTGTTGCGTCAGGATGGAAACCCGCTGCCCCGGAACGGGGCCGGGCAGAGACGGCTCGCCGGCTCTGTGCGAAGCATGACAGCCGACCGGACGCCCGGTGAGACAGCCCTCAGGCACGGCGCGACGACGAGCTGAAGGGAAAAAACCGGCCTGACAGGAACATACCCTTAAAACCGGCCCGCAGCCGCAAAGGGAAAGAGAGTGGCGCGCCAGCGCCGCTCTCCTTTCCTTTGCCGCAGGCCACAGGGGTTTGCGCGCGCCCGGACGACTGCGGGGGTCGGTTCCCCCGCAATCCGGTCAGACGGCCGGCGGCAGTGCGCCCGGATAGTGACGGGCCACAATGTCATTCACTTTTTCCACCAGGTCAGGCCGCGTAAAGGTGACGTGCGCAGAACCTTTTTTAAACGCGCGGACGGTGAAATAGGCACAGGTCAGCACCTCACCCAGATTAGACGATCGGGCATTGATAAAATCGGCCAGATGCGCACCTTCTGAAACCCGCCAGTCCGGCACGGTTTTGCCGTCAAGCAGCCAGAACGGACGGGCAAGGTCATTTAGCCGCTCCTGCCCGTAAGTGCGCACGGAAAACCAGCAGTTTGCGTGATTGTCTATCACGCCGTTGAGGATCACGCGTTTGCCGAGCATGCAGGGGTTATTGGTTTTGTAGTCCCACGACAGTTTGCGGAACACGTCGATGATCCCCTGCTCAAAGGTGGCGGCCTTATTCACATTGAGGTGACGGAAGGTGGTGATTACGCTGTCAAAGCTGATTTCAGGACAATCCTCGCCGTACAGTTCCGCATCCCAGGCTTTTTTCTGCTCTGCACTCATCAGCGTCAGCATGCCGGTGTCACGCATAAGCCGATCCCATACCTGGCGATCGGCAAGGCGGCCAATCTGTCGGCGGAGGGTTTCACCCGCCTTATCACCGCGTGCAGAACTGAGGCCGGATTCGATGATGTCCTTCATGCCGTAAAACCATTCGCGCCCGGACGCCTGCGCAAA
>Ga0207655_1002220_pt1 | contig 16087 bp, 12 predicted proteins | sample KBSM44metaG_FD_184398 | JGI IMG/M metagenome (GOLD analysis project Ga0207655, IMG submission 184398) | Miscanthus rhizosphere microbial communities from Kellogg Biological Station, Michigan, USA - KBS M4-4 metaG (SPAdes) (version 2) | ecosystem: Host-associated > Plants > Roots > Rhizosphere >...
GCTTTCGACTCGAGCAACTACCACCTGTTCCAGATCATCCTGCCGGACAACGGACCCACCACGCGCGCCGACTTCATGAACGCGCTGAAAGACCAGTTCAACATCGGTACCGGCTACCACTACGCGCCGATCCACCTGTTCACCATGTACCGCGAGCGCGGCTTCAAGGAAGGCATGTTCCCGGTCGCTGAAAAAATCGGCCGCCTGACCGTAACCCTGCCGATGTTCTACGCCATGACCACTGCCGACGTCGACCGCACGGTCGCCGCCGTGAAAGCGATCCTGATCAAATGACCGCAACGCTGACTATGCACGCCAAGCCTGAGATTTCCGTCGTCATCCCGATCTACAACGAGCAGGCCGGCCTGGCTGCGCTGTTCGCTCGCCTGTACCCGGCGCTCGACAAGCTGGGCACCAGCTACGAGATCGTGTTCATCAACGACGGCAGCCGCGACAACTCGGTCTCCATCCTGGCCGAGCAGTTCCGCCAGCGCCCGGACGTCACGCGCGTGGTGCTGTTCAACGGTAACTACGGCCAGCACATGGCGATCCTGGCCGGCTTTGAAGCGGCGCGCGGCGAGATCATGATCACGCTCGATGCCGACCTGCAAAACCCGCCCGAAGAAATCGGCAACCTGGTGGCCAAGATGCGCGAAGGCTACGACTACGTCGGCTCGATCCGCCGCAAGCGCCAGGATTCGGCGTGGCGCACCTACGCCTCCAAGGCCATGAACCGCCTGCGCGAGCGCATCACCAACATCAAGATCACCGACCAGGGCAATATGCTGCGCGCCTACGGCCGCAACATCGTCGACCTGATGAACCAGTGCGGCGAGGTCAACACCTTCGTGCCGGCGCTGGCCTACCGCTTCGCACGCAACCCGACCGAGATCGTGGTCGAGCACGAGGAGCGCGCGGCCGGCGAATCGAAGTACTCGCTGTACAGCCTGATCCGCCTGAACTTCGACCTGGTCACCGGCTTCTCACTGGTGCCGCTGCAGTTCTACTCGATGATGGGCATGTTTATGTCGATCATCTCCGCCCTGCTGGTGGTGGTGCTGCTGGTGCGCCGCCTGTTCCTCGGCGCGGAAGCGGAAGGCGTGTTCACCCTGTTCGCGATTTCCTTCTTCTTCATGGGCGTGATCTTGTTCGGCATCGGTTTGCTGGGCGAGTACATCGGCCGCATTTACCAGCAGGTGCGCGCGCGTCCGCGCTACGTGGTACAGACCATCCTGCAGCAGAAACCTGTCGAGGGCATGGAGCTGCCGCCGCCGGGCGTGGAAAAACGTACCGTGGGCCGTCCGCATGAATGACCTGGAAAACCGCAAGCGCGCCGTCGTCTTCGGCTACCACAATGTCGGCGTGCGCTGCCTGAAAGTCCTGCTGGCGGCCGGTGTCGACGTCGCGCTGGTAGTCACCCATGAAGACAGCGCCAGCGAAAACATCTGGTTCGAATCGGTGATCTCGCTGTGCGAGACCGAGGGCATCCCTTACATCACGCCGGCCGACGCCAAATCGCCGGAACTGCTGGAACAAGTGAAAGCCGCCCAGCCGGACCTGATGTTCAGCTTCTACTACCGCCACATGCTGCCGGCGGAGCTGCTGGCGGTGGCGCCGGCTTTCAATATGCACGGCTCGCTGCTGCCGGAATTCCGCGGCCGCGCGCCGGTCAACTGGGCGGTGCTGCACGGCGCCACGGTCACCGGCGCCACCCTGCACGAAATGACCGTCAAGCCGGACGCCGGCGCCATCGTGTCGCAGATGGAAGTGCCTATCCTGCCCGACGACACCGCGCACGAAGTGTTCGGCAAAGTGCAAGTGGCGGCCGAGCAGGCGCTGTGGCGCGTGCTGCCGTCGCTGCTGGACGGCACTGCGGTGCGCCTGCACAACGACCTGAGCAAGGGCGGCTATTTCGGCGGCCGCAAGCCGGAGGACGGCCGCATCGACTGGAGCCAGCCGGCGCAGCAGGTCTACAATCTGCACCGGGCCGTGGCCCCTCCTTATCCTGGCGCCTTTACCGACCTCAAAGGCGTACGCTACGTGATTCAGCGTGCCCGCCTGAGTAAGCAATTAAACAACGTTATTTGTCTCAGTTTGCCACCGGGCTTGACCGTGATAGATAATTGCATCTTTGGCGTCTGTGGCGATGGCCGCATGCTGACGATTTCCTCGCTGACGGCTGATGGTGAACCGATCACCGCGCAACAATTGCAGGCCCGCCTGGCGGCATAAGAAACATATAACTGGAAAACCATCATGAAAAAAGTACTCATCCTGGGCGTTAACGGCTTTATCGGCCATCACCTGTCGAAGCGCATCCTGGAAACCACCGACTGGCACGTGTACGGTATGGACATGAATACCGACCGTATCACCGACCTGCTGGAAAATGAGTCCTACAAGCCGCGCATGCATTTCTTCGAAGGCGATATCACCATCAACAAGGAATGGGTTGAGTACCACGTCAAGAAGTGCGACGTGATCCTGCCTTTGGTCGCGATTGCGACCCCTTCGACCTACGTGAAAGCGCCGCTGCGCGTGTTCGAGCTGGACTTCGAAGCCAACCTGCCGATCGTGCGTTCGGCCGCCAAGTACGGCAAGCACCTGGTGTTCCCGTCGACCTCGGAAGTGTACGGCATGTGCCACGACGACGAGTTCGATCCTGAGAACTCGGAACTGATCTGCGGCCCGATCAACAAGCCGCGCTGGATCTACTCCAACGCCAAGCAGCTGATGGACCGCGTGATCTGGGGCTACGGCATGGAAGGCCTGAACTTCACCCTGTTCCGTCCATTCAACTGGATCGGCGCCGGCCTCGATTCGATCCACACGCCGAAAGAAGGTTCGTCGCGCGTGGTGACCCAGTTCTTCGGCCACATCGTGCGTGGCGAGAACATCTCGCTGGTCGACGGCGGCCACCAGAAGCGCGCCTTTACCGACATCGACGACGGCATCGACGCGCTGATGAAAATCATCGAGAACAAGAACGGCGCCGCCACCGGCAAGATCTACAACATCGGCAACCCGGTCAATAACTTCTCGATCCGCGAGTTGGCCAACATGATGCTGGAACTGGCGCCGAAATACCCTGAGTACGCCGACGGCGCAGCCAAGGTCAAGATCGTCGAGACCACCTCGGGCGCCTACTATGGCTCGGGCTACCAGGATGTGCAAAACCGCGTGCCGAAGATCACCAACACCTGCGACGAGCTGGGCTGGAAGCCGACCACCACCATGGCCGACGCCCTCAAGAAAATCTTCGACGCCTACCGCAGCCAGGTGGCCGAAGCACAGAAACTGATGGACTAAGCATTGAATCAAAAACCACTGATGGTGTTGAAGATCGACGTCGACACCTACCGCGGCACCCGTGAAGGCGTACCCAACCTGGTACGCATGCTGAAGGCGCACCAGGCCGGTGCGACCTTCCTGTTCTCGCTCGGCAAAGACCATACCGGCTGGGCCATGCGGCGCGCGCTGCGTCCCGGCTTCTTCAGCAAGGTATCGCGCACCTCGGTGGTGGAGCATTACGGATTCAAGACCCTGATGTACGGCGTGCTGCTGCCCGGCCCGGACATCGGCAGGGAATGCGCGGCCGAAATGCGCGCGGTGCAGGACGCCGGTTTTGAATGCGGCGTCCACACCTGGGACCACGTGCTGTGGCAAGACAACGTCGCCAAGCGCGACGCCGCCTGGTCGCAAGCCATGATGCGCAAGGCCGCCGCCCGCTTCACGCAAGTGTTCGGCGTGGCGCCGCGCACCCACGGCGCGGCCGGCTGGCAGATGAACAACGGCGCCTTCGCCGAGCACGACAACGCCGGCTACGCCTATGCCTCCGACGGCCGCTGCGTGCTGAACGCGGACGGCACCCTGGCCAATCCGGCCGACGGCCCGCACCGCCTGGCCGATGGGAATAAAGTGCTTTCCCATATCCAGATGCCGACCACCTTGCCGACCCTGGACGAAATCCTCGGCTGCGAGATCAACGGCGTCACCATCACGACCGGCAATATCGCCGCCTTCCTGCTCAAGCTGACCGAGGGCGCCACCCGCGACCACGTTTATACTTTGCACGCAGAGCTTGAAGGACAGAAACTTGCCCCCATATTCGAGCAGCTATTGGCAGGATGGCAAGCACAGGGATACCAACTGGCGTCGATGGCCGACTACTACCAGAAGATCCAGCACCTGCCGATGCCGGTTTGCCCCATCACCTGGGGCGAACTGCCGGGACGCTCGGGCACGCTGATCATCCAGGGGCCTGCCCTAGCCCATTGAACCGCTTCAGGAGACGCCTGTGACCGACGTAGTAACCGATTTTTCCGCGCCGATGACCAGCGGCCAGACCTTCCAGCTGTCCGGCCGCCCGGCGCGCTACACCGTGCTGTTCTTCTACCCGAAGGACAATACCCCCGGCTGCACTACCGAAAACATGGCGTTCCGCGACCTGCACGAGCAATTCGTGGCGGCCGGCACCGAAATCTACGGCATCAGCCGCGATTCGCTGCGCTCGCATGAAAGCTTCAAGGCCAAACTGGGCCTGCCGTTCGAGCTGATTTCCGACCCCGAGGAAGCTGTCTGCCAGCAGTTCGGCGTCATGAAGATGAAGCAAATGTATGGCAAGACTGTCCGCGGGGTCGAGCGCAGTACGTTTGTGATTGACGCTAACGGCCAATTGGTGAAAGAATGGAGAGGCGTGAAGGTGGCGGGTCACGTCGACGAAGTGCTGGAATTTGTAGCGCGTCAGGCTTGAACGGTGCGTTGCAGTTCCGGTTTGCTCAACCAGCAGGAACTTAAGCACATTTTGAGTCATCACTGTACCTCCTACCCTCCTCGGTGGCCAGCCGGCCACCTTGCGGTACTCATCGGGCTGAAACCATGCCCATCGGCAGTCTTTCACCTGTTTTCCTCTAAAGCATCCATCCCAGGCGGCCGTGCGCCCCAGGGCGGATTCCTCCTTTATTTTTCCAATTGAGATCCTGATGCCACTGCCAAAAATACCAAGTAAGCCAGCGACTATACTGCTGGCAAAAGATTATCCTAAGGCCAGCGGCCGAGTAACGCCTGCCCTCGCGGCAGTGGCCGATATCGCTCCCGAGCCTGCCCCAGCGCCGAAGAAAGCGGCGACCGTCAAAGCCGTACCCGCAGCAAAAAAACCTGCCGTGGCCAAATCGCCGGCCAAGGGCAAAGCCGTGGCGGCCGTATTGAAGGCCGCGCCGGCCGTGCTGAAAGCCGCCGCCGACACCGTCGAAGCGAAAGGCAAGTCCTCGCCGCGCGGCAAGGTCACGCCGATCACGGCCGAAGCGCCGCACCCGGCCAAGCACAAGGCAAACGAGGTGACCATCAAGTCCTCGACCAGCCGCCATGCCGACCAGACCGGCGCCACCAAGATGTTCGTGCTGGACACCAACGTGCTGATGCACGATCCATCGTCGCTGTTCCGCTTTGAAGAGCACGATGTCTACCTGCCGATGATGACGCTGGAAGAGCTGGACAACCACAAGAAGGGCATGACCGAGGTGGCGCGCAATGCCCGCCAGGTGTCGCGCACTCTGGATGCACTGGTTTCCAACACCGACGACGACGCCATTGAGAACGGCATCCCGCTGTCCAAGCTGGGCAACAAGGACGCCAAGGGCCGCCTGTACTTCCAGACCCGTTTGCAAACGGCGGAACTGCCGGTCGGCCTGCCATCGGGCAAGGCGGACAACCAGATCCTGTCCGTAGTGCGCTCGCTGGAAGCCGAGCAGGAAGGCCGCCCGGTCGTGCTGGTGTCGAAAGACATCAACATGCGCATCAAGGCGCGCGCGCTGGGCCTGCCGGCCGAGGACTACTTCAACGACCACGTGCTGGAAGACACCGACCTGCTGTACTCGGGCATCGTCCAGCTGCCGGACGATTTCTGGAACAAGCACGGCAAGGACCTCGAATCGTGGCAGGAAAATAAAAACGGCCAGAGCGCGACGTTCTACCGCGTCACCGGTCCGTTCGTGCCGTCGATGCTGGTCAACCAGTTCATCTTCCTGGAGCCGAAGAATGGCGAGGCGCCGTTCTATGGCCAGGTCAAGCAGATCAACGGCAAGACCGCCGTGCTGCAAACCCTGCGCGACTTCAGCCACAACAAGAACAACGTGTGGGGCGTCACGGCCCGCAACCGCGAGCAGAACTTCGCGTTGAACTTGCTGATGAATCCGGAGTGCGACTTCGTCACCCTGCTCGGCCAGGCCGGTACGGGTAAAACCCTGCTGGCCCTGGCGGCGGGCTTGGCGCAAGTGCTCGAAACCAAGCTCTACAACGAAATCATCGTCACCCGTGTGACGGTGCCGGTCGGTGAAGACATCGGTTTCCTGCCGGGCACCGAGGAAGAGAAAATGTCGCCGTGGATGGGCGCGTTTGACGATAACCTCGAAGTGCTCAACAAGTCCGATTCGGATGGCGGCGAGTGGGGCCGTGCGGCAACGCAGGACCTGATCCGTTCGCGCATCAAGATCAAGTCGCTCAACTTCATGCGCGGCCGCACCTTCGTCAACAAGTTCCTGATCATCGACGAGGCGCAGAACTTGACGCCGAAACAAGTCAAGACCTTGGTCACGCGGGCCGGTCCGGGCACCAAGATCCTCTGCCTGGGCAACATCGCGCAGATCGACACGCCGTACCTGACCGAGGGTTCGAGCGGCCTGACCTACGTGGTCGACCGCTTCAAGGGCTGGTCGCACAGCGGCCACGTGACCCTGGCGCGCGGCGAACGCTCGCGCCTGGCCGATCACGCCAGCGACGTCCTGTAATGTAGTAGAATAAACACGTACCTGTTAGCCCCGCCCGCAGCGATGCCGGCGGGGCTTCTTTTTTCCGCAAACAGTTTCCGTCATCCAACCTATGCACAAGTAAGCGTGGTCATCCACGAAAGTTCTTGAATCCTGTGGCATCCTGTATAACACTAACATCCAAGTCATTGATTTCGCCCGCCTTTCCGACCACAGCTGAGGTAAGACCATGGACATTCCAATCCTGATCCAGAAGCGTGAAGGCAGCCGATACGGGGTGACGGTCCCGGACATCCCGGGCTGCGTGACCACCGGCGAGACGGTGGACAAAGCGATGAGCAACGCCACCAAGGCCATCTACGGCCACGTCGGCCAACTGGTCGAACAGGGCAAATCGTTCGAAATCAAACCATCCGAAGTGGAACACCTGTCGCGCGAGCCCGACTACGCCGACGGCATCTGGGCCATGGTCAGCCTCGACCTGGCCAGGCTGGACGATCCGCCGGAGGGTTGATCCGCAGCCGGCCGCGAAAAGCGCGTATGCGCCTACGCGTTCAGAACCAGGTTTCCCCCTCTGGAGGCCAGCCGGCCATCCGTGATCATCGAGTCAATCCGCTTACGGATCAGCTCACGAATTTGGCTGCTGGTAGCCTTGAAGCCAAACAAACGCGACACCGCAAGGACGATTTCGTCCGTGCTAGCGCCAAAATTTTTCTCAATGACATCGTGGATGGCGAGTTCAATCTCCCTGGGCGGTAACATCTCAGGTTTTCTCAAACCCTCGGATACGACGTTGCTGCGGTCCCGGACAACCACATTGCCCGGGACGGATAGGAAACGCTCCTCCATCGAGATCGCCCCGCTGCTAAGCGCTGCCTCGAGCGCGCGTTCGACGGTGGCTTGAATCCGCCCCCCTGCTCTTTTCAATCCCCACGCCGCCCGCAGACGCACAACGATCTCATCCGCATGAACCGGGCTTTCAATTTTGACGATCTCACTAATTAAACCTGCCAGAACAGCGGTAGGTGCGTCATGCAGCTCATAGCCACCCGCAGGGCGAACCGGTGAAGCTTCGATATAAGCGGTGCGTGCCAGTTCTTGCTCGCTTTTGGCCACCAACCCGATGTGCGCAGTCGAGCCCCGGTCTATAGTGACTATCTCGACTGGGACCGCGCGCCTGGCCTTTAACGCCGACTCCGAGCGCGTATCCAATTCCGCCCTGGCGGCATTGATAGCGTTGAGAAGACGTTGAAGCTCATTTTGGGGACGATTGAACCAATCCATACTCCAGATGCGATGGACAATCCATCCGTGATCCTCTAAGACGGCTTGACGTAAGCGATCCCGGTCACGGGCCGATCGAGAACTATGATAGGAAGCGCCATCGCACTCGATACCGAGCAAATAGCGTCCCGGGCGTTCGGAATCGGCGATGGCCAAATCAATGAAGAAGCCCGCGATGCCAACTTGCGGATGAACTTGGTATCCCTGCTGCTGCAATGACTTGGCGACCTGAACCTCAAACGGACTTTCATATCGCCGCGCTGTCCTTTCGGCCATGGACAACCGGCCGGTACGCGCGAAATGCAGAAACAATTTAAAGGCGAAGACTCCCTTTCCTTTGCCGCGTTCAAGATCAATATCTTCGTCTGTGATTGACGAAAATACTTCGCACCGCCGTTTTGCGCGACTAATCAGTACATTCAGACGGCGCTCGCCTCCGTCCGCACTCAATGGCCCAAATCGCATCGCCATGTAACCTTGGGCATTCCGGCCATAGCCGACCGAAATGAATATCACGTCGCGTTCGTCCCCTTGGACGTTTTCCAGATTCTTTACAAAAAATGGTTCATTGGGGTGCTGATTAAAGAAAGCTTCCGTGTCGGAGCTCTGCCTCCGCAATAATTCAAGATGATCCTGAATCGCCGTTCTCTGTTTGACCGAGAACGTCGCGACGCCCAACGACAACTCGGGATTCGTACGTGCATGCTGAATAACCGCCTCGGCAACGATCGCCGCTTCGACCGGGTTCACGCCGGTATTCCCTGAGTCAAAAATCCCGTTTGGCACGTGGCGAAACTGCAGGCCCATCCCCGCCTCATTGGTGTAAGGGCTGGGAACGATGAACAACCTATTTTCGTAAAACTGGCTATTTGAGACGGCGATCAACGATTGGTGCCGACTACGATAATGCCAGCGCAACATTCGTTGAGGCAAACCGCGCGCTGAAAACAGGCCCAAGATACTTTCTATGTCCGCGACCTGCGCATCATCGGGCTCATCGTCTTCCTGCGAAGCAGACGTCATCTTGGAGAAGAATTTTGTAGGAGGCAATTGCCTCTCATCGCCCACGACGACAACCTGCCGACAGCGCGCTATGGCCCCCAAGGCGTCAACCGGCTGGATCTGACTGGCTTCATCCATGACAAGTAAGTCGAAGGTCAATTGTCCCGGCGGTAGAAATTGGGCTACGGACAGAGGACTCATCATCAGAACCGGCTTCAGCGACTGTATCGCCGGCGCAGCTTTCAACATGAGTTGGCGAATCGGCATATGTCCTCGACGTCGCGCCATCTCACCACGCAATATTCCCAGTGGCCCTACTCCACCACCGCCTTGGGGAATACGGCGATAGTGCGCGTTGACCACTTCCAGACTGGAAGCTGCGATGCGCTCGCGGTCCAACAGTGCGAAATCGCGAACGAGACGGCCGTGAATTTTCCCATCGAACCGCGCGAGGGATGGCATGGACGCGACTTGATCTTTGAACAGTGCTTCGTAATACGCCATATCGAAGGTTCGGCGTATCAACCGGGGATCGACAGCGCCGGTCTCCAGCGCGTTGACTAGTTCCCCCAGCCCCAGCTTGGATGCCTGGTCCACGCGCTCCCGATACGCGACCCAGTGGGACAGTTGTTCGGAAAAACTAATCCATAGCGCGAGGCGCTCGCTCAACACCGTCACATCAAGATGCTGTGCAAGCTTGACATCGAACAATCTAAAAGTATCGGCGCGCAGGTCAGAAAACAAGCCATCGATATCCCCGATAACTCGAACCAGTTGCTGTTCGATTTTAACCGCCTCGTTCAGAAGTGCGCTGCGGGCATCCTGGCGCGCGGCAATGAGGCGTATGTCCTGGTTTGACTTAATCCATACGCTGGCAGATCTGAGAAAATCCCAATCGGATTTCCCCCCCACCCATGCTTGGTCGAATGCCGTTTGACCTAGTTCGTTTCCGTCAACGAGGACCTTCAGAGCAGCTTGGGCCGAGATCAATTGGTCCAGTAACGCTCGAATAGCCGAAGCGGTGGGTGGCAGGCATTCAAACGTCTCTCCGCAACGTTCGTGCATCGACGCGAGTTTAGCGGCCAACTCGGACATCGATGTCAATGAAAGGTCATCTACGCCGAGGACGTCGGGAAATACTTCCTCCGTTGCGCGCCCAAGCGCGTCCCATATTTCCTGCATCAAGCCACGGACCTCTCGAACCATTTGGCGCAGGTGATCAGCGCGCGCTCCAATAGCAGACCGATCCGGCAGGCTGCCGGCCAGTAGTCGCGGCTCCGCGCCCAAGCCGCGCAAACTGCGCATCCACTCCACCAAAGCACTAAGCGGTGCTGGCGACGTACGTTCAGCACGCCAATCCGCACCAAACGCGGCCCTGCCAAAATCGTCACTGCTTCGTATAATCGCCAGCGCTTTCTGCGCCTTGGCCAATCGATCCAGAATATTCAACTTATTAGGCAGCTCGGTATCCGGCGCCTTCAGGATCGATTTCACTAACGTATTCGCCCGGCGCCAGTCGCCATTTAAGAACCGCAGAACGCCGGTGCCATGCACCGCCAGAGTTTGGCGCACTCCTGCGAGATCCATCTCCAATGCTGCGTCTACCACATCGGTTTCCAACGCCCTCCGCGAGGTTTCCCAGATCGCCACAGCCTCCGCCAAGTCAGCCGCCTGTTCTATGCCTTGGTCCCAGACCGTGGCAAGAAACACTTCTGGGCTAGCATCGGGCGCCGCCGCGACCCGCTCCGCAGTTAAAAGCTTCTTCGAGATAAGCGACAACGTGTCTGCTTGACCTTGCCCCCCCAAGCTCAGCACCAATCGTCCCGATTCACTCATCATTGAGGGAAAAATAGCGTGCAGTTTGCTGGCAGTTGGCAACGCAGAGGGAGGGAGTTCCAATGGTAAATTATCGAAATCAGCCCGCAACGCGCTGGCATCAGAAGTCCACGCCCCAGTTCGAATCATCGGCGTCAATGACGATTCCAAAAGTTTTAGCGCTGTTCCCGAATCTATCAACAAGTCAACCTGCTCGGCGGCGACCTCCCAGCATCGCGCCGATAATGCCCTTCCCGACAAAGGAAGGCTCGATGCGATGCGATCTGCGCGTTCATTTAAGGCAGCGATCTGTCCCAAGACGATAGGAGCGTCCATCTCCAGCGATCGAGACAAGACGGACCTGTCATTTTGAATGGCGTCAATACACCCCTTGATTTCCCGAATTCGCCGCACAAGCCGTTCGACATCGGTGGGCAGGACTGTCGTCAAGCCAACGCCGCGCCATGGATGGGCAGAAGGCAACCCTGTTTCGCCGACCCGCTGCGCCAAGTCGTTGACCACCGCCTCTCTGATCTTGCGATCATCGGCCGTCCAGGTTTGCGGACTGTCCAATCGTAAATCGACGGGTTGGAAATCTTCTTGCCTTAACACAGTGAGTTCGCCTATCACCTGATACGGTGTTAGCCGCGCAATCGGATGTGGTTCATGCAGTCTGTCGGCATGCGCGTTGAGTACGTCTCGCGCCTCCTGTAACCGGGTATTCAGGGTCGTGGCGAAATCGCCGACGGGAGCCCCCAATTCCGACGTGCGCTTTAGTTCGTCAAGCAGAACTTTTTTGTTAGCCTTACTACTGTGCAGTTCCAGACACGCATCGCCGACGCCCGCAGCGTCGAGCCGGCGCTTTACAACCTCCAGCGCGGCCATTTTTTCCGCGACAAACAAAACTGTCTTGCCATCGGCGACTGCCGATGCGATGACGTTGGCAATCGTTTGCGATTTTCCAGTACCGGGCGGCCCTTGAATGACCAGGTTCCGGCCAGCGCGCACATCATTTACGGCAAGCGCCTGCGAGCTATCGCAATCGACTATATGCAGCAGGTCAGCTGGCGAAAGATACGCGTCTATGTTCGCGTCGTCGGGTAACAATGCCGAGCCAGACGCAAAACCCTCGCTCAACAAGCCCTTGATCAAAGGGCGCGACGTCAGGCTGCCCTCCGTCGGCCAGATCGAAGGATCCAGATCCCGATACATCAAAAACTTCGAGAAAGAAAAAAATCCAAGAACAATGTCGTCATTCGCGACATGCCAGTCCGTCTTCGATCTGACGGCATCGGCGATCGCATTCATGTAAGCGACCGTGTCGATCTCGTCCCACGATTCAAACGAAGGCAGCTTCAGCCCGTGAACGCGATCGAGATATGCTTCCAAAGAAAGATTTGAGGCGGGATCTTCTTGTCGCCATTTAAGTTTAAACTGCTCGGCAGCGTTGCCGCGCTCAAGCGTAACGGGAATCAAAATCAACGGAGCATAGCGCTCATTTTTGGCGTTCGTCGGGTCTACCCACTTCAGGGTGCCCAGACCAAGAAACAAAATGTTTACACCTTGTTCCTCTTCGAGCGTTCTCGCATCAAAATACAAGTCGAGCAGTTTCTTCTGCAACCCCTTCGATGTCAGTTTGGTCTGCAACTTCGTATCGATATGACGATTAAAGATCCCACGTTCGTTGACGGTCTCGTCGGGCTGAGCCAGATCGCCGATCTCATCAGGCTCATTGTCCTCACCATCCTTGACCGCAGCGGCGGCACGACCTGGTAAGAAAGTGAACGCCCGATTTTCTGTTACAAGAATGCGAAACACCTCATCGGATTTTTCGTCGATCACCTCGATCGTGCGTGCAGATTTTGCTGATCGGGGAATGCTCAAGAGTCGATTTCTTGCTGACAAGTCAAGCAATTCCGTTCTTGCACGCTCAAGCTTCTCAGCGACAGAAAGGTTGGCTTGTAAGAATTCCGATTCGCTGCTGTGCTTTTCGCCATCGGGTACCATCACTAAGCCCCATTTCTATTTGGACAACTGGATTTTTAAAGCAATTGCTTATTTTAGAATACTTCCGTGCAATTGATCAGGCTAAGCACCGGATTTGATCAAATTCAGAACGCCGCCACCACTGACCATTGCATCGCTCCAGCCGGTCGAAATGCGTGATGTGCACCACATCTGATGAATCTCCACACGTCCGCCCAAAGCCCTGATAACTTGGATTCATTTGACAGCGCCACTTGGCGGGGGCACGATGACTAATCGGAAGGCAAACTTAATCCACAAGCGCCGTGTCAGCCTGTCACCGCGCGCATTTGCTGAATTCGTGATCTGGAAACTACCGGGCGCAATCGGCTCTGGTGCCCACCAGTACAAATACAGATTGGCATATGTCGTCGATAACAAGTGCGTAGTGCGATATGACAACGAAATATCCAAAGGCGACCACCGCCACTACGGTTCGATTGAGAGCCCCTATCAATTTCAAACGCTGGATCAGCTCATCACGGATTTTTATTTGGACGTCGAGAGGTGGAACCATGAAAACAGCTATTCTTAAAGTTCAATCGTTCGACGAGAGCCTGGCCGATTTCGCGCGGGCCTGGAAATCAGGGGTGCAGGAGACTGCCGCCACCATCGCCTTCGCGACGCCTGAATTGGCACGCGACATGCTCACGCCCAAGCGCTGGCATATACTGAAATCGCTGTGCGGCGTCGGCGCGGTATCTATCGGCGACATCGCGCGCCGCGTGGGCCGCGACGCCGACAGCGTCAGCGCCGACGTCGCCGCCATGCTTTCCGCTGGCGTTCTTGAGCGCAGTCAGGACGGCGTGATTTTCCCCTACGACGACGTTTCCCTTGACCTTCCCACGATTGGAAGGCATACAGTATGATCATCGAAACCGTGAAGGAGAAGTCGATGTATCAGCTACAAGTGGAAAACATGAGTTGCGGTCACTGCGTGGGCGCGGTGACCAAGGCGGTGCAGGCGATCGACGCGGCCGCCAGGGTCGAGGTCGACCTGGCCACGAAGACCGTCAAAATCGACAGCGCCACCGCGCTGGCGCCGTTGAAATCGGCCATCGCCGACGCCGGCTACCCGGTCACCGCCGCCGCCTGATTCAACACACCTAGCTGGTCCGGCACACCCCGTGCGCAGCACGCCGCCGGACCACGCAACACCTATCCCGAAAACAACACCCACGATGCAAATGTAGGAAAAAAGCAATCGTGCGCGACACCGCTTGCTATACTTTTCCCATGGTTGCTATAAAAGCCACCCATCAACAGGGATGCATCAGCATGCGGTTACTCGACGAGAGCACCAGTAGCGCGAGATCCAGACCATCCGTCCAGCGGATGGCGGCGATGCTGATCGTGCTGACCGTTTTCCTGGTCCAGTTGTTCGCCATCGGTGTGCACAACCACGCGATCGCCGACGACGACTCGGACTGCCCCACCTGCCAACTGGTCATCGACGCACCGCTACTACCATCGTCCGGCAACCTGACCGTCACACCCGAATCGCCCGCCCAAACCTACCCCGCCCATCTGCCGCGGTACCGCTCCAACGCGCAGTCCGCCACCTTCCTGACACCCCCTTCCCACGCACCACCAGTCTTCGCCATCTGAGCTCTTCCCCTGCCCTGCCACGCCTTCACCACGCGCGCCTGCGACAGCACCGCCACGCCCGCGCATGATGGCCGCCATGGATTAGCTCCCCCGTTGTATCCCCAATAGCGACGCGGCCTCCCACCGGCGGTCCGCGTTGAGATAGACACGCCTTGGCCACTCCATCCGGAGCGGCCAACGGATCGTGTCGCCCTGAAAAAAACATCCGTTCTTTCAGGGGTGGTGCAAGCGCGCGGCACCGATGCCCCTTCGGCGCCGCACATCATGTTGATAAAAATCGGAGAACTACATGAACTTGAAAGAGCAAATGAAACTGTCGCCCATTGCCTCCCTCACCTTACTGGCGCTGACCGCGACCAGCGGCCTGGCGCACGCCGAAGCCTGGGTCCCCACCGCGACCAAGGCGCCCGTCGTCAGCGGCGCGACGACCCAGCAGCAAGCCCTGATGCAGGCCGGCATAGCGACCCACGTCGTGGTCGCGCTCAAGCTGCGCAACAAGGCCGATCTGGACGCGCTGACCGGCGATATCGTCGCCGGACGCGGAGGCCAGCCGCTGACGAAGGAGCAGTTCATGGAACGCTACGCGCCGACCGCCGCCCAGGCGCAAAAGGTGGTCGAGCACTTGAAGCGCAGCGGCTTTATCAATGTCACCGTCTCCGACAACCGCCTGCTGGTGAGCGGCGACGGCACCGCCGGCTCGGTCAAAACCGCCTTCAACACGGAGCTCCGCAACTACAACGTCAACGGCCGCACCGCCTTCGCCAACGTCAGCGACGCCGCCGTGCCGCAGTCGCTCGGCGACACCGTCATGGCCGTCCACGGCCTGCAAACCATCCACATGTACCACACGCTGGCCAAGCCGGCGGCCGTGACCCTGGCCACCACGGGCCACAACCCGACCGACTTCCCGGCGATCTACAACGCAAGCGGCCTGCCCAGCGCCGTCAACGCCACCATCGGCATCATCACCCAGGGCAGCATGAAGCAAACCATCGCCGACCTGAACACCTTCACCAGCCGCGCCGGCTATCCGGCGGTGAACGTCAGCACGGTGACGGTGGGCGCGGCCAGCACCGACACCGCCGGCGTCGGCGAGTGGAACATGGACACCCAGGACGCGCTGGCCGCCGCCGGCGGCACCATCAAACAGATGATCCTCTACACGGCCACCACCCTCAGCGACGCCGACCTCACCGACACCTACAACCGCGCCGTCAGCGACAACGTCGCCAAGACCATCAACGTCTCGCTGGGCGAATGCGAAACCAGCGCCAAGAACTCCGGCATCATGGCCAGCAACGACCAGATCTTCCAGGCGGCGGTGGCGCAGGGCCAGACGTTCTCCGTCTCCTCGGGCGACTCCGGCTCCTACGAGTGCGGCGGCTCGAGCACCTCGCAAAGCTACCCGTCGGTGTCGCCGTGGGTGGTGTCGGTCGGCGGCACGCTGCTTAACACCACCGGGACCACATGGACTTCCGAGACCGTGTGGGCCTGTAGCAGCAGCGCCACCTGCCAGCAAAGCGCCGACGGCGGCGCCGGCGGCGGGCCTAGCCTGACCGAGGCGGCGCCGAGCTGGCAGGTCAACGCCG
>Ga0207655_1002227_pt1 | contig 16065 bp, 13 predicted proteins | sample KBSM44metaG_FD_184398 | JGI IMG/M metagenome (GOLD analysis project Ga0207655, IMG submission 184398) | Miscanthus rhizosphere microbial communities from Kellogg Biological Station, Michigan, USA - KBS M4-4 metaG (SPAdes) (version 2) | ecosystem: Host-associated > Plants > Roots > Rhizosphere >...
TCAAGTACAGCAGCAACACCACCTTGTGCAAAATATGTGCTTGCATCGGTTAAGGTTGATTTCGCTAAAACAGCAATATTAAAATGTTCAGGCAAAGATAAGGCTAAACTTAAGCCTGCACCGCCACTCCCCACAATAACCACGTCAAATTGATGAGTTGTACTTAAATTAGACATGTCCATCAGCTAATTTGAAAAATGTTTGCTAATAACACTCTTTTTTTTAACAAATTACAATAGTCACATGTGTCAGATTTTAGTATAAATAAGATATTCCAAGGCTTTTAATATAAAATTAAGTAAAGTCTTGTTTTATAAAAAAATGTAAACATATTTTTACGTAACGATATTAAATAATATGTTACAAACATTTTTAAGCAAATAATCATCAGATGCGGGTTCGTGAGAAATGAGTAATGGTCTAATACAAAAAGGAATGTATGCAGCAGTATTTACTGTCGCTGCGGCAACATCACAAGTTCAAGCTTCAACACCTGTGGATTTTTCTAACTTGGTTGAACAAGTCAGTCCAGCTGTTGTGAGTGTTAATGTTGTTAAAAAGTTATCTCAGGAAGAGTTGTTACAGCAACAAGTACCTGAAATTCTAAAGCGTTTCTTTGGTAATCAAATCATTATTCCACAACAACGCGCGCCACAAGAAAAGACTGCGTATGGTAGTGCATTCTTTATTAGTAAAGATGGTTATTTACTGACAAATCACCATGTGGTTGAAGATGCATCTAAAGTGACGATTATGTTGAATGATCGCCGTGAAATTGATGCAAAAGTGGTGGGCAGTGATGAACGTACAGATGTGGCTTTATTGAAAGTTGAGGGGAATAATTTCCCATCATTATCTGTGGGTAATGTAGATCAACTTAAAGTCGGGCAGCCTGTTCTAGCAATCGGTTCGCCATTTGGTTTTGATTATTCTGCATCAGCAGGGATTGTCAGTGCCAAGTCACGTAATATGATGGGTGAAACCTCTGTTCCATTTATCCAAACTGATGTGGCATTAAATCCGGGTAACTCAGGTGGTCCGCTATTTAACCAACAAGGTCAAGTTGTTGGCGTAAACTCTCGTATCTTTAGTGGTACGGGGGGTTATATGGGCTTGTCATTCTCTATTCCAATTGATGTAGCAATGGATGTTGCTGATCAGTTGAAAAAGAATGGTAAAGTAACCCGTTCTTATCTTGGTGTAATGTTGCAAGATATTGATCGAAACTTAGCAGAAGCATATAAATTAGATAAACCAGAAGGTTCGTTAATTACCCAAGTTGCGCCGAATTCACCTGCAGAAAAAGCGGGCTTTAGATCAGGCGATGTAATCTTAAAATATAATGGTTCGCCAATATCACGCACCTCTGAATTATTGAATTATTTGAATCGTACTCAACCTAATCAATCTGTTAAGCTCGAAGTTTTACGTGACGATAAACCAAAAGTAATTACAGCAACTTTAACTGTTGCACCAGATGATACCCCTGCAAAAGTTGACAATACCAACACTTCGGCTAAGCCAAATAAAGGGCCTATCATTGGTGTTGCGATTCGTGCTTTAACTGAACAAGAAAAGAATCGTTTAAATGTTAAAGGTGGTGTGTTTATTCAAGATGTAACCAGAGGCGGTTTAGCGGCACAGTCACGGATTTTACCTGGTGACGTGATCACCCAAGTAAATAACAAGAAAGTAAATACACCGAATGATTTTGTTGATGCTATTTCTGAGCTACAGAAAAATACGGTAGCGCGTGTAGCGATTGTTCGTGAAGGGCAACATGCTATGATTGGATTACGTATTCAATAAATACATCTGATTAGAATCAGCCACTCTAAGAGTGGCTTTTTTATATGATCAAGTTTCTTTTGCAAATATTTTAAGAATAGCTTTTGAATCAATCCGATATAAAAGCGTCAAAGTCAAAATATTCCATTTTTCAGTATTCAATAAATCTTAAGCATAAGTTGTATTCCTCGTCCATAGTTTAAACTTCAGATTTGATGGTATAGATATACTTTGATTCAATTTTTTATATATAAAAATGTTTTTAATCAAATATTTATAATTTTATATAGTTTGTATCTATAATCGATAATATTTATTATTTATTTTATCTATATTTTGTTGCGTATTATCATTAGAAAAATTAATTGAATGTTAAGGAAGGGCATACGTGAAAACTGTTCATCAATATACCTATGAAATATTGAGAAAAAATAATATTAAAATGATTTTTGGTAATCCTGGTTCGAATGAACTGCCTTTTCTAAAAAACTTTCCTGCTGACTTTCAATATATTCTGGGTTTACATGAAGGTGCGGTCGTTGGAATTGCCGATGGGTATGCCCAAGCAACGGGACAAACGGCGTTTGTTAATTTGCATTCTGCTGCAGGTACAGGAAATGCGATGGGGGCGTTGAGTAATGCATGGAATTCTCATACACCTTTAGTAATTACAGCGGGTCAACAAACGCGAACGATGATGGGTGTTGAAGCGCTATTAACAAATATTGAAGCTGCTCAATTACCAAAACCCTTAGTTAAATGGAGTCATGAACCAGCAATTGCAAATGAAGTACCACACGCGATTAGTCGAGCAATACATATTGCTGGTGCAGAGGCTGCCGGGCCAGTATATGTTTCCATACCTTATAATGATTGGGATATTGAAGTAGATGGAGAAAATGAACATTTGCTTAAAAAGAACGTCACCAGCTCACAGTGTTTATCAGAGCAAGATTTATTATTTATAAGTCATAAAATAAATTCAGCTCAAAAAGTCGCTTTAGTCCTAGGTACGGATGTAGATCGACAATTTGCCAATCTTAGTGCAATCCGTTTCGCAGAAGCATTAAACGTTCCTGTTTGGGTTGCGCCATCTTCACCAAGATGCCCATTTCCAACAACGCATGCCTATTTTCAGGGGATTCTACCTGCAAGTATTGCGGGTATTTCCCAAATATTTAAAGAATATGATTTGGTTTTAGTATTTGGTGCACCTGTATTTCGTTATCACCAGTATGAATCTGGTCAATATCTATCTGAACATACAGAACTCATTGCATTTACTTGTGATATTCAAGAAGCAGCTCGGGCTGCCATGGGTTTATGCTATGTGAGTGATTTAGGCGATAGCCTGACACGATTAAGTCAGAAAGTTCATGCAAAAACTGACACGGTAGTTCACCGTCAAACAATAGAACTGTCTCAGCCAAGTGAAAATGGCTATATAAAGCCAGAAAGGCTGTTTGATATGCTTAATATTCTCGCGCCAGACGGCACGATTTATACAAATGAATCTACGTCAACAACCAATGCATTATGGGATCGTTTAAGTCTTACTGAACAAGGAAGTTATTATTTTGCAGCTGCGGGTGGCCTTGGTTTTGCTATGCCTGCTGCGGTCGGAGTTCAGTTGGCACATAAAACTCGTAGAGTAGTAGCACTGATTGGAGATGGTTCCGCAAATTATAGTATTACAGCGTTATGGACTGCTGCTCAGTATAAAATTCCAGTGATCTTTATTATCTTAAAAAATGGAACGTATGGTGCACTGCGGTGGTTCGCAGGGGTTTTAAATGCTGAACATGTTCCTGGTATGGATGTCCCAGATATTGATTTTACACAGATTGCCAAAGGCTATGGTGTAGATGCGTGTAGTGTAACGAATGACAGTGATTTTATTTCCGCTTTTAACAAAGCAGTCGATTCAGAGCAACCGACTTTGATTGAAGTTGTGACAGCTGAGTTAAGCAATTAATCATTATCAATACTTAAGCACGGAAAAACTTTTATGCAGACTAATTTTATTATTAAAGAATTGCATCAATTATTTAATCCACAGCAGATACTTATTAAAGATGTTGATAAAAGCTTTTATTTAAAAGGTTTTCGTGTTGGCAAGGGTGATGCACTTGCTGTGGTTATTCCTTATAGTTTATTACAGCTATGGCAAGTTATTGAATTTGGAGTCAAACATAATTTAATCATAATTTTGCAAGCATCTAATACAGGTGTAACTGGTGGTTCTACACCATATTCTAATGATTATGACCGAGAAGTTATTGTTGTAAGTACAATGAAACTCAAAGGTATGCAGTTATTGGATGATGCCAAACAAGTTATTGCGTTTCCAGGGACAACACTTACAGAATTGGAAAATGCGCTGAAACCTCATCAACGCGAGCCCCATTCAGTCATTGGTTCATCTTGTATCGGAGCGTCTGTAATTGGTGGAATTTGTAATAATTCAGGAGGTTCATTAATTCGTCGAGGTCCAGCGTATACTGAAAAATCTTTATTTGCTCAGGTTGATGGGAGCGGAAAGTTAAAACTCATTAACCATCTGGGCATTTACTTGGGGGAAGATCCTGAAGAAATTCTAAGAAATCTAGAACAAAAAAACTATGATCTACAAAAAGTTAACTTAGCGCATGGAAAAATTTGGGCTGAAAATTATGCCAAGACACTACGCGATATAACTTCCCCAACAGCGACTCGCTACAATGGAAATCCTGAGTATTTACATGAAAGCTCGGGCTGTTCAGGGAAACTAGTCGTTTTTGCAGTCAGGCTTCCAACTTTTGAAGCAGCAGAAGAGGCAACCACATACTTTATTAGTAGTAATAATGAGACCGAATTAATAGATTTAAGACGGTATCTATTAACAGAAATGACGACTTTACCGAGTCAGGCTGAGTATATCCATCGGCATGCATTTGATTTAACACAACGCTATGCAAAACATATGTATAAGGCGATTGATATTTGGGGCGCTGAAAAGATTCCAGCCTTATTTAAATTTAAAGCGAACATAGATCAATTTTTTAGAAAACTCCCTCTTTTTCCCAATAATTTTGCAGATCGTTTGATTCAACTCTTTAATCGTATAACCCCTTCATGGATTGAACCAAGGTTGCAAGCATGCAATCAACAGTATGAACATCATTTAATGATTAAGGTTGATCAACAGCAAAGTGATGAATTACGAGAGCTATTGAATCATTTTTTTAATGGCTCTAAAGATCAATTTTTCCAATGCACCAAAGCTGAAGAAAAAAATGCTTTTCTTGTCCGTTTTGCTGTAGGTGGTTGTGTGGTTTATTACTGCGAAAGTATGGGAATTGATCCAAATCAACGCTTAGTTTCTTTTGATGTTGCTTTTCGACGGAATGATGACCGTTGGTCAATAGATTTACCAGACTATTTAAAACAACAAGTCATGATGGAGAGCTGTTGTGGTCATTTTTTCTGTTTTGTTTCGCATCAGGATTACTTACTTAAGGAAAATGTTGATGCGATCCAATTTAAGCATGACGTACTTGCATACTTAGAACAGCGTGGAGCCAAATACCCCGCTGAGCATAATGTCGGTCATTTGTATAAAGCTTCCCTCGATTATCAGATTCATCTTAAAGAATTAGATCCAACCAATAGTTTTAATCCTGGTATTGGCAAGACAAGCAAATATAAACATTGGCATTAAACTAAGCCAAAATTTGAAATTTTTAATTGTAACAGGCTGAACAGGAATGCTCTTATGACTCATAAAATGATCAATGTGGAAGACTATCAAGAACTTGCAAAATCGACTTTACCCAAAGTGATTTATGATTATCTGGAAGGTGGGGCAGATGATGAAAAAGGCTTACAACACAATCGACAGGTATTTGATCAATGGCGGTTTAAGCCGCAGCGTTTGGTTGATATTAGTGAACGAGACATTTCCTGTCAGTTGTTCAATCGTCTTTGGAGTGCGCCCTTTGCAATAGCTCCTACCGGATTAAATGGTTCATTTTGGCCTAAAGGGGATGCTTTACTTGCAAAAAGTGCTGCTAAAGCCGATATACCATTTATGTTATCGACAGCTTCCAATATGTCGATCGAGGAAGTCGCCAGATCTAGTGATGGTGAAAAATGGTTTCAGCTTTATGTTGTACATCAAGAACTAGCTAAGCAAATGGTGCAACGTGCTCTAGACTCGGGTTATACGACTTTGATTGTGACCTTGGATGTTGGTGTAAACGGTTATAGAGAACGTGACCTGCGTAATCAGTTTGGATTACCATTAAAATTTTCTGCAAGCTTAGTGCTAGATGGTATGTTACATCCTGCATGGTCGTTACGTTTTTTAGCCAATAGCAAGCCACAGCTAGCAAATTTTGTAAGCGCTAAGACAGATAGTCTAGACATTCAAGTCGCAATTATGAAGCGTCAAATGGATGCAAGTTTCAATCAAGAAAGCTTAAAACGTATTCGTGAGATTTGGCCTCATCAATTATTGGTAAAAGGTATAGTTAGCGCTGAAGATGCTCAAATTGCTATTCAGTGTGGAGTTGATGGGGTGATTTTATCTAATCATGGTGGACGTCAACTTGATTGTAGTGTCTCTCCTATGGAAACCTTGCAAGAAGTTTCTAGATGTATTCAACAACCGATCTTGATTGATAGTGGTTTTAGGCGGGGGTCAGATATTGTCAAAGCGTTGTGTTTAGGCGCTGATATGGTGTGTTTAGGTCGCCCCACACTCTATGGTTTAGCATCTAAAGGTGAAGTTGGTGTTGATGAAGTAATCCAACTGATGAAGCAAGATGTTGACCGCACATTAGCACAAATAGGTTGCCCATCTGTAAAGCGGTTGGGTATGAGCTATCTTCAATACAGCTCTGATATTTTGAGTTAGTCTATTTATATAAAATACTCATAAGATAAAAAGAGCAGGTCACGGAACAAAAAAAATAGATACACCTGTTCAATATTGCAAAACCCATCAATGAGGGATTTCTTTAGTTGAGGCCAGTTTGAGTTTAATACAGCAAATTGAAAAATTGGACCAAAATGATTAAGTTTTTGCTTTTATTACAATAACAAGCGATGGATATAGTGTAATAAGCAGATAAAGAAATAGTTTAAAATGATCTATTTGATATGGCAAACAGTTCTACAGTGCCCGTGCCTTTGATATGCTATCAAAGTATAAAAAAACGAATTTTAATATTATCAAGATTATACGTAAAACTCAGAATTATTGGGTTCTGTAATCCAGATGAACCTTATAATATGCAAAAGGTTGAAAGTAAAAAAATTTCACTTTCAACCTGAGCCCATCAGATCACTCATCATTTAGAGCGGATATTGAATCCCTTTGTCTAAAATACTGATCCATTGACGTTGACTAAACTCATCAAAGTTAGCAGGACCACCAAAGCGGCCACCATAACCTGACTCACCCATTCCACCAAAAGGTACGTGATATTCATTATTTACTGTCTGATCATTGATATGAATCATGCCACTTTTAATTTCTTTGGCTAACTCATAGGCCCAAGCAGTGTGTTTACTATGAATTGCGACAGCAAGACCATATTTCGATGAATTGACAATATCAACCGCTTCTTTGATGTCATCAAAAATAATGATCGGTGCTACTGGACCAAATATCTCATCGGTAAAAATCGGATCATTTTTATCGATATTCGTTAAAATAGTCGGATGGAAAAACAGTTGTTCACCTTTACCACCACATTCCAATATAGCACCTTGACTTACCGCATCCTCAACCATACGGCTCACTTTTACATGCTGAGCCTGATTAATAAGCGGACCTAATTGTGTATCAGGTGAGGAGGGGTTGCCAACTTTTAGTGATAATGCTTTTTCTTTTAGTTTTTTAATATAGACACCTGCAATGCTACGATGCACTAAATGACGTCCAGCCTGCATACAAATTTGCCCCTGATGTAGAAAAGTTCCCCAGACAGCATTATTTACAGCGATCTCTAAATCTGCATCTTCACAAATAATCATCGCATTATTGCCGCCCAGTTCAAGCGCACATTTTTTTAATTGTTTAGCACAATCCACGGCAATTTTTTTACCGACAACAGTTGAGCCTGTGAAAGAGATCATATTGACTTGAGGGTGATTCACTATCGTCTCACCAATTTCACTTTCGCCACTCAATACCTGAAAAACACCTGATTGCAAACCTGCCATTTCAAATAGCCAGGCTAAAAGAGAACCTCCCGTAACATTACTAAATTCTGAAGGCTTTAATATCACACTATTGCCCATTGCTAAAGCTGGTGCTATAGAGCGGATAGATAATAATAAAGGAAAGTTCCAAGGAGAGATTACACCGACAATACCGATAGGAACCCGTAACCATACATTGGTTTTATTGGGGATAGCGGATGGAAAAACCTCACCTGATGCAGACATTGGCATAGAAGAAGCCATGTATAATTGTTCGATACAGGCATTGGCTTCCCAGCCAGCTTTAAGCGCTGTTGACCCACACTCTTGAATGTTCCAATCAATAAAAGTTTGAATATTTTGCTCAAAAATTTGTGCGGCCTTTCTCAGGACCTTGGCACGAGTTTCAAATGTTGTATTTTTCCATATGTGTTGGGCTTGTATCGCTATTTGAACTGAAGTATTAACATTATCTACAGAAGAAAGCTGTACAGATGAAATAAGCTCCCCAGTTGCTGGATTTATAATTTCACGTGAAGTGTTATTGGTTTTAACCCAAGTTCCTTGAAAAATATGTTCTTTCCAAATTTGTTCTATGATTTTTGTTTGTACATTCATGATTTTATCCTTTCGTCGCGAGTTGAACTTGAGACACTTTCTGATGTGTAAATAAAGCAATAACAATTGCGCCTATAATTCCGGGCAGCGCAAATACCATGAAGTTTTGCTCAAATGGCAAATTCATTGCGAGTAAAAATCCGCCGAATAATGGGCCAGAAATTGCACCAAATCGTCCCATTGCTGCGGCAAAACTGACACCTGTTGAACGAATATTCGCAGGATAGAAGTCTGCAGCTAAAGTATGAATAACAGACATGGAACCAACTGTTGCGCCTCCTGCGATCACCAGCAATATGCTCAGGACAAATGCAGGAGGGTGAAATCCTAGGCAGCTGATCGAAGCTGATGCAAGTAAATAACCAAAAATTAATGTGGGTTTTGATCCCCATTTATCAGCGAGGATTCCAAAAATTAAAGTGCCTAGAATCGCTCCAATGTTGAGTGTGACCAAAAATGTGATACTAGAACCGAGAGAATATCCACCAACATTCATCAGTTTAGGTAGCCAAGTATTTAGACCAAATACCATAAGCATAACCATGGCAAATCCTGACCAAATCAGCAGAGTTCTGACAGTTTTGCCTTCTGTAAATAGACCAAGAACAGGTATTTTTTGCGTATTTGCTGTCATGTCTACGACATAGTGCATATTGTTTTCATGCTTATGGTTAGGATTTAATTTTTTTAGTGTGCTAATCACATCTATTTGACGGTTTTTATGAATGAGGTAGCTGATGGATTCTGGAAAAGTCTTATACATTAATGGAATCAAGAAAATACATGTGCCAGCAATCCAAAAAGTTGCTTGCCATCCAAAAGCTGGAATCAAAAACAAGCCTGCTAAGCCGGAAAGTATGGCGCCAACACCATAAAAGGCGAGTACTAAATTAATCAAACGATTACGATGTGAACCAGGCGCCATCTCTTTAATAATTGTCACCAAATTGGGGACTGCACCACCTAGTCCGACACCCGTGAGTAATCTGCAAATAAAGAATGTTGTTGTATCATGTGCAAAGCCATTCATCGTGACGGCGAGACTCGATAAAATCGTACAAGCAATAATGATATTTTTTCGACCGAATTTATCAGCCGCCATACCGAGAGTAACAGCACCAAGCATCATCCCCATTAAAGATGCCGCACCGAGAAGTCCTGCTGTTTGGGGCGAAAGTTGCCATTCAACCATTAAGTGGGGGAGAACAGAGCCGTAAATTACAAGGTCATATCCATCAAATAACATAATAACAGCACACCAAAAGACTAAAATTTTATGGTGTTTATTGAGAGGAACCTTATCAATAAGGTCTACAGCATTAATATTTTGCATCGCTTCCTATCCTTTGGATAGAATCAAAAGTTATCTATAATTCAACGTGGTGAATTTCAATCCCTTTTAACTCAATAGCTTTTTCTCCAGGCATCCACTACCTGAAAAGATTTTATAATCAATCATTTCTCATGATCTTTATAAATCATATAGTTTATTATTTTTATAGATCAAATTAATAAAACATATTATGCAATATATGTTTTATCTATATTTATTTTCTATACTGAAATATTAAATTTTTAATGAATTGAAATATAAGAATAAATAATTATTGAAAAAAGCAGAGAATTACTAAAACAGTGGCCGTTATATTTGGCATTGCAACGCACCAACATACAAGCAAGCGGTCAATGTCCAAGTCATTATTTTTAGTTCATTTCATTGTGATCGGTTAAAATCTCTTTTAAAAAATTTATAAACCATTTTTGTGCAGAGGTATCTGCTGATTTTTTATACCAATGTAGAGTTACATCGAAACAAGGCAATTCAAAAGGGACATCAAAAATTTGAATATCAGAATTGTGTTTAAAATATTCACCTATTCGAGAAGGTACAGTGACAATTAAATTATGTTTGGCAATGAGCTCCCCTAAAATACTGAACTGAGGAACTTGTAGTTTAATTTTTCGTCTTAATCCTTGTTTACTTAAATAATTTTCTACTAGGTTATGACCTGTTGATGCAGGTACAACAGCATGATTGCCTTTTAAGAAATTATCTAAAGTAAAATTATTGTCTTCTAGAACGATCCCTCGACTGACTAAACAAGTATATTTTTCTTCAAATAAAGTTAAAGTATTTAAACTTTTGTCTTCTAAATTTTTATTGCATATTGCTGCATCAACCTTACCTGTGATTAACCAATCCGATAATTTATTCATATCGACAGTCGTTATTTCCAATGTTATGTGGGGTGCATGGATCTCTAGATGTGACAAAATGATAGGGAGGAAATATAAGCCACCGATGTCTGTTAAAGCAATTCTAAAGCACCTTTCACTCGTCTTGGCATCAAAGTTTTTTACTTCACTGACAACACCTTCGATTTCAACAAGATGATGATTCAATGCTTCATACAACTGCGTTGCATAAGTTGTTGGAATCATACCTTCTTTTGTTCTGATAAATAGCTGATCTTTAAACAAATATCTTAATCTAGATAAATTGTGACTTACTGATGGTTGAGTAATATTTAAATGTACAGCAGCTGTACTCACACTACGTGTATTGTAGATTGTGACAAAAGCTCGAATTAAATTTAAATCCACCATAATAGATACCACTAATATTTATTGGAAAAAATAACAATTTGACTAATAATACATAAAAAAATAAATTTAGCAAATCAGTCATGAAACTGACTTGTTAAGAGAAATTAACAATAGGGAATTTAAAGTAAGCAATGCTTTGATGATGGAAATAGCAATTTTATCAATGTCATACATCTAGTTTTTTAATTTCTTTGAGTCACTTCTTTTTTTATTCACTGATTATATTGCACTCAATGTTGAAATGATAAAAACAGTCAACTTTGTATTCTCAACTTAAGTTGATCACCATCATGTAGGCACTCAATATCGATAGGAACCGAGATATTTGCTCTACATGATTTACATCATTATTTCAGCTTGGTGGCTTCCCTCATTTGGAAAGTTGGAGAAAGGACATGCCACGTATTCCTATAATAAATACCAGCCATCTAGATCGTATCGATGAGTTGTTTATAGACAATGTCGATACGGGTGAATTTAAACTTCATCGTTCAGTTTTTACTGACCAAGCGTTGTTTGAACTTGAAATGAAATACATTTTCGAAGGTAACTGGGTGTTTTTGGCACATGAAAACCAGATCCCCAATAACAACGACTACTACACCACTTATATCGGTCGTCAACCGATCATCATTGCACGTAACCGTGCTGGTGAACTCAATGCCATGATCAATGCCTGCTCGCACCGTGGTGCACAGCTTTGTCGTTATAAACGTGGCAATAAGGCCACCTATACTTGTCCTTTCCACGGTTGGACATTTAATAATTCAGGTAAGTTGTTGAAAGTTAAAGATCCTTCTGATGCAGGTTACTCAGATGGCTTTAACAAAGACGGTTCACATGACCTAAAAAAAGTTGCGCGTTTTGAAAATTACAAAGGTTTTTTGTTTGGTAGTTTGAATCCTGATGTTCCTACACTTAAAGCGTTCTTAGGTGAAGCAACGAAAATCATCGATATGATTGTGGATCAGTCCGAAGATGGTCTAGAAATCTTACGTGGCGCATCTACCTATACTTATGAAGGTAACTGGAAGCTGACTGCTGAAAATGGTGCCGATGGTTATCATGTTTCCGCCGTTCACTGGAATTATGCTGCAACCACACAACAGCGAAAGGAAAAGCAGGCACAGGATAATATTCGCGCCATGAGTGCTGGTGGTTGGGGTAAGCAGGGCGGTGGCTGCTACGGCTTTGAACATGGGCATATGTTGTTGTGGACACAATGGGCCAATCCAGAAGATCGCCCGAACTATGCACGTTATGAGGAGTATATCGACAAGTTTGGTGGAGCAATGGCTAAATGGATTGTTGAGCGGTCACGTAACCTTTGCCTCTATCCAAATGTTTACTTAATGGATCAATTTGGTTCACAGATTCGTGTATTGCGTCCGTTAAGTGTGAATAAAACTGAAGTGACGATTTACTGCATTGCACCAAAAGGTGAAGCACTTGATGCACGTACCCGCCGTATTCGCCAGTATGAAGATTTCTTTAATGCATCAGGTATGGCAACACCTGATGACTTAGAAGAATTCCGTGCGTGCCAAGCTGGTTATGCAGGTATTGAACTGGAATGGAACGATATGTGTCGTGGCTCTAAGCACTGGATCTATGGTCCAGATGATGCAGCTCAGGAAATTGGTTTAAAACCTATATTAAGTGGCATCAAAACTGAAGATGAAGGCCTATACCTTGCACAACATCAATATTGGTTGAGCTCAATAAAACGTGCGATTGCCAGAGAAAAAGAGCTTGCAGGACAACAAGATTTGGGAGAAACCGTATGAATACCCCAATCAATTTAGACAATATAAGTCTCGAGCAAGTGACCCAGTTTTTATATCGTGAGGCACGTTATTTAGATGAGGAACAGTGGGATGAATGGTTACAGTGCTATGCGCCCGAGGCTTCTTTCTGGATGCCTGCATGGGATGATGATGATCAACTGACAGAAGACCCACGATCAGAAATTTCGTTGATTTACTATCCGGATCGCCAAGGTTTAGAAGATCGTGTATTTCGGATAAAAACAGAACGTTCATCTGCGACCATTCCTGATACCCGTACCAGCCATAATATTTCCAATATTGAGATTGTGGAACGTGATGGTGACAAAGTCACTGTACGTTTTAATTGGAACACTTTGAGTTTCCGCTATAAAACCAACTACAGCTATTTCGGCATGTCATGTTATGTGATCGACTTTTCAACTGAACAACCCAGAATCTTAAGTAAGTATGTTGTGCTTAAAAACGATTATATCAACCAAGTGATTGATATTTACCACCTGTAAACACATTGCTCAGCCAAATGGAATGTTGGCTCAGTTTTAGCAGTTTTTAGACTTTTTGGAATCAATAATTTAAATAATCAAAAGGAAATGTTAAAGATGGATAGGTTAAATCAAGGGACTAATATATTTAAAATGATACTTATGGCGATTGTTGCTGGTGTATCGAGTAACAGCAGTTTTGCCAATATCAGTCAGAATGAACATAACGAACTCAGAAAAGAACTTATGGCACTTCAGAAAGAGGTTCAAAACTTAAAAAATGAGAATAGTCTGCAGTTACACTCTGCACCGTCGATGTCCATGATAGAAAAAAAGAGATTTACAGAGGTCAATATTTATGGATTTATACGCGCTGATGCAACCTATCAAGCTACAGGTGCATCGACAATGTATAATAATATCAATGCTATACCATTAAAAAACACCCATGAGGAATATAAGCAACGTGATCGATTCCGTGCGACTGCTGCTGCTACACGTATCGGAGCAAACTTCAGGACTGAAACGCCAGTAGGGGAAATAAAAGGTAAGATTGAAACAGATTTTTTTGGTGGTGCAACAAGAGATCAATTTCGTATACGTCATGCTTATTTGACATTTGATAAATGGTTAGTCGGTCAGACATGGTCAAATTTTATTGCACCTGAATATTTACCTGAAACTATTGAGCCTGCTTCATATGTTGGAGGATCCTTATTACGAGTACCTGTGCTTAGGTATACAGATAAGATTACGGATCAAACAAGTTTTGTTATTAGTATCGAAGACCCTAAATATACAGCTGCTACTGATCCTGACAATGAAATGAGATTACCTGCGTTCGTTGGGCGTATTAACCATAATTTTGATAATGGCTCATTAATTTCAGGTCGTAGTTTCCTTGCAGAAAAGAAAACAGCAAATGATGAAAAGTTAGCTTGGGGAATCGGTTTGGGAGGGAAATATCTAATCTCTCCTCATACAATGTTGAAGGCTGATTATTATCATGTAAAAGGAGATGGGCGGTTTTTAGCTTGGAGTAATAGTGGCTATGCTTTGGATATAAATAATCAGATGCATGAAAATGAATTTGATACGATCTCGTTAGGAATAACACATAAGTTTAATCCTAAATTACGTTCTACGATTGGTTATGGCTATATGAAAGCCAATGATCGTAATACATTTGCACATTTAAAATATGATGATAATACACAAAATAAGCAACTTTGGCAGGGCTGGGCAAATGCGATTTATAGCCCATTTAAGTCGATAGATTTTGGATTAGAATATGTTTATGGGCAGCGAGAAACTTTCAATGATCAAACAGGTGTAGATAATCGCTTTAATATGATGATTAGCTATGATTTTTGATCACTATATTTTTATAATAGTTTCTGTGCTTTATGTATTTATTCATGATGTGACCAGAGATAGCTTGGCTGCACAGTCACGGATTTTACCTGGTGATGTGATCACCCAAATAAATAACAAGAAAGTAAATCCAACGAGTGATTTTGTTGATGCTATTTCTGAGCTACAGAAAAATACGGTAGCGCGTGTTGCGATTGTTCGTGAAGGGCAACATGCTATGATTGGATTACGTATTCAATAAATACAACTGATCAGAATCAGCCACTCAAAGAGTGGCTTTTTTATGTCAAACTTATACGGATGGTTGAAAGAGTGGAAAAGGAAAGAAGATATGAGTTCAGTATTTGATTTAATAATCAAAGTAAAACCAGAGCATATAGATGTCTTAGGTCATGTAAATAATGTGGTCTATGTACAATGGATGCAGGATGTTGCATCTGCACATATCGAAACATTGGGTGTTGGACTCGATCAATATTTAGAAATGAAACATGCAATGGTTGCCGTAGAACATCATGTTCAGTATCGCAAAGCAGCAATGTTAGATGATGATGTTATTTTGAGAACTTGGTTATACGAGATCAACGCACTTTATTCTTTCCGTCAGTATGCTTTTTTTAATGCCAAAGATCACAGCTTACTCTTTACGGGCAATACCAAATGGGCATGTATAGAAATCGCTTCAGGGCGTCCGAAACGGATGTCGCCAACTTTTATCCAAGCCTATCAACCCATTGATCCTGAAATAGATCCTTTTGATTTAAGCTTAATAAAAGAGATTTAACATTTATAGAGCGTTCATTGTTATTAAATATCGAAGTAGTTTCCTAAAACGAGTAATTCGGAACAGCCCTTGAAAAAGAGGGCTATATAACGATAAGTGTTAATCAATTTCAGCACTAGATATGATAATAGAAAATCTAATAATGTTTTCACAAGGTGATAAACCCTAGTGTTAGAACAAGAACGGATATTTTTTTAATGACGAATGTTCACTGCAAAAAAGAGACGAAATTTAGCCAAAGTAAATTAACTTTAATAAATGCTATACAGAAGTTGGATGGCTAAGGTCGGTTTTTATTAAAGCCTCACTATATTTTTGACCCTGTTCTGCTTATACTGTGCAGCAATTAAGATATTTCATTTTTTGCACGTCATAAGTACTTTTGATATTGAGTACATGATTGTGTACATATTTTTAGAGTAGTGTATGGCAG
>Ga0207655_1002229_pt1 | contig 16058 bp, 2 predicted proteins | sample KBSM44metaG_FD_184398 | JGI IMG/M metagenome (GOLD analysis project Ga0207655, IMG submission 184398) | Miscanthus rhizosphere microbial communities from Kellogg Biological Station, Michigan, USA - KBS M4-4 metaG (SPAdes) (version 2) | ecosystem: Host-associated > Plants > Roots > Rhizosphere >...
GTACATCGACACCATCATGCGGAACTGCAATGGTTTCTAACGAAGTATCAGTATCAGTTAATCCAGATTTAGCAGCAAGTGTTAGTATAGCTGCTTCACCATCGGGAGCAATTTGTGCTGGAACACCTGTAACTTTTACAGCTACTCCGGTAAATGGAGGAACCACTCCAACCTATCAATGGTACAATGGATTGACGGCAGTAGGAACAGGTTCGACTTACAGCAGCAGCACTTTAACTAACGGTGCCGCTATCAAAGTTGTAATGACTTCAAATGCTAGTCCGTGTTTGACAGGAAGTCCAGCTACCTCGAATACAATTACAATGACTGTAAATCCAAATCTATCAGCAGTTGGAATCACACCAACTACTGCTCAGTCAATATGCGGATTAAATTCGGGAACACTTTTAACGGCAGCAGAGACTGGTGGAAATGGAGTTACTTTACGTCAGTGGGGTAAACGTTCTGTTTCTGGAGGAACAATTACAAATATAACCGGTCAAAATGGACCAACTTTTACTCCAACCGGAACAAATTTAGGAAATGGAAACTGGCTTATAGTTTGTACATCGACACCATCATGCGGAACTGCAATGGTTTCTAACGAAGTATCAGTATCAGTTAATCCAGATTTAGCAGCAAGTGTTAGTATAGCTGCTTCACCATCGGGAGCAATTTGTGCTGGAACACCAGTAACTTTTACAGCTACTCCGGTAAATGGAGGAACCACTCCAACCTATCAATGGTACAATGGATTGACGGCAGTAGGAACAGGTTCGACTTACAGCAGCAGCACTTTAGCTAATGGTGCCGCTATCAAAGTTGTAATGACATCGAATGCTAGTCCATGTTTGATAGGAAGTCCAGCTACTTCGAATACAATAACAATGACTGTAAACCCAACTTTATCAGCAGTCGGAATCACACCAAACGGTGGGCAGGCACTATGCGCAATAGGTACAGGAACTCTTTTAACGGTAGCAGAAACTGGTGGAAATACAATAACATCTCGTCAATGGGGTAAACGTTTAGTTTCTGGAGGAGCAATTACGAATATATCTGGTCAAAATGCACAAACTTTTACTCCAACTGGAGCAAATTTAGGAGTTGGAGACTGGCTTATAGTTTGTACTTCAACACCATCATGTGGAAGTGCAATGGTTTCTAACGAAGTATCGGTGAAAGTTTCACCTGATATCGTTGCAAGTGTTACTATCTTAGCTTCACCTTCAGGAACGATTTGTAGTGGAACTTTGGTAACTTTTACAGCTACTCCAATCAATGAGGGAACTGCTCCAACATATCAATGGTACAATGGATTAACTCCAGTTGGAACAGGTTTGTCGACTTATAGTAGTAGTACTTTAGCTAATGCAGATGATATTAAAGTTGTAATGACTTCTAATGCGACTCCTTGTTTAGCAGGAAGTCCGGCTACGTCAAATACAATAACAATGTCTGTAAACGTATTACCAGGAACTCCAAGTCCGGGTACTCCAGTACAACCAACATGTGCTTCACCGGTAGGAAGTGTTTTATTGGGTAATTTACCGTCAACTGGAACGTGGACAATCACACAAAGCGGTTTTGCTTCAGGAACATATCCAGGTACAGGATCAACATATAATGTGCAAAATCTTGCACCGGGTAATTATACTTTTACAGTTGTAGGCGCTGCTAATTCTTGTAGTTCTTTAGCTTCTACAAACGTGACAATAAATGCTCCTACTTCTAAAGTATGGACAGGAAATGCAGATGCAAATTGGAGCAATCCTGCAAACTGGAATCCTGCAGTTACTCCATCTGCTTCTGATTGTATTGTTATTCCAGATTTGACAGCGGTACCAAATATTCCAAGTATTCAGGGAACCGGAGTAGTTGCAAATGCTTATACAATCACTGTAAGTGACAAAGCTTCATTAACAGTAAATAGTAAAAACACATTAAGAGTAGTAGGTAGTGTAACGGTAGCGCCTTTAGGTTCTTTGGTTTTTCAGGATCAAGCCAGTTTAGTGCAAACAACAAATGCTACTAATACAGGAAATATTACTTATAATAGAAATACAGATCTTGTTCGTCGTTATGACTTTACTTATTGGTCAACACCGATAACAAATACGGCTTCTCCTTATAAACTTAGTGATTTATCTCCGAATACCTTATTGGACAAATACACTAGTTATAATTCGCCAGCATCATCATGGGACATCTATTTAAACGGATTGAAAGATATGGAACCTGCTGTAGGTTATTCAGTTAGAGCGCCACAAAGTTTCTCACTTACCGTTCCTGCAATTTATCCGGCAGTTTTTACAGGTGTTCCAAATAACGGAGATTATTCAGTTCCGATTTATGCAGCAAAATGGAGTTTAGTTGGAAACCCTTATCCATCAGCAATAGATGCAGAGGAGTTTATTAATATTAATCATTTTGCATCACCTTCTGTAGATGTTGGAGCACTATACTTTTGGACACATAATTCTCCTCCAAGCAGTACGCCTTCAGCCGGAGGTTCTTATGATTACACAAGTAATGATTATGCAGTCTTTACCTTATCTGGATCAACAAGAACAGGTGCAAAACGACCTGACGGAACTTACGATCCTGCACCAACAGGTCAAATCGCTTCTTGCCAGTCATTCTTTATGTTGGCTTCAGTTCCTGGAATTGTTAAGTTCACAAACGATATGCGAATTGATGGAGGAAATGATCAATTTTACAAAACAACTAAATCAAAAGCGATCGAGAAAAATCGTGTATGGTTAAATCTTACTAGTAATAAGGGAGCTTTCAAACAAATTTTGGTTGGTTATATTGAAGGTGCAACAAATGAATGGGATGTTAATTTTGATGCCACTGCAAATAATGGTAATAGTTTTATAGATTTCTATAGTATCAATGAAAGCGAAAAACTTGCTATTCAGGGACGTGCTTTACCATTTGCAGATACTGACAGAATTCCGTTAGGATATAAAACTACAGTTGCGGGTGATTTTATTATCGAAATCGACCGCGTTGACGGATTATTTAATAATCAGGCAGTATATCTTGAAGATAGAGTTACTGGAAAAGTTACAGACTTAAAAGCAGGTAACTATACATTTACAACTGCGATAGGAACTTTTGCAGATCGATTTACAATTGTTTATACCAAGAAAACACTTGGAACAGGAGATTTTGAAAATCTTGAAAACAGTGTTTTTGTTTCTATAAAAGAGGAAACAATCAAAGTAACTTCTACTAAAGAAACGATCAAAGAAATTACTATTTATGATATCAACGGACAACTTCTTTATAACAAAAAGAAAATAGGCGTTAATGAATTGCAAATACCAAATTTACAATCAAGTAATCAGGTATTATTAGTAAAAGTTACTTTAGACAATGATTTTACGACAACCAAAAAGATTATATTTCAATAAATAATGTAGAGATTAATACATCTTTACAATTTTAAATTATCTAAATCCATTCCGTTTTTTCGGAATGGATTTTTTTTTGATGCAACAATAAATTTAACCAAAAGTGGGTATTGCCACTGTCAAAAACGAGTATTAAATTTCGGTTTATTCTTACAAATAATAATAACCTGAAATTTGAGATTTTGATTAGAAAATTATTTTGCTCTTTGATTTTAATTAGTTCGACATTTACGCCACAACTTTTTGCACAGCAAGGTAAAGTCGACAGTGCTTTTAACACATTTGATAATGGTCTAAATGGAGATGGTTTCGACAATACAGTTCGGACTTTATCGCTGCAATCAGATGAAAATCTAATAGTGGGTGGAGATTACTTAAGTCTTAACGGAATACCAAGTACTTATTTAACCCGATTAAAACCTGATGGAACTATTGACCCGGGTTTTAGTACAGGAACTAGTTTTAATGGTAAAGTTTATACAACATACATTCAGCCTGACGGCAAAATACTAGTTGGTGGAAGTTTTACATCTTACAATGGAGTAAATTCAGGAAGATTGATTCGGCTAAATAAAGATGGAACACAGGACGCTACTTTTAATACATCAATCGCAGCGACAACAGGTATTATCTATAATATTTGTCCACAACCTGATGGCAAAATTATTATTGTAGGCAGTTTTACAAAATATAATAATATTACAGCAAATCGAATTGCACGTTTACTTCCAAACGGGACCTTAGATCCGACTTTTAATACTGGTACCGGTTCTTCAGTAATTATCTCAAATGTCAAAGTTTTATCTAATGGAAAAATTTTGATTTCCGGAAATTTTACAGCATTTAATGGTATTTCAAAGAATAAAATCGCCCGTTTAAATTATGATGGAAGCATAGACGAAACGTTTAATATTGGAACTGGTTTTAACGATGATATCGATGCAATAGCAGTTCAGGAAGATGGAAAAATTATTCTGGGCGGAAGCTTCACAACTTATAATGGAGTTACAGCAAATAGAATTATACGCATTAACGAAGACGGAACCATAGACAATAGCTTATTATCCGGCTCTGGTATAAACGGAGGGACTGTTCAAGCAATCAAAATAGATTATTTGGGTCGAATAATGGTCGGAGGATCTTTTAGTGGTTTATATAATGGCAATGCAATTAATAAAGTTTTTCTCTTAAATTCTAATGGAACTCTAAATTCAGATTTTGATATAGAATCCGGACCAGGTTCAGGCTCTGTTTTAGCATTAATGAATGACGCAAATGGTTCATGGTATATTGGAGGTTCCTTTTTAACTTTTGAAGGGCAAAATCAAGGGAGATTAGTAAAAGTTAACCCAGACGGAGAACACGATAGTAGTTACCTCTCTGCAGGAGTTGGTTTTGATAATTCAGTTTTAAAAATTTTGCCATTAGAAGATAATAAAACAATGATTTTTGGAAATTTCACCAAATTTAATGGTAGTCCTATTTTTAGAATAGCCCGACTTTTAGAAAATGGAATGACCGATCCTTCTTTTAATTCCAGTAAATCAGGAGCAAATAATCTAGTAAAATCTGCAGTACAACAATCAGACGGGAAAATTGTTATTGGAGGAAATTTTACAAAGTATAATGATGTATTATGCAATCGAATTACCCGAATTTTTCCTGATGGAACAATTGATAATACGTTTAATATAGGTTCCGGATTTAATAGCCAAATATATGCAATGGCAATTCAGGAAGATGGAAAACTACTTGTAGCGGGCAACTTTACAACCTATAACGGTTCAACGGGCGTGGGAAGAATAATTAGATTATTACCAGATGGTTCTCGCGATAATAGTTTTAATGTAGGTCTTGGCGCGGACGCTATTATTGAAACGATCTTAATTCAGCCTGACGGAAAAATTTTAGCAGCAGGAAGATTTAATAGTTTTAATGGAAATACTTTCGCTCGTTTAGTCCGCTTAAATTCTGATGGAAGTATTGATTCCGGTTTTAATATTGGCGATGGATTCGATAAAAATGTGTATGCAATCGCATTACAATCTGATCAGAAAATAATCATTGGAGGCTCTTTTTTAAGCTATAATAAAGTTTCACAAAAACGAATACTTCGGCTAAATTCTAATGGTAATTTAGATATCACATTTGATTCTGGTATAGGTTTTAACAAAGGAGAAGTTCGTAGTATTTTAGTTCAGCCCGATGATAGGATTTTGGTAGGAGGAACTTTCTCAGGAACCTACAAAAGTTCACCTTCTCAGCGTTTAATACGGTTATCGAAAAATGGCGATAATGATGATTCCTTTAATGCGCCTTTAAATAATACTCTTTTTGCGATGAGTTTTACATCAGATTATAAACTATTAATTGGAGGGAATTTTAATTCTGTTTCAGGGGTTTCCAAACATAGAATTGCACGCCTGAAACTTTGTGTTGACTCAACAATCTGGAACGGTATTTCCTGGAATAATGGTTCGCCATCAGTTGGAAAAGAAGTGTTTTTTAAAGAAAACTTTACTTCTTTGAAAACAGCAAATGTTTGTAGTTGTTCTATTGACGAAGGAAAAACGGTAACATTATTAAGTGGGAATACTTTAGGAATTGAATTTTCATATACAGGTTTAGGAACGTTGGTTTTAGAAAATTCAGCGAGTTTATATCAGTCAGATGATGATATGATAAATACAGGAATTATCCATTTTAAAAGAAAGACAAGTCCGGTATTAAGGTATGATTTTACCTATTGGTCTTCTCCGGTCGAAAATCAAAAACTTATCGATGTTTCTCCAAATACGCTGTCTGATAAATATCAATCCTACGATGGTGTGGCAGAACGTTGGACGTTCGAACAACCTTCAAATCTTATGATTGTAGGCAAGGGATATACAATTAGAGCACCACAGGATTTTTCAATTACAGAACGATCTGTCTTTGAAGCTACTTTTAAAGGTATTCCAAATAACGGAAAAATTGAAGTTGGTTTAGGAATGAATGACAGTTATAATTTAATCGGAAATCCTTACCCATCTGCAGTTGATGCAAATATTTTCTTGACTGATAATAGTTTAAAAATAAAAGGAGCACTTTATTTCTGGACTCATAACACACCAATGACCAATCTTAGATACACAGCTGACGATTATGCAACTTATAATTTGCTTGGAGGTGTGGGTACCGCTGCAACATCTCTGGGAGTTACTACCACAGAACCAAATGGTACAATTGCAGCAGGACAATCATTTTTTCTGCAAAGTAAGGATTTAGGAATTGCCACCTTCACTAACGGAATGAGGATAACAGGAAGAAATACAAGTTTTTTTAAACCGGCAAATCACAATAAAGTACTGAATCAAAAAACGATTGAAAAACATAGATTTTGGTTGAACCTAAGAAATAATGAAGGTGCATTTAAACAAATTTTGCTTGGTTACATAAATGATGCAACTAACGGACTTGATGATAAATATGATGCTTTAAGCATGAACGGAAATCAATATGTAGACTTTTATAGTATTATCGAAAACGAAAAATTAGTGATTCAAGGACGTGCTATGCCTTTTACAGAAAAAGATTCAATTGCACTAGGTTTTAAAGTAGGAATTGAAGGTAATTTTAATCTGAGCATTGATCATAAAGATGGGATTTTTGAAGAAACAAATGTTTTTATTGAAGATAAAGATTTGAAAACCATTCATAATTTATCCCAATCTCCCTATTCTTTTAATTCATTAATAGGAACATTTAACGATCGTTTTATAGTGAAATTTACGAATAAAACATTGAGCATTGATAATTTTGAGGCTCAAGCCAATGATGTTGTAGTTTGGAAAAAAGATAAAATGATTTTTATTACTGCCAAAAATCAGAATATAGAGGAAGTTGCTGTTTTTGATATTTCAGGAAAAAGAATTTATAGAAAAGATAAAATGGATAGCAATAAATTAACTATTCAAAATTTGTTTTCAGCACATCAAATTTTACTTGTAAAAGTGACCTTGGAAAATGGAAATTCGATAACAAAAAAAGTACCGTTTTAAGAAGATGTTTTTCAAAATATTTATGATCCATTCCACAAAAAGGAATGGATTTTTTTGTGCAGTTTTTTTTGATCTGATGTATTTCTCAGACGTTTTTTGAGATTAAATTGCCATCTGTTTTTTCAAATTCGGTCATAAAAGCATAAAAATTTCAAAATTAGGATTTTATTTATTTGGATGAGTTACATTATTTAAATGATGAACTACATTAAAAAAAAAACTTTATGCGAAATTACTTAAAAATATTTAATTTTTAAATTATAAGTATCTGTTTTTTAATAAGTTAAATAATATTTTGTAAATTGTTACTACACTTTATTTAACGGAATTTTACTATTACATTTTGTTAAAACTGCTCTCAGAAGTATTAAAAATGTAAACAAAAATTTTTTTTTCGGAGCCCTTCTACCTACTTGCAAATACTCATTGTTTAATTTAAATACCACATTAAATAAACAAAAAAGTACATCTTAATGACTACAGTCTGGACAGAGTAACAAAAAGTAAATACGAATTTCACAAACTAAATTATAGATTCATAATTAGTGTCAATTTGAGAAATTCGTGTTCAAATTTTCAAGTAATATTTGTGTTCATAGATTGTGTCTTAATCATTCCTTTTTTAGTGTTCTGATTCGAAATTGCGGTATTTAAATAGTCTAAAAATGATTTTCAACTGAATCTGATTTTTTAATGATTTAAAACGCCTTGATATGAAAAGATCTTTACTTATTCCATTATTGGTTTGTTTTCCTATTTTTTTCTATGCACAGACTACAACCACATTTTCGGTCGCGGGTTCACAAACATTTGTTAGCCCTGCCGGAATAACTTTAATTAATGTACAAGCCTGGGGAGCTGGTGGTGCCGGAGGTAGCTCGACTGCTCCTCCTGGATTTAGTGGTGCAAGAGCTGGTTCTGGAGGAGGTGGAGGTGCATTTGCAAGTGCCTCTTTGACCATAACATCAGGGGCTTTATTACCAGTAATTGTTGGAGCAGGAGGAAAAGGAGTTTCCGGAGCAAATGGAAATTTTGGAGGTTTTTCTGCCATTACCGGATTTTCACTTAAAGCAGATGGAGGAAAAGGAGGTCTTGTAAATACAGGAAATCAACCCCTTGGCGGAGCAGGAGGTACTAGTGGAGCATCTGTTGGAACAACTACAATTTCAGGATTTCCAGGTCTTGCCGGAGAATCTGGTTTTGTAGATGATACTGGATCTGTTATTAGTTCAGGTGCCGGTGGAAACGCTGCGAATGGCGGAGGAACGGGTGGTACTGCAATTACAGGAGCCTTTGTTACCAGCGCTGGTAATCCCGGTAATCCACCAGGAGGAGGAGGTAGTGGAGGTAGATCTTCTTTTTTTCAAAGTGCTAGAGCAGGTGGAGATGGAGGAGACGGAAAAGTAATTATTTCTTATACTTGTCCAACTTATAGTTTATCTGGTGCAGTAGCTTCTGCAGTAAATGTTTGTTCCGGAAGTTCTTCAGAAATTACTTTAACGGGAAATTTACCTATTGGTCTTTATAAAGTTTCTTATGAAATACAGGGAGTAGCACAAACTCCTTCTGCAATGAATGTAACAACAGCGGGAACTGGGTCTTTTATCGCGAGTGGTTTTACTGCCGTTGGGTCTAAATTTATAAAAATTACTGCCTTAACATCCGGATCAAGCACCGTAGCTTCTGAAAATTGTACTTCACCAATTACTATAAATAATTTAGCAACGGTTGTAGTAAATTCATCAGGAACAGTACCCGTGGCTTTAGCAGGTACTGGTGCTACATGTACTCAAATAACTGCTAATTGGCAAGCTGTTTCCGGAGCATCGTATTACGAATTAGATGTTTCTACAGATAATACTTTTGCGACTTTTGTTACAGGTTATAGCGCGCGTAATGTTGGTAATGTGCTTACATTTAATATCACTGGTTTGGTAAATGATACTTACTATTATAGAGTTAGAGCTTATAATGGTACTTGTGTTAGTGCTAATTCTAATGTTATTACATATGCAACAATGGTTGCTCCGGGAGTGCCAACTGGAATTAGCATTTCTGGAAATAGCTGCACTCAATTTACTTTAAACTGGACTGCGGTTTCAGCTGCGACAAGTTATACTGTTGAGAGAGCAACTAATGCTGGATTTACAGCAAATTCAGTTGTTTTTACTGGGATTACAGCTTCTCCTTATACTATTACCGGATTAACGGCAGGAACCCAATATTGGTATAGAATAAAATCTGTAAATGGTTGTAATTCGAGTGCAAATGTTCCTAATAGTGGTAATTCGATAACTACGTTAAATTCAGTTCCGGCAAATCCAACAGGTGTGAACGCAAATACACCTTTATGTTCGCAATTTAACGTAACTTGGAATTCTGTTACAGGAGCGACCAGCTACATTGTGCAAAGAGCAACTAATGCTGCATTTACGGCTAATCTTGTTACATTTTCAGGCGTAACTTCTTCTCCTTTTACGGTTACAGGTTTAAATAGTGGTACTGCGTATTTTTATAGAGTCCGTGCCGTAAACGGTTGTGGTAATAGTGCATCATTTGTGGCAGGAGCTTCTTCAATATCAACAACAAATGCCGCGCCACCGCTTCCTACATCTGTTAGTGCTCCAGCATCTTCAGTTTTATGTACGGAATTTACGATGTCTTGGAATGCTTCTGCCGGTGCTTTAGATTACACCGTTCAGGTGTCTACGAGCAATTTGTTTCCTGCATCTTCTGCTACACAAACATTTTCAGGAATAACAGGAACGACTTATACTTTTACAGGATTAACGCCCGGAATACAGTATTTTTATAGAGTTTCGGCTAGAAACAGTTGTTCTTCAAGTCTCTATGCAAATGGATCGCCTACTTCCAGAACGACTCTCGTTATTCCCGGAATCCCGGCTATTTCACCAACGAGTAACACAATTTGTCAAACAGATGGTGTAAGTCTTAATGTAGTTTCTCCTAATGCTGCCTATACATATGTTTGGTCTACAGGAGAAACGGGCACATCAATATTTGCTACTGCAGCCGGTAGTTATACTGTAAAAGCAGTTAATTCAGGAGGATGTTCAAGTGCAGATTCTCCAGCGGCAACCGTGACAGTACAAGGTTTGCCCACAGCAGTTGCTGGAGGAAGTGCAACAATATGTTCTAATCAGTCTATAACCGTAACAGGAGCATCGGCAACAAATGGAACTATAAAATGGACATTTAGCGGTGGTGCGGGAACCCTAACAGGAGATACCACATTGACACCTACATATACTCCGGTTATGGGCGGAGCTGCCAGAACAGTTGTTTTAACAATGACAGTTACAAGTGTTAACGCTTGTATGCCACAAATCGCTACAGCTGCTTATACTATAAATATTCAGGCTGCACCTACAGCTTCAATTTCCGGTACGCAAAGTACGTGTTCAAATGGATCAGTTACACTTGCAAACGGAGAGGCAAACGCTTCAAACGGAACCATTTTATGGACACATAATGGAGGCGGATCAATTTCTGCAGGAGCCACAACATTAACACCTACATATACAGCCGCAGCCGCCGATGCAGGAAAACAGATCACATTAACAATGACTGTAACTGCTTCACCATCTTGCTCAGTTCCATATACAGTATCAGATATTTATCCGGTTATTGTAAATGCAGAAAACACTGTTAGCGGAGCTTCTTCCTCTCCAATATTGTGTATTAATACTTTGATGCCTAATATTACACATACCACTACGGGTGCAACGGGAATTGGAGCACCCCTAAATTTGCCTGCAGGAGTTTCTGCAAACTGGGCATCCAATACAATTACGATAAGTGGTACACCATCACAGTCGGGAACTTTTAATTATACTATTCCATTAACAGGAGGTTGTAGTGTAGTGAATGCCACCGGTACCATTGTTGTAAATTTAGATACCGTTGGAGCAGCATCAATATCTCCAACAATTTGTTCTCACACCGTAATGCCAAATATTACGCATACCACGACAGGAGCAACTGGAATTGGCGCAGCGGTAAATTTACCAACTGGAGTTTCTGCAAGTTGGGCATCTAATACAATTACGATAAGTGGTACTCCAACACAGGCGGGGACTTTTAATTATAGTATTCCATTAACGGGTGGTTGCGGACCTGTTAGTGCTACGGGAACTATTGTTGTCAATCCTTTGCCAGCTACTCCAATATCCGGAACAATTATACAACCTACCTGCAGTAACCCAACCGGAAGTATTGTATTAAACGGTTTACTTTCTACACCAACATGGGTTATTACTCAAACCGGAACTGTTTTGAGAACTTATTCGGCTTCGGGAACCACTTATACAATTTCTAATTTATTACCCGGAAATTATAATTTTACAATTGATGATGGGGTCAATTGTCCTTCGTTACCAACAATAAGTTTAGAGATTAAGGCGCCAGTTACAAATATTTGGGATGGAACAGTTTGGTCAAAAGGAGGTGCTCCTATAAATACAGATAGTGTCGAGTTTTCTGCAGATTATCAATCAACAGGAGATTTAAATGTGTGTTCTTGCAAGATTGATTCCGGAAAAAGTGTCACAATAAATTCAGGACATACTTTAACAATAGAAAAAGAACTAAATGTTGATTCAGGAGCTGGAACCAATTTGATATTTTTGAATGATGCCAGTCTGGTACAAATAACGAATGCAGTCAATACAGGAAATATTATCTATCATAGAGATACAGAACCAGTTCGTCGTTACGATTTTACCTATTGGTCAACGCCAATAACAAATCCGGCACAACCTTATACGCTTCATGATTTATCTCCAAACACATTATTAGATAAATATAATAGTTATGACTCTGCAGCAGGAGCATGGGATATAAGTTTAAACGGAACAAGAGTAATGGTTCCTGCAGTAGGTTATACAGTCAGAGCACCACAATCTTTTTCGATTACCGTTCCCGCAATTTATCCTGCAGTTTTTACAGGTATTCCTAACAACGGAGATTATTCAGTTCCGCTTTTTGCAACAAAATGGAGTTTAATAGGAAACCCTTATCCATCAGCAATAGATGCGGAAGAATTTATTAATATTAATCATTTAGCATCCCCGTCAGTAGATGTTGGCGCATTATATTTTTGGACACATAATACTCCACCAAGCAGCACGCCTTCACCTGGAGGTTCTTATGATTACACTAGTAATGATTATGCTGTTTTTAGTTTGTCCGGAGGAATTTCAACAGGAGCGAGATTGCCTGATGGAACTTATGAGGCTCCACCATCAGGAAAAATTGCTGCGTGCCAGTCTTTCTTTATGCTGGCTTCGGGACCTGGAATCGTTAAGTTTACAAATGACATGCGAGTTGGAGGAAATAATGGTGAGTTTTTTAAAACAGCAAAAACAAGAGCTTTAGAAAAAAATCGTTTATGGTTAAATTTAACCAATAGCCAAGGAGCTTTCAAACAACTTTTAATTAGTTATATTGAAGGCGCCTCAAATAATTGGGATGTAAATTATGATGCAGCTACAATGAACAGTAATAGTTTTATAGATTTTTATAGTATTAATGAAGGTGAAAAATTAACGATTCAAGGTCGGGCATTACCATTTACAGATACTGATAAGGTTCCATTAGGATATAAAACTACTATTGCAGGTAATTTCACTATCGGAATTGATCATGCTGACGGACTTTTTAACAATCAGGCAGTTTATTTAGAAGATAAAACAACTGGAAAAATTACAGATTTAAAAGCCGGTAACTATACATTTACAACCGAAATAGGAACTTTTGTTGATCGTTTTACTATTAGTTATATCGATAAAACTCTTGGAACAGGAGATTTTGAAAATGCTGAAAATGATGTTTTGGTTTCTGTAAAAGATAAAATTATAAAAGTGAAATCAACTAAAGAAGCACTTACAGAAGTTGTTCTGTTTGATGTTTCAGGAAAAATGCTTTATCGTAAAAACAAAATAACGAATACTGAATTAGTGATATCAAATTTGCAATCAGGAAATCAGGTTTTGTTGGTTAGGATTGTTTTAGAAAATGGGCATTCAACCTCCAGAAAGGTTATATTTTAGTGATAATATTTTAAAAAATAAGAAATCCATTTCGTTTTTACGGAATGGATTTTTTTGTGGAATAATTTTTCCTCAGAGGTTTTTGGTATTAACATTCTTTTTCCAAAAGAGACGTTATTGATTTTAATATGTTAAAAAACAATTCTTTACGTTAAAATATTTTTATGTTGTAAATAAAATCGTACCTTGTTGTAGGTTACAGTCGACGAACTTACATAAAAGCCTGTTATAATACAATTTTAAACACTACTCTTAAAAACTGAAATTATTTTTTAGTTTTTTATTCGCCTAAATACTGATTGTTAAATTTAAATACCATTAAATAAGCAAATAAGTACTTAACGTTTATTTCTACATTTCTTTCTAAGTTTTCAGAACGTTTTTTATTGCGTTCCTGTTCCGCTTATATGGTATTTAAAGTTTTTTAAGAGGATTCATAATTTGATTATGAGTCTGTTTTTTTTAATTATTTAAAATGCCTCTTATGAAAAAAATCTTACTTAATTATTTGATTTTTCTTCCATTTCTGAAGGAATATTTTTTTCGAAATGAACAAAATAGAAAAACATTTCTTAATGCGAAGTTCAAAATAACTTTAGTTGTATCGTTTATATGCACATCATTATGGGCTCAGCCACCACATATTTTTACGGCTGATGGCACAGTAGTCATTCCGGCAGGAATTACCTCTATGGATATTAAGGCATGGGGTGCTGGTGGTGCTGGTGGAGGTGCAGGTAATTCTCCTTTACTTAGCGGAAGAAGTGGTGCAGGCGGAGGAGGAGGCGCATATGCAAATGGTCTTATAACAGTTAATCCATTATCAGGAGTGCCTTTAAATATTAAAGTTGCCGGAGCGGTTACTGGAACAACTTCAAGTGGAACAGCAGGAGGCAGTTCAACAATACAAGGTTTTGAAGCAGTTATTTTAGCAGTTGGAGGAGGAGGAGGTACAGCCAATACAGCAGGCGGTGCACCCAGTGGCGGAGCAGGTGGATTAGGCAGTGCTTCGATTGGTTCCATTTCAACAGCTTCAGGGATAAATGGAGGAAACGGAAATGCTGCCTTATTAAGTTTGGGCCTTTCATCTGGGGCTGGTGGTAATGCCGGTGGTGCCGGAGGAGGTGCCGGTGGTGCAGCTCTTTCAACTTTATTATTAGGTAATGGACCAGGAAATGCAGGTAGCCCACCCGGTGGTGGTGGTAGCGGTGGGTTGCAGACCGTAGGAAATCCTTCTCAAGTAGGAGGTTCAGGTGCTCACGGACAAGTTACAGTTACTTACACATGTCCAACTTATAATATTACGGGAATATCAGCAACTAATGTTTGTATTACTCCAGGAACATCTTCAGTAACAGTTACATCAAGTGCTGCATCTTTGCCTATTGGTATTTATACTGTTACTTATAATCGAGGCACACCCGCCGCTACAGGATTGACAGCAGCAATGACAGTAACTACAGCAGGTACAGGAGCTTTTACAGCAGTAGGTTTAACAACTACGGGCACGAGTTCTATCGCTGTTACTGGATTAACATCAGGAGTTTGTGTTTCTCCCATTTCAGGAATTACAACCAATGTAACAATTTCGCCGCTGACAGTAGCCGGATCAGTTGGTGGAGGTACTACAATTTGCAACGGTGCGACAAGCGCTGCTTTATTATTAACAGGAAATGTAGGCTCAGTTCTAAGATGGGAATATTCAACAACTCCGTTTTCAACGTGGACACCCACATCTGTTGCAAATACAACAACAACATATACTTCAGGAGCACTTACAGAAACTACACAATTTAGAGCTGTAGTACAGAGCGGTACTTGCTCGACATTAAATTCTACATCAACAACGGTAACAGTTAATCCATCTCCACAAGGAAGCTTGTCAGCCAATGGCCCTTTTTGTGGAACTGGAGCCGGACAATTAACCTTTACGGCAACATCCGGAACAGGACCATTTACTGTAGTTTATAATGATGGAGTTACAAATCGTACTGCAAATAGTGTAGTAAGCGGAACAGCTTTTGCAACCGCAGTTACACCAGTTTTAAGTACAACAATTTATACTTTAGTTTCCGTTACCGATGCGAATACTTGTGTAAGAAGTTCAGGTTTTACGGGAAGTTCAGCGACTATAACTGTTAGACCGTTACCACAAGGAAGTTTATCGGCGAATGGTCCTTTTTGTGCAACAGGCGCCGGGCAATTAACTTTTACGGCAACATCGGGAACAGGACCTTTTACAGTAGTTTATAATGATGGAGTTACAAATCGCACCGCAAATAGTGTAGTAAGCGGAACCCCTTTTGCAACCGCTGTCACACCAGTAATAAGTACAACAACCTATACTTTAGTTTCTGTTACTGATGCGAATACTTGTGTAAGAAGTTCTGGTTTCACCGGAAGTTCCGCAACAATCACCGTTAATCCTTTACCACAAGGAAGCTTGTCCGCCAATGGTCCTTTTTGTGCAACAGGCGCTGGACAATTAACTTTTACAGCAACATCTGGAACAGGACCTTTTACAG
>Ga0207655_1002231_pt1 | contig 16049 bp, 8 predicted proteins | sample KBSM44metaG_FD_184398 | JGI IMG/M metagenome (GOLD analysis project Ga0207655, IMG submission 184398) | Miscanthus rhizosphere microbial communities from Kellogg Biological Station, Michigan, USA - KBS M4-4 metaG (SPAdes) (version 2) | ecosystem: Host-associated > Plants > Roots > Rhizosphere >...
TCAGCAATTGTTTATCGACCTGCGTCGCGCAGGTTGGCCGGTATCGCCCGTGTTGCGAGGCCGGGTGACGCTCAAGGGCCATGAAGACCAGCGCTTGCAGTTGATGGGCATTGAACCGGTGTCGCTGCCGGCCGGTTCCGCAGTGGCCGGCCGGTCGTTGCCGATCGAGCAGGTCGTCGAGTTCTTCACGGTGCCGGGCAGCACCTGGATTTCGCCGCAGACCTTGCAGGCGTTGGGCTTGCACGAAGGTGAAACACCGACGGCCGAGAGCGGCATCGCCTTGCCGCCACTGCGTGCCCAACCCGACATGGCCCCCGGTGTGTTGCTGGTGGACATCGGCTTCGCCCAGCAGATTCTGCAATTGCCCGATCAACTGTCGCGCCTGCTGCTGCCCAAGGATTTCACCGCGACCCTGCCTGATCAGTTCAAGGGCCAACTCCAGCTCATCAGCAGCGGCGAAGAAAACAATCTTGCGCGTCTGACCGAGAGCTTCCATCTGAACCTCGATGCCTTGGGCTTTCTGTCGTTCGTGGTTGGCCTGTTCATCGTGCACGCGGCGATCGGTCTGGCGCTGGAGCAACGTCGAGGCTTGCTCAGAACCCTGCGCGCCTGTGGCGTCAGTGCGCGAATGTTGATTGCCGGCCTCGCCGTCGAGCTGGGTGGTCTGGCGTTGATCGGTGGTGTCGCTGGCGTGGTCAGCGGCTACCTGCTGGCCGGAGTGTTGTTGCCGGACGTCGCCGCCAGTTTGCGCGGCTTGTACGGCGCCGAAGTGCCGGGACAGTTGAGCCTCAGCCCGCTGTGGTGGTTCAGCGGCATCGGTCTGAGCCTGCTCGGCGCGTTGCTGGCCGGTGCCAACAGTTTGCTGCGAGCGGCGCGTTTGCCGTTACTGGCGCTGGCCGATCCGCAAGCCTGGCATCAGGCTCACGCGCGCTGGTTGCGGCGCCAGGGTTGGGTCGCGGCGATGGCTGCGCTGATCGCGGTGTTGGCGTTGATGTTCGGCGACAGCCTGAGCAGTGGTTTCGTGCTGATGGCCGCGTTGTTGATCGGCGCCGCACTGGCCTTGCCGGTGGTGTTGAACAGCGTGCTCAACCGGGGGCTGCGGCGCAGTCGCTCGGTGCTCGGCCAATGGTTTGTCGCCGACTGCCGTCAGCAGTTGCCGGCCCTGAGCCTGGCCTTGATGGCGCTGTTATTGGCGCTGGCGGCGAACATCGGTGCCGGCAGCATGACCGCCGGTTTCCGCCAGACCTTCAACAACTGGCTCGAACAACGCCTGACCGCCGAGTTGTATGTCAATCCGCAAAATCCGGCCCAGGCCCGAGAGCTTTACACATGGCTCAAACAACAACCCCAAGTCAGCGCGGTGCTACCCAACTGGCAAGTGTCGATTCAGTTACAGGGCTGGCCGGCGGATGTCTTCGGCGTAATCGATCACCCGACCTATCGCCAGCACTGGCCGTTGCTGGAGGCCTTGGGCGACGACCCTTGGGAACGACTGGCCAAGGACGACGCGCTGATGCTCAGCGAACAGCTGGCCCGGCGGTTGAAGGTGCGCCTGGGTGATCACGTGACCATTGCCACGCCCAACGGTCCATGGTCGCCACGGATCGTCGGGATCTACGCCGACTACGGCAATCCCAAGGGCCATCTGCTGGTCAACATCAATCACCTGCTGCGCGGCTGGCCGCAGCTGACGCCCAGCCGTTTCAACCTGCGCATCGAGCCCGCGTCGATTCCCGTGTTCCTGAACGCGCTGCAAGCGCGCTTCGCCCTGGACGACAGCCGCATCGTCGATCAGGCCCGGCTCAAGGGGTGGTCCACGCAAGTGTTCGAGCGCACCTTCGCCGCCACCGCCGCACTCAACAGCCTGACCCTTTGTGTTGCGGGCGTGGCGCTGTTCATCAGCCTGCTGACCCAGAGCCAGAGTCGCCTTAGACAACTCGCACCGTTGTGGGCGCTGGGCGTGACGCGGCGACAGTTGATGCTGCTCAACCTCGGGCAGACCTGGTTACTCGCGGTGCTGACATTAGTGCTGGCATTGCCGTTGGGCATCGCATTGGCGTGGTGCCTGGACACGGTGATCAACGTGCAGGCCTTCGGCTGGCGCTTGCCGCTACGGGTGTTTCCGCTGCAACTGTTGCAGTTGATGGGCCTGGCCTTGCTCGCCACGTTGCTCGCGTCGGCGTGGCCGTTGTACTCGCTGTATCGCACGCAACCGGCGGATCTGCTGAGGACGTTTGCTCATGAAGATTAAGATCTGCGTGTTGCTGTTGGCGTTGCTGAGCGGCTGCGACAACACGCCTGCGCCGGAAAAAGGCTTCGCCGGCCTCGGCCATCAGGCCACCGCATTTACCCCGGTGGTGCCCGGGCGAGAATTCAGTTTCCCGGCGGACCACGGCGCCCACGATGGCTTTCGCATCGAATGGTGGTACGTCACCGCCAACCTCAAGGACGATCAGGGGCGCGAGTTCGGCGCGCAATGGACGCTGTTTCGCAGCGCCTTGAAAGCGACGCCCGAGCAACCTGGCTGGGCCAATCAGACTATCTGGCTGGGCCACGCGGCCGTGACATCCGCCACCGCACACCATGCCGCCGAACGCTATGCCCGAGGCGGTGTCGGCCAGGCCGGAGTGACCCTTAAGCCGTTCAATGCATGGATCGATGACTGGCGTTTCAGCAGTCAGGCCACCGACGAAAACCCGCTGGCAGACCTGCAACTCAGCGCCCGCGACAAGGCGTTCAGCTACCAGCTTCGACTGACGTCAAGCCGGCCATTGGTACTTCAGGGAGACAAAGGCTTCAGCCAGAAATCCGAACAAGGCCAGGCTTCGTACTACTACAGTCAGCCTTTTTTCCAGGCCAGCGGCACCCTCGAAATCGACGGCAAAACCTACACGGTCAACGGCCCGGCCTGGCTCGACCGCGAGTGGAGCAGCCAACCGCTGACCGCCAATCAGACCGGTTGGGACTGGTTCTCCCTGCACCTGGACAGCGGTGAGCAAGTGATGCTCTACCGCATGCGGCAAAAGGACGGCGCGCCATACCTCACCGGTACCTGGATCGACGCTCAGGGGCAGACGCAGTTGCTGCACGCCGACGATATCAGCCTCACACCGCAAGACACCGCCAAGGTCGCCGGGCGTTCGATGCCTGTGCGCTGGTCGATCAACATCCCGGGCAAGCACCTCGAAATCACCATCGATGCCCTTAATCCCAAGGCCTGGATGGACTTGCGCATTCCTTATTGGGAAGGGCCGGTGCGGCTGAGCGGCAGTCATGGCGGGCAGGGGTATCTGGAGATGACCGGGTATTGAGTTGGAGTTCTCGGCGCGACACTATTCGGTGAAATTGAAAGATCTGAAAGCAGGGCAGAGCGTTGTGCTGACCTGTAACGATGTGCTGAAAGTGACCAGCCGGCACCCAAGCTGATCATTACTTGTACGTATTGATTGTTCTTGTGCGGATAGCTGTATAAGAACAATCAATTTTAATGGTCGAACTGGTGATTTTAAGAAGTTTGTAGACGTTGTGTAAGCGGGGCCTTACGAAATATTACGTGCATAAATTTCATGTTTGTATACGAGGACATATCTGCCAAATTCTATTAAAATCCTTCCCGTTCGCCCGGTGTCAGGGCTCTTTACCGGTGCATGGATTGCCAAGGCCATTACACTGGGCGAACACCTTCTTTGGGAGGTGCTGGTTAAAAGTTTCGGATATAAAAATGGGCGACCTTGGGGTCGCCCATTTTTATTGGAAGATCTAAAGCTGCTTCCGCAAGCGCTGTCCGACCACATCCATCAAATCGCAACCGTCCTGCAACGGGATGGCCAACCCGCGTAAAGTGCCGCGAGTCGATGCATAGTGGGGCGCCTGGACGGTTACGGTGATGCATTGAAACGATCAATATTGATACTCTCCAATACACAAACCTCTTCAGGATCAACGAACAGGGAGTAGAGAATGGCTGGAGCCACAGCTGGGCTCGAGGGTAGGAGTCCTTAATGATCAAAGGGGAGCCAATCGTTATGGCGAGATCAAAGCAAAACAAGAGCTGTTTTAAACGGGTATCCATCGGCGTACTGGCCGCTTTGCTGTCGGTCGGCGTCGCTAAAAGTTTCGCAGAGGATAAGGAAGTCAAAGGAATGCAGAGTATTCAGTTTCGAAAGGTCATTGACCTCAGCCATGTCATTAGCACGACGATTCCACTGTGGCCTAACGACCCTCCAGTGACATTCGACGTGGTGGCTTCACAGGAAAAAGACGGTTATTACCTGCGGCGTTTCAGCATCGGCGAGCACAGCGCTACCCATATGAACGCGCCCAATAGTTTTCACCCCAATGCCATCGGGATTGATGCCTATAAACCAGAGTCCCTGGTGCGCCCGGCCGTTGTGATTGATATACGAACCCAGGCTCGGGATAACCCGGATTATGTGATTGGCGTCCAGGACATCGAAAAATGGGAACAGGCTAATGGGCGCATCGCCCAAGGCTCTGTTGTGCTGTTTTATACGGGATGGCAAGCCTTGTGGAACGATCCCAAGCGCTTTATCAATGAAGACGCGAAAGGCCCACACTTTCCCGGTGTGGGCGCTGCTACGACCCAGTTTCTGCTTGAAGAACGCCAAATCGCTGGTGTCGGTATCGATACACATGGCGCTGATCCAGGTCAGGATACGGTTTATGCCACCAACAGCCAGATTCTGGCCAAAGATGGCATTGTCCTGGAGTGCCTGACTAATCTCGATCAGCTACCTGCGAAAGGCACGACACTGGTCATTGGCGTGCTTCGACTCAAAGAGGGGTCGGGTTCTCCTGTTTCCGTAATGGCGTTTGTACCCTGAGCCCATTTCAACTTGAAATTGCATCCACTACCGGAGTACTGGCCTGGAGCTGTCGCCGGTAGTTGGCTGCACGCTGAAGTACTTGGGTCAAGGCCTGGAAGTTTGCCGGTTTGGTCAAAATGTCATTGGCACCGGCGGCCCTGAAACGTTCTATCTCGCTCGAAAAAGCGCTCGCGGTGAACGCAACGATGTAGCACGTATCGCCCAGTGGTAGTTCGCGGATGTTATGGATGGCCGCTAGCCCATCCATAACAGGCATATTGATATCCATGAAAATGATATCTGGAATCGACGTCATGCACTCGTTGATCGCCTCCAGACCATCTGACGCAAGGGCGGGTGTATAACCCAACGCCTGTAACATCGCCAAGGCAACTTTCTGACTAATGGGATGGTTCTCCACCAACAGGATATCGAGCGGGTAATCCCCGGCAAAAGATGAGTCGAAACCAACCGCTGCATGATCGTCCCCGAGGGGGATTTCCGAGACGGAAAAAGGCTCCATGGGGAGTGAGAAGGAAAACGTCGATCCGATACCAGGCTGACTGGTAAAGGATAAAGTCCCCTGTTGCGCCTCGACCAGATTCTTGCAAATTGAAAGACCTAGCCCACTTCCGGTAAAGCGTTGACTGGCTGGCCCTTTGAACTGAACAAAGGGCTTGAACAGGCTGTCTTGCCGCGCCAAAGGGATACCTATGCCGGTATCGCGTATGGAGAACTCGAGTCGGGCTCGAGGGCTGTCACCGCTCGTTTTGACCACGAGCGATACTGTTCCGGTTTCGGTGAACTTGACCGCATTACCCAACAAGTTGATCAGTATCTGGCGAAGGCAATCGGTATCGGTTTTGACCCAGTGCGGTACATCCGGTGATACCTGAGCCTCAATGATGATTGGTTTGCCCTGAGTGTTTTGCCGGATCATTTCAATACTGGATGAAACCAATGCTCTCACTTCGAATACACGAGGCCTCAATTCAAGTTTGCCCGCTTCGATCTTTGCCAGGTCGAGAATGTTGTCGATAAGCGACAGCAGGGTTCGTCCGCTGGTATGAATCGTATTGACCAGAGCGCTTTGTTCGGTATTCAGGGCGGAGCCGGCCAGTAACTCGGTCGCACCGATGACACCGTACATGGGGGTGCGGATTTCATGACTCATGGTGGCTAAAAAACGGGTCTTGGAACGATCCGCGTCTTCGGCGGCATCTTTTGCCTGACTCAATACCTGTTCGTTTATTTGCAGTTGCTGAAGATGAGCACGCATGCGCAATAAGTCGATCACGAACAAAAGACTGAAGGCGAGAAATACCAGAATGGCAAGGATGATATGGTGCAGAGAGTCCTGATTAAGTTGTTGGTTGTAGTTCGCCAACGTCATCTCCGCACCTGCCACATAAACCGTCCCGTCCTGGGATTTCATTGGGACGAAGACGGCGCGAAAGTCTCCCCAGTGATCCGAGTAATCGATCCAGGTGGGCTCGGTACGCTCAAAACTGTCGAGCAGGGCCTGACTGGCATCTGGATAAGGATCGAAAAAGCGTACGTAATTCTGCTCTTGAATCTCTTTTTTCGAGGCGCTGGAGCTGATCAGATAGGCTTCCCCATCGCGTTTGACCACGCTGTAGACAAAGGCGGTGCCCATGGACTCGTTGAATCTGGAAAGCCGCTGAATGGTATCCCAGTCTTGCGCTTCCGTTTTCGACTGTTTGTCGATCAGATTGTCATGGTAGCGGTCGCCGAGGATGGCTGACGCGCCCAGCGCGGCATGCAGCAGCTTGTTATTAATGTTGTCAGTGAGAATTCCCTGAGTCTCGACGTAGAGGTAGTAGATATAGCCACTGACACCTACGATGTAGACCAAAAGTAAAGCCCATGTTTTCCGTCTGAGTTTGAACATTCATCACAGCCTCCATACTGTCAGCCCAAGCATAGATTGAAGACTGGTTGAAAACCATTGTTTATCAGTGAGGAAGTTACTTGACCGAGTAGCCAGTTTTTCTGGGTTTTTGGGAAGGTCGCGATTTTGCGGAAGAGCCCACCATAGTGGAAGTTGGAAGAATTTTGCTCCTATATCAAGAAATTTGCGGGCGAAGTTTTAGCAGCCTCTTGCCAAATGCTCTGTGTATAAATTTGAGGGATGATATTAAACGTCGGATATAAAAATGGGCGACCCTGGAGTCGGAGTCGCCCATTTTTATTGGCGGAATTATAGCTGCGCCCGTAACTGTCGCCCGACCACGTCCAGCATGCAGCACATCGACAGGCGCTGCGGTGTCGATCAAGCAGGGACGGGATCGTGCAGTCGATGCCGTATCGAGTCATGGTTGAACCTCCTGAACGAAATTGGGCAAAGGCTAGATTACCCGTCACGAAGATTTGAATAAGTCTGCCTATTGCGTTCGATCATTTAGTTAAAGAAAGTCAGACTTCTTTTCTCCACGCGGAAAAGGTGATGGCTGTTCCTTCTTCCTCGTTATCCTTGATCTCGATCTTGTAGGTGGCACCACCTGCAACGCCTTCAATCAATGCCTTTTCATCGTTCGCACTTAACTCGGCACCCTTGGCATTCTGTTTGTAAAACTCGACGACGTCGGAGAACTCGGTATAGGTTTTCAGCATGACCTCGAAATCATGTCGTGGGCGGCCTGCCAATTTGTCGAAATCACCGTAAATCGGTGCGCCTTTCATGCCGGGCGTGGTGTACACGCCATCGACGCCGGCGCCCGCCAGATGGGCATTCTTCGGAAGCAACGGGAGCATCGCCTTCGGGAAGTCGGAAGGTAATTGCGAGGCGTTCCAGGAGTCTTTTTTCGGGTCAGTGGTGATGTATTCGACCGTGGCAATTTTTTGCGCTCGAGCACGTGTTTCGGGATCTTCACTTTCGGCCCAATACGCAATCAATGGCGGCAACTGTTTGCTCCAGACAATGATTGGGTCCGCGTCGCTCTTCTTGGCGCCTTTCGCCTGGAAGATGGTCAGCACGGTTTCTGGACCGGGATTGCAGGACAACGACTCTGTGCGTGATTTGACGGTACAGTGCCCATTGACCAGCCCAACGGCGATCAACTGCCCCTTTTCGTCCAGCAACAGCGCGCCGCGTTCGTCGCCGTGGTTACCGTCATCCATGGCGGTAAGCATCTTGCGCCCGGCAGGCACACCTTCCTCAAACGTCGAGAACTCTGAATCGAGAGATTCCAGTACTTGCGTCACGATCAACGAGCCATCGTTGGTGTAGCTGCCTGTCGCGTAACCGATGAAGTCAATCAAGGCGGCCCGTATCGCCGGATCTTCGTTGAGCTGTGGTGCGTGCTCCGGGGCAGGGTCGTTGGTGAGCAGCAGCACAGTGGCACCGTCTTCGCTCTTTTCTGATCGAAGTGACAGCGCAACGGCGTCAAGAGAAAGGGTCAATGCCAGAAGCATGGCGAATGGTCGTGCAATGGTAACCAAGGGTTCATTCCTTTGTTGGGTGGTGATCCGGTTTCTTTGGGAGTGACTTGTCGATGGCAATGCATCGGAAGCAAAAGGGGGACAGATTATTTTCATGGTCACGTAGAAACAAATCTGTCTCCACCATGGTTTTTAATATCGACGAACTCCGAGCGAGCCTGTCTTCTTGGTTAACGCTAAGGTAAATGCCTCCTCCGACGTGAACTTCAGTGTTTCCAGCCAGCTCATAAACCACTCGACGTCCAGTGCCGCGAATATCTTTAGCCACTCAGCTTTTTTGCCTCCGCAAGCGGGTACTGCTGTCCCACTCAGTCCATGACCCTTGCCTTCGAAAAACAAAAAGTAGTCATCGTCGTAGCAGTAGCCGATCAATTTTGGCCAGTCAGCGCTGTGGGGTTGCTCCGGTACAAGATCCTTTTCGGCAATCACATAATAATTTCGGACTTTGTGGGGCTGTAGGGGAGGACGGTAGCTAGAAAGCCAGATCAGGCATTGAGTTGCTTTATCGGAGTCGTCCATCCAAGTCGATACTTTCTTGTCCAGTTCCGTAAATGTTCCTGCGGTGCCCATGCGATAAAACATTAACCAACCGTCTCGTCCTTCGTTGACTATTAAGTAGGTGTACCCATGAGCTTCGACGGTCAACGACCAACAGCCGAAATATACTCGCTGATCCGAGAACTCGGTGACGGTGAATCCAGCATGTTGAACAGCATTTTGCAGATCGGGATAAGGCAATTGGCATACTCCTAGCAAAGTCTAAGTTCGCACCTTGAATTTTGCGCCTCCTCCGTGAGGAGGGGGAGGTCGGCCAGACGATTCTCAGGTTTGTTTTCATGAGCGCTTAGAAAATAAATCTGTCCCTTTGTCCTTATTTTGTGCTTATAAATTTTCTAGATTTGTTGGTCCGCCATCATTTAGAAGTTTTGTCATTCGCCGATTGTAAAGCTCAATGTCTTGTGCGTTGTTGGCTTTGTTCAGTTCTTGACGCAGGAATCCCATGGAGTTAGATATTATCTGCTTTTCATTTCTAGACAAGTCGCGGATTAGATCGAACCCATTTGCAGCTAGGGCTGGAATCTTTTTTCGCATGTAGTAATAACAGCCAATATTTTCGAGAAGATTATTTGCATCTTCTACGGTGTTATTAATGGTTGCTACGTATTTTTTGAATGCGTTTGCTAATATGGGCTCTGGACTTTTTTGTGTTTTTAGAAAGCCGCAAAGTCCTTGCCAGTTAATGATGTGTAGCTGAGTTCCCCAGTCAGGATCTTTCGTGAAATAAATGCCAGCCCCTCTGAAGTAGGCTGGGAATTCGTCTCTATTTAGCGCTTTTTCAAAGTTGCTGATCATTGGAGTTGTTCCCAGTCGTCAAATTGGCTCAGAAGTTTGTCCATGTCAGCTCCGTGATTGATTTTTTCGGACCCGATCAGGGCAGCTTCCTTCGTTCCGCTTTTTGTTTCGCCTCCAGGTACCCATTCTTTTGGATAGGCACCTGCTTCATTGCCATTTGGAATTTCATATTTAAATCTAGGATCATCAGGCTTGATTTTGACGAGGTAGATTTTGGCGGAGGAAAGGTCCGAGGCACCAAGGTTGAGCTCCTTGTTGAGCACTTGCCAGTTACCCCCACTAGCTTTGTATTTGGCAACCACGGTATCCATCTCTGATGGCAATCCTACAAATTTTCTAGGAGGGAATGTTGGATAACTAGAGCGTTCAATCCATTCGTCAATAACGACAAAGGAGCCTCCCTGCTGCTTGAAGGCTTCTTCGTGCATATTTACATAATGCTCCGGTAGATATTCACGTGTGTCAGCAGGCCTATTTCCTTTTTCAAGGTTAATCACTTCATCGTACTTAGCCTGGGACATGGGAATATTGTCGGGTTTCGTTGCATTTGCCGAATTATTGGGCAGCTTGCAATCAGGACCAGGACACGTTGAACTCAGCCCCAACGGATCCACCCATCCCGTAGGGTTAGGCACGTACTGGTAGTTGTTCAACCCACCCGCAAGCTTGATCGGATCCGGCGTCAGATACCGTCCAGTTCCCGGATTGTAGTAGCGATGCCGGTTGTAATGTAAGCCCGTTTCGGCGTCGAAGTACTGACCCTGGAAGCGCAGCGGGTTGTCGATTTCAGCGACATCCAGCGTAGCGAGGTTGCCGTAGGCCCGGTATTTAGCCGACCACATGATCTCTCCGCTGTAGTCGGTGAGTTCTTGTGGCGTGCCGAGATGATCGAGTTGGTAATAGAAAGGTGTAGCGCTCAGCGGGCCTTCGCCATCAAGCATCGCCAAAGGGCGGAAGCTGCCGGGTTCATAAATGTAAGTGCGATAGCGGTTGTCGGCGCTTTCAGCGATGAGGCGTTCGCCTTGCCACAGGAATTCTGTGGTTTGGCCGTCTACGGTTTTGGCGATGCGTCGGCCGAAGGCGTCGTATTTGTAGCTCGCGGTGCTGCCACCCGGCAGGCTGACGCCGATTAAACGGTGCTGGCAGTCGTAACGATATTCGGTGACGAGTTTCTGCCCGGTGCCGCGACGTTCGCGGATCAGATTGCCGTGGGCGTCGTAGTCATAGTGGCGGTCGCCCTGCATGAGCAGGCGGTTGCCTTTGACGTTGGCAAGATTCGCGGCCGGCTGGTCGCCTTGGCCCAGGAGGTTGCCCGCCGGGTCGTGGGCGAAGCTTTCAGGCGTAGCTCCGCGCACACTGATCAGGCGATCGAGCGGATCGTAATGGTAGCTGCGGTTGCCTTTTCGGCTGTCGTCGATACCCGCAAGATTGCCGTTTGCGTCGTAGGCGTAGCGACGACGAAACAGGTTACGGTCCTGCTGGCTGACGGTGTGAGCTTGCAGTCGGCCTTGTTCGTCGTATTGGTATTGGCTGAGCAGCAAGCCTTGCTGGCGTTGTTGTTCGCGACCAGCGCTGAACTGGTGCGTGGTGAGGCGCGAGCCGTTGAGGTCGATGCTGCTCAGGCGACCGCCGGGTTGGTGACGGTAGTCGAGTTTGCTGCCGTCGGGGAGGCGGCAGTGGTTCAGTTGGCCGAGTTTGTCGTATTCGTAACGCGTGGTGCCCCAGCCCTGATGTTCGGTGATCAAGCGGTCTTGCAGGTCATATTCGTAGGCGAGGGGCCAATGACCGTCGTCGACGTTGACCAAACGGCCGAATGCATCATAGGTGTAGTGAATTTCCTCGCCATCGGCCAGGGTTTTCACCAGCAAGCGGCCGGCGGCATCGCGCTGGTATTCGGTGACCAACTCACTGCCGTCTTCGCCGAATTCGGTTTTCTTCAGCAGTTGGCCGTTGAGGTCGTACTCGTATGCAGTGCGGCGACCGTCGAAGCCGGTTTCCTGCTGAATCAGGCCGTTCGGGTAGTAATCGAGGTGGTAGTGCTCGCCACGTTCGTTTTCGATCTCGCTGAGCAGCAGGCGCGAGTTGTCGTAGCGGTAGCGCAACTGGCTGCCGTCCGGATTGATGCGACGACTGACCAAGTGCAGGTTATCGGCGTATTCGTAGCGGGTGACACGCCCCAACTCATCGCGTTCGGCAGTGACATTGCCGTAGGCGTTATAGGTGAACGCGCGGGTTGCACCGCCGGGCAGGGTGATTTGCGCGAGGCGGTTGGCGGCGTCCCATTGGTATTGGGTGATGGCGCCGGTTTCTTCCTGACGGGTGATCTGCCGGCCCAATGCGTCGTAACGGTATTTGCGTTGGCCGCCGTCGGGCAGGTGCTCTTCGAGCAACTGGCCGAGGTTGTTCCAGCCCAGTTGATGACGGCTGCCGTCGGGGTGACGGATTTCCAGCAGACGGCCTTGGCGGTTGTAACTGTAGTGGGTCGAATTGCCGTCCGGGTCGACTTGTTCGGTGATGTCGCCCTGATCGTTGCGCCAGTATGTCCACTTTGCTGGGCCACGGTTCACCACACGGACGTAGCCGTGGTAGTACTCGTAAGTGGTGGGGGCGTCTTCTGGCGGAATCACCGCAACCAGTCGACCGGCTTCGTTGTACTGGTATTCGGTGACCGCGCCGAGGGGGTCTTTTTCGGCGATCAGGCGGCCCTTGTCATCGTAGGCCTTCAGGTGTTCGGCACCATCCGGGTCGACTTTGGCGACCAGTCGAGCCTGATCGTCGTGGGTGTAGACTTCTTCGCTGCCGTCAGCGTTGGTAACGGTGACGCTGCCCTTGTCATCCCAAGCGTAGTGCGCGTCCATCTGCGAGAAGCTTGCCCAGTGGTGGATGCAGCGGGCTGACTTGCCTTCTTTTTCCCATTCCCAGTAGAAACTGGCACCTCCGGCCAGTTGCCGCTCGAGAATGACGTTCTGGTCGTTATAGGCATAACGCTCGGCTTCACCGGCGGCGTTTTTGGCTTCGATCAGGCGGTGCTGGGCGTCGTAGCCGTAGGTGACCAGGGTCTGGACAGTGCTCCAAGCATCTTCCAGGTTATCCGCCGGGCTGAACTGTTGGTAGTCGATGGCTACGATGTGTTTGCGGTCATAGCGCACGAGGAGGGCGCGACCGGTGCCGTTATCGACACGTTTGATTCGTCCGTGAATGTCACGGGTGATGTGCAGGCGGTTGTCGTAGTTGTCGCTGATGGCGATCAGCGTCGCGCCTTTGCTGTTGTAGCGGAAGTGGTAGAACTGGGTGCGTTCGCCGGCTTGGGTGAGGATCAATTCGGACGGATCGTCGCCAAGGAAAATTGCCGCTTCCGACAGGCTGTTGGTGATCGCCGGGCGCTGCACGCTGGGCAACGGGAAGGTGGTGACGCGGTTTTCGTGGTCGGTCCAGACCACCTCATCGTCGTTGATGTCGACGCGTTGCGCCAGGGCATGGCTCCAGCCGTAGCCGAGGCCACAGTCGATTTCTGCGGCGCTGGTGCGATAGAGGCGCGTCCAGCTGAAGGGCAGCAGGCCACCGAGTTCACCGTCGGTCAGCGTCAGCAGCTCTTCGCCAGTGACCATCGATACGGGGCAACCATTGGTGCAGGTTTTCTTGGCGCAGGCAGCGCTTTTATCGTCAGGTGTTTTCGACTGAGTAGAAGCGTCGTCGACCTTTTCCTTGGGCTCCAGCTTGGTTTGTTTTTCGGTTTTCTTACGCGGAAACGAAGAGGCATCCTTCACCTCCTGCTTCGGTGTATCCGTGGTTTTCGGCACCTGACTCTTCGAGCCGTTGGCCGCCGCTTCGTCGATCTTTATCGCTGCCGTTTTTGTCGGTTTCATCGGCACGTTCTTGGCGCTGGCGATCACTGGTTTCGACACCTCGGCATGCGCCGGCAAGCTGTGCTCGCCACTCAACTTCATCAATGTCGCGGCCAGTTCTTCGAGGTATCTGACGGCCTCACCGGACTTGACGGTGGACAGGACCTTGGTCCCGACGCGCACCGCGATACCGGCACCGCCAGTTAGGCAGATACCCACCAGCACGTTGATCAGGAACTCGGACGCCATAGCGGTCACCACGTCGACAACCACTTGGGGCGGCAGCATGCCGACCCACGCCACAATCGCCGCGACGTAGATGAACATCAGCGGTTCGTCGCTGAGGATCAACAGCCCCGAGGCAATCGATTCCTTGGACGCGGCATAGAGTTTGTCGATCTCGATGTCCGACAGATATTTGCGCAGTTTTTTGAGGTTTTCCTTTGGGTGCGCGAGCAATTCGAACAGGCTCTTGATGTCGTCCCACAGCCGGAGCAGGGCTTTCTCCAGGCCATCCATCGCGCGTTTGAGCAGAATGACCGAGCGGCCCATGCGGTCAGCTGCCGAGTAGCTGGCCCACTGTGGCTGGAACTTGCCCGACCATTCGCTTTGCAGCCAGCCGTTGAGTTTGCCGATCACGCCCTGATAAGAGTCGTAGAGAGCTTTGACATTGCTTTGGGATACGTTCGGGAAAAAGGTAATGCGGTACATCTGGCCCTTTTTGCAGCCGTCGATCACTTTGATGCCGCTCGGGCCGATCGTTGTTTCAATAACGGGACCGGTGACGTCGTCGTAGAAAGTGCCTTTGGTGACGGGTTCCAGTTTCACTGGCGTGTTGCCGATCGGTACGAAGCGCGCCGACTCGAACATGTGGATCAGCGTGAAGTCGCCCGCCAGGGGGCAAGTCGCGTAGGTCTCGACCTTACCGGTTTTGGTCTTGCGTTTGGTCACGCTGACTTCATTGCCGACTTTGAAAGTCTGGTCGACATCCAGTGCCCAGCCGGTCAGGAAGCCGTCCGCCCAGTCTTTGTAGTCGCTCAGGCAATTCTTGAAGTCTTTGAGAATCAGGTTCACGTCAGGGGTTTTGGCGTCCAGCACGCGCAGGACCAAGGTACCAATCGGGGTATTCATGACGTGACTTCCTTTGTCAGCTGAGCAGCAAGACGCTCTGCCAAATCTTCTGTATTGGATTGTTGGCGAACGAAGCGTTCGACCTTGTGGCGCAAGTTACTTTCGGGGAAGGCGAAGAACAGTTCCGGGCAGTCCTCTCCCAGCCACTGCATCAGGTTGTCGACGACGGTGGTGTGGTCTTTTTCCGCCAAGCTTTCGAGCAACTTCTGCGGCACTTCCCACCACGGCCATTCCTTAGCTGGCGGAACGGCCCTCGACCCCACTTCCAGGCTCTGGCCATTGATCAGATACCGATCAAACACCGGCAATATCTCACCCGCGCCTGCACCCAGCCCTTCAAGAGTCGGGTAGATATGCCGCCCATCCCAGAAACGGAAAAACACTTCGGTCCCATCGGGCATGCGCACCTGAGTCAGGCTGCGAAGGTGTTCGAACACCATGTTCGGCTCACTGGTGGATACCGCCAACCAACCCCAGTCCTGAGCATCGGTTTCGGCAATCCATCGCAGAAAGCCGGCATTGGGTTTCACCTCGGCAAGGTAGGGCATGACGGGCTGCCAATCGGCATAAGGCGTGCCGCTCCAGATCGGGATCAGTTCCGGCGCCATTTGTTGCTGGTAGAAGGCCTTCAGTGGCTCGGCATCACTGGCCGCACTAACAATCAAGTACAACCGCTCACCCGTCTGCAACGGCCGTTCAGCCAGCCACGCCTGTGGAGTCATCAGATCAGATCGCACAAGCACCTGCCTTGCACTTCTCGCACTCTTCACAGAACGGCGCATTGCGCTTCAGCGTATTAATCTGCGCCGGCGTCAGTACCGCGCCAGCCTTGTCCGCATCAGCCTGTTTCAGTGCGCCGGGCATCAGCGGTGCCGCCCCGGTTCCGCTGCCGGGGCTGCCGCCGGAGTTCATGTTGATCACCGGTCCGCTCAGCGTCACGCCGCTGGCGTCGATCTTGATGAAGCTGCCGCCGCCCTTGAGGGTGAGTTCGCTGCCGGCTTCGAGCACGACTTTCATGCCGCTGCTCAGGTGGATTTCCTGGCCGGCTTCGATGAATTGGCCGGTGCCGACCTTGATGTGCTGGTTGACGCCCACGGTGAGGTGGTCGTTGGCGCGGGCTTCGACTTTGCGATCGGCATAGACGGTGTGGTGTTCTTCGGCCTTGAATTCGCTGTAGCTGTTTTGCTCAACGGTGTCGTGGCGTTCGTTGCCGACGCGGATTTTCTGGTCGTGTTCGACGTTCTCGTCCCAGTCGCGCTGGGCGTGCAGGAAGATCTGCTCCTGGCCCTTTTTGTCTTCGATACGCAGCTCGTTAAATCCGCCGCCGCCCGGAGAGCTCAGGGTTTTGAAGGTGCTGCGGGTCTTGTTCGCCGGCAGGGCGTACGGGACGACGTTTTCCTTGTGGAACAGGCAGCCGCTGATCAGCGGTTGG
>Ga0207655_1002233_pt1 | contig 16042 bp, 12 predicted proteins | sample KBSM44metaG_FD_184398 | JGI IMG/M metagenome (GOLD analysis project Ga0207655, IMG submission 184398) | Miscanthus rhizosphere microbial communities from Kellogg Biological Station, Michigan, USA - KBS M4-4 metaG (SPAdes) (version 2) | ecosystem: Host-associated > Plants > Roots > Rhizosphere >...
GCGCCCGCTCCTCGATGCGTTCGAGCAACTCATCGCCGCGTCCGCCGTGGCGGTACTCAGGATTCACCGCCAGACACGCCAGCTCCCCCGCCTCGGAATCGGCAATCGGATACAGCGCCGCACAGGCAATGATCAGCCCCTCACGCTCGACCACACTGAACTGCTCGATCTCGCGCTCCAGCACCTCGCGGGAGCGGCGCACCAGAATGCCCTGCTCTTCCAGCGGGGTGATAAGGTCGATCAGGCCGCCCACATCACCAATCGACGCCTCGCGCACCAGTTCAAACTGCTCCTGGGCGACCAGCGTACCGCCACCGGCGCGGGTGAACAGCTCGGACAACAGCGCGCCATCCTCGACATAACTGACGATGTGGCTGCGGGCCACGCCACCACGGCAGGCCTGGGCCGCCGCATCCAGCAACTCGGCCTGATAGTTGTTGCCCAGACGCTGAAGGTGCGCCGGCACTTGCTGCGGACGCAATTCACGCACCAGCCGGCCCTGCTCGTCCATCAGGCCGGATTCAGCGCCGAACAGGAGCAGCTTCTCCGCCCCCAGATCCACCGCCGCGCGGGTCGCGACGTCTTCGCAGGCCAGGTTGAAAATCTCGCCCGTTGGCGAATAGCCCAAGGGCGACAGCAGCACGATGGAACGCTCATCGAGCAGGCGATTGATACCCTTGCGGTCGATGCGGCGCACCTCGCCGGTGTGCTGATAGTCGACGCCTTCGAGCACGCCAATCGGGCGCGCCGTGACGAAATTGCCACCGGTCACCCGCAGGCGCGAGCCCTGCATGGGCGAAGCAGCCATATCCATCGACAGCCGGGCCTCGATGGCGATACGCAGCGCGCCGACCGCATCGATCACGCATTCCAGCGTGGCCGAGTCGGTCACCCGCAGGTCGCGGTGGAAATGCGGGGTGATGCCCCGCGCTTCCAGGCGGCTTTCGATTTGCGGGCGCGAACCGTGGACCAGCACCAGACGCACGCCCAGGCTGTGCAGCAGCACCAGGTCATGGACGATGTTGCCGAAGTTGGGGTGCGCGACGCCGTCGCCCGGCAGCAGGACGATAAAGGTGCAGTCGCGGTGAGCATTGATATAGGGAGACGCGTGGCGTAGCCAATTGACGTAATCGGGCATCTTCAAAAGGGCCTGTAGAAAAATGGACGAAGGGTGAAAACACTCACAGCGGCATGAGCTTTATCGTCGGAACAGGCATCGCAACACGCGTAGTCTCCTTCTGGTTCTGGGTTCTGGCTGGCTCAGGTGACAGCACTCAATGGACAGCATTCAAGGGCCGCATTCAAGGTGTAGCCAGGCAGTAATGCTGGATCAATTCACGCAGTAGACGCACTGTAGGCTGCAAACGTGACATTTCGAGATATTCGCCGGGCTGGTGCGCGCAGGCGATGTCTCCCGGGCCCAACACGATGGTTTCACAGCCCAGGCGCTGAAGATAAGGCGCTTCAGTGCCAAATGCCACCGCTTCTGCGGTATGCCCTGTCAGACGCTCGGCCACCCGCACCAGTTCCGCATCGGCGCTTTGCTCGAACGGCGAGACTTCGGCGAACAACGGCGCGTAGTCGATCTGCACCTGATGCTGTTCCGCAAGAGGTTGCAGCTCCTGGCGAATGGCGGCGCGCAGCATTTCCGGGTCCATGCCTGGCAGCGGGCGCAGGTCGAACTCCAGTGAACACTGGCCGCAAATGCGGTTGGGATTGTCGCCACCGTGGATGCAGCCGAAGTTCATGGTCGGTTGCGGAACGCTGAACTGCGGATTGCTGAACTGTGTCTGCCATTGCTGGCGCAGGCCCTTGAGGGCGCCGATGGCGTCATACATCGCTTCGAGGGCGCTATGGCCAAGGCTCGGATCCGACGAATGGCCACTGCGGCCCAGAATCTCGATGCGCTCCATCATCACGCCCTTGTGCAGGCGAATCGGCTTGAGGCCCGTGGGCTCGCCGATCACCGCAGCGCGGCCCAGCACGCCACCGGCCGCTGCGAGGGCCTTGGCGCCGGACATCGAGCTTTCCTCGTCGCAAGTCGCCAGGATGATGAGCGGCTGCTTGAACGGCTTGTCCAGCAAGGGTTGCAGGGCCTCGATCGCCAGCGCGAAAAAGCCTTTCATGTCACAGCTACCCAGTCCTACCCAGTTGCCGTCGACTTCTGTCAGCTTCAGCGGATCGGTCTTCCACAGCGCGTCGTCATAGGGCACGGTGTCACTGTGGCCCGACAGCACCAGGCCGCCGGGGCCGCTGCCGTAGGTGGCCAGCAGGTTGAATTTGCCAGGGCTGACCTGCTGGATGTCGCAGGCAAAACCCAGATCGCCCAGCCAGGTGGCCAGCAGGTCGATGACGGCGCGGTTGGACTGATCCAGCGCAGGTTGCGTGCAGCTCACCGAAGGCGCGGCGATCAGGGCCGCGAACTGCTCTTTCATGGACGGCAATGGCATAGGCGACTCCTGGGTGCAGGTTGTCGAACATCATAGGGTGTTCGAGCAGCTGGAATAAACGGTCACGGGTGATGTCCTGTACACTGCACGACCCACGCAGCTGTGTCGATTCCGGCTGCGTCTCCTGTTATCAGTCATACAGCTCCTGGATTCTCCGGCCATGCAGAAAGAAACCGAAATCAAACTCCGCGTCAGCCGCGAAACCCTCACCGCCTTGCGCGAGCACCCGCTGCTGAAGAAACGCAACAAGAGCGGCTGGGAGCGTCTGGAGCTGTTCAACCAGTACTTCGACACCCCAGAGCGCGAACTGGCTCACGCCAAGGTCGCCCTGCGCCTGCGCCGTGACGGCGACGCGATCATCCAGACCCTCAAGACCCGCGGCCAGAGCGTTGCCGGCCTGTCCGAGCGCAACGAGTACAACTGGGACCTGCCCAAGGCCAAGCTGGACTTGAAGAAGCTCGACGGCGAATGCTGGCCCGAGCAACTGGCCGACCTGGACAAGAAGACCATCAAGCCGCTGTTCACCACCGATTTCGTCCGCGAAAAGGCCGAGATTGCCTGGGGCCGTGGCAAGTCCAAGGTGGTGATCGAGGCGGCGCTGGACCTGGGCAACGTGATCGTCGGCAAGCAGAAGGAAGAAATCTGCGAGCTGGAGCTGGAACTGCGCGAAGGCGAACCGGCCGCCCTGCTGGAGCTGGCCGCCGAGCTTGCCGAGAAGCTGCCACTGATGCCATGCGACATCAGCAAGGCCGAGCGCGGTTATCGCCTGTTCGACGCCAGCAGCTACTCGATCAAGCTGCCGGTTCCCGAGCTGCACGCCGAAACCTCCATGGACGATGCCTACAGCGCGCTGGCCTGGTTCCTGCTGGGCAGCAGCCAGCGTCTGGCCGAGCAATACCGCTTCAACGGTCACTGGAGCCTGCTGCAAGACTGGGTGCAGATGCTCGCCGAGCTGCGTGCCCTCACCGGCAGCCTGGGCCAGGCCGCCCCACGCGCCTCGACCCACGACCTGCGCGCGGCGCTGGACGCCCTGCTCGAAGACTGGCGCACGCTGGTGCAGGCCGGCCAGGACGATCCTGATGTCCGTGCTGCTGCCCATGAGCAGTTCATCGAAGAGCTGGAAGACCCCCGCTGGGGCCTGTTCTCGCTGACCACCTCGCGTTGGCTGATGGAGCGCAGCTGGACCGTGGAGCGCACCAACCGTGGCAACCGCCAGGGCAACGCGATGCTCAGCAGCTGGCTGCCGCGCTTCCTGGGCGATGAAGCCACCGCGCTGAACCTTGCGCGCTATCAGCAGCAGCCTGAAGACCTGGCCGAGCAGTTGCCACGCATCGAGCGCATCCAGGTCTGGCTGCACCGCGCCCGTCAGACCCTGGAACTGCCGGAGCTGGACCGTCTGTACGGCGAGCTGAACAAGCTTGAAGAGTTGGCGCAGCTGGACATCACCGACGAAGTCCTCGATGCCCGCGAACAGCAGACCATTACCGTGCTGCAAAGCAAGGCGTGGAAGACGCTGCTGAAGATCTGACGCAGGATCATTCGTAGCAGCACGGCTTGCCGGCGGGGGCGTCCTTGAAATCGCTCCCGCCGGCAAGCCGTGCTGCTACGGGTGGTGAGTCAGCCGCATAAGCGGAGATTGGAAACCGCCATCGCGGGCAAGCGCGCTCCTACAGAGGTTACCGGGACACGGGCAGACTCGTGGTCGATTTGATCTCCGACAGCGCCACCGTCGAGTTCACCTCCTGAATCCCCGGCACCAGCGACAGCTTCTCGAAGAAAAACCGCTCGTACGCCTCGATGTCCGGCGTGACAATGCGCAGCAGAAAGTCCACCGACCCCATCAGCACGTAACACTCCAGCACTTCCGGAAAGCCGCGAATCGCCTCGGTGAATTCGGTGAAATTCGAACGTCCGTGGGCGTTGAGCTTCACTTCGGCGAAGATCTGCGTATTCAGGCCGATCTTCTTGCGATCCAGCAGCGTCACCTGGCGCCGGATAACCCCCTCATCCTTCAACCGCTGAATCCTGCGCCAGCACGGCGACTGGGACAGGCCCACCTGCTCGGCGATCTGCGCGCTGGACAGCGAAGCGTCCTCCTGCAGCAGCGCCAGGATCTTGCGGTCATAGGCATCCAGTTCAATTTGCATAGGATATTCTCGGATTCAACAATCGACGCATAATCTAGTCGAAATGGCCGTTGATCAACCGATCATAGACCAGAAATTCCCGTTTCAGCATGCAAGACTTTCTCTCACTCAAACAGCTCGCTGCCGTCAGCCCATCGGACAGCGAAAACAGGAGAGTTCAGCATGTCCCACCTGCAAGCCGTCAACGCCGCGCCGCTTCGTCACGATGCCTGGTCCGTCAGCAATGCCCACTGCCGTTCGCGTTACCAGATCCTTGCCGAGGCCGAGCCAGACCTGATCTGCCGGGTGCTGAACCTGTTCGCCATGCAATACCTGATTCCGCAACAAGTCAGCGTGTTGCAGCAGGAAGGCATGCTGATGATCCAGGCGGAAGTCGACGGGCTGACGTGGCACCGAGCCCAGGTGATTGGCGAAAAAATGCGCAATCTGATCAATGTTTGTTCAGTGGAACTGGAACCGATGGAGGATTTTCACGTCCTATCCGAGCCCGTCTCACTGGCGGTCGGTTGAGTACGCTGAAAATATTGGCAACGCTTCACTACCTGCAGGACGCAACAACTGGCACGCTTGGGACTACTCTTGCTTACCAACGAAGTAAGCCGTCTCGTCCAAAGGAGCCCGCATGTCCGTCCTTGCCTCATCTTCCCAGGACCGCTGGCTGGATCTGAATGAAGTCCTGCGCGATCTCGTCGCGCAGGGGTACCTCGACCAGGACAACGCCGAATACGCGCTGACCCTGCGCCGCACTGCGCAGAACCTGCAAACCCACCCGCTGGAATTCATCGCCGCGCAGCAGTTCGACAACCTGCGTCGCCCCGGCAAGAAGCTCGACCTGGAAACCCTCACGGCCTGGCTGGCCGAGCAATCGGGCCAGCCCTATATGCGCATCGACCCGCTGAAGATCAATGTCGCGGCCGTCACGCCGCTGATGTCCTACGCCTTCGCCCAGCGTCACAAGATTCTCGCAGTGGCCGTGGATCGCGAAGCCGTGACCATCGCCAGCGCCCAGCCCTACGTGAAGGCCTGGGAAGCGGACCTGATGCACGTGCTGAAAATGCCGATCAAGCGCGTGGTCGCCAACCCGGCCGACGTGCAGAAGCTGGCGGTCGAGTTCTACCGGTTGGCCAAGTCGGTCAGCGGTGCCAGCGCCACCGACCAGAAAGTCAGCTCGCTGGGCAACTTCGAGCAGTTGCTCAAGCTGGGCGCCAGCGATCAGGAGCCCGACGCCAACGACGCGCACATCGTCAACATCGTCGACTGGCTCTTCCAGTACGCCTACCAGCAGCGCGCCAGTGACATCCACATCGAGCCACGCCGGGAAGCCGGCACGGTGCGCTTTCGCATCGACGGCGTGCTGCACAATGTCTATCAGTTCCCGCCGCAGGTGACGATGGCGGTGACCAGCCGCCTGAAAAGCCTGGGCCGGATGAACGTAGCCGAGAAGCGCAAGCCGCAGGACGGCCGGGTCAAGACCAAGACGCCCGACGGCGGCGAAGTGGAGCTGCGACTTTCGACCTTGCCTACGGCATTCGGCGAGAAGATGGTGATGCGGATCTTCGACCCCGAAGTGCTGCTCAAGGATTTCGACCAGTTGGGCTTCTCCGGTGACGATCTGCGGCGCTGGGAGGGCATGACCTATCAGCCCAACGGCATCATCCTGGTGACCGGCCCGACCGGTTCCGGCAAGACCACCACGCTCTACACCACGCTCAAGAAGCTGGCGACGTCGGAGGTCAACCTCTGCACCATCGAAGACCCTATCGAGATGGTGGAGCCGGCCTTCAACCAGATGCAGGTCCAGCACAATATCGACCTGACCTTCGCCAGTGGCGTGCGCGCGCTGATGCGGCAGGACCCGGACATCATCATGATCGGCGAGATTCGCGACCTGGAAACCGCCGAAATGGCGATTCAGGCCGCGCTGACAGGGCACCTGGTGCTGTCGACCCTGCACACCAACGACGCGCCGAGCGCAATCAGCCGCCTGCTGGAACTGGGCGTGCCGCATTACCTGCTCAAGGCGACGATTCTTGGCGTGATGGCCCAGCGTCTGGTGCGTACCTTGTGCCCCCATTGCAAGGCGCCCATCGAGCTTGATGAAGTGGATTGGCAGACCCTGACCCGGCCCTGGCAGGCGCCGGTGCCGAGCGGCGCCCATCGCGCGGTTGGCTGCGCGGAGTGCCGTGACACGGGGTATCGCGGGCGTGCGGGGGTATACGAAATCATGTTGATGTCCGATGCGGTCAAATCCCTGATCACCGCCGACCTGGACCTCACGGCCCTGCGTCGGCAGGCGTTCAAGGACGGCATGCGCAGCCTGCGCCTGTCGGGTGCGCAAAAGGTTTCGTCCGGCATGACCACCGTCGAAGAAGTGCTGCGCGTCACGCCTCAGAGCGAACAGCGCTAGGCAACACCCCGGCACGTTCCCCCAATGTTTATCGCCACTACACAGGGTAGAATCGGTACAGAACTCCAACCATTGTTCAACAGGGATAGGTTATGCAAATCGGTAGTGTGGTTTTACTCTTCGTCGCCTTGGCCATCGCCATCGTGTTCATGGGTTTCAAGGTGGTGCCGCAGGGCTATCAATGGACGGTCGAACGCTTTGGCCGCTACACCAACACCCTGAAGCCGGGCCTTAACATCATCGTGCCGGTGATGGACCGCGTCGGACACAAGGTCAACATGATGGAGACCGTGCTCGACATCCCCCCACAGGAAGTCATCACCTCCGATAACGCCACGGTGCAGATCGACGCCGTCTGTTTTTATCAGGTGGTCAACTGCGCCCAGGCTGCATACGAAGTGAACAATCTGCAGCACGCGATCCGCAACCTGCTGCAAACCAACATCCGTACCGTACTCGGCTCCATGGAACTGGACGCCATGCTCAGCCAGCGCGACTCGATCAACGAGCGCCTGTTGCGCATCGTCGATGAAGCCACTGCGCCATGGGGCATCAAGATCACCCGGATCGAGATCAAGGACATCAGTCCGCCTGCCGACCTGATGGCAGCAATGAGCGGCCAGATGAAAGCCGAACGGATCAAGCGCGCACAGATTCTCGAAGCCGAAGGCCTGCGCGCCTCGGCGATTCTCACCGCCGAAGGCAAGAAACAGGCGCAGATCCTGGAGGCAGAAGGCGAACGCCAGGCCGCTTTCCTGGAGTCCGAAGCCCGCGAGCGGCAGGCCGAAGCCGAGGCCCGTGCGACTCAGGTGGTATCCGAAGCCATTGCCGCCGGTGACGTGCAGGCGATCAACTACTTCGTTGCACAAAAATACATCGACGCGCTGGGCAGGCTCGCGGCAGCCAACAACAGCAAAGTCATCCTCATGCCACTGGAAGCCAGCCAGATGATCGGCGCGGTCGGCGGTATCGGTGAAATCGTCAAGGCCACCTTCGACAAAGGCGCTGCCGACAAGAGCAGGCCTGAAGCCGGCAAGCGAGTCTGAGCCATGTGGGACTACCTGCAAAATCTGTCGTTCTGGGACTGGCTCGGGCTGGGCACCGTCCTGCTGATCCTGGAAGTGTTCGGTGCAGGCGGTTATCTGCTCTGGATTGGCGTGGCCGCGGCGGGCGTCGGAATTCTCACCTACATCATCCCGGCAATGAGCTGGGAGGTGCAGTTCCTGCTGTTCGCCGTGCTGTCGGTGCTGACTGCGCTGTACTGGTGGCGACGCCAGCGCAGCGTGTTGCGCAAGTCCGACCAGCCAGGTTTGAACATGCGAGGTTCGGAGCTGATCGGCCGCACTTTCACCGTTCACGACGCCATCGTCGGCGGTCGCGGCAAGATCAAGGTGGGCGATGGCGTATGGATGGTCGTAGGGCCGGATACCGCCGTGGGCATGCAGGTCAAGGTGATCGCCCAGGACGGCGCGATCCTCAAAGTGGAAGCAGTATGAGTGGGGCGAAATGGAACTACATCGACCTTGGGCGTATCAAATCATTTCAGAACAACCAAAGTCGGAGTAACCCGTCATGCGTCTTAAACTTGCTGTAGCCACGTTAGCCCTGCTCTCCCTGCCGGTCGGTTCAGCCATGGCTGACGGCTTTCTGCGAGACATCATTTCGTCCGGCGCCACCACTGGCTCGACGTACCTCACGTTCCGCCACCACAAGCTGATCGTTGCGGCTCAGGATGACGCCGGTAGCTTCGTCGCCAGCGATGGCGCAATCCGTGGCCCATACCTGGAAGCGGCGCTGGACCAGGTACGCAAGGACAACCCAGGCCTGAACGCCTCGGACATGGACCTGGCCAACGCGATTCTGGCGAAGAATCTCGTTGCTGAAGAGTAATTTTCAGACCACACGCATACATGTAGCAGCACGGCTTGCCGGCGGGGGCGATATCAAGGACGCCCCCGCCGGCAAGCCGTGCTGCTACGGATACCCAGTGTCACCCTTGCCTCACCGGTAATCATCCACCGGCACACAGGCGCAGAACAGGTTTCGATCCCCGTAGACATTGTCGACCCGATTCACCGCTGGCCAGTACTTGTGCTGACGGGTGTGTGCGGTCGGCGTGATCGCCTCGGCAAGGGTGTAGGGCCTGTCCCATCCATTGATGACGTCTTCCAGGGTATGCGGCGCACGCTTGAGCGGGTTGTCTTCGGCCGGCCAGACGCCCTTCTGCACCTGAGTGATCTCCGCACGGATGCTCAGCATCGCCTCGATGAAGCGATCCAGTTCGGCCTTGGATTCGCTTTCCGTTGGCTCGATCATCAGCGTCCCCGGCACCGGAAACGACATGGTCGGCGCGTGAAAACCATAGTCCATCAGGCGCTTGGCCACATCCTCCTCACTGATGCCGGTGTCGGCCTTGATCGGCCGCAGATCGATGATGCACTCATGGGCCACGCGATCATTGCGTCCGGTGTAGAGCACCGGAAAGGCGCCGGTGAGCTGCTGCGCCAGGTAGTTCGCGGAAAGAATCGCCACCTCACTGGCGTCGGCCAGTTCTGGTCCCATCATCGCGATGTACATCCAGCTGATCGGCAAGATGCTCGCACTGCCCCAGGGCGCGGCACTGACCGCTGTATTCTGCGCGTTGGGCCCCTCCAGCGGGATCACCGGATGGTTGGCCACGAACGGCGCCAGGTGCGCCCTGACCCCGATCGGTCCCATGCCCGGCCCACCGCCGCCATGGGGTATGCAAAAGGTCTTGTGCAGGTTCATGTGCGAGACATCGGCGCCGATGTCCGCAGGCCTTGCCAACCCGACCTGCGCGTTGAGGTTCGCGCCGTCCATGTACACCTGCCCGCCGTGCTTGTGGATGACCTCGCAGATATCACGAATACCTTCCTCGTAAACACCGTGGGTCGAGGGATAGGTCGCCATCAGGCAGGACAGCTTGTCCCCGGCCTCCTGGGCCTTGGCTTTCAGGTCCTCCAGATCGACGTTGCCGGCGTCGTCACACTCGACGATCACCACGCGCATGCCCGCCATCTGCGCCGACGCCGGGTTGGTGCCGTGGGCCGATGACGGAATCAGGCAGATATCGCGCTGCCCCTGCTTGCGGCTCTCGTGGTACTTGTGAATCGCTAACAGCCCTGCGTATTCGCCTTGAGCACCGGAGTTGGGCTGCATGCAGATCGCATCGAACCCGGTGATCGCGCACAGCCAGGCTTCCAGCTCGTCGATCATCGCCTTGTAGCCCGTGGCCTGCCCTACCGGCGCGAAAGGATGGAGGTTGGCAAATGCAGGCCAGGTGATGGGGATCATCTCGCTGGTAGCGTTGAGCTTCATGGTGCAGGAGCCCAGCGGGATCATCGACTGGTTGAGGGCCAGATCCTTGTTTTCCAGTTGCTTGAGGTAGCGCAGCATCTCGGTTTCGCTGTGATGAGCGCTGAACACCGGGTGAGTCAGGTACGGCGAGGTGCGCGCAAGGTTGGGGGGAATGCCGTCGCCCAGCGCCTCTGCATCAAGATCGGCGACGTTCAGCCCATGATCGGCGCCGCAGAAGATATCCAAGAGCTTATCTACGGTTCGCTCATCGCAGCTTTCGTCCAGGCTCACACCCAGCCTGCCTTCGCCAAGAATCCGCAGGTTGAAGCGCGCCGCGCTGGCACTTTCCAGAATCGCCGTCTGCGCGCCGCCGACGTCCAGAGTCAGGGTGTCGAAGAAGTGCTGGTTGAGTCGCTTCACGCCTTTGCGTTCGAGGCCTGCGGCGAGAATGGCAGTCAGCCGATGCACCCGCTGTGCGATGCGTTTCAGGCCTTCGGGGCCGTGGTACACCGCATAAAAACTGGCGATATTGGCCAGCAGCACCTGCGCCGTGCAGATGTTGGAGTTGGCCTTCTCGCGGCGGATATGTTGCTCGCGAGTCTGCAGGGCCATGCGCAGCGCGACATTGCCCCGTGCATCCTTGGAGACCCCGATGATGCGCCCCGGAATCCCCCGCTTGAACTCCTCCCGACAGGCAAAATAGGCTGCATGAGGCCCGCCGTAGCCCATGGGCACCCCAAAGCGCTGCGAAGAGCCGAACACCACATCGGCGCCCATTTCACCGGGCGGCGTCAGCAGCAACAGGCTCAACAGATCTGCGGCCACGCAGGCCAGCGCCTGTTGCGCGTGCAATTGTTCGATCAAGGGCTTGAGGTCGCGGATCTCGCCGTGAGTGTCGGGGTATTGCAGCAGCGCGCCGAACACCTGGTGGCTGGCGAGGTTATCCACAGCATCGACCACCAGCTCGAAACCGAAGCCTTCGGCGCGGGTTTGCACCACGGACAGGGTCTGGGGATGGCAGTTTTGGTCGACGAAGAAGGTGTTGCTTTTGGATTTCGAGATGCGCCGGGACAGCGCCATGGCTTCGGCTGCGGCCGTGGCTTCATCGAGCAGGGAGGCGTTGGCCATGGCCAGGCCCGTGAGGTCGATGGTCATCTGCTGGAAATTGAGCAGTGCCTCGAGCCGGCCCTGGGCGATTTCAGGCTGATAAGGCGTGTAGGCGGTGTACCAGCCAGGATTTTCCAACACGTTGCGCAGGATGACGTTGGGCGTGAGGGTGCCGTGGTAGCCCATGCCGATGAGGCTGGTCCAGATCTGGTTGCGCTCGGCGTGGGCCTTGAGTTTGGCCAGGGCGGCTTCTTCGCTCAAGGCGGCAGGCAAGTCCAGTGCGCGATTGAAACGGATGGCCGGCGGCACCGTTTGTTCGATCAATTCGGTTCGGCTGGCAACGCCAAGGGCGTCGAGCATGGCCTGCTGCTCGGCGGCATCGGGGCCAAGGTGGCGACGCAGAAAGCTGTTGGGGTCGTGTAACTGGCCAAGGGATGGCGACGTAGACATGACGGCCTCTCTCTTTTTGGACGACTAAAGCCGCAACGGGCAGAGCTTTAGAGTCTAGAAAGGGATTGGCGGTTGTGTGGATAAAACATTTGCGAGCGAACCCGCACCGTAGCAGCACGGCTTGCCGGCGGGGCGATCTTGAGTGCGCCCCCGCCGGCAAGCCGTGCTGCTACGGGATTGTGATGGCTTACTCGCCGATGGCGGCCTTGTAGCCGGCAGAGTCCAGCAGTTTGTCCAGGTCGGCCTGGGCATTGGCTGGCTTGAGCTTGAAGATCCAGGCGCCGTACGGGTCGCTGTTGAGCGACTCAGGGGAGCCGTCCAGCTCGTCGTTGACCGCGATGACTTCACCGGCAATCGGCGAATAGATGTCGGAAGCGGCTTTCACCGACTCAACGACGCCCGCCTGATCGCCTGCTGCGAAGGTCTTGCCGACTTCGGCCAGTTCAACGAACACCACGTCACCCAGCGCTTCCTGCGCGTGGTCACTGATACCCACGGTCACGGTGCCATCAGCTTCCAGACGCGCCCACTCGTGGCTTTCGGCAAAACGCAGGTCGGCGGGAATATTGCTCATATTTTTTATCCTCTATACATCATCAGGTCAGCGGAGAAACCCGCCAGGGATGGCTTGCAAAAACAAAGGTCAGATCAAGGCCTTGCCATGGCGCACGAACGTCGGCTGAACCACTCGGACCGGGTACCACTTGCCGCGAATCTCCACCTCGGCACGGTCGCCAGTCGCCATCGGTACGCGCGCCAGCGCAATCGACTTGCTTAGCGTAGGAGAGAAACTACCACTGGTGATCTCTCCTTCGCCAACTTCCGCTATTCGGACGACCTGATGGGCGCGAAGAACACCACGTTCTTCCAGCACCAGCCCCACCAGCCTCGATTCCACGCCTTTGGCCTTTTCCGCCTCAAGCGCCTTGCGGCCAATGAACTCGCGGTCCTCGGGCGTCCACGCCACGGTCCAGGCCATGTTGGAGATCAGCGGTGAAACCTGTTCGTCGATTTCCTGACCGTAAAGGTTCATACCGGCTTCAAGGCGCAACGTATCGCGGGCGCCGAGGCCGATCGGCGAGATGCCAGCGCCGACCATGTCGTTGAAGAAGCTGCAGGCCTGATCGCTCGGCAGGATGATTTCCAGTCCGTCTTCGCCGGTGTAGCCGGTGCGCGCGATGAACCAGTCGCCTTGCTGGCGACCTTCAAATGGCTTGAGGGTGTGGATAAGTTCGGCGCGGGCCTGGGTTACCAGTTCGGCGATCTTGTGCCGTGCGTGGGGGCCTTGAATGGCCAGCATCGCAAGTTCCGAACGGTGGGTCAGTTGCACATCGAAGCCGGCCAGATGAGCGTTCATCCAGGCCATGTCCTTGGCACCGGTGGCGGCGTTGACCACCAGACGATAACCGTCTTCGGTCAGGTAGACGATCATGTCGTCGACAATACCGCCGCGGGTGTCGAGCATGGCGCTGTAGAGGGCGCGTCCCGTGCTTTGCAATCTGCCGACGTCGTTAGCCAGCAGATGTTGCAGCCAGGGCTTGGCGCCACTGCCCGACACATCGATGACATGCATGTGCGACACATCGAAAATCCCGCAATCGCGGCGCACCTGATGGTGTTCCTCGACCTGCGAGCCGTAGTGCAACGGCATATCCCAACCACCAAAATCGACCAGCTTCGCGCCGAGCGCGAGGTGCAAGTCGAATAGGGGCGTACGCTGTCCCATGGGGTTCCTCCTTCCGGGCTTGGCGAAGACGCGATCGGTCAGAACGCAGGCAAGTCCCCCGTGACTTGGGGTATGAAACCTTTGCGAACTTGCAGAATTGTCTGACAGACCACGTCGATTGCGGCGCATTGTAGCCGCAAGGCTGTGACCCCGCACCTAGCCGATGGGTCTGGCCGAACGTCTGATTAGGCCAATTACCGGTAGTAAACCGACCAGGACCAACGTAAGCGCCGGCAAAGCGGCACGCGCCCACTCGCCTTCGCTGGTCATTTCGAAAATCCGCACCGCCAGTGTGTCCCAGCCAAACGGGCGCATCAGCAGGGTGGCGGGCATTTCCTTGAGCACATCGACGAACACCAGCAGCGCAGCGCTCAGGGTCCCCGGCACCAGCAGCGGCAGATAAATTTTGAAAAACAAACGTGGCCCACTGACACCAAGGCTGCGGGCAGCTTCCGGCAATGACGGGCGAATGCGCGCCAGGCTGCTTTCCAGCGGCCCGTAGGCCACGGCAATGAAGCGCACCAGATACGCCAGCACCAGGGCGGCAAGGCTGCCCAGCAGCAGCGGTTTGCCCGCCCCGCCCAGCCAGGTGGAAAGCGGCACCACCAGTTCACGATCCAGGTAACTGAACGCGAGCATGATCGACACCGCCAGCACCGAGCCCGGCAACGCGTACCCGATATTGGCCAGGCTCACGCCCGAGCGGATGGCGCGGGTCGGTGCCAGGCGACGGGCGAACGCCAGGATCATCGCCACGCTCACGGTCACCAGCGCCGCGATCCCTCCAAGATACAGGGTGTGAACAATCAACCCGGTGTAGCGTTCATCCAGATCGAACCGCCCGCGCTGCCAGACCCAGACGATCAACTGCAGCAGCGGTACCACGAACGCGCAGGCGAACACCAGGCCACACCAGCCAGTGGCCGCCAGCGCCTTGATGCCCTTCAGGTGATACAGCGCCTTGACCCTGGGTCGCTCGTTACTCGGCCGGCTGGCGCCCCGCGCCCGTTGCTCGCCGTACAGCACCAGCATCACCGCGAGCAGCAGCAGGCTCGCCAGTTGTGCCGCGCTCGACAGGCTGAAGAAGCCGTACCAGGTCTTGTAGATGGCCGTGGTGAAAGTGTCGAAGTTGAACACCGACACGGCGCCGAAGTCGGCCAGGGTTTCCATCAGCGCCAGTGCCACACCGGCGCCAATCGCAGGCCGCGCCATGGGCAATGCCACTCGCCAGAACGCCTGCCAGGGCGATTGCCCGAGAATTCGCGCCGCCTCCATCAGGCCCTTGCCCTGGGCGAGAAATGCAGTGCGTGCCAGCAGGTAGACGTAGGGATAGAACACCAGCACCAGAACGATGATCACGCCGCCGGTCGAACGCACCCGTGGCAGGCGCAGACCGCTGCCGAACCACTCGCGCATCACGGTTTGCACCGGGCCTGCGAAGTCCAGCAGGCCAACAAAGACGAAGGCCAGCACGTAGGCAGGAATGGCAAAGGGCAGCATCAGCGCCCAGTCGAGCCAGCGCCTGCCGGGAAACTCGCACAGGGCCGTCAGCCAGGCGAGGCTGACGCCCAACAGCGTGACGCCTACGCCCACGCCGAGCACCAGGGTCAAAGTGTTGCCCAGCAGGCGCGGCATCTGGGTTTCCCACAGGTGGGACCAGATTTCATGATCGATGGTCTGCCAGGAGAACAGCAGTACGCTCAGTGGCAGAAGCACCAGCGCAGCGATGGTGAAGACCAGGGGGTACCAGCGACGCTGGGCGGGATGGGCCAAGGGGAATATCTCAGATTTACCAGGACCTGTAGGAGCGCGCTTGCCCGCGACTGCGGTGTGTCATCTGAAGATGTAACGTCAGACACTCCGCCGTCGCGGGCAAGCGCGCTCCTACAGGCGTGTTCGTTAATTCCAGCCAGCGCGATCCATCATGCGGATGGCTTCGGCCTGGCGGCGGCCGGCGACTTCCACGGGGATGGTGTCGGCCTTGAACGACCCCCAGCTCGCGACCTCTTCCGATGGCGCGACGTTCGGGTTGGCCGGGAATTCCTGGTTGGTGCCGGAGAAAATGGCTTGTGCCTCAGGCCCGGTCATCCACTCCACCAGCGCCTTGGCGGCCTCCGGATGCGGTGCGTACTTGGTCAGGCCGATGCCCGAGAGGTTCACGTGCACGCCACGGTCCGACTGGTTGGGCCAGAACAGACGCACGGCCAGGTCCGGATTCTGCTTGTGCAGGCGGCCATAGTAGTAGGTGTTGACCACGCCCACGTCGCACTGCCCGGCGTTGATCGCCTCAAGCACGGCGATGTCATCGGAGAACACGTCGGTGGACAGGTTGTTGACCCAGCCCTTGAGGATCTTTTCCGACGTATCGGCGCCGTGGGTTTCGATCAGCGTGGCAGTCAGCGACTGGTTGTAGACCTTTTTGGCAGTGCGCAGGCAC
>Ga0207655_1002235_pt1 | contig 16030 bp, 22 predicted proteins | sample KBSM44metaG_FD_184398 | JGI IMG/M metagenome (GOLD analysis project Ga0207655, IMG submission 184398) | Miscanthus rhizosphere microbial communities from Kellogg Biological Station, Michigan, USA - KBS M4-4 metaG (SPAdes) (version 2) | ecosystem: Host-associated > Plants > Roots > Rhizosphere >...
GGCCCGCACCAGTGGGATATCTGTCTGGCGCGGGGGTGAAGACGATGACGCAGTGCCAAGCGTGGGCCTGGTCATTCCTAGTTTGATCAGCTTGCCCCGTCCGACCTCAGCCCCTAGCGGTGGTCGATTCGCAAGGACGGCGACGTCCGCGCATTTCGCGATGAGCGGACGATCGTTTGCCGGAATGGAGCACCTTCGGCCTTAACATCTCGCCTTGAGACCCTTCATTTCAGAGCCGGCCCCCCCCATCATCAGCGATGATATGATATTAAAGCGCCATTGAAACCCATAACCAAGTCACCATATCGGCCAACCACCGGCGCTCAAGGCAATGCACGCCGGCTAAGCTCGCGCTGAAACCGCAGTGGAAGCAACCATGTACAACCCGACGCCGCTCAACCTACTCAGCTCGCTGGATTCCATTTCAGCTGCCAGGCTGTCCTCCTACAGACGTTTTTTCATCCCGGCGTCCGACTCTGAACTGTACGGCTTGTATTGCTGGAACGAGGTTCTGTCCACGAATTTCATGCGCTTAACAGGCATCGTGGAAGTAGCGCTGAGAAATCGCTTCCACCTCGCCCTCAGCCAATACCCATGCGCCAACTAAGCATTTCGATGCTTTGCTCGCAAGAAGGCTGTGACGGAAGCTTACATCCCTCTGTTGTCTGACACGGGTGGAATTTCAGACGGACTGATCCCAGCAAAAAAGCCTTAGTGGTTTGACGTCAAAGCGTAAGCAGCAGCCTGCGGCTGCAAAGGAAAGCGATTTCTCCTTGGCCCCCAGCCCGCCCATTCCAACCTCAGCTTCACACCAGACCCTCAAACCGTGTGACCTAGAAGCCGTAAATATCAGACGTAAAAGCCGTTGGGATCCTATGAGAAAAGCGGTGCCTGGGCCACTGCAGCTTTTCTCTTGTCTTCAAATATAAGAACTCCGTCTCGCTTAAAAATTTTCAAGAGGGGGGGGTGAAAATAAAATGGCGATTGCCGACGAACGGTAAAGAAATTGCCTATTTGTCAATCTGATTTGTCATTCGAAAATCCTCGAAAACCAATTAAACAGGCCATTAAACTAGGACAAAATGCCAGAACTGGTGAATTTCTGTTCGCCAAGTGCGGATTTTGATCGCCTACGACCGCACCCAGCAGGTACATTGGCCATGTCGATCATTTCCGCCTCCAGGGCATACCAGTCACCGGCTCTAGTCAGAAAGGCTTCGCTGCGGCGAGCGTAGTTAGACTCCAGTGCCGAAAAACGGCAATTCAACGAAGAGATCATTCACGATGGCTGCAATGGGTTTAAAAATTCGTACGGCAGTGATCACCGATGCAGAAGCCATCCAGAGCATTTATGCTCCCATTGTTCTAAATACAGCGATCTCATTCGAAGAGACCCCGCCAAGCGTTGAGGAAATTGCTCAGCGGATAGCGACGACACTTCAGACATATCCCTACCTAGTGGCTGAAGATGATGGCGAGATCAAGGGCTACGCCTACGCAAGCCAGCACAGGGCTCGTGCTGCCTATCGATGGGCTGTCGACGTCACGGTTTATGTGGCTGAATCGGCTCGCCGGCAGGGCGTTGGCCGTGAGCTCTATGAGGCTTTGCTTCCGATCTTGGAAAAACAGAGATTTCGCGCAGCGTACGCCGGAATTGCGCAGCCAAACGAAGGCAGTGTGGGCCTGCACGAGTCGCTGGGCTTCGTCCACATCGGCACCTATCCGGAAGTAGGCTTCAAGCTTGGGAAATGGCACGACGTCGGCTATTGGAGACTGGGGCTGTGTCAGACAACCCCTCCGTTAGATCCTGTTCTCTTCCCCAAGCTTGAAATGGCACCACGGTAGGTTCACCGGACTGCGTGCAAGCTATCAGGCTTCACCAGCCAAATAGCTTTCCACTTGGTTAACCACATTTCGAGCGGAACGCGTGACGCCGATCAATGTGGCTGAAGCGAGCCCCGTCCAATCGCCGTAACCCACCAGCCACAAATTGGGTGATGCAACACTTCTATTTTCGTCCACAGCCACTTTACCATCCTGGCCCACAACACCCAGGCTGCTCAGGTGGTCAAGCGCTGGAGAGAATCCCGTGCACCAGATGACGACGTCCACCTTTGTTTCGTCTCCCGATGGCCACGCAACGCCTGTCGATGTGAAGTGTGTGAATGGCCGTACCGCGCTCAATACACCGCGCTCACGAGCATCCTTCACCGATGGCACCATTACGATGTCGCCCAGCCCGCCTGTGGGCTGCTCAGGCTCCACACCCTCTTGTTGCGCCTTCAATCGAGCTGTCGCTCGTTCGAACAGGACGCGCCCATCAACCTCATCGGGTAGAAACTTCGGGGCTTCTTGAGTTACCCAGGTTGCCTGAGCCACTTTAGAAACCTCGGCGTAAATCTGGGCTCCCGAATTGCCACCACCGACGACAAGGACAGTTTTTCCCTCAAGCTCATTCGGCCCCACGTAATGAGCGGAATGAAGCTGCTGCCCGATGAACAACTCCTGTCCAGGATAGCTTGGGATAAATGGGCGGCTCCAAGTGCCAGTTGCGCTGATAACCGCTTTGGCCTCCCAGGCTCTGTCCTCGGAGACAACCCGTAATCCGCCTTCGATTTTCTCGACACGGTTCACCCGCGTGGATCGGATGATGGGAAAGTCATATCGACGCTCGTACAGAGTCAGATAGTCGATAACGTCGTCCCGCCCAGGAGTATCCTCGGATACTGCTGGCATGGGCCAGCCGGCAATTGAGCTCCAAGCAGACGGCGAGAATAGTCGGAGAGAATCCCAACCATGCCGCCAAGCCCCTCCCGGTGCTGACTCGGCGTCGAGTAATACATAGGAAAGGCCCGTCCGCCTCAAGAAATAGGCTACGGTGAGCGCGGATTGGCCACCGCCAATGATCACTACATCAAATTTCGAGTTTTGATTCACCAGCATCCCCCTGGCCCACCTGCTTTACAACGGTTTAGACCCTGCGGCCATTCTCATCAATGACGACTTGTCCGTCTTCTTTGACGAAGCTGCCGCGCTGCTCTTGCGGTAGTAGGTCGAGGACTGCCTCTGACGGACGACACAACCGTGTGCCCAAGGGCGTCACGACGATGGGGCGATTGATCAGGATGGGGTGAACCATCATGGCATCGATGAGCTGATCATCAGTAAGTGACGTATCGCCCAGCCCGAGCTCCTCGTAAGGCGTGCCTTTGATTCGAAGGAGGGCCCGCACCTCGATACCCATATCCTTGATCAACCTGACAAGCGTGGTGCGTTCAGGTGGTGTCTGTAGGTACTCGATAACAGTCGGTTCCTCTCCGCTGTTGCGGATCAGCTCCAAGGTGTTGCGAGAGGTGCCACATTGCGGGTTGTGATAGATCGTGATCTGGCTCATACAACTTCCTCGCACTGGCATTAAATGGAGCGCTGGTTAACGCGTTTGGACAGCTCTTCGGCAGACTCTTTGCGCTCGGAGTACCGATCAACCAGATAGTCTTGCCGATCCCTCAACAACAGCGTGAACTTCATCAACTCCTCCATCACGTCCACAAGACGGTCGTAATAGGAGGATGGTTTCATACGGCCTGCTTCATCGAATTCAGTGAACGCCTTGGCCACGGAAGATTGGTTTGGGATGGTGAACATTCGCATCCATCGACCTAACACGCGTAGCTGATTGACCACGTTGAAAGATTGCGAGCCGCCGCAGACCTGCATCACCGCAAGGGTTTTGCCTTGCGTAGGCCGTACAGCGCCCATCGCCAGCGGTACCCAGTCAATTTGGGCTTTGAATACTGCACTCATGGAGCCGTGACGCTCAGGGGAGCACCACACCTGCCCCTCAGACCATTGCATCAGCTCGCGCAGCTCAGCGACCTTGGGATGTGTTTCAGGAGCGTCATCCGGCAGCGGGAGACCTGATGGGTCAAAGATCTTGGTTTCAGCGCCAAATTCATTCAGCAGGCGTGCCGCCTCCTGGGTGACCAACCGGCTGAATGAGCGCTCTCGCGTTGATCCATACAACAGGAGAATGCGAGGTTTATGGAGCGAAGGCGTACGGGACGCCAGTTGCTCCAGCGAAGGAATGTCGATCAGGTCGGCGTGTACGTTCGGCAATGTGTCTTGCATACAAACTCCTACGGCGGCGCCTGGTTGGGTACCGCCTCGGTTGATCTTTAAAGCGAACCGATGCGGTTCAGTTCAGCTTTCAACTGGTCAGCGCTGATGGTCTTCAGCGGCAGCGCAAGAAATGCGCTCACGCGCTCGTGAATTTTGGCTAGTGTGGTTTCAAACGCTGCGGTGATCTCGGCTTCCGACCCGCTAGCCTCAGACGGGTCGGCCAGCCCCCAATGCGCTTTCAAAGCTGGCCCGAAGAAGATTGGGCATGCCTCACCCGCTGCCCGGTCACAGACAGTGATCACGATGTCTGGAGGCGAGCCTTCAAAAGCATCCGAAGCCTTGCTGCTCAAGCCCGCAGTGGAGATACCCGCCGCCTCCAGAGTTTGCAATGCCCGTTGATTCACTCGGCCACTGGGGAAACTTCCTGAGCTGACGGCTTCCACACCCTGGGGCGCCAAGTGGTTGAAAAGCGCCTCGGACAGAATGCTGCGGCAGCTGTTGTGGGTGCACATGAACAAGACTTTCATCAGACGATTCCTTGATTCAGAAACTGAGGCGCAGTGCCAGGGCGGACAATGTGGCGATGAGGATGGGCACGGTCAGCACGATCCCGGTCTTGAAGTAGTAACCCCAGCTAATCGTTATGTTTTTCCGGGCCAGCACGTGCAGCCACAACAGAGTCGCCAAGCTCCCAATTGGGGTGATCTTCGGGCCCAGGTCGCAGCCAATAATGTTGGCGTAAACCATCGCTTGCTGGACTGCACCATCGACTTCGGCGGCATGAATAGATAAAGCGCCTACCAGAACGGTGGGCATGTTGTTCATGATCGAAGACAGCAATGCTGTTAGCAGCCCTGTACCCAGGGACGCGCCCCAAACGCCATAACCGGCGAACACGTTCAGGATCTGCGCGATGTGGTCGGTCAGGCCGGCGTTCTTCAGGCCATAAACAACCAGGTACATACCCAAAGAAAAAATCACCACCTGCCATGGCGCCTCTTTGAGCACCTTGCTCGTGTTAATGGCGTGACCACGAGCCGCAATGGCATAGAGAACGAATGCGCAGACGGCTGCAATGGCGCTGATCGGCACTCCTAATGGCTCAATGACAAAGAAGCCGATCAGGAGTAACGCCAGCACCCACCAGCCGGCTACGAACGTGGCGCGGTCGTGAATTGCTTCGTCCGGATTGTCCAGCTGGTTGAGGTCATAGGTCTTTGGTATATCTTTGCGGAAAAACCACAGCAGCATGGCTAGCGTCGCCGCCACGCTGACGACGTTTACCGGCACCATGATCGAAGCATATTCGTTGAAACCGATATCGAAATAGTCGGCAGAAACGATGTTGACCAGGTTGGAAACCACCAGCGGCAAGCTCGCCGTATCGGCGATAAAACCGGCTGCCATGACGAATGCCAACGTCGCAGCAGGAGAAAAACGCAACGCCAGCAACATCGCGATCACAATGGGTGTGAGGATCAATGCTGCTCCGTCATTGGCGAACAGGGCCGACACCGCTGCGCCCAGCAGGACGATAAATGCGAACAGCTTGCGGGTGCTCCCGCCTCCCCATCGGGCTACATGCAGCGCAGCCCATTTGAAAAAGCCTGCCTCATCAAGCAGCAAACTGATGATGATGACCGCAATGAAAGTCCCGGTGGCATTCCAAACGATGCGCCAGACCTCTGGTATGTCTGCAAGGGTAACGACGCCTGCCAGCAACGCTACGATGGCACCGAACGTCGCACTCCAGCCAACCCCAAGCCCCTTGGGCTGCCAGATGACCAGGACGATGGTGGCGATAAAGATCAATACGGCAATCAGCATTTCATTAATCCGGTTGGGCGTGAATCAGCTACACACGGCTTGGTTGATCGGGCGGTCGTTCATGCCGCAGAGGCGCTTAGCTTCGGTTTCCAGCCATTGCTGATTGGCGTCTACCACTTCCTTCAAAACTGCCGTCACCCACGTGGGCAAATCAGGATTCAGTCGGTAGTACACCCATTGGCCCTGGCGACGATCCAAGAGCAAACCGGCAGAGCGTAGCAGCGCCAAATGACGAGAAATCTTCGGCTGACTCAGGTCGAGTGCTGCCGTTAGCTCGCAGACACACAGCTCACCTTCACTCACGACGAGCAGCGAAATTTTTGCTCGGGTGTCATCCGCCAGGCACTTGAATAAAGTGGTGGGAGTCATGGGTTCTGTCATAGATCCTCCAGGTGTTTGGTCTTGACCAAAACGAAGAGCTTGATGCGCTCGTGAATGTCGTGAAGCGTATGGCGAAATGCGCCAGGATCATCGCTCGTTACTGGGTCAGGAAAATCCCATGCAATGACTTCACCTGCACTGGGCATCGGTAGGCACTCGCTTGCGGATTTATCACAAAGAGTGATTACGTAATCGAATCGATCGGCTCGAACCTCGCTGATGGATTTGCTGCGCAGGCCCTTTGCATCGACCCCAACTGCCTCCAGTGCCTGAATCGTGCGCGGATCAACCCCAGACGGTTCGGATCCTGCGCTGAAGGCTTCAAAGCGTTGATCGGTATGGCGCAGCAAAGCTTCTGCAAGCTGGGAGCGGGCGGAGTTGGCTACGCACACGAAAAGCACTTTGATAGGAGGGCTCATGGCTGAACTCGATGCATATGGAAAATCGAATATACGCTTTGTCGAATATTCGGTAAAGCGCATATGATCGCTGATGCTTCGGCTTGAGCCTTAACGATCCATGCAAAGCGGCACAAGGGAGATGGCAGGATGGGGTGGGAGATGATGATCCAGGCAACGGAAATAGCCGGTGGGCAATGGCAGCACTTTCGAGATGCACTGAGATCTGCTGACCTTCCATCAGAAGATATTGATCTTCCGGGCCGAACTTTTTTCGAGTTCACATGGGATGGCAAGACTGTCGGATGGGGAGGATTCGAAACGCATGGCACAGACGGGTTACTGCGATCCCTGGTCGTAGAGCCGGCATACAGATCGAAAGGGGTTGGTGTTGCGGCGCTTCGGGTTATTGAATCGAAAGCCGCCGAGCAGGGAATCGCTCGATTCCATTTGCTGACAACAACAGCGCTAAGATTTTTTGAGCAGCAAGGGTACGCAGTGCATCAACGGGGTTCTGAGCCGGCACGGATTTCCCAGACAGAACAGTTCAGAAAGCTCTGCCCTGGATCCGCGTCCTACATGTGCAAGGCGTTATCGATGGGGGATGGCTGATTATCTAGCCTACCGACGCCTTGCAGCAGAAGGTTGGCCGATCATCCCATTGAGACATTTGGCACCTGGGCTGGGGTGTTGCTCGTCAATAGATAGGCACTGCCCTCCGGAGGGCTGGCAGAACCGTGCGAGGTTAACCCGCCCTTTACATGTGCACACACATGCACATATAGTTGTTACATGAATATATCAATGAACCGAACCCAGGCGATCGAGGCTGCCATCGAATCGCTAGACGGCGCATTCTTCAAAGCTCTGTGCGAGCCGCCGCGTATCGCAGTGCTGAAGCGCGTCATGCTACTAGGCCGTGCTGATATCACTGAAATTGCGGCTGACTTGCCACAAGAGCGTTCGGTTGTGTCTCGCCACCTCCAGGTGCTACTAGAGGCGGGGATTGTTCGAGCCACTAAGGTAGGGCGCCAGACGTTCTATGAAGTGGACGGCCCAGCGATTATCAAACGCCTAGAGGCCATCCTCGTCCACACCAAAAGCATCGCCCCGCTGTGCTGTCCAGGCAAAAAGGACTAATCCTTCTTCGTATAAATACGTGCATGAGTGCGCACATATGAACATAAGAAATGAAATGCTCGATGTTATTGTCATTGGTGCTGGCCAAGCAGGGCTGGCGACCGGCTGGCACCTGAAGCAGCACGGCCTCAATTTCTGCATTTTTGATGAGCAATCGCAGCCTGGTGGAAACTGGCGTAATTACTACGATAGCCTTGAATTGTTCTCGCCAGCTGCATATTCCTCTCTTCCGGGGCGTCCTTTTCCTGGAGCAGCAGGCCACTACCCTTCTCGGGATGAAGTAGTGCGTTATCTGGAAGGTTATGCCGACTTCTTCCGGTTACCTATCCTCCAAGGGATTAGGGTCGCGAACGTAGCTCAGGAAGGCGAACGATTTGAGATCACTGCAACGAACGGACAACGCTTTTGGGCGAGAGCGGTGGTCGTGGCCTCAGGAGCCTTCAGTCGTCCCTACATACCCGACATCCCTGGGCTCAAAAGCTTCAGCGGCACTCAGCTTCACAGTGCTCATTATCGGAATGCAGAAGCATTCAGTGGGCAACGCATCGTCGTAGTTGGGGCCGCTAACTCCGCTGTACAAATCGCTTACGATTTATCCAAAGTTGCAACAGTGACCCTGGCTACGCGAGAGGCGATTCGCTTCGCGCCAAAGCGGATACTAGGAGCAGATTTTCATACCTGGCTGAAATGGACAGGGCTAGAGAAAACCAAGTGGCTAAACGATCAAAGCACACCTGTACTGGACGACGGTACGTACAGAAAGGCTCTGAAATCTGGACACGTCAATCAAGCAGCAATGTTCGCCGAGGTCACTTCAACAGGCGTTATTTGGGCCGAAGGGCAGCATGAAACCGTTGATAGCCTTATTTTTGCCACCGGCTTTCGTCCGAACCTGCAGTTTCTCCAAGGTCTTCCAGTAATAGATGACCGGGGAAGCGTGGCGCAGCGCGACGGGCGGGCTGCTTACGTCCCAGGCTTGTACTTTGTAGGCTTGCCCAAACAACGCAACTTCGCCTCTGCAACCTTACGAGGCGTGGGGCCTGACGCCGAACACATACTTCCGTACCTGCTAAAGCGAGTTCGTAAGTTGGAAGCCGCCCCTACGCTCGTGACGCAAAACTAAGCAGCTGGCGTCCGAAAAAACAAGAGTCCGTAGCTAGTGAAAAACCTAGAAAGCAGCCAACGACCTATCAACCGATTCAAGCTTGTGTGGGCATTAGGCATCGCACAAATCCTTGCTTGGAGTTCGACCTATTACCTGCCAGCAGTTCTTGCAACACCAATCACCAAAGAAACAGGATGGTCAGTTACGAGCGTAGTGATTGGATTGTCTTGGGGACTGCTGGTCGCAGGGGCTTGCTCGCCCATGGTGGGACGATGGATCGATCAAAGTGGGGGACGCCCCGTGTTGGCAGCTAGCTCGTTATTTTTGGCGATGGGTATGCTGTTGATGGGCTTGGCCAGTAACTTGGCCGTTTATTACCTAGCATGGACGCTGATCGGCGCGGGAATGGCTGCTGGCCTTTATGACGCAGCGTTTTCGACACTAGGACGACTACTTGGCGACCACGCACGTGCCTCGATGACTGGTCTAACCTTGCTAGGTGGGTTTGCCAGCACCTTAGGCTGGCCACTGATCGCAGGCCTAGAGCACCAGATCGGGTGGAGGTACAGTTGCCTTGCCTTAGCCGCAATGCACCTGATAGTTGGACTACCAATCCATCTTCTGACAATTCCCAGCGAGAAAGGCCCCCCAGCCGAATCTGCACCTCTTACAAGTCCCCCGTCCATTCCTAGTTCCAGCAAATTAACCAACCGCTTATTCATCCTGCTGGCAGCGCTGCTGACATTCCAGTCGCTGGTTATTTCTTCCGTCTCAGTCCACCTACTTGATGTGCTAAAACTGCTTGGCATCGCAACTTCAACAGCACTGGCCATAGGAATGATGATTGGGCCATCTCAAGTCATGGCACGACTTGCAGAATTTTCGATTGGGCGAAACCTACACCCTACCTGGTCGGCTCGTATCGCCATCCTGCTATGCGGGGTGGGTATTGCGCTGCTGTTACCGGCCATCCCGTGGCTGGCCTTCGTAGCCCTGGCGCTTTACGGAGCAGGTAATGGAATTCTGACCATTGCTCGCGGAACATTACCCTTGGCTCTATTCGGCGCGGATGGCTACGGAGCACGTATGGGGCTGCTGGCTCGCCCGATGCTGATTGCCCAGGCTGTAGGCCCCATAGCAGCAGCACTTGCTCTAGAAAGATTTGGATCAATTCCACTGTTAGTTGGAATGTGCATTCTAGTAGCAATAAGCTTTATTACGAGCCTTGCTCTCCCAGCCAAATGACTTCTAAGCCTGACGCAAATTTGGTCGCAGAAAGCCCGCCTCTATCTTCCCTAGCAAACCGTTACTTACAACCAGATCGGAAAAATGCGGCAGTGAGGCTCGGCACACATGACCATAAATGTAACCGTCCGGGCAACACACCTTCCTGATGCCTTCGCTTAAGGCGATGGTGTCCACCTAATTTGATCTGTCCCCCAAATGTTGGATCAACATGGGGGGGGGTATGAAAAAATATACAGAGCAGGCGAAGCTCGCGGCAGTACAGAACTATTGTTCCGGCAATGGGGGACTAAGGGATGTGGCGCGTCGTCATAACGTAAATTTTTCATCTCTTCGCCAATGGATTTTGGGTTACCAGACGCTACCTGAGGGACGTCCTCACCCGCCTGCCGACACAGCGGGCGAGTGAGATTACTGAGCTACTCCCGCATAAGTGGAGTCACATCTAACAGTCCAGATTTTCTAGTGAGACACCAGGCATTTTGGAACGTAGGCTGCTACTGACCTGCGGATTTCTTCCCTAGCCTCATCTGCGCTACCCCAGCGCCCCATCTTCACCCACTTACCCGGTTCCAACGCCTTGTAGTTCTCAAAGAAATGCTGGATCTGCGCAAGCAGAAGTGCGGGAAGGTCTTCGCACTCCTTGATATCGCTGTACATCGAGCTGAGTTTGTCATGAGGAACAGCGATTACTTTGGCATCGGCGCCTGCTTCGTCTGTCATGTACATCACGCCAACCGGACGACTGCGAATGACAACGCCAGTAGAGACCGGATAAGGGCAGACCACCAGTACGTCCAGTGGATCGCCATCATCGCTTAGCGTGTTCGGAATAAACCCGTAGTTGGCCGGATAGAACATTGGTGAATCGCCCCTGGTTTCGTAGACACCTCCAAGCCTCATAATGAGGCCCAAATAGGAGGAGCCATGAGCCGTCAGCGTTACCCTGAAGAATTCAAGATCGAAGCGGTCAAGCAAGTGACCGAGAAAGGCAATCCTGTCGCCGATGTTGCCCAGCGCCTGGGCATGTCTGTTCACAGCCTCTACGCCTGGATCAAGCTCTACAGCAAACCCCAAGAGCAGCGTCAGCAAGACGATGAGCAGCAAGCCGAACTGCGCAAGCTTCGCGCAGAACTCAAGCGCGTGACTGAAGAGCGAGACATCTTAAAAAAGGCCGCCGCGTACTTTGCCAAGGAGTGCAACTGAAGTACGCCTTCATCAAGAAGCACTCGACGGATTACCCGGTGCGGCGCCTTTGCCAAACCCTCAAGGTGCATCCCAGCGGCTACTACGCCTGGCTGGCCGAGCCTCAATCTGCCCGAGCAAAAGAAGATAACCGTCTTCTTGGCTTGATCAAACATGCTTGGCTCGAAAGCGGAGGTGTGTACGGCTATCGCAAAATTCATGATGACCTGCGTGAGCTGGGAGAGACATGCGGGCGAAATCGAGTCGGTCGTTTGATGCAGGTAGAGGGGTTGCGTTCGCAAACGGGCTATCGCCGTCGTCCTGCGTTTTATGGCGGAAAACCAACAGTGGCCTCGCCTAACCACCTTGCCCGGCAGTTCAAGGTCAGCGAGCCGAACAAGGTCTGGGTGACAGATATCACTTACATCCGCACCTATGAAGGATGGCTTTATCTGGCGGTAGTGCTGGATCTCTTCTCACGCCAAGTAATTGGTTGGTCAATGAAGCCAAGGATGTGCAGCGACCTTGCTATCGACGCGATGCTGATGGCCGTTTGGCGACGTAAGCCACAGCAGCAAGTGATGATTCACTCAGACCAAGGCAGTCAGTTCAGTAGCTCAGATTGGCAAAGCTTCCTTAAGGCCAATAATGTGATCAGCAGCATGAGCCGACGGGGAAACTGCCACGACAATGCCGTAGCCGAGAGCTTTTTCCAGCTTTTGAAGCGGGAGCGAATCCGACGAAAAATCTACGCAACGCGTGACGAAGCCCGAAGTGATATTTTCGATTACATCGAGATGTTCTATAACCCAAAGCGTCGACACAGCAGTGCTATGCAGCTGTCTCCAGTAGAGTATGAGAAACGCTATTTTCTGAGCTTGGAGAGTGTCTAGGAAATCAGGGGCGATTCATCGTTCAGGCGTTTCTTGAAGGCAGCCGTTGTAAGGTCAGGTGTGGGAGGGTTGCTTTTAGTGGCTAACGCCCCGGTTCCCTTGATATCTGCTCCGTGGCATACCGCACATCGTTGCACGTAGAGATTTTTGCCATTGGCGTTTTCTGCGAAGGCGTGGGGTATTTGCGTGAGCGAGAAACCCCCTAGTAAAACGAAGAACAGTTTTCTAGATTTCAGCTGGCGTTGTTGTTGAAGGAGGTGTTCCAGCATTCCAGAATGTTCCGACATTCTTTCTTCCTTGAGTGTCAGTTAGTTAGGGCCAAGGGGGCCGCTGCGCGGCCCATCGCAGGCAAGCCAGCTCCTACAGGTCAGCGCGACTCACAATAAATACGCGATCCCTGTAGGAGTTGGCTTGTCGGGGCGCCGAACCGCTGCGATGGGCTGCACAGCAGCCCCAATTACAGCCGATGACGGCATTGCCGGTTACCACGATAGAGCGCCCGCGCGCATCGCTGAAATGGCGGGCCTTTTGGTTAGGGGCTTAGTTGCCGTGGGTACTTCATCAACCCAGGAAGCTTAACATCACGCGCTTGAACCTCAACGCCGCAGCAGGCGGCTCAGAACTAACGTGATGGCTGCACCAATGGCCAGCGCTGCGATGGGCTTCTCTTTCACAAAAGTAGACACGTTATTCAGTGCGTCACCGTAGCTTTTGGTGAGTTGGCCAGCGACCTGGCGCCCATCACCCTCAGCTTCCAGGGCAGGGTCGTCAATCAGCCGACCCACCGCGCTCTGTGCTTTACCGGTTACCTGCTCTGCAACACCTTCAATCTGTTCACGTTTCATAAATGATCGAACCTTCTTAGTGAGTGGCAAGGGTCTTGCTGCTCAGGCTTAGGGCGCAGGGTTAACCAATTAGTTCAAAGAAGATGTCACCGGCTAATTGCCAACGTCTGGACAGCGCCACTTGCGCAGTCGCCACGTCGCCATATCAACTATTTATGTCCTTTGTATGAAAGTTACGAAATACATGAACTAAGTATTTGCCCCCAGCGATTCCTCCCGCAGTGCTGCATCACCAGAATAGCCGCCCTCAATTTGAACCGTCAGCCTCACACAATGGCCGCATAGTTGGCCAGGTGGGCTGTCGGCCTTGCATGCGCCCGTTGTTCGGGCTGATGTAACCGATACTGAATGCTAGGTAAGGAAAGTGTCATGGGAATGACCAGGCGTAAGTTTTTGATTGGCGGCGGCGTTGTGGCAGCTGCGGCAGGTGCGGGGATTCTTACCCCTATGCTGACGCGCGAGGGTCGGTTGATCCCCGGCAAACCGCGGTTCGGTTTTGTCGAAGGCACCGAGGGTGTGCTGCCCAAGCAAGCAGACGTGGTCGTCATCGGCGCGGGCATTCTCGGTCTGACCACCGCGATCAACCTGGTCGAGCGTGGCCTGTCGGTCGTCATCGTTGAAAAAGGCGACATTGCCGGCGAGCAGTCCTGCCGGTTCTATGGCCAGGTCATGACCTACAAGATGCCGGATGCGACCTTCCAGTTGCACCACCTTGCCAAGCAACGCTGGCGCGAGATGAATGCCAAGGTTGGTGCTGACACCAGCTACCGCACCCAAGGCCGTGTCGAAGTGCCTTTCGATGAAGAAGACCTGGAAGGCGTCAGAAAGTGGATCGACCTCAAAACCCGTGAGGTTGGCTCCGACATCCCCTTCAAGACCCGCATCATTCAAGGCACTGAACTTGAGCAGCGCCTGCGCGGTGCCTCGTCCAGCTGGAAGATCGCAGGCTTCGAGGAAGACTCGGGCAGCCTGGACGCCGAGCGTGCCTCGTACGTTATGGCCGAGTACGCCAAGAAGATGGGCGTGCGCATCTACACCCACTGCGCCGCGCGTGGACTGGAAACTCAAGCAGGTGCCATCTCCGACGTGGTGACCGAGAAGGGCGCCATCAAGACCTCTCGCGTCGTCGTGGCTGGCGGTGCCTGGTCCAGGCTGTTCATGCAGAACCTGGGGGTCGATGTACCGACCTTGCCTGCCTACCAGTCCCAGCAGATCATCAGCGCGGCACCTCGTGCTCCGGGCGGTAACGTTGCGTTGCCAGGGAACATCTACTTCCGCGAGCAGGCTGACGGCACCTACGCCACCTCTCCGCGCGTCGTGGTTGCGCCGGTGGTCAAAGAGTCCTTCATGTATGGCTACAAATACCTGCCACTGCTGGCCATCCCAGACTTCCCGGTTCACGTCTCGCTCAACAAGCAGTTGATCGATTCGTTCCTTCAGCCAACCAGCTGGAAGCTGGATGAAGTGTCGCCGTTCGAGAAAAACAGGCTGATGACGGCGGCCCCTGATCTTCCAGAGCTCAATGCCTCGCTGGCAAAACTGAAGGTCGAATTCCCAGCCTTCGCCGAGTCGAAACTGATCGATCAGTGGAGCGGCGCCATGGCGATCGCCCCGGACGAAAACCCGATCATTTCGACCGTCAAGGAATACTCTGGCCTGGTCATCAATACCGCGACCGGTTGGGGCATGACAGAAAGCCCGGTGTCTTCCGAGTTGACGGCCGACCTGCTGCTGGGCAAAGCCCCAGTGCTGGACCCAACACCGTTTAGCCTGTATCGATTCTAAACCCCGCTACGACAATGGAATGACCGTGCATGCCTCGTCGAGGCGTGCACATCACCCGTGGTAATCAATTAGGAGAAACACATGAAGGTCGCTTTCAAGACCGTTGCTGCATTGGCCCTGACAATTGCTGGTGCCGGGAGCGTTCATGCACAGGATGTCGTGCGCCACAGCGCAGGCAGTTTCCCCATTTCGGCAGCTGTCGAAGTACCTGCAGGCAAGACCGTCGTTTACCTGAGCGGCTCCGTTCCGTCGGCTATCCACCCAGAGGCAGCCAAGGATTCGCTGGAATCCTTCGGTGATACCAAAGCACAAACCATCAATGTGCTCGAGAACATCCAGAAGCAGCTCAAAGACCTCGGTCTGGGCCTGAAGGATGTGGTGAAGATGCAGGTATTCCTGGTAGGCGGCCCTGAAAACGGCGGCAAGATGGACTTCGACGGCTTCATGGCCGGCTACACCCAGTTCTTCGGCCCAGACGCCAAGCAGCCAGTGCTGCCTGCACGTTCCGCGTTCCAGATCGCAGGCTTGGCGCACCCAGCCTGGCGCGTTGAGATCGAAGTGACTGCAGTTCGTCCTTAAAAGGTCACTGAAGGCAGGCGCGGCCCAGCCACGCCTGCCTGCTGACCTTGCCCGGTTGGTGGGTCGCTTCAGCCAACCAGAATGTCCTCGAAAAACGCCCCAACCGGCTCGGTGGGGTGGCACAGCTGAATCTCCAGTACCCACACCATCTCACTCGGCACGATGTCCAACTCGGCCAGTTTGTCCTGCCCGAACAGGGCATGCGGGAATTCGGCAATGCGATGCCCGGCCAGGTTGCGCTCCAGCTGCCAGCCTTTGGCGAGAGCGCTGCGTTCGGCGAAGTCGTACAGCTCACGGCCGGTCAGCCCCGCGCACCAGGCTTGGCGCGTTTCTTCGAACACTTCGTGCAGGGCCTTGACGCAGGCGTGATACAGCGGGTGCTCGCCAAACACGAAGGTGTCGCCGTAGTCGCCTTCGTAGCCATCCCACACCGGGCCGAGGTCGACCACGGCGATGTCGCTGGCGCGCAGTTGGCGCTGTGGGTCGATGCCTTGGCGGGGTGTGCGAACGGTGTCGTCGCCAAAGCGG
>Ga0207655_1002237_pt1 | contig 16020 bp, 9 predicted proteins | sample KBSM44metaG_FD_184398 | JGI IMG/M metagenome (GOLD analysis project Ga0207655, IMG submission 184398) | Miscanthus rhizosphere microbial communities from Kellogg Biological Station, Michigan, USA - KBS M4-4 metaG (SPAdes) (version 2) | ecosystem: Host-associated > Plants > Roots > Rhizosphere >...
ATCCATCGGCCTGCTGCAGGCCGCCCATCGCACCGACAGCGGCTACCGGCTGTACGGCAAGGACGACCTGCACACCCTGGCCTTCATCAAGCGCTCGCGGGACATGGGGTTTTCACTGGAGGAAGTCGGCAAGCTGCTCACACTCTGGCAAGACAGAGGCCGCGCCAGCGCCGACGTCAAGGCCCTGGCCGGGCAGCATATCGAAGAACTGAACCGCAAGATCGCCGAGCTGACAGGGCTGCGCGATACGTTGCAGGACCTGGTACAGCATTGCCATGGGGATGACCGGCCGGATTGTCCGATATTGAAGGATCTGGAGTCGGGTGGGTGTTGTAAGTAGTGATCGGATAGATCATTTCGCGATAGCGATTAAAACCAGATGATCGCCGTGCGGCTATCGGATTGATATATCTGAGGTTAAACCCTGAAAAGTACGTTCAGCCCCGTGCCCAGCACTGTCATTTCTGACAGTAGACACGTGCATCAGAAAGATCAAACTAAACCGGCCGTATCGAACACATCCTGCGGCGCCCGCCATGAGACCGGGCACGTTACAGCCTCCATGCACAGGGAAATTGCCATGGCCATTACGTCAGATAACAGCAGTCCACCCGCTACTTCATCCGAATCGATTCAGAGCAAGGAAGTCCAGCTCCACGACAACGGCGTACTGGCCGGAACTGCAGTGGCCAATCCCAATGGGGCATGGCAACTGATGCTCAATAACCTCAAGGAAGGATCACACATCATGACAGCTTCTAGCGGTGGTACTGTTTCAAACGATTGGGTAGTCAATGTACAGGCCCGGTCTGGCTTTGAAGACTGGGCTAACTTTCCAGCGAGTAACCTGGAAACTAAGTTCTTCTATTTTGGCAGAAGTGGATTGATTGTTTGCCCAATCTGGTCATACGGCCCGATGCAGACAACCATCAAATATTTAAACCAGACACGGGTTTTTTCTGCAAGTTACCCCAACGGCGCTTACCCGCACACAGTTGGATTCATACTCCCTGTGAATGCCAATAGCGTCACAGTGACGGTCGCGCAGCGCTTCCGGCTTAATTTACAAGGCTGCAAATTAATGTTTATCACCGATGACGACTTCCGCATCCAAAGAACCTATAATGGAGAAGTGGGGGACCAAACGTTTCTGTTTGACAGACCGATACGTTACATTCACTGGACACACCAAGCTTATGACTACTCTGAGTTCAACCTAAGCAAGATAGCCTGGAGTACCGTCTAGCGACCATTTTATACAGTTCACCGAGCATCTGTGTTCGTCGACTATTCAAACCACTTGAAACATTGTCGTTATGCACCCTACAAACCCAGGGTGCATTCTGTGCCGATGGCAATTAAAACTCCCCAGTGCGCATGCGCCATCGAAACAGTTTTACAGCGCACACGTAGCGCTCTTCATGTGGATGACATGCCCGAGGGTGCGATGTCAGGGCAACTGAAGCCGCGTGAGCATTGCAATGATACCCCCGCCTCAAAAAAAACCGGCCCAGGCCGGTTTTTCAATTCATCCACTCACTGTATCCGGAGCGGAGGTGGCTCTTGCGCCTTATCACCCGACGCGTGTTGTAAGTAGGTATCGGATAGATCATTTCGCGATGGCGATTAAAACCAGATGATCGCCGTGCAGCTATCGGATTGATATATCTAGAGTTAAACCCTGAAAAGTACGTTCAGGTCAGAGTGCACGACTGTCATTTCTGACAGTAGACACGCGCATCAGAAAGATCAAACTAAACCAGGAGTATCGAACACAGCCTGCGGCGTCCGGCATGAGATCGGGCACCTTACAGCCTCCATGCACAGGGACATTGCCATGGCCACGACGTCAGATAACAGTAGTCCACCCTCCACTCCATCCGAATCAATTCAGAGTAAGGACGTCCAGCTCCACGACAACGGCGTACTCGCCGGCACTGCAGTGGCCAACCCCAATGGGGCGTGGCAGATGACGCTCAACAACCTCTCGGAAGGATCACACATCATGACAGCTTCGAGCGACGGTACCGTTTCAAACGACTGGGTAGTCAATGTACAGGCCCGGTCTGGCAGTGAAAACTTTGAAAATTTCCCAGTCCAACGCCTTGAGGACAAGCATGTTTACATTGGAAAAAGCGGGTTGATTATTTGCATCATGAAAGCAACATCAAACGTGACTGCAGAGATACTCAACGTTAACCAACGAAAAGCACTAGTGCTAACGTACTCAGGCGAACAACCTTCAACGCTTGAATTTGTTCTGCCCACAGAAGCAAATCGAGTCACATTTGGTGCAGCAAAAACCTTCACGGCCTGGATGAAAGATTTAACATTTTTACTGAAGCCAACTTTCCGTTAAGAAAAGAATTTCCTGGAGATCAAGGCGAGCACATCTTCACGTTCGACAGACCCATACGCCATATACACCTGCAGATGCAAACCGGTGGCTCTGTAAATTTCAATGTCAGCCAAATTAGCTGGAGTTCCGTCTAGCCGCTTCGCACCCCACTCCCAGATAGAGCATGCTCATCACATTAACACTCGACAACCGGAAGACGTTTTTAATCAACACAACGAAAAGGAATTCCCATGAGCGACAATTCCCTGCGCGCGGCCACGGTGGAAATTCGTGATAACAACATCGTGCTCGCCAACAACGTGCCCATTCAAGCTGATGGCTCATTCAGCTACCAACCCCGAGCCCTTTCCCCGGGTGCCCATGTATTCACCGCCCATGCCGACAGTCAGATGTCCAACAACTGGGTGATCAGTGTCGGGACGAGCCAGATGGATCTAAAGGCGCCGCATTTCCAAGGCGCAACAGGCGTGGGCCAGAACCGCGAACAGATCAATTACTATGCCCAGGAAGGTGACGGCTTCGTAGAGATTCCAGATTACGGGATGCAGCCGGGAGATACAGTGCGCCTGACCTGGGTTGGCAGAAGGGTGACGGTGCAATCTGAAATCCAGACAGTTGCCAATCCTCCAAGACCCCTCGTGTTCAAGATTTCCATGTACGAAGTCATCGACTGCATCGGGGTCAACGCGACCATGCCCTACACCGTGGTGAGGGCACCGGCCGGCCCTTCCACATCACAATCCATGTCCCTTTCGGTGTTTGGGCATGTCGGCGCTATCGATGCGCCCACCATCAACTCGCCGAACAATAACAACATTCGCGTGCAGTTCGCTCAGAACTATTACTCCGCACAAGTGAGGTTCATCGGGCTGACCACCGTTGAAAGCGCGATCCGGGAGTTTCATGGCGACTACATCGACTTTGCCATCAACGAAACATGGCGCGCACAGAACCGGGGTAAGCCGGTGTTGTTCAACTACAGTCTGCGACGATTCGGCAATGACCAGACCTTCTACTCACAGATTCTGAGGGTCAATAATCTGTAACGGTCAGCGCCTTCGCGATTGCAATCGCAATCGCCGGCATGCCGGACTGCTACCGGGAAGCGGCGAAGCGGGTAAAGGAAAACGCCGGGGCATGGATCCCCGGCGCTTCATTCACTGCTCGATCACTGCATCCACGGCGGAGGCGGTTCTTCGGTCTTGTCACGCGGGGCATCTTCTGCCGCTCGCGCTGCCTGCCTGCGGGCTTCATCCCGTTGCGCCGCTTCGATTTCGCGCAGCACGCTGTTGACGTCAGCGACGTCGTCGGGGTCGGCGAACTCGCCGGTCAGCACCGTGGCAGGCGAAAGCGTACCGGCCTCATAGTGGGACCACATTTCCCGGGCGTAGCGGGTCTTTTTCAATTCCGGCGCAAAGTGGCCGAAGTAGGCGGCCATGTTGCCGACGTCGCGCTCCAGCATGCTGAAGGCGTGGTTGTTGCCTGCGGCGTCCACCGCCTGGGGCAGGTCGATGATGACCGGGCCTTCTGGCGAGAGCAGCACGTTGAACTCGGAAAGGTCACCGTGCACCAGTCCGGCACACAGCATCAACACGATCTGCTGGATCAGGAAGGCGTGGTATTCGCGCGCCTGATCAGGTTCGAGGGTGACGTCATTCAGGCGCGGTGCCGCATCGCCGTAGCCGTCGGACACCATTTCCATGAGCAGCACGCCTTCGAGGAAGTCGTACGGCTTGGGCACCCGCACGCCCGCATTGGCCAGGCGAAACAGGGCTGCAACTTCGGCATTCTGCCACGCATCCTCGGCTTCCTTGCGCCCGAACTTGGAGCCCTTGGCCATGGCGCGGGCGTCGCGACTGTTGCGTACCTTGCGGCCTTCCTGATACTCGGCCGCCTGACGGAAGCTGCGTTTGTTCGCCTCCTTGTAAACCTTCGCGCAGCGCAGCTCTTTGCCACAGCGCACCACATAAACAGCTGCCTCTTTACCGCTCATGAGCGGGCGCAGCACCTCGTCTACCAGACCGTCTTCGATCAGCGGTTCAATGCGTTTTGGAGTCTTCATCAGCTTTTATTGTGGGTCCTTCGTGGCCAGACACGCGATTGTTGCTCGTTATACGGCAATCCTCAGCCTGCGAGTAGTGGTGCGGTGAATGCAGTCATGGATTCGATTGCAGAACATAGGTTCCGCCGATAATGGCAAGCACCTTTCATGCCGCAGCGCAGCATAGACCAATGCAAGCACCCGAAGGCCGGCCAGCTGTGAGCGGATATGACCACCCACGGGCTCGATCAGGCACCCGGCAGCGAACGCCAGGCACAGGAAAGGGGCCTGTCACAGCCCCTTTCATTACCGCAAATGATTACGTCTTCGTTACCAGTTGTAGCGCACCCCGAGGTTCACGCCCCAAGGCTGTTCGATGTTGCGGCCTTTCATGAAGTCGAAATCGGCATGCACCTGCAACACCTCGGTCACCTGCGCGGCCACGCCAGCCCCCAGCTCGATACGCGAACCGGACAGGTCATTGCTGAAACGGTTGTCGTTGATCCTGACGCTGTTGTTTTTCACGAACTCGTGAGCCACGGCCGCTTTGACGTAAGGCTGAACGAACCCACCCTCATCGAGGGCGAAGGTGCGCCCCAGATGGCTGCCCGCCTTGCCCAGCAACGAGTCGGCCTTGTTGCTGCTGGCATCCATGCCGTTGTCGAGGCGATAGTTTTCGCCGCTGACCAGCAATCCGGAAGCCTGTGCGAATGGCTCGACGAACCATTGGTCCTCCAGCTTGATGTGCTTGCCGACCTCTACCGAAGCACCCACGCCCACGTTGTTGTACTTGCCCTTGGCCTTCTGGCCGTCAGCCATGCGCACTTGTGACTCGTTCTGGAAACGGTTGGCCTTGATCAGTGCATCGACATAGAAGCCATCGTCGGCCAGCCAGGTGCTGTAGGCACCGATGTAGTAGCTGTCGACCGAGCCGGTGGTGCCTTGTTTGAGGTCAAGGTCCGACTTGCTGTAACCGCCCATCAGGCCGACCAGCCACTGGCCGTCGCTGGTGGGGACTGGCATGTCGGCACCGAGGGAAATCCCCTGCTGCACCTGTTTGTAGGCCACGCCACCGCCAGCGGACATGTTCTGTTTGTTGCCGTAGGTGCGAATCCAGCCCCCGCCCTGATCGTTGCCGTTGCGCAGTTCACCCATGCGGCTGCGCAGGGTCGCGGATTCGCCATACCACACAGTGGGCGCAGCGCTGAACAGCCCCACCACGGCGCGGGACGAGTTCGACAGCTCGCCGGTCTGTACCAGCGACCAGTCAGTGGCACCGCTGGCGTCCTGGGTTGATTCAAGCTGGTAGGCGAAGGTGCCGAAATCGACCTGCTGGCCAATCAGGGCGAATTGCGCATCACCGGAGGCGGTTTGAACGAGTTGATGGGGGGCCGCGCCCTGGAGCGGGTCGACGCCGGTGTTTTGCACCAGCAACTGATGATTGCCGGTCGCGTTGCCAGTGACCTTGACCAAGTCACCGGTGTGGTCCGCCAGATTTGTACCCAGGGCGAAGGTTCCAGCGCCGGACAGCTCGCCCAGCGTCAGCGTGTGAAAACCTTCCGAGGTGCCGCGCAGATCGACAGTGCCGCCGGCCAGGCCCAGTTTGCCGACGCTGGAGTCACCCTCCATCACCCATGCCGACGTACCGTCGATGTCAAGGGAACTGACGTTGGTCATCTTGCCGGTCAGGCTGGCGTTGTTGTCCAGTTTCAGATGGGCGAACGAGTCGTCACTCACCAGAATGTCACCTGTCAGGCGACTGTCATTCACGGTCATGCGGGCCTTGGCCTGGTCGTTGACTTCCAGAATCACGCCGTTGCCGCCGGTCAGGGTCGAGCCGTTGTTGATTTCGATATCGGCCTGCGTGTCGGCCACGTGCGGGCGGCCCGTCAGCAACAGGGCGCTGCCCTGCTTGCCGGTGACGCTGGAACCATCCAGTGTCAGACGAGAATGGGCGAGGTATCCAGGCAGCATCTGGGCAGAAATCATCACGATGCCCTGGTGATCACCGGTGACAGAACTGCCGTTACGAAGCTCGGCTTTCGAGCCTCCCATGACCATGCCAATGCCCAGATCAGCACGAATGGGGCCCACATGAGCGCCGCCGCTGTGGCCGACAACACTGCTGTTATCGAGCAGCAATGTGGCATCACCCGCCAGATTGATCCCGCGACCAATGCCGGAAAGCGTGCTGTTGGCGACACTGACCTGGACGCCATCGACTCTGCGGTTGGTGGCAATGGCGGCTCGGTCAGTGCCAGGCGCTGCGGGGTTGGCCAGCGCGCTGATAACAGCGTTGTTGATGGTGGCGACGGTGTCAGTGAGGGTGATGGCATGGCCTTTGTCAGTCGCCACGTTGCCGCTCTCGATCTGCAGGATCGAGCCGGCCAGGGCCTTGATCGCACCGGTGTGACCGTTGTCCTTGACGATCAGCTTCGAGCCTTTGCCAAGGAGGTTGTAATCCTGAAGTGAGCTAAAGCCATCGACAATGATGGTCCGACCTTCTGGAACCTCGACAGCCGCCTGGGCAGAGTCGAGGCAGATGAGCGCGGAGAAGACCGATAACGGAAAGCGCCCCTTCAACAGGGGAGTGAGGTGGAGTCTCATGATTCGTTAGCACCTTACGTACACAGAATGCGTACGGCCTGAAAGTTAAGGCACCATTGAATAGAGATGGCCTACAAATATCGGTAAGGCGATTCCCGCGACTGCGTAGGACTTTTCCTATAACTGATCAAATATTTCGTCGCAGAAACACCCTTAGCTTCGAGGGACAGTATCTGGCCCGCAAAGTCACCTCGACGCTCTGTCACCTCGAAGCTCTGTCACCACGCATATCGCACTCCGACATTGATGCCCCAAGGCTGCTCGATGTTTTGCCCATTGGCGTAATCCAGGTCCGCATGCACTTGCAGTACGTCCGTCAACTGCGCCGCAACACCGGCCCCCAGCTCACCCCGGGAGCCGGAAAGGTCGTCACTGAACGTCGTGGTGTTGACCTTGACCCTGTTGCTGCGGGCGAACTCCTGCGCGGCCGCGACCTTGACGTAGGGCTGCACGAACCCGCCGCGCTCCAGCGCAAGCGTGCGCCCCAGATACGTGCCCACCTTGCCGATGAATGAGTCGGCGTGGTTGCTGCTGGCCTCCAGGCCGTTATCCAGGCCGTAGTCTTCCCCGCTGACCCACAATGCCGAAACCTGAGCGTAGGGTTCGACGAACCAGTCGCCGGCAAACTTGATGTTTTTGCCGACCTCCACCGATCCGCCTACACCGTAGTTGTTGTAATCCCCTCGGGCCTGGACCCCATCGCTCATGCGCACATCGGCCTTGTTCTGGAAGCGGTTGGCCTTGATCACCGCATCGACGTAGTAGCCCGACGTGGACAGGAACGTGGTGTAGGCACCCAGGTAGTAACTGGTGACCTGACCATCGGCCCCCAACCGCATGTTCAGGTCCGAATGGCTGTATCCACCGAGCAGGCCCACCAGCCACTGGCCATCTTGCGAGGGCAGCGGTGTATCGACGCCGAAGGAGATGCCCGACTGGGTCTGTGTGTAGCTCACCTGATCGGCCGCCGACACCTGAAATTTGTTGCCGTAGGTCCGCGCCCAGACCCCGCCCTGTTCATGGCCGTTGCGCAATTCGCCCATGCGGGTGCGCAAGGTGGACATCTCGCCGTACCAGACCGTTGGCGCGGCGCTGAACACACCGATCACCGCCCGGGCGCTGGGGCTGATGATGGGAGTACCTGGATCGCCTGGATCGCCTGGATCGCCTGGGTCGTCTGGATCACCCGGATTGCCTGGATTGCCTGGATTGCCCTCCGTGGCGGGCACTAGAAACCAGTCGGTCTTCTGTTGCTGCAGCTTGTAGACGAAGGTCCCCACATCCACTTGCGTACCCGCGACGGCAAAGGTCGCGTCGCCGCCGCCGGTGTGCACCACCTGTTGCGGCGTCGCCTGGGCGATGGCTTCGACGCCGGTGTTCTGCACCCTGAGCACATGGCTGCCGGTGGCGTTACCCGTGACGTTGACCAGATCGCTCAGATGCCCGGACAGGTCCGTACCCAGTACAAAGGTGCCCGCCCCCGCCAGGCTCGTGGCCGTCAGCGTACGAAACCCTGCATTGCCCGCGCGCAGATTGACCGTGCCGCCGTTGAGGGTCAGGTCACCGACTGACGAGTCGTTGATCATGTTGAACGTCGAGGTGGCATCCAGCGTCGTGCTGCGCGCATTGGCGATCGTGCCGGTGATGCGTGAACCGTTGGCCAGACTGATCGCCGCCAGGGTGCCGGTCGCCTGATTGATATCGCCGGTCAGTTGGCTGTCGTTCATGGCAAGGCTTGTGACGTCAGTCAGGTTGCCGGTCAGGGAACTGGCGTTGAGCATGTTGATGTTGGCGATGTTGTTGCTGAACGCCTGAATGTTGCCAGTCAGGGTGCTGTTGTCGATCGCGAGGTCCAGCGTGGCCGAAAACGGGCTGGTGGCGGTGGCCTCGCCCAATTGCAGCAACATGCCATTGGCGCTGTTGACCACCGCCCCGTTGCGCAGGATGACGCTGGCGGTGATCGGGGCCCGGAAGGCATCGACGTAGATGCCACTGTCGGTCTGGCCGACCAGGGTTGAGTTGTCGACGATTAGCGATGGCGATCCAAAGGCCGCTCTGTTATCGATGATCAAGGCACCCCGGTTGCTGCCAACGATCGTGCTGCCTCCCTGAACGGTCGCAGAGCCGCCGACCAGAGTGAGGCCATAACCGTTATCGACGAACGTCGCTCCCACGCCTGAACCTGTGACCTGAGTGCCGGTCAAGGTGACCGTGCCGCCTGAGGACACGTTAACCCCACGGCCAAAACCATTGATGACGCCGTTCGTGACCTGAGCGGACAAGGCCGACGAGGAGTTATCACCAGGAGCGACCACGCTCAAGCCAATAGCGGTCGCAGCGTTGATCGTGCTGTTGAGAAACGTGCCAGTGCTTGCACTCAGTACGATGCCACCGGTGGTCGATGCACCTGAAAAGTTGACGGTTGATCCCGGCTGGGCGTTTACATTCAGCGTCAGACCACCTGGCGCGACCGTCAGATTGGCCGCATTGAGCAACCATGTTTCAGGTGCCGCTCCCGGATTGACTGTGCGGGTCTGCCCTGGGGTCAGAATCGCAGCGGCACCGCCCTCGGCAAACAGTACGCAAAACAGCAAACAACCTGATTCAAGACAGCATCTCACCTTCGATTGCGATCCCTTGTCCATCTGGTTTCTCCCTGCGCCATGCGCTCGAACCAGGCATCCCGAACAACGTCATCGAGCGACTTCCCTGACGTGCGAATCAAGTTTCAAACACCAACAGACAACAGCCATAACCGTGAGCACATCACTTTTTGCTAACCGCCTGACATGCCTTGACTTTGACACTATCACGCACAATTTTCGGGCTTAGATCGATTCGCGATTACTTCTATTGCGAATTCCGCTTAAGACCTTTCAATCCACATAAAAAACAACAGGTTAGTTGCAAAACCCTTAAACCGGCACTGTCATTTCTGACAGGTGACAACCCAAGACCGCCGCTTCAATACTCAGCCCTCACTCAACGTGCAGGATGCAAATGAAAATGAAACCGTTAAGTTGCACTTCTTCTACAGTCGAGGCTCTGGCAAAGATTGAAGCGCCCACGGTCGGGGCCGATGGTGTCTTGCCCCATAACCAGTGGGATCAGGATCTCAGGCTGGAAGTCCCAAATGACCCCGCTATTCAGGCCGGTTTTTTGATCACGCTGACCACCAACGGCGCCGCTTATGGTGCCTCGCATACGGTCACACTCGCCGAAGCCGGCGACCCGAACTTCAAGTTTCCGTTCTTTTTGAAAAGCAGCGATTTCCCCAGTGGCAATCCGCAGTCCAATATCACGCTTAGTTACAAGGTGTATGACGCCATGGAAGACACCACGCTGACGCCTCCACTCGGCTACACGCTGATCTTCGACAAGCAAGCCCCCGGCGGCTCGTCCATTCCTTACATCAACTTCACTGCCGAACAACTTCAGGGCATTTATCCCGATTCGTTGACCGGTGGCAATCTGTTGGCCAACGTTTCTCCCTGGAGCGGCATGGCGGTAGGCGATGTGATCACGCCGTGGCTGGCAAACGCTCCACCCAACGATGACAACAGTGAGAGCGGGCTCTTGCATAACGCAGCCATCACAGTGACTGAGGACAACTTCGGCAGCCCTGTAGAGTTACGCTTTTCCCGCGTCGCCATGCAGGCGCTTGGGGACGTCGACCAGTCTTTCGGCTACCAGCTCAAGGACAAACTGGGGAACACCTCTGTCATTTCGCCCACTCGCCAGATCCCGGTTCGTCTTCAGAGCCGCGCTGTACGCCCAAAGCGAAACGCCAGCACCCCACGCCAGCCGCGAGTAGTCAGGTCCGGACAAGGGATCAATCTGGACGGGGGAACGATCGAGGACCTCAGGCCACTTGACGGAAGAATCAAGGTCGACCGCCTCTCAGGCGATGTGGACTTCACCATCCCCATGCCAACCGCCGCAATCGATGGGAACCACGCACAGGTATTCGTCAACGGCGTGGGCATCGGCACGTCTGTGGAGGTGCCAGCAACCGGTACCGAGTTTACGCTAAAAATCACTGCGGCAGACTTTGCCGCAGCGACTCGATACCCATTCGAAACCTGGTCGGTCGACTACAACTACTTCGACCCCGCCTCGGGAGATGAAAACCTGTCAGGCTTTCCTGTGCAGTTGATCGTCGACCGACATGCCCCTGGCGGTCGCCCTCCCGTGCCTCCGGCCATCGCATTCACTGAGGATCAGCTCGCAGGCATCACTGAGGACGACATGGACCCAGCCCTGGACGCGCTGGTGGTCCACATTTCCGCCTGGTTCGACGATGATTACGACGATCAGATCGAACTGTGGCTGGGGGATGGCCCTCTCGTAACCGACGGCAATTACCTCACCGCGCTGCCTCCCCCCGTCACGACTCCAGAACAGGGAATGGACGTCGCGTTTCCCAGGGCTGATTTGGAAGCCGTCGGCAGTAACCGCGTGTACTTCGGCTACCGGATCACGGACTGGGCAGGCAATGTCAGCAATCTCTCCACTGTGACGCCCCTCAACGTGTTCCTGTCGGGCGTTCCTGCCAACCTGTTGGCACCGCTGGTTCCCGACGCGGAACCCTACAACCCGGCAGACGGCAGCGGGACACCGCCGGGCACCGGCCTGTTGGTGTGGACTGAAGCCAACCCCGAGGCGACCGTGCGGATTCCAATCTACGACAATGTTGCCGAGGGTGATCGGGTTTACGTCCTGTGGAACACCCAGACGGTTCCCCCCGTTACCGTGACACAACAAGACATTGACGACGAACCTGCCAACACTTACCTGCTGGAAATCAAAGTACCGTTCCAATACGTCAGCGATGGCGCACCGGGTGTGAACATTCCGATCAGGTATCGCGTCTTCCCTGTCACGAATACGCCACAAGTGGACTCTCCGGCCCAGTACATCAACGTTAATCTGGCCACTCCAGGCGGGCCTGACCCGGATCCCGATCCTGAGACACCAGAACACGGAAACATGAGGCTGCCCAGAGCACTCAGCACTGCCCCTGGCAGCGTTGACAACCTTATTCCGCCCGAGGCGTATAACTCCCAGGCCTACGTCACTGTTCGCCGTGCGGGGGAGGACAACAAACCCATCTGGCTGATCGATGACACCCTGCAGGTGATCTGGGGTGACGACGCCACCAACAACCCCGGCCCGATTCAGATTACAGCCAACGAAGAGCCAGCGGACCTGGCTGTGCTCATCCCCAATGCCCTAATCGTGGCCAACGGCACCGGCACAATCCCCCTGTACTACACGCTGACCCGCACCCTGAGCCCAGGGAATGACGTTACCGTGCGTTCGCGCACCCAGCCGGTCGTCGTCCAGGCACCCGGCGATGCACCTGGCGGAACGAACCCGCTGGCGGTCGCGACGTTCCCTGACTCCGTCCCCCCGGTCGCAGGCAACCCGAACCGGCTGATTCAACGCGCCGTGGGCATGAGAGGCACCTCATTGCGTGTTCCATTACTCGATGCCGGCGGGGCTCCTCTGGCGAACGTCGCAGCCGGGGACTTCATCACGGTCGACTTCTATGGCGTGGACGATCCTCTGGACGGTCCGGGCCATGATAACGATCCAAGCAAACCGGTCATTCCCGAGTCACGCATCACGGTGACCGACCACGTCATCCTCCAGGCCGAGATCGACCAGGGTTATTACCAGGTGGCGCTGCCCTATGCGAAGACGTACTTCATCTGTCGCAACCTGTCAGTGACCAAGTACTCCATCCGCAACGCGGCGGGCATCACCAAGAACGCGCCGGATACGCTGATTCTGTTTGCACTGAACCAATCGGGAGGGACTTGCAGCCTTCCCACTCTGTAAGTGAGGTGACGCGCTTTGCACCATCAACAGTGGCCAGAACACGAAGTACTGGCCACTCCCTCCATCAGCGTCAAGGACGAACTCATGAACATTGAGAGTCTTCCACGAAGCCTGCGAGCAGACGAGCTGAGCCCGCTGGTCTTCACGTCCATCAATGACATACCCGACAACCCACGACTGGGTCTGGGTTATCACCAGTTGTACGACCCAACCAAGCCCGTGCCACTGATCGCTCGCCTGCCGGACGTCGTTCGGGTGGGTGACGTCGTCACCCTGTTCTGGGATGGCGTCAACGTTCAGCAATACGATCTGGATCAGGCAACCAAAGACAGGGGCTGGCTGAGTTTCAGCGTTCCCCCTACAGCGATTGCCGGTAACAATGATCTGGGCGAGGTGTACTACACGCTCTTCGACCCTTTGGCAGGTGAAACCCGGTATTCCGACACAAGGACCATCAAAGTCAATCGCCTGGTGCCAGGCGGGCTGGACCCGGACACGCTGACCGCCATCAACGAGAATCTTGCGGCCCCGACGGTCACCCCGCCGATCATCGACAGCGCCGATACCCCCGTCACTGTGACCATGCCGATGTGGCTGAACATGGAGTTGGGCGATGAATTGACCGTGTTGTGGAATGGCATTCGTGTCAATCCCCCGCCCCTGACCAGCATTGCACAACAATTCGTCCCCATCCCCAAGCCGGTGCTCGAACAGGGCGGCAGTAATGCAAAACTGCCCGTCAGCTACGAGATCCGCGACATTGTGGATAACTATTCTCTGCCATCGCACACCGGGTTCGCAGACGTGGTGATCGACCCGGCCGCCGTGGCCGCGCCTCGTGTTCGGGAAGCCGATCCCGTTACCTTGGTGCTCGATCTGGTGGCCTTGGGAAACAACGATGCCCACGTTTTGATACCGCGCTATGACGGGTCCAGACCCAATGATCAGGTAACGCTGACCTGGGTGGGTAGAGTCGGAGCGGTCGAGCAGACCCTTACGCTGGGTCCGGTGACAATCAGCGATCCGGATTTCGATCCGATGCCGATTTTCAACATCCCCAACGCCCACCTCAAATCCATCGCGGGCGGGACGGCCATGGCCAGCTATGACGTCAGGCATACCGATGGCACAACACTGCACTCCAAACGAACGGCCATCACCCTGACTGGCCTGCCAGTTTCGCTGGTAGCACCTTCCATTCGGGGCGTGACCGGAACCGTGATCGACTTGACCACCCTTGGGACCAGCGCATTCGTTCGAGTGGCACCGTACATTGGCAAACAAGCCGGCGACAAGATCAGCCTGATCTGGACCGGTACACCCGAGAACGGCCCGCCCTCTCACTACACCGATGACCACACCGTAGTGGCCGGTGAAGAAAACCTCGAATACGCCTTCGAAGTGGACAGACGCCTCAACCTCGACCCGCTGATCGACGGCAGTCTGAGCCTGCAATACCAGGTGGTATTCACAGGCACCACAAGCCCGGTGAACTCGGACGTCAGCGATTACACGGTCGTGGGCGTGAAAGCCGAGAGGGAAGACTTCTCCGGCCAGTTGCCTGCCCTGATTCAGGCCGGGGAGCGGATCTCGCGCCCCTTGATGGATATCGAGTTCGTCTCAGGACTGGGCCAGGCAGGCTTTCCAGCGGGAGACATGCTGCCCGTCGATCCGGGCCCCCTCACACTGCCGACGCTGCATGTCTGTTATCAGAACCCGATCATCAACCCGGGAACACAGACCCTGCGCCTGGACCTCAAGCGCGACTACAGAACCGTCGAATGCGACATTCACGGCGCCAACGGGCTGGTCACGATCACGCTTCTCAACAGCAACCAGGCCGTGATCGAGAGCATCACTGTGCCCAATCAGACCAACTACCACCTGAGGAGCACCACCACCCAGCCGATTCGATACCTGTGGATACTGGCAGACAAGGACTGGACACGTTTCGACAATTTCGTGCTGATCCCGTGAGCCTGCGTTGCAAACGAAAGCCGAAAGACTCATCTCGACAAGGAAGCTGAAAAATGGACATCAAACCCATCACACCCGAACAGATCGCCGTTCTTGAAGCGGCTGCCCAACAAGCCAAGACAGGTGGAATGTCAGTCAAGGCATCGATTTATCCGGAACCATCGGTCAGGCCGGTCAACGGATTCGGCGTCCTTCAACCCGATGTCACAGGTGTCGACAATGTACAGATCGTCGTCGACTACCCCGGCATGCCAAACACCGACATCCTGACCTTCTACTGGAATGGCGACACCACCAGCATCGCTCCGGTTAGGGCCGATGCAAAGCCCAAAGTCGTCTCGGTTCCCGCCGCTCTGGTCATCGCGGCGGCTGGCAATAACATCAATGTGATTTACTCGGTCACCGATGCCGCCAACCCTGCAGGCGTGCCCTCCGACGTACACACTCAGGTCGTTGAACGGTACACACCGCCCGTTTATCCGAAGCCCAAAATCACCGAGGCGCCCAATGGCGTGCTGGATGTCAGCAAACTGACTGCCAACGCCCACGTGACCCTTGCCGCGTGGCCGGGCCAGGCAATCGGTCAAAAACTCTGGCTGACGGTCACCTCGACGCCGCAGATTGCCATCCAGAACTGGAACCCCCTGAATATCACGACCCTGGGCCCACAGGCACGACAGCTCGCTCTGGACAAGCTCAAGACACTGACCGATGGCTCGACGCTCACGCTGACACTGCAGTACTCACCCGTTGGCAGCAATGAAAAACTGCCGTTTTCCCAAGAATCGTTCACCATCAAGCAGGAGGCGGCAGTCATCGGCATCGCCATCACCAGCGTGAAGGATTCCAAGGGTGCCGAGATCTCCAATGGCGGCACCACAACCGACACCAGTGTCACGGTTGCCGGCACGGTGACCTTTGCCGCGTAATGCTTGCCAGGGTCAGCCCCTGAACAGCTCACCTGGCGTGAAGCCGAACAGGGTCTTGAAGGCGGCAATGAACGCCGATGTCGAGTCATAACCGCAATTGAGGGCGGTGCTGGTCACGCTGTCGCCCTCCTCCAGGGCATTGAGCGAAGCCAGCAGTCTCGCTCGTTGGCGCCAGCCTCTGAAGCTCAGGCCGGTTTCGCGCTGGAACAGGCGCATCAGGGTTTTTTCCGACATGCTCAAACGTGACGCCCACTCGGTGAGCG
>Ga0207655_1002242_pt1 | contig 15993 bp, 9 predicted proteins | sample KBSM44metaG_FD_184398 | JGI IMG/M metagenome (GOLD analysis project Ga0207655, IMG submission 184398) | Miscanthus rhizosphere microbial communities from Kellogg Biological Station, Michigan, USA - KBS M4-4 metaG (SPAdes) (version 2) | ecosystem: Host-associated > Plants > Roots > Rhizosphere >...
AAACAGCTTCCGCTTCCTGAACACCCTGTACACCATGGGTCCTTCTCCGGAGCCGAACATCACCGTTCTGTGGTCTGAAAAACTGCCTCTGAACTTCAAGAAATTCGCCGCTAAAGTGTCCATCGACACCTCTTCTCTGCAGTACGAGAACGATGACCTGATGCGTCCGGACTTCAACAACGACGATTACGCTATCGCGTGCTGCGTAAGCCCAATGGTTGTTGGTAAACAAATGCAGTTCTTCGGTGCGCGTGCAAACCTGGCGAAAACCATGCTGTACGCCATTAACGGCGGCGTTGATGAAAAACTGAAAATGCAGGTTGGTCCTAAGTCTGAGCCGATCAAAGGCGACGTTCTGAACTTCGACGAAGTGATGGACCGCATGGATCACTTCATGGACTGGCTGGCTAAACAGTACGTGACTGCACTGAACGTCATTCACTACATGCACGACAAGTACAGCTACGAAGCTTCTCTGATGGCACTGCACGACCGTGACGTAGTTCGCACCATGGCATGTGGTATCGCAGGTCTGTCCGTTGCTGCTGACTCCCTGTCTGCAATCAAATATGCGAAAGTTAAACCAATCCGTGATGAAGACGGCCTGGCCGTAGACTTCGAAATCGAAGGCGAATATCCGCAGTTTGGTAACAACGACGCTCGCGTTGATGACATGGCGGTTGACCTGGTAGAACGTTTCATGAAGAAAATTCAGAAACTCACTACCTACCGCAACGCTATCCCGACTCAGTCTGTTCTGACCATCACCTCTAACGTTGTGTATGGTAAGAAAACCGGTAACACCCCAGACGGTCGTCGTGCTGGCGCGCCATTCGGCCCAGGTGCTAACCCAATGCACGGTCGTGACCAGAAAGGTGCGGTTGCCTCTCTGACCTCTGTTGCTAAACTGCCGTTTGCTTACGCGAAAGATGGTATCTCTTATACCTTCTCTATCGTGCCAAACGCGCTGGGTAAAGACGACGAAGTGCGTAAAACTAACCTCGCGGGTCTGATGGATGGTTACTTCCACCACGAAGCGTCCATCGAAGGTGGTCAGCACCTGAACGTGAACGTCATGAACCGTGAAATGCTGCTCGACGCGATGGAACACCCTGAGAAATACCCTCAGCTGACCATCCGCGTATCTGGCTACGCAGTACGTTTTAACTCCCTGACTAAAGAACAGCAGCAGGACGTTATCACCCGTACCTTCACTCAGTCTATGTAAGTGGAATTGACTGAAATCACGCGTTAAAAGGCGTACAATAAAGGCTCCACGCAAGTGGGGCCTTTTTAACACCCTCTTCGCCTCAGTCTCTTTTGTCCGCTATCTATACTTAATGGATAACAGCCAAAACAGACTCGACATAGCCTTTGAGCTGTGCACCTACATAGGCCCCTGGATGGGCCAAATTCGGAGATATCACCGCAATGTCAACTATTGGTCGCATTCACTCCTTTGAATCCTGTGGCACCGTCGATGGCCCGGGTATCCGCTTTATCACCTTCTTCCAGGGCTGCCTGATGCGCTGCCTGTACTGCCACAACCGTGACACCTGGGATACACACGGCGGTAAAGAAGTGACCGTTGAAGAATTGATGAAAGAAGTAGTGACCTACCGCCACTTTATGAACGCGTCCGGCGGCGGCGTCACCGCGTCCGGCGGCGAGGCCATTCTGCAGGCGGAGTTTGTCCGCGACTGGTTCCGCGCCTGCCGCAAAGAAGGGATCCATACCTGTCTGGACACCAACGGCTTTGTTCGCCGCTACGATCCGGTCATTGACGAACTGCTCGACGTAACCGATCTGGTCATGCTCGATCTCAAGCAGATGAACGACGAGATCCACCAGAACCTGGTTGGCGTCTCTAACCACCGCACGCTGGAATTTGCCAAATACATTGCCGATAAAGGCATTAAAACCTGGATCCGCTACGTGGTGGTCCCTGGCTGGTCAGACGACGACGACTCCGCGCACCGCCTCGGGGAATTTACCCGCGACATGGGCAACGTCGAGAAAATTGAGCTTCTGCCCTATCACGAGCTGGGTAAACACAAATGGGTGGCAATGGGCGAAGAGTACAAACTGGATGGCGTGAAGCCGCCGAAAAAAGAGACGATGGAACGCGTCAAAGGTATTCTTGAACAGTACGGCCACAAGGTGATGTATTAAAAAAGGCCCGGTTTAACCGGGCCTTTTTATATTCTATTTAAAGACGCCGTTAATAACGGACGTCACAATCGCCGTACTGAGCGCAATTAAGACCAGATCGTCCCCGACTACGCGCCATTCATAACCTGGATAGGAAGGAAGCTGACCCAGCATTGAGGCTGGTACGGTTTTCTTCGCAATGCCCGGAGGCAACGGCTTGCCGCGCGCCAGGTTTTTCGCGATACCCGGAGGCAGAGAGTCATAGCCCGTTAAGCCATAATTCAGCGCCAGATGGCGGGCATGATCGAAGCTCACGCGCGCGTCGACATCGTTACCGACATCCTTACTGTTTTTAAAGCTCTTGTCCGATTTTCCTGGGTTATCCTGACCGTTATTTTGCTTATTGCCATGGTTACCAGAATTCCCGTTACCATGACTGCCGCCATTACCCTGTCCGCCATCGTTTCCGTGGCCACCGCCATTCCCGTTTCCAGGATTAGCCATGACCGGAGCCGTTGCAAACGTTAAAGACAACACTACGGCAAGTGCGGTAGTGGAAAAACGACGTGTAGACATGATTGCTGCCTTTTAGTGGTAGAACTCATGTGAATTATCGTCTGCCGCGATAAACAAACAATGAGTAAAAGTCTGAGATGTGATGGGGACAAAAAAGCCTGTCATCGACAGGCTTTTATTTAATCAGGCGTGAGCCACTGGCGTTGGATGCTCGCCCACTTTTCGCAGCAGCATTAGCAGGTAGATAAACGACACGCTGGCGATCATGATAAACAGCAGGTTGTCGGAATAGTTTTGCATCAACACCGAGGTGAAGGTTGGCCCCAGCAAGCTGCCGATGGTGTAGCTCAACAGCAGCGCCTGGTTCATCGCCACCAGCTGATGGTGCTCAACTTTCTCGCAGGCCCAGGCCATCGCGACGGGATAGAGCGTAAAGCCCGCAGCCCCCAGAATAAACAGGGCGGGTGCCATTGCGGCATTGCTGAGCATGGCAAGACATCCCATGATCACCACGAACACCTGAACGCGCAGCACCAGCAGGCGACCGAAGCGGTCAGCCAGACGACCAATAGGCCACTGCCCTACGATCCCGGCGCTGACCATCACCGCCATCCAGAACCCGATACCGGAATCGCTCACGCCCTGGTGGTTCAGGTAGAGCGGCATCAGGCCATACAGCGAGCCGAGAACAATCCCGGAGATGATGCAGCCGTTAACGCCCAGGCGCGCCTGACGCAGTCGCAGCATCGGCCAGACGTGCGTCGCTTCCTGATGTTCGCTGTTTTGATTCACAATGCGCGTAAAGAGCAGCGGCAGGATTGCGGCCAACACCATACCCGTCACCCACGGCAGCACGCTCATCAGATCCGTCGGCAACTTACTGACCATCAACTGGCCGAGCACGGTTCCCACGTAATACACCATCATATACGCCGCCAGCAGGCGTCCGCGATTGCGGGAGGTGCCGCTGCACATCAGCGCGCTTTCCACGACAACCCAGATCATCGCGCAGCCTACGCCAGCGATAAAGCGCCAGACCATCCAGCTCCAGAAGCCGACCATCAGGCCAAGCCCTGCGCACCCAACGGCAAAAATCAGCGACGCCAGATAATAGCTGCGGTTAAAGCCAAAGCGTTTAATAAGGCTGCCCGTTAATAACGTCCCCAGAAGATTGCCCGTAAAAAAGGATGAGCTAACCATACCCACCTGCCAGGTCGGTAAGTTTTCATGGGCGAGCCACAGCGGGACGAGCGTATTCAACACTGCGATCGCCAGGGTCAACAGAAGCAGGCCACAGAGCAACAGGAGCACTGGCCGGGTATAGGTGGTCATGGATTAAAAACCGTGAGGAAGTTCAGATTTCGTGCGCATCATGCCACCGGCAAAAACAAAGTCAATCCACCGTTTCAGGCGGCTCGCACGATATGCCGCCTGTCGATTCAAAAAACTCATCCTGCTAATGCAAAGCCTGCTAGCAATATTAATTATCTATTTGTTTTTATTTATATCCGGGAAATTTAAAAGCGAAACATCAGTCGAAAAATTTCATGAATGAAAAAAGAAAAGCCGGGCGCTATGTCCCGGCTTTTTATAACAAAAAAAGAAATTAGCTGGCGATAGCCATACCGACCGTCATATGCAGGCCGTAAAACACGCCGCGGCCAATCAGCTCACCTGCCAGTATCAGCACAAAGGCCAGTGAAAGCACCGGCAGCGCAGGCTGATAGCCTTTTAGCTGAGGAGCAATCCAGCACGCCAGCGCGACCGCCAGCAGTACAATACGCCACGCCATCAGTGAACCGTAATCCGGTACCAGCGCAGAAGCCTGCTGGATTGAGCTGTGGATCGTTGCCAGCTCGGCCCCCTGCATCAAGGCGACAATGGCACTCACCACCAGCGCCAGCAGCGAAACGACAGGCAACAAGCGCATTGCCCAGCCATCAACACCCGCCACGCGCAGCAGCAGATAGCCCAGCAGCGGCCCGCCAATAAACATCGTCAGGAAGAAGCTCATCGGCGTCCAGACGCTGTACCAGGTTGGAACGGTATCGATGGTGTTATAGACGCGCACCATCATCCACACGAACACCACGCCCAGCACCATGGTCACGATCAGCCACAGGCTGCGCACGCCCGCAGGCAATTTCTTCAGCGCCGCCAGCAGCCATCCCAGCCCACCGATCGCAAAGAAGATTGCCCCGCTGGCAATCTCATTACTGAGTGAGGATGCGCCCACGCGGTTCAGAGAGTTAAACGCGCGCATCGGCGACCCCAGGTGCAGCGTAGAGGCAATAAAGCCAATGCCCATCAGCACCCACAGGCCAAACATGCTTAACACGACGCGCTGCTGCTGCTCGGCGTTCAGATTGCCTTTTAGCAACGCCAGGGCGAGCACAATAAAACCACCCGCAACGCACTGCCCAAAGACCGTGAAGATCATCAGCGGCCATTCATGCCATCCACTTCCCATCTCACACCTCCTTCGGGTTTGCCAGATAGCCGGTGGTATCACCCGTCGGGCGGCTATTAGCGTTAGGTTTAATCACAATGCTCGGCTTCGTGAAGTGTGCAGACGGCAGCGGCGCGACGGCAGCAAGCTGGCCGTGCTTTTTACGCAGTTCCTCAATCGGGCCAAAGTCCAGCGCGCGCAGCGGGCAGGACTCCACGCAGATCGGCTTTTTACCGTCGGCCACGCGGGAGTGGCAGCCGTCGCACTTGGTCATATGGCCTTTGGCTTCGTTATACTGCGGCGCACCGTACGGGCAGGCCATATGGCAGTAGCGGCAGCCGATGCAGACGTCTTCGTCCACCACCACAAAACCATCCTCGCGCTTGTGCATCGCGCCGCTCGGGCAGACCTTGGTACAGGCCGGATCTTCGCAGTGGTTACAGGCGATCGACAGGTAATAGGCAAAGACGTTCTGATGCCAGACGCCGTTATCCTCCTGCCAGTCGCCGCCCGCGTATTCGTAGATACGACGGAAGCTGACGTTCGGGGTTAAGTCTTTATAATCTTTGCAGGCCAGCTCGCAGGTTTTGCACCCGGTGCAACGGCTGGAATCAATAAAAAATCCATACTGGGTTGTCATCGGTTACTCCTTACACCTTTTCAACCTGAACGAGGTTCGTGTGGGACGGGTTGCCCTTCGCCAGAGGCGACGGACGCTGCGTGGTCAGTACGTTAATACTGCCTGCCTGGTCGATGCGGTTTGCATCCGGACTGTACCAGGCCCCTTCCCCCAGCGCGACTACGCCAGGCATCATGCGCGGTGTAACTTTGGCTTCGATGTGCACCTCACCACGACCGTTGAAGATACGTACGCGGTCACCGTTGCTGATGCCACGCGCTTTTGCATCCATCGGGTTGATCCACATCTCCTGACGGCACGCTGCTTTCAGCACGTCAACGTTGCCATAGGTCGAGTGCACGCGCGCTTTATAGTGGAAACCGGTCAGCTGCAGCGGGAATTTGTCCGCCAGCGGATCGTTATAGTTTTCGAAGCCAGGCGTGTAGATTGGCAGCGGATCGATAACGTCCCCTTCCGGCAGCTCCCAGGTAGAGGCGATTTTCGCCAGCTCTTCGGAGTAGATCTCAATCTTGCCAGACGGCGTGGTGAGCGGATTCGCCTGCGGATCTTCACGGAACGCCTTGTACGCCACGTGATGGCCTTCCGGATCGCGCTGTTTGTACATGCCCTGCTTGCGGAAGGTATCGAAGTCCGGCAGATCCGGAACGGCCTTACGGGAGAGTTCATGCAGATGACGCATCCACCCTTCCTGAGTACGCCCCTCGGTAAACTGCTGTTCAACGCCAAGACGTTTTGCCAGCTCAGAGGTCATCTCATAGATGGTTTTACACTCGAAGCGCGGCTTAATGGCCTGGTCGGTGAAGATGACGTAGGACATATTCCCGCAGGAGGCATCCAGGGCGAAATCCATCTGCTCGGAGGCGGTGCAGTCCGGCAGCAGAATATCGGCATATTTCGCCGAGGAGGTCATGTGGCAGTCAATCACCACAATCATTTCGCACTTCTTGTCATCCTGGAGGATGTCATGGGTACGGTTGATTTCGGAGTGCTGGTTGATAAGACAGTTACCGGCATAGTTCCAGATCATCTTGATCGGCACGTCCAGCTTGTCTTTGCCGCGCACGCCGTCACGCAGCGCGGTCATTTCCGGGCCGCGTTCAATCGCATCCGTCCACATAAACATGGAGATGCTGGTTTGAACCGGGTTGTCCAGCGTCGGCATACGTTCAAACGGCACTTCATACGAGCCTTCGCGCGCGCCGGAGTTACCGCCGTGAACACCGACGTTGCCGGTCAGTATGGAAAGCATCGAAATGGCGCGGGTCGCAATCTCGCCGTTTGCATGACGCTGCGGTCCCCAGCCCTGGCTGATATAGGCGGGTTTCGCCGAGCCGATTTCGCGCGCCAGCTGGACAATACGTTCGACCGGAATTCCGGTGATAGTAGAAGCCCACTCCGGCGTTTTTGCCACGCCGTCGCTGCCCTGACCGAGAATATAGGCTTTGTAGTGACCGTTAGCCGGCGCGCTGGCCGGCAGGGTCTTCTCGTCATAGCCGACGCAGTACTTATCGAGGAACGGCTGATCGACGAGGTTCTCGGTGATCATCACCCACGCCAGAGCGCTGACGAGCGCGGCGTCCGTCCCGGGACGGATTGGGATCCACTCATCTTCACGCCCTGCACCGGTGTCGGTGTAGCGCGGATCGACGATAATCATGCGTGCGTTCGATTTAGCGCGCGCCTGTTCGAGGTAGTAGGTTACCCCGCCGCCGCTCATGCGCGTTTCGCCCGGGTTGTTGCCGAACAGTACCACCAGCTTACTGTTTTCGATATCAGACGGGCTGTTGCCGTCCGCCCAGCCGCCGTAGGTGTAGTTCAGGCCAGCGGCAATCTGCGCAGACGAATAGTCGCCGTAGTGATTGAGATAGCCGCCGCAGCAGTTCATCAGGCGCGCAACGAGCGTTTTTCCCGGCGGCCAGGAGCGGGTCAGCGTGCCGCCAAGCGTTCCTGTGCCGTAGTTCAGGTAGATGGACTCGTTGCCGTACTCTTTGATCAGGCGCTGCATATTGGTCGCGATGATATCGTAGGCTTCATCCCAGCTGATACGCTCGAACTTCCCTTCCCCGCGCTTACCCACGCGTTTCATCGGATACTTCAGGCGGTCGGGGTTATAAACGCGGCGGCGCATTGAGCGCCCGCGCAGGCAGGCGCGAACCTGATGTAACCCTTCGTAGTTATCGTCGCCGGTGTTATCGGTTTCGACATATTTGATTTCACCATCCACCACGTGCATACGCAGCGGACAACGGCTGCCGCAGTTTACGGTGCAGGCGCTCCACACCACTTTTTCCGCTGCCGCAGCCGGGGACAGTGCATCCGCTGCCGACGCCAGACGAGAAAAAGGGAGCGTGAAGGCGCTGCTGGCAACAGCCAGACCGCCAATAGCCGTGGTTTTCATCAACCCACGGCGAGTGACCTCGGCAGCCATTAACGCATCAGGCGCTTTGATTTTCATAAAGACTCACTTTGGTTGCTCACAAAGAAAAGAGAGGCGGCACAGACCGCTATGTAGTTTTATATATAACGAATGGGTTCGTTATCAGATTTTTATGCTAACTTTCGTGGGAGGAAGTATTACTACTTTGGAGGGATGGGTTATTGCTTCGCATCAATTCACAGGCATAAAAAAAGCGCCCTGAGGCGCTTTTTTGTTTTAAGGCAAATAATTAACCGATGAACTGCTGGCCTTTCATGTACGGGCGCAGGACTTCCGGGATCTCAATACGGCCGTCAGCCTGCTGGTAGTTTTCCAGCACGGCAACCAGCGTACGACCCACCGCCAGACCAGAGCCGTTCAGGGTATGCACCAGACGGGTTTTCTTGTCCGATTTGCTGCGGCAGCGTGCCTGCATGCGGCGCGCCTGGAAATCCCAGACGTTAGAGCAGGAGGAGATTTCACGGTAGGTGTTCTGCGCAGGCACCCACACTTCCAGGTCGAAGGTTTTGCAGGCGCCAAAGCCCATGTCGCCGGTGCAGAGCGCCATACGGCGGTACGGCAGGCCCAGCAGCTCCAGCACTTTCTCAGCGTGACCGGTCATCTCTTCCAGCGCGTCCATAGACTCTTCAGGACGAACGATCTGCACCATCTCAACCTTGTCGAACTGATGCATACGGATCAGGCCACGGGTGTCGCGACCGTAAGAACCGGCTTCAGAACGGAAGCACGGAGAGTGTGCCGTCAGCTTGATTGGCAGATCGTCTTCGTCGATGATCTCATCGCGCACGAGGTTGGTCAGCGGCACTTCCGCGGTTGGGATCAGCGCGTAGTTGCTGCTGTCTGCTTCCTCGTCCAGCGGACGAGTGTGGAACAGATCGCCGGCAAATTTTGGCAGCTGGCCGGTGCCGTACAGCGTATCGTGATTCACCAGATACGGAACGTAGGTTTCGCTGTAGCCGTGCTGCTCGGTGTGCAGATCCAGCATGAACTGCGCCAGCGCACGGTGCAGATGGGCAATCTGGCCTTTCATCACCACGAAGCGAGAACCGGTCAGCTTAACCGCAGCGGCAAAGTCCAGGCCCGCGTGCATTTCGCCCAGCGTCACGTGATCGCGCACTTCGAAGTCGAACTCGCGAGGCGTGCCCCAGCGTTTCACTTCAACGTTGTCGTTTTCATCTTTGCCGACGGGTACGCTGTCGTCAGGAATGTTCGGGATAGCCAGGGCGATATCGCGAATTTCGGTCTGAAGAACGTCCAGTTCAGCTTTCGCCTGATCCAGCTCTTCACCCAGCTTGTTCACTTCCAGGCGTAATGGCTCAATATCTTCCCCGCGCGCTTTCGCCTGGCCGATGGATTTCGATCGAGAGTTACGCTCTGCCTGCAGATTTTCAGTTTGTACCTGCAGAACTTTACGACGCTCTTCAAGAGCGCGCAGCTTATCTACGTCCAGCTTAAAGCCCCGGCGTGCCAGTTTTTCAGCGACTGCGTCTGGCTCATTACGCAGCAGATTGGGATCGAGCATGCTTATCCTGTGCTTATCGAATTTAAATAGGAAAATGTGACCACAGCCTGCGGCCACAAGGATACATTGCCAACATTACCGCAACGATAGCGCTAACGGTAGCGTTTTATAGGGCTATTTTGATCCTGTCCGGCGAGCCAGGCGAGCTTTTCGCCAATCTTGCCCTCAAGACCTCTGTTTGTGGGGTGATAATAGCGGGTTTGTGCCATCTCCTGCGGGAAATAGTCCTCCCCGGCGGCGTAGGCATTGGGCTCGTCGTGGGCGTAGCGGTACTCCTGCCCGTAGCCCATCTCTTTCATCAGCTTGGTCGGGGCGTTGCGCAGATGAACCGGCACGTCATAGTCCGGCCGGTCGCGCGCGTCTGACATCGCCGCTTTGAAGGCGGTATACACCGCATTACTTTTCGGCGCGCAGGCCAGATAGACAATCGCCTGTGCAATGGCGCGCTCGCCTTCTGCAGGCCCGACGCGGGTAAAGCAGTCCCAGGCAGAGATAGCCACCTGCATGGCGCGCGGGTCGGCGTTACCCACATCTTCGGAGGCAATCGCCAGACAGCGACGCGCGACGTACAGCGGATCGCCGCCCGCAGTGATAATGCGCGCGTACCAGTAAAGCGCTGCATCGGGCGCGCTGCCGCGCACGGACTTATGCAACGCCGAAATCAGGTCGTAAAAACGATCGCCTTTGTTATCAAAACGCGCGCTGCGCTCCCCGGCAATTTCGGTGAGCAGTTCCGGTTTCAGTACCCGCTTGCCGGAAGCATCTATTTCGGCCATGTCGGCCATCATTTCCAGCGTATTCAGCGCCCGGCGGGCGTCGCCGTTGACCAGCTGGGCAATCGCGAGGCGCGTTTCGTCTGGCAAAACGATATCCAGCCCACCGTAGCCGCGTGCTTTATCGTTCATCGCCTGAGTCAGTACCTTTTCGATATCCTCGTTGGTTAGCGATTTGAGCAGGTAAACGCGCGCGCGAGAGAGCAGTGCCGAATTGAGTTCGAAAGACGGGTTTTCAGTGGTGGCGCCGATGAAGAAAATCGTGCCGTCTTCGATGTGCGGCAGGAAGGCATCCTGCTGGCTCTTGTTGAAGCGGTGGACTTCATCTACAAACAGGATCGTGCGGCGCCCGGCGTTACGGTTTTGCCGCGCACGCTCGATGGCTTCGCGGATCTCTTTTACACCGGACGTGACTGCAGAAATACGTTCAACATCAGCGTTTGCATAGCGGGCGATCACTTCAGCCAGGGTGGTTTTACCGGTTCCCGGCGGCCCCCAGAGGATCATCGAGTGCAGGTGTCCGGCCTCAATGGCGCGCGGCAACGGTTTTCCCGCAGCCAGCAGGTGCTGCTGGCCGATGTACTGGGCTAAATTTTCTGGCCGCATACGCGCGGCCAGAGGTTGAAATGCATTATCAGAAAAATCGAGCGACAGGTTGCCCACTCAGGCCTCTTACTTACGTTGGTCGTCCACCGTTACGCCCTGCGGCGGGGTAAAGGTAAATTTAGATGCATCAACAGCGCCGTTTTGCTGCGTTTTCAGCTGGTAGCTGCTGCGCTGATCGTCCTGCTCAACCGCACCGAACTGATTGATCGTGCCGTTGCTGCTCACGTTAATGGTGAACTGCTTCAGGTTGCCGTTGCTGCCTTTCGGCGTCAGGACAAACTCATCACCGTTCTGCTTGATGTTGTACTGCTGCCAGTCACTGGACTGGTTACGGGCAATCAGCATAAACGGCGTATTGCTTGTGGCATCTTTCAGCCAGGTCGCGGTTGCCTGCTCAACAAACGGGTTGAAGAACCACAGGGTTTTACCGTCGGACACCAGAATGCTTTCGTCCGGCTGGGTCATGTGCCAGTTGAACAGATTGGGGCGTTTTACCCACAAATCACCCTGACCTTCCTGGACCGCGTTGCCGCTGCCGTCAGTCACTTTTTGCGTGAAGCTGGCGTGGAAGCTGCTCACTTTGTCCAGTCGGCTTTTAAGGTCGCTGGCCGCATCAGCCCAGACGCTGCTGGCAACAAAACTGGAAAGTAATGCACAGGCGATGGCGATTTTTTTCATTGTTATTCCTTAAAATACGTCTTCCCGATATGGGGTTTCCGTTTCTATTCTGGACCTGCCCGGAGGCAGGCGACAGAAGAATATGCTTAATTTTGGCTGATTTACCCTTCTTTGCAATCGCTGAAAGGTTATTCGAACGGCGGGGGTGCCAACACCTCGCGGTTACCGTTGTGCCCCTGCTCGCTGACGATGCCCTGGGCTTCCATCTGCTCGATGATACGCGCCGCACGGTTATAGCCGATACGGAACTGACGCTGCACGCCGGAGATGGAGGCTTTACGTTTTTCAGTGACGAAATTAACCGCCTGGTCAAATAACGGATCAAGCTCTTCCCCGCCGTCAAAGCCACCGCCACCACCTTCGCTTTCGGTGTCATTGGTAATGCCGTCAACGTATTGCGGGCGTCCGCGCGCCTTCCAGTCCTGCACGACAGCATGAACTTCCTCATCGCGCACGAACGCACCGTGGACGCGCACCGGCGAGGTGGAGTTCGGGCCGGAGTAGAGCATATCGCCCATCCCCAGCAGCGACTCCGCGCCGCCCTGGTCGAGAATAGTACGCGAGTCAATTTTGCTCGATACGGTAAACGCAATACGGGTCGGGATGTTGGCCTTAATCAGACCGGTAATCACATCGACGGAAGGACGCTGGGTCGCCAGTACAAGGTGAATACCCGCCGCACGCGCTTTCTGCGCCAAACGCGCAATCAGCTCTTCGACTTTTTTACCGACGGTCATCATCAGGTCGGCGAATTCATCCACCAGAACGACGATGTAAGGCAGTTTTTCCAGCACCGGATGCTGGGCATCCATGCTGTCACCCGGCTTCCAGTATGGGTCAGGAATAGGACGTCCCATACGCATCGCTTCGGCGATTTTTTCGTTATAACCGGCGAGGTTACGCACGCCCAGCGCTGACATCAGCTTGTAGCGGCGTTCCATTTCGTTGACGCTCCAGCGCAGGGCGTTGGCGGCATCTTTCATGTCGGTCACAACTTCGGTCAGCAGATGCGGAATGCCTTCGTACACCGACAGCTCCAGCATTTTCGGGTCGATCATGATGAAGCGCACGTCTTCCGGCTGCGCTTTATAGAGCATGCTGAGGATCATGGCGTTTACGCCGACCGATTTACCGGAACCGGTCGTACCCGCTACCAGCAGGTGAGGCATTTTCGCCAGGTCTGCGACTACCGGATCGCCGGCGATATCTTTACCCAACACCACAGTGAGTGGAGAAGGGTTATCGCGGAACTTGGTGTTATCCAGCACTTCGCGCAGGTAGACGGTCTGCCGCTTCTTGTTCGGCAGCTCAAGGCCAACGTAAGGTTTGCCTGGAATAACTTCCACCACGCGCACCGCAACGGTCGACAGCGATCGCGCCAGGTCACGGGACAGGTTAGAGATACGCGCGGCTTTTACGCCCGGCGCCAGGTTCAGCTCGAAGCGGGTGATCACCGGACCCGGAGAGTAGTTCACTACGTCTGCCTTGATGCGGAAATCTGCCAGACGAGCCTCAACCAGACGCGCCATCTGCTCAAGCGCAAAGGTATCGACCGGCTCCACTTCTGACGGCGGCGGCGTTAACAGATCCAGCGACGGCAGCGGCGTGCTAGGGCGCTGCAGCGGGCGGCTGTCACCGTTACGCATTAGCAGCGGGTGAATGAGGCTCTCCTGCGGCTTAGGTGCGGGCTGCTGGAACTGCGGCGGCTGCTGAGCCTGCTGCGGTTGCGCATAGCTTTGTGCAGAAGGCGGTTGCTGCGGCTGGGCATACTGCTGTGGCGCTGGCTGCTGCTGGCGCACCGGTTCAGCTTCCGGCATGACGCTCGGGGTGAATAACGGTTCACTCGGGCCATCGTCCACCAGATCTTTCATCGGCGAGAATTCAAAATCCGACAGTGAGAACGGGTTCGCGCCCGAAGGCTGTTCGCCGGAATAGCGCTGCTGCTGCGTCGCGGCGAACTGGCGCGCCAGTTCCGCTTCTGCTGCATCATCTTCATCTTCCTGAACGCGTTCGTCGTGCTGATATTCCTCACCGTAGCGCTGATGCTGCGTCGCGGCAAACTGGCGCGCCAGCTCATCCTGCTGCAGTTCATCGGCATCATCTTCGTAATCAGTTCCGCGCGTCTTTTCCTCAGCCATACGCTGAGAAGGCAGCTTGATACCGTAGGAGGCCAGCTCGCGACGGGTGGGTACGCGAACGCGATTAGGGCGAGGCAACTGTGGGCCAATCCCCTCTTTCACCTGAGGGCGCGGCGCACCGCCCGTAGCAAGGCTAAACACAGGTGCAGCAGCGGCGGCTGCCGCAGTGGCCTGCTTCACACTTTCAGCCACCGGGGCCACAGCAGGCGTTGGATCAACTGGCGGTACGGAAACTGAAGGCGTTCTCACCACAGGCTCTTGCGCGGGTTCAGGCACCGGTTGATACCAGGCGGCCAGCTGCTCGCGCTCGCGGGCACGGCGCTCTTCTACTTCTTCAAAATAATACATTGGCGGGCGAGACGGTTTCGTCTCTTCTACCACTTCAGGTTCAGGCTCAACATACGGCTGAGCCTGTTCGACCGGCTCAGGCACGTACTCCTGATAAGGCTGCGCAACCGGCTGCTGGTGTTCCTGATACCCCTGCGGCTCATACACTGGCTCAGGCTGGTAAGGCTGCTGCCAGTGCTCCTGTTGTACAGGCACGTAGCTTTCGGGCTCAGGCGCGATCGCAGGCTCCGGCGTGTGGACGCCTGGCGCAGTTTGCCATTCAACAACCGGCTGCTGGATAGCGGATTCCGGTGCGGGAACCTGCGCAGACGGCATCACGGCCTCAACGGGCGCAGCATAAGCCTGTGCCGCCGTGGTAGCAGCCGCTGCAACGGCGACGGGCTCCGCGACGGAATGACCGTTTAACAGCGGATCGTATTCGTCATAATCGCCGGGCATCGCGCGATTACCGGAGAACAGCACATCGTCAGGATCGACGGCGGCACCCGACGCGCGGTACTCAACCTGCTCGTCTTCATCCATGCGCTTGCCGGAGAAGAGCGCCGCATCGGTTTTACGCCCGAGCGGATTGGCAAATTTTTCAGCCACGCGCTGCCGACGCGCCAGCGCGCCACGCAGAATACGCGCGCGACGAGACTCACGACGCTGCACGGGCGCATCGTCTTCCTCGTCGTACTCATCTTCATATTCGTCTTCATCGACCCACGTATCGTCGCGCCGGGTACGATTGCTGGCAAAGGTCAGGAGAGTAAGGATAAAGCTGCCAATTTTCTCGGCGATACTCACCCAGGACCAACCGGTAAACAGGGTCAATCCGGCAGCCCAGATGCAGAGCAGCGTCAAGGTGCCGCCGCTGCTGTGAAGCATCGGCTGGAGGGCAGAACTTAACAGGCTGCCGATGACGCCACCGGAGGCAAAGTACCAGATATCGTCGGCGTTAATCGCCGCCAGCCCGCAGGAGGTCAGGATCAGCGCCAGCGCACCTATCAGGCGCAGCGACACCGCGAAGTAATCGATGTAGTCATCGTTTTGGCGATGACGCCAGGCAAACCAGCATCCGCCAATGATAATGACGGGAATGGTGTAGGCCATCACGCCGAAAATGAAAAACAGGGTGTCCGCAAGCCAGGCACCGGGAACGCCACCGACATTATGGATAGGCTCATGCCATGCGGTTTGTGACCAGCTGGGATCTGAGGGGTTGAAACTGAGTAAAGCGGCCATCAGCCAGACGGCAAAAAGGGCAATAACAATCAGCAACGCCTCAAGGAGACGACGTCCGCTGCTTAGCTTCGATAGTGTGACTTCTTTGTCTTCAGTGTATTCCTGGCTCAAGAAAGGCTCTCCAGGTATCAGGCATATCCTGCCTGTTTGCTAAAACGGACAACAGCGCCGGGGCTCCCCGGCACTGTTGCTGTATGGATTAACAGGAGTGTAATCAAACTACACTGATTTTGCACCTGTTCCGTGTTAGCGCGTCTTAATTACCAGACGATTGCTCTGTTTAACCTCTTCCATCACCACATAGGTACGGGTGTCGTTCACGCCCGGCAGACGCAGCAAGGTTTCACCCAGCAGCTTACGGTAGGCAGACATGTCTGGTACGCGCGTTTTCAACAGGTAGTCGAAATCACCGGAAACCAGATGACACTCTTGAATTTCTTCAAGTTTTTGTACAGCGGAGTTGAATTGTTCAAACACATCCGGCGCACCACGATTCAGAGTAATCTCAACA
>Ga0207655_1002250_pt1 | contig 15966 bp, 16 predicted proteins | sample KBSM44metaG_FD_184398 | JGI IMG/M metagenome (GOLD analysis project Ga0207655, IMG submission 184398) | Miscanthus rhizosphere microbial communities from Kellogg Biological Station, Michigan, USA - KBS M4-4 metaG (SPAdes) (version 2) | ecosystem: Host-associated > Plants > Roots > Rhizosphere >...
CTCCGAATCTGGGCGACCACGCCGGGAAACCGCTTGCGCGAGAAACTCAGCGAACTGGGCGACGGGCATCGAGCCCAGGTCAGCACCTTCACGAGTACGCACAGCGACAGTCTGCATCTCGACTTCCCGATCTCCGATAACCAAGAGATAGGGAACCTTGAGCAAAGTATGCTCGCGGATTTTAAAGCCGATCTTTTCATTTCTCAAGTCAGACTTGGCACGAAATCCGCTTTCGTTGAGAGTTTTTTCAACCTCTGCGGCAAAATCGGCTTGTTTATCAGTGATATTCATAATCACTGCCTGGGTCGGCGCCAGCCACGCGGGGAATGCACCCTCGTAGTGCTCGATCAGAATTCCGACGAAGCGCTCGAAGGAACCCAGGATCGCCCGATGCAACATCACCGGGTGCTTGCGACTGTTGTCTTCGGAGACGTATTCGGCTCCCAGACGGACAGGCAGGTTAAAATCGAGCTGAAGGGTACCACACTGCCAGACACGGCCGAGGCAATCTTTCAGCGAGAACTCGATCTTCGGACCGTAGAACGCACCCTCGCCCGGCTGCAGATCGTACGGCAGGCCCGCACTATCAAGGGCTGCGGCCAATGCCGCTTCGGCGCGATCCCACAACTCGTCGGAACCGACGCGTTTTTCCGGACGAGTGGACAGTTTCATTTCGACTTCTTTAAAGCCGAAGTCGGCATAGACGTCCATGGTCAGCTTGATGAACGCGGCGGATTCGGCCTGCATCTGCTCTTCAGTACAGAAGATGTGAGCATCGTCCTGAGTGAAGGCGCGAACGCGCATGATGCCGTGCAGCGCACCCGACGGCTCGTTACGGTGACAGGCACCGAACTCGGCCAGACGCATCGGCAGCTCGCGGTAGCTTTTCAGGCCCTGATTGAACACCTGCACGTGGCACGGGCAGTTCATCGGCTTGATGGCGTAGTCGCGGTTTTCCGACTGCGTGGTGAACATGTTGTCGGCGTAGTTGGCCCAGTGCCCGGATTTCTCCCACAGGCTGCGGTCAACGACTTGTGGAGTCTTGATCTCCAGGTAACCATTGTCGCGCTGAACCTTGCGCATGTACTGCTCGAGCACCTGGTACAGCGTCCAGCCGTTCGGGTGCCAGAACACCATGCCCGGCGACTCTTCCTGGGTGTGGAACAGGCCCAGACGCTTGCCGATCTTGCGGTGATCGCGCTTTTCAGCTTCTTCGATGCGCTGGATGTAAGCCGCCAGCTGCTTCTTGTCCGCCCATGCGGTGCCGTAGACGCGCTGTAATTGCTCGTTCTTGGCATCGCCACGCCAGTAGGCGCCGGACAGCTTGGTCAGCTTGAAGGATTTCAGGAAGCGCGTGTTCGGCACGTGCGGACCACGGCACATGTCGACGTATTCTTCGTGATAGTACAGACCCATGGCCTGCTCGTTCGGCATGTCTTCGACCAGACGCAGTTTGTAGTCTTCGCCGCGAGCCTTGAACACTTCGATCACTTCGGCGCGCGGAGTGACTTTCTTGATCACGTCGTAATCTTTCTCGATCAGCTGCTGCATGCGCTGTTCGATGGCGGCCAGGTCGTCAGGCGTGAAAGGACGCTCGAAGGCGATATCGTAATAGAAGCCCTCTTCGATGACCGGACCGATGACCATCTTGGCCGTCGGGTACAGCTGCTTGACAGCGTGGCCAACCAGGTGGGCGCAAGAGTGGCGAATGATCTCCAGCCCCTCTTCATCCTTTGGCGTAATGATTTGCAGCGAAGAATCGCTGTCGATGATGTCGCTGGCGTCGACCAGCTTGCCATTGACCTTGCCGGCTACGGTGGCCTTGGCCAGGCCTGCACCGATGGATGCGGCGACCTCGGCTACGGAAACCGGGTGATCGAATGAACGTTGACTGCCGTCGGGAAGAGTAATAGTTGGCATGGCGCCTCCTCTCCTAGTGGTGACCCCTACCAAAGGTCACGTGGGTTGGGATGAGCCAGTACAAGATCCGATCCAGGCCATTCAATGACGAACGCCTGCCTTACAGCGGCAGGAGCCTTGCGGCCAACCGGAAAACCGAACCAGAGTGACTGGGATTCAAATCAGGGTTATTCGCGCATTTGCCGCTGCCGGGACGGAAGGTCATCCGGAGCCTGCAAACACCCGAGCCAGGCATGCTAGCACAGATGAACGGTCATCGATGCACCGAGGTTTTCTGCTGGGGCAAATCAGGCTTTTTTGTGCCAGAGTGCTGAACTTGAACCCCGTGTCACCCATCAGATAAAAGACATTGACCCGAAAGGAGCATCTCAGCATGCGTCTGAATCGTTTATTCGCAGTAGTCGCCCCCCTCGTCCTGTTGCTGCCGTTGGCCGCCCATGCCGACTGGCCAAAGGGTGAGCGCGAGAAGTACATGGCTCAGTGCACACAGGCGGCTTCCCCTCAGATTGGCGCTGCTGCGGCAAAATCCCACTGCGCTTGTGGCGCCGACGCGATCAAATCCTACCCGGCCGCCGATATTCAGTCGCTGATGGACAACAAGGCCACCCCGGAACTGCAACAGAAGGCACTGGGCGAGATCGCCAAATGCAAGGCCAATGCACCGGCGAAAAAGTGAGGAAAAAGTCCTTTTGACTCGGCCCAACGCTGATAAAAAGTAACGGTTTTCAGCTTTTTCGTACGATTTATGCAGGTTTTACAGCTTTTTTTATTGTCTTTACTTTTGGCTGAAAGCCTTTTAAAACGGGGCTTTCAGCCATACAGAGCAACAAAGAGAACGCGACTGTAGGGCAAACAGCACGTCCGGGGGGCTCCCAAAGCGAACATTTCGACTATGATACTCCGGTGTGCCCAGTTGGCCTGAGCAGCACAGTACTACTGAAAATATATGTTTCTTGGAGATACACCATGTCTAATCGCCAAACCGGCACCGTTAAATGGTTCAACGATGAAAAAGGCTTCGGCTTCATCACTCCTCAAGGTGGCGGTGACGACCTGTTCGTACACTTCAAAGCTATCGAAAGCGACGGTTTCAAAAGCCTGAAAGAAGGCCAAACCGTTTCCTTCGTGGCTGAGAAAGGCCAAAAGGGTATGCAAGCTGCACAAGTTCGCCCAGAGTAATTTTCTGGCGCACTAAAAAAACCCCGTCCATGTGACGGGGTTTTTTATGGGTGAAACAAAAACAATCAGCCGCAGTTGACGCGGGTGACCACCAGATTGCTGTCGGTGCTCAGGTTCAGGCGATCGGAGCGGTACTCCAGAGTCACCATGTCATCAGGCTTGAGAAACCGGGCATTCTGCGCGCCTGCACGGGTACGCGCCTGCTCCAGCAATTCGGGCGAAGCCTTTTTGCCAATGGTGAATTCGGCAGCCTTTGCTTCACAACGGCTGTGGCCGGTATCGGTCGCCACAGGGTCCTTTGCCGACTCGGTGGACGTACTGCTGCAACCGGCCAGCAGAGTGGCGGCCAACAACGTACCCAATGATGCGAGCTTCCAAGGCATGAAGCCTCCTTTCTTTCAAAAATTAAGCAGAGATCGTGCGACCGCCATTTTGGTGTTTGGTTTCAAGGCGGGCGCTATCGCCCTGCCCTCGATCTGGACGAGTGGCGAGTTTGCCTGAGCATCGCCCTGGCGTTCATCCCGCAATCGTCACTGAATATGAACAGCGTTCAATAGACGTCGATGTAGTCGTACGGCGGATTCGGCCAGTTGTCTTTCAGCGCGTTGAAGATCTGCATGACCCACACCTCATCGCTGGCTGCGACCCGTCCGACATAACCCGAGCCCTTGGCCCATGTTTCCAGGCGAAACCGCAGCCCGTCGATATCAGTACCACCCACGACACCCGACGAAATGTAAGCGATGCCGCCCTTGGTGACTCGCAACTGAGTGTGCTCATCGTCGCTGGCAGAGGCCAGTAGCTGACGCACTGCTTCGAGGGTCAAGCCGTCAGGAGTGTTCAAATCGATCTGCACAGCACAATCCTTGAAAATTCGTCAAAGACCAAGTGTCGCATAGCCCTCTCCTGATGCCTAAGTCGGAGTGCCAAACGTCCTGCAAAATGGTTAACTCGACACTCAGACTTTCCCGACTTCACGAGCGCCATCATGACCACCGTAAGCATCGACGCCAATATCACAATCAAGTGGCCACAGGGCCACAGCTCTTACAGCCCGGGCAGTCCGGAAGAGCTGGCAATCATTGGTATCGATTTGCTGGTCAAGGAATTGGGGACACAGGCCGCCCAGACCTTCATAACCCAGGTTCTCGAGAAGTACTCCGACGACTATAAGGGCATGAGTGCAACGGATACCGAGTAGCGGAAAACCCCGCAGGCTGGCACCTGCGGGTCTATGGATTACTTCAAGCGAGCCAGGCGCTGGGTCAGCAGATCGAAGAAGCCCTGGGCGTCGCCATTTTCAACCCAGAAGGCATTCTTCGGTGCCTTCAGGCCGTCATACCAGTCGACAACGGTCTGACCGAAGGTCGGCCCTTCTCGACTGTCGACCACCACGTTTACCGAGCGACCGGTAAACAGTTCCGGCTTGAGCAGGTAAGCGATGACCGTGGCGTCATGCACCGGGCCACCCGGAATGCCGTAGTGCTCCATGTCACCTTTGACGTATTCGTTGAGAATATCGCCCACCAGCTTGCTGGCATTGTTGTCCAATGCGGCGATTTGCTGCAGGCGCGCTTCACTGGTGAGGATCTTGTGGGTCACGTCCAGCGGCAGATAGGTCAGTTTGACGCCACTCTTCAGCACCACTTCCGCCGCCTGCGGGTCAGCGAACAGATTGAACTCGGCCACCGGGGTGATGTTGCCACCATTGAAGTGCGCACCGCCCATGATCACCACTTCCTTGATGCCCTGAACGATTTCAGGCTCCTGGATCAGCGCCAAGGCCAGGTTGGTCTGAGGGCCGAGCATGGCGATGGTGATGCTGTGGGGTTTGGCGGCCTTCAGGGTATCGATCAGGTAGTTGACTGCATTGCCTTCGGCCAGGCCTTTCTTCGGCTCATGCACGGTGACACCGGACAGACCTTCCTTGCCGTGGATGTTTTCGGCATAGATCGGCGTGCGCATCAGCGGTTTCGGCGCCCCCGCGTACACCGGCACCTCCTCACGCCCTGCCCATTCACGGGCCAGACGCGCATTACGCGAGGTCTTGTCCAGACGCACGTTGCCAGCGACGGTGGTCAGCGCACGAATGTTCAACTCTTCCGGCGAGGCCAGGGCAAACAGCAAGGCGACCACGTCGTCAGCACCTGGATCGGTGTCGATGATCAAGTCGATCTTTTCCGCCGCGTAGGCGCTTGTTGCGGTAATCAGGGACAAAAGCAGCAGACTCCGAAGCAGGTGATGCAGTTTCTGAGCATAGCGATGCATAGCGCACTCCTTGTGCGTGGGAAGAACGGAAAGTTAGAACGTTACGCCAGCCACCAAAACGATGTTGCAGTACGGCTGACATTCGCCTGTACGAACAATCGCCCTCGCTTGTCGGCTGAGCGCCTTGAATTGTTCATGACTGATCAGCTCGCGCCGGCCAAGCGCACCTTCGGCATTCAGTTCATCCAGCGCGCTCAAGGCCGATGGCTTTTTGTCCAGAATCTCATGGGCCAGTACATGGCTTTCGACCTGCATTTCGCTGAGCACAACCTTCAAGGTACTGATGAAATCCGGAATGCCATGGGTCAAAGCCAGGTCAATCAACTCGACGCCGGGCGGTACTGGCAAGCCGGCATCGCCGATCACAACGGTGTCGCCATGACCCAGGGATGCGATCAGCCGCGACAACGCGACGTTGAGCAAAGGTGTCTTTTTCATGGTGCTTTAAACGCCTGTACGTCGGACAAGGTAGGAATCGAAGGTTGCGCGCCAGACCGGGTGACCGACAGCGCAGCGGCGACCTGACCGAAACGGATCGCCTCGGCCTCGCTTTTGCCGGCCGCCAGGGCCGCTGCGAAACCACCGACAAACGTGTCGCCGGCCGCGGTGGTATCGACTGCTTTCACTTTCGGTGCCGGGAAATGCTCGAAGGTGATGCCATTGGCGAACAGCGATCCCTGAGCGCCAAGGGTGATGATCACCTTACCGGCGCCCATGGCGATCAAGCGGGTCGCGGCGGCTTCGGCAGTGCTCAGGGAATCCACCGGCAAACCGCTCAAGGCCGACGCTTCGCTTTCGTTGGGGATCAGGTAATCGATGGCCGCATACCAATCCGCCGGCAGCGGGCGACTGGCCGGCGCCGGATTGAGGATCACGGTCTTGCCCAGCTCACGACCGCGTTTCAAAGCATGGCCGACCGTGGCATCCGGCACTTCCAGCTGGCAGATGATGACATCCGCCTTCTGCAATACGTTGTCGAAACGGTCGATCACCTCAGGGGTCAGCGCGCCGTTGGCACCGGCAACAATCACGATCGCGTTCTGACTGTTGTCATCGACCACGATCAACGCCACGCCGCTGGAATCCTCGACCGTACTGACGGCCTGGCAATCGATCCGCTCGGCCAACAGCGCTCCGCGCAGCGCTTCGCCATAAGCATCGCTGCCGACACAACCGACCATCGACACCTGCGCTCCCAGCCGCGCCGCGGCCACGGCCTGGTTCGCACCCTTGCCGCCGGAAACCGTGGCAAATGACTCGCCGATCAGCGTTTCACCACCACGGGGCAGCCGTGGCGCCCGAGTCACCAGGTCCATGTTCAGGCTGCCTATTACCACTACTTTTGCTGGCATACATCTTTACTCATCAATTCGATTTCAGCGGTGCTTTTTTTGTTTAGCGGTGCTTTCGGCTCAGCGATATTGGGCAAACACACCGGCCAGCGGCGCGGTCGATTCCCGCAGGACAATACTGGGCGTCACGATGCGCTGATCGGTCGCCAGATCCGGCGCGGCGATCCGACGCAGCAACACCTCGGCCGCCATCTCGCCAAGTTGCAGGATTGACTGACCCACGGTGGTCAACGCCGGATAGACGTAACGGCTCATCTGGATATCGTCGAAACCGATCACCGACAGCTCGGTGGGCACACGAATATTGCGCTCGGCAGCGGCACGCAACACACCGATGCCGATCATGTCGTTGCCGGCGAAGATCGCGCTGGGCGGGTTCTTTTCCAGCAGGATCGCGGCGGCGTTGTAACCGCCGGTGCTGGTGAAGTCGCTTTCCAGCATGCGCTCGCGCGGCACCTCGACGCCCGCCTCTTTCAACGCCCGGCAATAACCGGCCAGACGCATCTGCGCCACGCTGGTACTCGCCGGGCCGCCAATCGTGGCGATGTCCCGATGCCCCAACTCCAGTAAGTGCCGGGTCGCCAGATAGGCACCGTATTCGTGATCGATGCGCACCAGGTCCGCATCGACACCCTCCAGGTCACGGTCGACGATCACCATCGGCGTACGCACGCCCGTCAGGCCTTCGGCCAAGCTGCTGTCACCACCGGCAGACGCTACGATCAAGCCGTCGATGCGTTTTTCCAGCAGCACGCGAAGGTAGCTGCGCTGCTTGTCCAGGTTGTCATCGGAATTGCAGAGAATGACGCAATAGCCATTGCGCTCGCAGTAATCCTCGATGCCACGGGCCAGCTCGGCGAAGTACGGGTTGAGGCTGTTCGGCACCAGCAGGCCGATGGTCGCGGTGGTTTTCGCTTTCAACGAGCGAGCCACGGCGCTGGGCACGTAGTCGAGGCTTTTGATTGCCGCCTCGACCTTGATCCGCACTTCCTCACTGACTGGCCGCGTCTTGTTCACCACATGGGAAACCGTGGTGTAGGAAATGCCCGCGAGTGCCGCTACATCCTTGATCGTTGCCATGACTCAGGTCCGCCGGCTTGCGCGCTGACTGCGATAGGTATCGAGCACCACCGCCACCACGATAACCGCACCGGTGATGATGCGTTTGGTTGGCTCGGTCGCGCCGATCTGCGCCAGACCGGCCGCCAGCACGGAGATGATCAGTACACCGAAGAACGTGCTGATCACCGAACCGCGCCCGCCCATCAGGCTGGTGCCGCCGATCACCACCGCAGCGATCACTTGCAGTTCCAGACCGGAGCCGGCATTCGGGTCCGCCGCTTCCAGGCGAGAAATCTGAAACAACGCAGCAATACCGGCCAGCAATCCCATCAGACTGAAGACCAGAATCTTGTAGGGCTTCGGATTGATCCCCGCCAGACGCACCGCCTCCTCGTTGGTGCCGATGCCGATCAGGTAACGACCGAACACCGTACGCGTCAGCACAGCCTGGGCGATGAAGATAATCAGCAAGGCGATGATGAACGATGGCGAGATGCCGAATGCGATCGGATTGGACAGCCAGGCGAAGGCATCACCGATATAGGCGGTGCGCGAACCGGTCATTTGATACGCCAGCCCCCGCGCCATTTCCAGCACACCGAGGGACACGATGAATGACGGAATCCGCCAAGCCACGGTAATCGAACCGGTGATAGTGCCCGCCAGTGCCGCGGCGCCCATTCCCAGCAACGCTGCCGGCAGCACGCTCCAGCCCCAGCCGAGAATCGCCACGCTGACTGTCGACGCCGCCAGCGCCAGCACCGAACCCACCGACAAGTCGATTCCGCCGATGATCAATACGAAGGTCATGCCGACCGCCAGCACCATCAGATCGGGAATCTGGTTGGCCAGGGTGCTGAAGGTGTCGTAAGACAGGAAATGGCTGCTCAACACAGAGAACAGCGCGACCATCGCCAGCAAGGCACCGGCCAGGCCCAGGTAAGTGCCGAGGCCGTAAAAATTGCCACTACGTTTGCCGACCAGAGTTGCAGTATTCATGGAAGATCCCTAGGCGCTGCTTCGTTGAGCAACGCATCACGTTTTTGGTAGCCGGCGAACGCGGCGGCAAGCAAATCATCCTGGGTCCAGCTGTCACGCTCGAAGGTGTCGATCAGACGCCCTGCCGACAGCACGCCAATGCGGTCACAGATCAGCATCAGTTCGCGCAGATCGCTGGACACCACCACCAGTGCTTTGCCCTGACGGGTCAACTCACCGAGCAATGTATAGATGTCGAACTTGGCGCCGACGTCGATGCCTCGGGTCGGCTCGTCGAACAGCATCACCGTGCAGTCGCGTTCGAGCCAACGGCCGATCACCACTTTCTGCTGATTACCGCCGGACAATTCCGAGACCAATTGCGTCGGGCTGGAACTGCGAATGCGCATGGCGTCGATCTGACGCTGGGCCAGCGACATCTCGTCACCGTTGTTGACGAAGCCGCCGCTGGAAATCACCGGCATATTGCCCAGGGCAATGTTGGCGCTGATCGATTGCGTCAGCAGCAGGCCTTCGCCCTTGCGATCTTCGGTGATCAGCGCGATGCCATGACCGACCGCGTCGGCCGGCGAACGAATATCCACCACCTGAGCCGGCGACCCCAGCGCGACGGTGCCGCTGTCAGCTGTATCGGCGCCGAAGATCAGGCGCAGCAACTCGGTGCGCCCTGCCCCGATCAAACCGGAGATCCCGAAGATCTCGCCGGCGCGCACCTCGAAGGACACATCGCGAACCTTGTCGGAACGGGTCAGCCCTTTGACCGTCAAGGCCGGAGCACCGATATTGCGCGGGCCCATGTCGATGTGCTCGCCCAGCTCACGGCCGACCATCAGGGTGACCAGTTGCTCGCTGTTGTAATTGGCCATCGGCTCGACACAGACCAGGTTGCCGTCGCGTAATACCGCGATGCGCTGGGCCACCCGTGCCAGTTCTTCGAGACGGTGGGAAATGTAGATGATCGCCACGCCGCGCGCCTGCAGGCGAGTGATCTGCTCGAACAGCATTTCAACTTCACGGGCCGTCAGCATCGCGGTCGGCTCGTCGAGGATCAGCACATGGCAATCGCCGATCAGGTTGCGGGCGATTTCCACCATCTGCTGGTGACCGATACCCAGCTCACCGACCAGGGTGTCCGGATCGATGGCATCGAGGCCGACCTGAGCCATGGCCTCGATCGCCGCCCTGCGCAGTTGCTTGCGGCTGATCCAGCCACCGAGGCTGGGCAGGTTGTCGAGGAACAGGTTTTCCGCCACCGACAATGTCGGCAACAGATTGAGTTCTTGCATGACCATGCGCACGCCCAGCTTTTCGGCCTGGCTGCGGCTGCCGGGGCAGTAATCCTGACCCTGGAATCGCATCTGGCCGGTGGTCGGCGTGACCAGCCCGCCAATGATTTTCGACAGCGTACTTTTGCCGGCACCATTCTCGCCGGTCAGCGCCAGCACTTCGCCGCGCATCAGCGTCAGGTCGATGCCGGTCAGGACAGGTTGAGCGTAGGTCTTACCGATACCGCTGACCGAGAGGACAGCGTTCGGGGCGGAAACTGACATAAAAACTCTCCATGCGCCCGCCCCAAGGGGCGAGCACCGTTGTGTCGCCAGAAAGACTACTTGGTAACCAGCTCTACCGGAGTTTCGATGACGCCGTTGGCGCCGCTATCGACTTTCTCGCCTTTGATGATTTTCAGCGCGGTCTCGATGCCGAACACCGCTTGCCGGGCAGCAAACTGGTCGGCGGTGGCCAGGACGCGGCCATCCTTGAGCATTGGCTTGATCGCATTGATGTTGTCGTAACCGACCACTTGCACCTTGCCGGCCTTGCCCGCGGCACGCACGGCAGAGACCGCGCCGACCGCCATGCTGTCGTTGCCGGCCAGCAGAGCCTTGATGTTCGGATATTCGCTGAGCATCGAAGAAGCTACCTTGCCGCCCTTGTCGATTTCCCAATCGCCGGACTGCAGGGACACGACTTTGATCTGCGCCGCTTCCATCGCATCCTTGAAGCCGGCAGTGCGCTGCTGGGCGTTGGTGGTGGTGGAAACGCCTTCGATGATGCCGACTTCGTCACCGGCCTTCAGTTGCTTGGCCAGGTATTCACCCACCAGGCGCGCACCTTTGCGGTTGTCCGGGCCTACGAATGGAACGGTGATGTTTTTGCTTTTGACGACAGCCGGGTCCAGCTGGTTATCGATGTTGATCACGGTGATACCGGCATCGACTGCTTTCTTGATGACCGGGACCATGGCCTTGGAGTCTGCCGGAGCGATGACCAGCGCGTTGACCTTGGACAGGATCATTTGCTCGACGATGCGCGTCTGGCCGGCCGTGTCCGTTTCGTCCTTGATGCCGTTGGAGATCAGCTCGAAGTCGCCGGAGTGGTCTTTCTGGTAGGCCTTGGCGCCGTCTTCCATGGTCAGGAAGAACTCGTTGGCCAGGGATTTCATGACCAGCGCGACTTTAGGTTTTTCAGGGGTTGCGGCGAATGCCGAAGAGACAGGCAACGCTGCGGATGCGGCAGCCAGCATAGCGACAGCGAGAAGACGTCCAGCGAATGGCAACTTCATGGGTTCACTCCGATCTTATGATTATTCTTAGCAACGCTTGCGCTGGATCATCAATGGATCAACCCATCGACGGCGACCGCGCAAACGTTTGCGTAGACCGAACTATGCGAACCCTGCCGAGATTTGTCAACGACCTGTTCTGTGTATCCGTTGGCAAAAACCAACCCGTTTTTTTATCACGCCGTGGTGTTGACCAGACCGCCACCGCTGGAATCCTTGGCCAGCTCCTTGACCAGATTGCCGGTCACTTGCGCCAGTGCAGCGCTGGTATTGGCGATTTGCCCCTGGATTGTCATGACTGCGCTGGCCTTGGCTTCCGGGGTCGAATAATTCGCCGCCTGAGCGGCCGCCAGTTGCTGTTGCTGTTCGCGCAGTTGCTGCTGCAGTTCCTGCATGCGCTTGAGCAATACCTGCACCGCAATACTCTGACTGCTGGTTTTCTCGGATTTGCTTTCGCTCTGAGCCGCCGCGCCGCCAGCGGTTCTGACCTGCTTGTCGTCGCCCTGCTCTTCGCCCAGCGCCTGGGCCGAGGCGTCGGATGTTGCTTCACTCAAGTCGTTGATGGTCGCCGGGGATTTACCCCCGATAGTGATTGCGCCTGCATTTGCAAAACCGACAGTAAACGACATGTGAACTCCTGAAAAAATAGATCCTTTAAAGGAGCATCGACCTGTGCGGGGTTTTCTTTAGCACCGATTTTCGATTTTGCAAGGCGACCTTCTCAATGAAGGTCGGTGAGCCGAACATAAAAGCTGAACATATTCGGAAACCCGGACAGCCAGGCGCGAAGTATCGCCAGCCACGGCAACAATATTGATAAAAATCATCAGGTTAAAAGATCACCTTCTCCAGCGTCCGACTGGTACAGATCCTGCTCTTCTTCTACACCCCCGGCGTTCAGATCTGCTTGGGGCGCTTCTAGATGAACTTGCATCTGCACCGCCTCACTACTAGAGAAAACAATAATGAAATCTGCCTTCAACACTTTTATTCCGGGCGCCTTGGCCCTGCTTATGCTTCTGCCTACAGCCCTTCAGGCAAAAGAAATCGAAACCCAACAGAAACTGGCGAACGTGGTGATCCTGGCGACCGGCGGCACCATTGCCGGCGCTGGCGCCAGCGCCGCCAACAGCGCCACCTACCAAGCGGCGAAAGTCGGCATCGAACAATTGATCGCAGGAGTTCCGGAACTGAGCCAATTGGCCAACGTTCGCGGCGAACAAGTCATGCAGATCGCATCCGAAAGCATCACCAACGACAACCTGCTGCAACTGGGACGTCGCGTGGCTGAACTGGCCGACAGCAAAGACGTCGATGGCATTGTCATCACCCACGGCACCGACACCCTGGAAGAAACTGCTTACTTCCTGAACCTGGTGGAGAAAACCGACAAGCCGATTATCGTCGTCGGCTCCATGCGCCCTGGCACCGCCATGTCGGCCGACGGCATGCTGAACCTGTACAACGCCGTCGCCGTGGCCAGCAGCAAAGACGCGCGCGGCAAAGGCGTGTTGGTGACCATGAACGATGAAATCCAGTCGGGTCGCGATGTCAGCAAAATGATCAACATCAAGACCGAGGCGTTCAAAAGTGCCTGGGGGCCGTTGGGCATGGTGGTCGAAGGCAAATCCTACTGGTTCCGCCTGCCGGCAAAGCGTCACACCATGGACTCGGAATTCGACATCAAAACCATCAAGAGTCTGCCTGACGTCGAAATTGCCTACTCCTATGGCAACGTCAGCGACACCGCCTACAAAGCCCTTGCGCAGTCGGGCGCCAAAGCCATCATCCACGCCGGCACCGGCAATGGCTCGGTATCGTCCCGCGTGGTTCCCGCCCTGCAGGCCTTGCGCAAAGACGGCGTACAAATCATTCGCTCTTCTCACGTCAATGCCGGCGGTTTCGTGCTGCGTAACGCTGAACAGCCTGACGACAAGTACGACTGGGTTGTTGCTCACGACCTGAACCCGCAAAAAGCCCGCATCCTGGCCATGGTCGCACTGACCAAGACCAACGACAGCAAAGAGCTGCAACGGATGTTCTGGGAGTACTGATTCGCCCGCGCCCGACCCGTTCGCGGTCGGGCACCGCTGTCACCACTCGCCAGTCCTGGCGAGTGGTTCACGACCTCTTTCCGATAAAAAATCTCCCTTCGCCCTACACCAAACGGAAAAAACCACTGTCAGAAGATTTTCTTGAATTTTAAGCAGTTGCGAAAATGCCTACAGTTAAATACTGTATGCACGTACAGCTTAATAAGGATAACTCCGTGGCCACTACCTCCGCCTCTCCTGACGCTTACGAACGCCTGGGTATGCGCATTCAGAAAATCATCAATTCCCCCACCGCCCAGAAAGCCAAAGCTGCACTGATCTTCCGTCTTCCGGACGAACCCGTGGATGAGTGGGAGCGTTTGCTCGAAGAAATCGATGAGAACGACAACGTCACCCTCGCCCATCGCGACGATGGCGGCGTGCAGATTTTCTGGGTTGTGCCGAAGGAAGATTGAGTCAATGAGCGTCCGCTGGTTTGCTTTGCTGTTTCTGCTCATCACCCTTGGTGCCCAGGCTGGCGCCCCACGCACCTTCAACGAAGCCAAGAAAGTCGCCTGGAAGTTGTACGCTCCGCAATCCACCGAGTTTTATTGCGGCTGCAAATACACCGGCAACCGCGTGAACCTCGCCGCCTGTGGTTATGTGCCACGCAAAAACGCCAAGCGCGCCTCGCGCATCGAATGGGAACACATTGTCCCGGCCTGGCAGATCGGCCATCAGCGTCAGTGCTGGCAACAAGGAGGTCGCAAGAACTGCACGCGCTACGACCCAACCTATCAAAAAGCTGAGGCCGACCTGCACAATCTGGTACCCAGCATCGGCGAGGTAAATGGCGATCGGAGCAATTTCAGTTTCGGCTGGCTACCCGTGCAATCGGGTCAATATGGCTCGTGCCTGACTCAGATCGACTTCAAGGCGAAGAAGGTCATGCCCCGGCCTTCCATTCGCGGCATGATCGCCCGAACCTATTTTTACATGAGCAAGCAGTACGGCTTACGCCTGTCGAAACAGGATCGGCAATTGTACGAAGCCTGGAACAAGACCTACCCGGTTCAGGCATGGGAACGTCAGCGCAACCAGAGCGTGGCGTGCGTGATGGGCCGCGGCAACGAGTTTGTCGGCCCCGTAGACATGAAGGCTTGCGGCTAACCGGCTGCCAGCACTTTCTCCCGGCAGATTGCGCCCCGCACAAACAAAAACGCCCCGACCAAAGTCGGGGCGTTTTCATGTGCGGCTAAGGCTTAGCGCGGGAATGCTGGCGGGTTTACACCGGCCATGTCTTCCATCACGCGAACTACCTGGCAGCTGTAACCGAATTCGTTGTCGTACCAGACGTACAGAACAACGCGGTTGTCGTTGCAGATGGTCGCTTCAGCGTCCACTACGCCTGCGTGGCGCGAGCCCACGAAGTCGGTGGAAACCACTTCCTGCGAGTTGACGAAGTCGATTTGCTTATGCAGATCGGAGTGCAGCGCCATGTAGCGCAGGTACTCGTTCATCTCTTCACGGGTGGTGGCTTTCTCAAGGTTCAGGTTGAGAATGGCCATCGACACGTTTGGCGTCGGAACGCGAATCGCGTTACCGGTCAGCTTGCCGGCCAGTTCAGGCAGCGCCTTGGCGGCAGCAGTGGCAGCACCGGTCTCGGTGATCACCATGTTCAACGCGGCACTACGGCCACGACGATTGCCTTTGTGGAAGTTGTCGATCAGGTTCTGGTCGTTGGTGTACGAGTGAACCGTTTCAACGTGACCGTTGACGATGCCGAACTTGTCGTTGACAGCTTTCAGCACCGGCACGATAGCGTTGGTGGTGCAGGAAGCGGCAGAAACGATCTTGTCGTCAGCGGTGATTTCACCGTGGTTGATACCGTGAACGATGTTCTTCAGCTTGCCTTTGCCAGGCGCGGTCAGAACAACGCGGTCGATACCCGGGCAGGCCAGGTGCTGGCCCAGGCCGTCGGCGTCACGCCATACACCAGTGTTGTCCACCAGCAGCGCGTTTTTGATGCCGTACTGGGTGTAGTCCACTTCAGTCGGGTTCTTCGCGTAGATAACCTGGATCAGGTTGCCGTTGGCGGTGATGGTGTTGTTGGCTTCATCGATGGTGATGGTGCCGTTGAACGAACCGTGCACCGAGTCGCGACGCAGCAGGCTGGCACGCTTGACCAGATCGTTCTCGGCGCCCTTGCGGACAACGATGGCGCGCAGACGCAGGCCGTCGCCACCACCGGTTTTCTCGATCAGGATGCGCGCCAGCAGACGACCGATACGACCGAAGCCGTACAGGACAACGTCGGTGCCGGTACGGCCGGAACCATTCTGCTTGCCGACCACATCAGCCAGTTCGTCACGGACGAACGCTTCGGCGGTACGGCCATTGCCTTCGGCCTTGAACTTGACGGCCAACTTGCCCAGATCTACCGAAGCAGCGCCGAGCTTGAGCTCGCTCATTGCCTTGAGCAGCGGGAATGTTTCGTGGACGGACAATTCGCTGTCATCGGACTGGCGATGGCGAGCAAAGCGGTGAGCTTTGAGAATCGCGATGACAGACTGGTTGATCAGACTGCGGC
>Ga0207655_1002252_pt1 | contig 15949 bp, 16 predicted proteins | sample KBSM44metaG_FD_184398 | JGI IMG/M metagenome (GOLD analysis project Ga0207655, IMG submission 184398) | Miscanthus rhizosphere microbial communities from Kellogg Biological Station, Michigan, USA - KBS M4-4 metaG (SPAdes) (version 2) | ecosystem: Host-associated > Plants > Roots > Rhizosphere >...
ACCATGCACCACGCCGGGATCGAGCTGGCGCGGGATCGCCTGAGCAAGGCGGCGTTCCAGCGCTCGGTGATCAATGCCGAGATGTTTGACCCGCAAGGCGCCGTGGGCGCCGGCTTCCTCGACAAGGTGGTCGCACCCGAGGAGCTGCACGCCGCCGCCCTGGAAGCGGCGCGCCAGTTGAAGAAGATCAACATGAACGCCCACAAGCACACCAAGCTGAAGGTGCGCAAAGCGCTGTTGGACGCACTGGATGACGCGATCATTCAGGACCAGGGCCACATCCTGAGCTAAGCCCCTACTGCTATCACAGCAAAAGCCCGGCCCTGCGTCGGGCTTTTTCTTACAAATAAACCTGATCCTTCCTTAGCCGCTCTAGCCGGGCCATATCGGCATATGTTGAAACATGTGCTCAAACATCGCCTATCTCCTACGTCCGTAGGGGCAATTGCCGAATACAGTGCACATCCGTACACTGCGCCACCTTTTGTCCCGATGGGCCGTGTCGATGCTTTTTCTGTTACGTATGTTGTTGATGGGCCTGCACTTTATGCTGGCGGGCATATTGGGCGTGCTGCTGGGCGTGTGCCGACCGTTCAACCCGGATAACAGCCGCCTGTGCGCGCGCCTGTACGCGTTGCCGGCCATGTGGATCCTGGGGCTGAACGTGAAGGCCGATGTGGATTCGCTGCGCAACAAGCCGGGCACGTGTGTCGTCATCGCCAACCATCAGTCCAACTATGACCTGTTTGTGTTCGGCACCGTGGTGCCTCACCGCACGGTGTGCATTGCCAAGAAAAGCCTTAAGTGGGTGCCGCTGTTCGGCCAATTGTTCTGGCTGGCGGGCAATGTGTTGATCGACCGCGGCAATGCACATAAGGCGCGCCGCGCGATGCTCACCACCACTCACACCTTGCAGCATGAAGACACCTCGATCTGGGTGTTTGCCGAAGGCACGCGCAACCTGGGCAAGGGCCTGCTGCCGTTCAAGAAAGGTGCGTTTCATATGGCGATTGCGGCCGGTGTGCCCATCGTGCAGGTGTGCGTCAGCAACTATGTGAACCATATGCGGCTCAATCGCTGGAACAGTGGTGATGTGCTCATACGTTCTTTGCCGCCGATTCCTACTACCGGGATGACGTCGGATGACATTCCCGCTCTGCTGCAGGCGTGTCAGGCGCAGATGGCGGAATGCATTGCGCAGATGGATGCGAGTGTTGCGCGGGGGAGTTGTGAAGCGCGGGTTGCTTGAGATTGGAGGGCGGTCAGTGGGCCGGCGCGAGCAAGCTCGCTCACTACGGAAACCGGCAACACGAGCCGTAACAATTGAACTCGCTTCGGGCTAAGCTGCCAGACACCTGTCCTCCTAATAAGAAGCGATCTGCACCATGGGTAGAGTTGTTGCGGCCGCCGTCTACAGCGCCGGTAAGAAAGTCACTGATATCACCCTGGACGAAGGCGCGGCCTGGGCCGCCAAACCCGACCACTTTGTGTGGATCGGCCTGGAAGAACCCAACGCCCAGGAGCTGGCCAACCTGCAACGCCAGTTCAACCTGCATGAACTGGCCATCGAAGACGCCCTGGAAAAACACAGCCGGCCGAAGCTGGAAACCTTCGGCGATGCGCTGTTCATCGTCACCTACTCACCGGTGCGCGAGAACGGCAAGCTGGTGTTTATCGAAACCCATATCTTTGCCGGCAACGGCTACATCATCACCGCGCGTAATGGCCATTCGGCGTCCTATGGCTATGTGCGCCAGCGGTGTGAGGCGCGGCCGCTGCTGCTGGAACATGGGGAAGATTTCGTGCTGTATGCACTGCTGGATTTCGTCACCGAAAACTACCAGCCGGTGAGCGAGGCGATCCACGCCGAGATCGACGAGCTGGAGCGCAACGTGCTGTGCAATTCGCTCAACGAAAACGATATCCAGAACCTCCACGGCCTGCGCCGCGACGTGTTGCGGCTCAAGCGTTACGTGGCGCCGATGGTGGAGATCAGCCAGGAGCTGCAGAAGCTGAGCTTCCCGTTCATCGACAAGAACATGCGCCCGTACTTCCGTGACGTGCAGATCCACGTGACACGCCAGATGGAAGACCTCACCACCCTGCGTGACATCGCCAGCCAGACCATCGAGATCGGTGTGCTGCTGGAGGCTTCGCGCCAGAGCGTGGTGCAGCGCAAGTTCGCCGCGTGGGCGGCGATCCTGGCGTTCCCCACGGCAGTGGCGGGAATTTATGGGATGAATTTCCAGAACATGCCCGAGCTGCAATGGCACTACGGCTATTTTGCGGTGCTCGGGTTTATTGCGGTGGGCTGCACGGGCTTGTGGGCCAGTTTCAAGCGGTCGGGTTGGTTGTAAAACGTTGCCGACGCACGACCGCCATCGCGTTTAAGCCGTGGCTTCGGGTTTGTGGGCCACGAAGCGCATCATCCACTCCGCCACGGTTGCGCCGTGGTGGTCACGTTCCAGGCTGGCGACGCCGTGGGTGTAGACCTTCTCACCCAAGGTTGTCTGAAGAATTTCCAGCAGTTCGCGGGAATAGTCATGGATGAATTCCGGGTGGCCCTGGAAGCACAGCACCTGGTCTTCGATGTGGTAGGCGGCGTACGGGCAGAAATCGCTGGAAGCGATCACCGTGGCGTTGTCTGGCAGCGTAGTGACCTGGTCCTGGTGGCTGATCAGCAGGGTCAGTTCTTCCACCACCGGGCTCATCCACGGGGCCTTGGCGTTCAGTTTGTAATCATGGATGCCCATGCCCCAGCCTTTGCTGGCGCGCTCGGTCTTGCCGCCCAGCAGCAGTGCCAACAGTTGATGGCCGAAGCAGATACCCAGCAGCTTGTCGCCACGCGCATAGCGTTCGAGCAGGTAGGTCTTGAGGGTCTGGATCCACGGGTCGGTACCGAAAGAGTCAGCCTTGCTGCCGGTCACCAGGTAGGCATCGAACACTTCATCGTCCGACGGGTATTCGCCCTGCACCACGTTGTAGACAACAAAGTCAGCGGCAATCGGTTGCTTGGTAAACAGGCGCTTGAACATCTGCCCGTACCCTTGGTACTGATCGATCAAACCTGGACGCAGGATATCGGTTTCCAGGATACAGACGCGTAGCGACATAAAAAATACCTGACACGGTGATGGGAATAATGCACACCCCAGAGCCTGCCTTGAAACACCCCTTCAAGGCAAGTCCCACCGGACGCTCTCTACAGTGTGGGAGCGGGCTTGCTCGCGAAGGCGGTGGGTCAGTTAAAGCAGGCAGTGACTGACCCACCGCTTTCGCGAGCAAGCCCGCTCCCACATTTTGATCACCGAAAGGCTTCCCCCTGGGCGGCTTTTTCAAGTAGCAAGGCCGGGGGGTTGAACCGCTCTCCGTATTGCTCAGCCAGGTAACGCGCACGGGCGATGAAGTCGTTCAACCCAAACTGGTTGATAAACTGCAACGCGCCGCCACTCCACGCGGCAAAGCCGATGCCGAAGATCGAGCCGACGTTGGCATCGGCCGTGGACATCAACACGCCCTCCTCCACACAGCGCACGGTTTCGATGGCCTGGATAAACAGCAAGCGGTCGCGCACATCCTGCGGCGAGATCTGGTTGTCGGCGCGTTCAAAGCGGCTTTTCAGCTCCGGCCACAGGTGCTTCTGCCCGCCATTGGGGTACTCATAAAACCCGCCACCCGCCGCCTTGCCTAAGCGCTTGTATTCATTGACCAACAGGTCGATCACCGCCGTGGCCGGGTGTGCCGGCATTGCCTTGCCTTCCGCCTGCAGATCCTTGGCGGTTTGCTGCCTGATGTGGCTCATCAGGCTGAGGGACACTTCATCCGAGACGGCCAGCGGCCCCACCGGCATGCCGGCCTTGCGTGCTTCGGTCTCGATCATCGGCGCGGCCACGCCCTCGCCGAGCATGGCAATGCCTTCGTTGGTGAAGGTGCCGAACACCCTTGAGGTGAAGAAACCCCGGCTGTCATTGACCACGATCGGAGTTTTCTTGATTTGCAGGACGAAATCAAAACCCCGGGCCAGGGTTTCGTCGCTGGTCTGGGCGCCCTTGATAATTTCCACCAGCGGCATTTTGTCGACCGGGCTGAAGAAATGCAGGCCGATGAACTTGGCTTGATCCGGCACGGCCTTGGCCAAACCGCTGATCGGCAGCGTGGAGGTATTGGAGGCGATCACCGCATCAGCGCCGACCACGCTGTGTGCAGCGGCCGAGACTTTTGCCTTGAGTTCACGGTCTTCAAACACCGCTTCGATGATCAGGTCGCAACCGGCCAGGTCGGCGTCGGCGGCAGTGGGAAGAATGCGTGACAGGATGATTTCTCGCTGCTCAGCGGTCATTTGCCCACGGCTGACCTTCTTGTCGAGCAACGCTGCCGAGTGCGCCTTGCCCTTCTCGGCGGCGGCCAGGTTGATGTCCTTGAGCACCACGTCGACGCCGGCACTGGCGCTGACATAGGCAATGCCCGCCCCCATCATCCCGGCACCGAGCACACCGACCTTGCGCGTCACAGAGGGCGCCCCCCCCTGGGGCCGCGAGCGGCCAGCGTTGATGTCGTTGAGCTGGAACCAGAAGGTGCCGATCATGTTCTTCGCCACTTGCCCGGTGACCAGCTCGGTGAAGTAGCGGGTTTCGATCAAGTGCGCCGTGTCGAAATCCACCTGGGCGCCCTCTACGGCGGCACAGAGGATTTTCTCCGGTGCGGGGAAGCAGCCCTGGGTCTTGCTGCGCAAGATCGACGGCGCGATGGCCAGCATCTGCGCGACTTTCGGGTTGGACGGCGTGCCGCCCGGCAATTGATAGGCCTTGCTGTCCCACGGCTGTTTAGCGTCCGGATTGGCGAGAATCCAGGCCCGGGACTTGGCCAGCAGCTCATCACGATCTGCTGCCAATTCATTGATCAAGCCAGCTTGCAACGCCTGTTGCGGTCGCGCTTTCTTGCCTTCCAGCAGGTAGGGCAAGGCCTTTTCCAACCCCAGCAGGCGCACCATGCGCACCACCCCACCGCCGCCCGGCAACAGGCCCAGGGTCACTTCCGGCAACCCCAGCTGTGTGGATGTGGCATCCAGCGCGACCCGGTAATGGCAGGCCAGGCATATCTCCCAGCCGCCGCCCAGGGCGGCGCCATTGATCGCGGCCACCACCGGTTTGCCGAGGGTTTCCAGGCGACGCAACTGCGCCTTCAGCTCCAGCACGCCGTCATAGAAGTCCTTGGCGTGAGCCTTGTCGACCTTGATCAATTCATTGAGGTCGCCGCCGGCAAAAAACGTCTTCTTGGCCGAGGTGATGATCACCCCGGCAATACTGTCCTTTTCTGCTTCCAGGCGCGTAAGCGTGGCCGCCATGGCTTCGCGGTAAACGCCGTTCATGGTGTTGGCGCTCTGGCCGGGCATGTCGAGGGTCAGCACCACGATCTGGTCCTGGCCTTTTTCGTAACGAATGGCTTGGGTCATGACAGGTTCCTTGGGCTCAGAGCCGTTCGATGATGGTGGCGATGCCCATGCCACCGCCGACACACAGGGTGGCCAGGCCGTAGCGCTGCTGGCGGGCTTCCAGCTCGTCGAGCAAGGTGCCGAGGATCGCGCAGCCGGTGGCGCCCAACGGGTGGCCCATGGCAATGGAGCCGCCGTTGACGTTGACTCGCGTAGCGTCAATGCCCATGTCCTTGATGAACTTGAGCACCACCGAGGCGAAGGCTTCGTTGACTTCAAACAGGTCGATGTCCTCGACCCGCAGGCCGGCCTTGGCCAGGGCCTTGCGGGTGGCCGGCGCCGGACCGGTGAGCATGATGGTCGGGTCGGTGCTGGTGACGGCCGTGGCAACAATGCGCGCTCGCGGTTGCAGGCCCAGTTCGCGGCCTTTCGCTTCGGAGCCGATCAGCATCAGCGCGGCACCATCGACAATGCCGGAGCTGTTGCCCGGCGTGTGCACATGCTGGATGCGTTCCACATGGCTGTAGACCCGCAGTGCCGTGGCGTCGAAGCCCATCTGCCCCATCATTTCAAAGCTGGGCTTGAGTTTGCCCAGGCCTTCGAGGGTGGAGTCGCCGCGGATGAATTCGTCATGCTCCAGCAGCACGATGCCGTTCTGGTCCTGCACCGCAATCAGCGACTTGTTGAAGGAACCGTCTGCGCGCGCCCTGGCAGCTTTCTGCTGGGACTGTAGGGCAAAGGTATCCACGTCCTGGCGCGTGAAGCCTTCCAGGGTGGCGATCAGGTCGGCGCCGATGCCCTGGGGCGTGAAGTGGCTGTGCATATTGGTGTGCGGATCGAGCACCCAGGCGCCGCCGTCGCTGCCCATGGGCACGCGGGACATGGACTCGACGCCGCCCACCACCACCAGGTCTTCAAAGCCGGAGCGCACCTTCATGGCGCCCAGGTTGACCGCTTCCAGCCCAGAGGCGCAGAAGCGGTTGATTTGCACCCCGGCGACGCTGATGTCCCAGTCCGCCACCAGGGCGGCGGTCTTGGCGATGTCGGCGCCCTGGTCGCCCACCGGGGTGACGCAGCCCAGCACAATGTCATCCACCTGGCGCGTGTCGAGGTCGCTGCGTTGCGCCAGCGCGGTGAGCAGGCCGGCCACCAGGTTCACCGGTTTGACGCTGTGCAGGGCACCGTCCGCCTTGCCTTTGCCACGGGGCGTGCGTATCGCATCAAAGATCAAAGCTTGGGTCATGACGTCCTCTAACCGCTGTGCATGTGTGCCCCTACCTTAGGCCCGATTGACACGGTTTCAATGACGGATGCGCTCATTGCTTTTGACCCCCACGCTCGGACGAACGGTAGGCTACGGCGGCAATTGCTTGATTAATCGTTTTAGCTGTCTAGCCAAGGGTCTGGCGCCAAGATGGCGATAGGCCTCATTCCGTTTTTAGCGCAATTGCTGATTAGCTGATATGAAATGGATCTAAGCCACGCAGAACGAGGGCTCTAAGGTTGAATCTGTAAGGAGCTGCTGCCGGGTTTTGCTGGAGCAGCTGTAAGAAAAGTGCAACGTCACATCGCGATACTGAAATAAACCGGCACGCATTTGACGCTCAGGAATAACAACAAAAGGCAGTCAGCCATGTTCAAGCATACGAAAGTTCGTCAGGCGGGACTTATTCTGTTCGCCACCACACTGATTCTGATTTTGCCCAACCTGACCAAGGTTATTGGGTGACACACCGATCCCCACATTCCGTGCACACCGTGCACCAGGACTGCAGCTTTTGGCAGCACCTGCCGGGACATTGCGCATAGCGGTCCCGTTGCAGGGGCTGTCTTTTTGCGTGCGAATTTCCGGTATCGTGAGCCCCACCGCCACTTCACACCGGGCTCTCTCTTGAAAACCATCCTTGCCGCTTTCGCCTTGCTGCTGGCCTTGCCGGTTTCAGCTGCGCAATTGACCATCGAGCTGGACCACACCACCAAGACCTGGCAAACCGCCGACCTGCTCAAGCTGCCCGAAGCGCAGACGGTGCAGATCGCGGATGACGTTTCCTACAAGCGCAACATGACCTATCGCGCTGTGCCGCTGGCGGTGTTGCTGCCGGGTCTCGAGCCCCAAAACCATCTGCAAGCCGTTGCCCTGGATGGGTTCGCCGCCGAACTCGCTGCCGCGCCGCTGCTGCACAAAAGCGGCGCCCGCGCCTGGCTGGCGGTAGAAGACCCGGCCCACCCGTGGCCTCCGCTGGCCGACGGCAAACCTAGCGCCGGGCCGTTTTACCTGGTGTGGACCGACCCGCAGGCCGGCCGTATCAGCCCCGAGCAATGGCCGTTCCAGATCTCCGGGATCAAGCAGTTGAAGACGGTTGCCGAGCGCTTCCCCGCCCTGTTGCCGGCCCCCAAGCTGGCGGCCAATGACCCGATCAATCAGGGCTTTGCGCTGTTCCAGAAAAACTGCCTGGCTTGCCACCGCCTCAATGGCGCAGGCGATGCGCAAGTGGGGCCGGACCTGAACATTCCCTACAACCCCACCGAGTATTTCAGCGGCGACTTCCTCAAGCGGTATATCCGCGACCCGCAGAGCCTGCGGCATTGGCCGCAGGCAAAGATGCCGGCGTTCGCGGCCAGTGTGCTGCCAGACAATGAGTTGGATTTGTTGGTGGGGTATTTGAAGCACATGGCCGGTCGCAAACAGCAACCCTGAGCCCAAACACATATCAATTGTGGGCGCTGGCTTGTGTGGGAACTGGCTTGCCTGCGATGGCATCACCTCGGTGCATCTGTTGTACCGAGGTGTCAGCATCGCGGGCAAGCCCGGCTCCCACACAAGCCAGCTTCCACATTAGATCTACGTCGCCTATTGCTGCTGGACTGAAATGACGGGCGTCGGTGCCACAAACACTTTGGCATGCATCTGTTCATGCCCGCCTCCGCGGCGCATGCCGCGTACCGGGCAGGCGTCGAGGTAATCCAGGCCCACGGCCAGCTTCAAATGCCGCTCCGGGCGGGCCAGTTGGTTGGTCACGTCAAAACTGTACCAGGCGTCGTCGAGCCAGGCTTCGGCCCAGGCGTGGCTGGCAAGGTGTGCACTGTCTTCGCTGTACAAATACCCCGACACATACCGCGCCGGAATCCCCAGGCTGCGCGCGCAGGCCAGGAATGCATGGGCGTGGTCCTGGCACACCCCTGCCCTGCCAGCAAAGGCCTGGGCGGCGCTGGTGTCGACTTCAGTGGCGCCCGGCGTGTAGACCATCGCCTGGTTGAGCCCGTGCATCAGGTCGATCAGCGCCGTGCGGTCGCGACGCTGATGGCAGTGCTGCTCGGCAAACCGGCGCAACGCGTCATCGGGTTCGGTCAGGCGTGTGCTGCGCAGGAACGGGAAGGCTGATTGGCTCTCGTGTTCAGCCTCGCGCAACTCGTCGATGTCGACCTGGCCCCGGGCGCCGATGATGATGGCTTCGTGGGGCTCATCCAGGGTCAGCACATGCAGGATATTGCCGAACGGGTCCACCTGCGCGCGCACCGGGCGGGGCAGGTCAAGTTGCCAACTGAGCACGTGCTGGCGCTCGCTGTCGTGGGGCGTGAGGCGCAGGTACTGGATGCTTGCACGCACCTGGTCCTCGTAGTGGTAGGTGGTTTCGTGACTGATGGAGAGTCTCATGCGGCCTCCAGGTAGGAACTGTAGATGGCGTCGCCCAACTGGCGCACCAAAGGAATAAAGTCGGTCAGCCAGGCGTGCAGGCCTTCCTCGAGGATTTCGTCGATGGCTGTGAAGCGCAGGCGCGCGTCCATCTCGGCCGCCAGGCGTTGGGCCGGCCGACCGTTGAGGCCGGGCAGGCTGGCGAGGATCTGGTCGATCTCCTCACTGCAGGCACGCAGCGAACGCGGCACATCGGCGCGCAACAGCAACAACTCAGCGACTTGTCGAGCGCCAGGGGCATCACGGTAGATCTCGGTGTACGCCTCGAACGACGACAACGCCCGCAACAATGCACTCCACTGGTAGTAGGCGTGGGCCGTGCCGTCAGTGACGGCGGCGGCCTGATCGCCAGCCATTTCGTAGCGCGCATCCAGTAGACGCAAGGTGTTGTCGGCTCGTTCAATAAAGGTGCCCAGGCGAATGAAACGGAAGGCATCGTTACGCATGATGGTGCCGTAGGTGGCACCGCGAAACAGGTGGGAGCGCTCCTTGACCCACTCACAGAAGCGGCTCATGCCGTAGCGACTGAGGCCCTGCTGGGCGATATCGCGAATATCCAGCCAGGTGGCGTTGATGTTTTCCCACATGTCGGCGGTGATTCGCCCACGCACCGCATGGGCGCTGGCCCGCGCAGCACCGAGGCAGCTGTAGATGCTGGCGGGGTTGGCCGCATCCAGCGCAAAAAAGTGCAGCAGGTGTTCGGCATGCAGTTCGCCATGGCGTTCGCGGTAATCCTCCAGCGTGCCGGTGATCAGCAAGGGCATGGCCAGTTCGTGCAGGCCGTCGCCATGCCCGTCCTGCGGCATCAACGACAGCGAATAGCTGACATCGAGCATGCGCGCGAGGTTTTCCGCACGCTCCAGGTACCGCGACATCCAGTACAGGTCGGAGGCAGTTCTACTCAACATGGCATCAGTCCTCCACCACCCAGGTGTCTTTGGTGCCGCCGCCCTGGGACGAGTTGACCACCAGCGAGCCTTCGCGCAGGGCCACGCGGGTCAGGCCGCCCGGCACCACGCGGGTTTCCTTGCCGGACAATACGAACGGGCGCAGGTCGATGTGGCGTGGCGCGATGCCGTTCTCGACAAAGGTCGGGCACGTGGACAAGCACAAGGTGGGCTGGGCGATATAGGCGTGGGGCTTGGCCTTGATGCGTGCACGAAAGGCTTCGATCTCCGCCGCCGTGGACGCTGGACCCACCAGCATGCCGTAGCCACCGGAGCCCTGGGTTTCTTTCACCACCAGGTTCGGCAGGTTGGCCAGCACATGGGACAGTTCGTCAGGCTTGCGGCATTGGAAGGTAGGAACGTTCTTCAGGATCGGCTCTTCGTCCAGGTAAAACCGGATCATCTCGGTGACGAAGGGGTACACCGACTTGTCATCCGCCACCCCGGTGCCAATGGCATTGGCCAGCACCACGTTGCCCGAGCGATACGCGGCGAGCAGGCCGGGCACGCCCAGCATCGACTCCGGGTTGAAGGCCAGCGGGTCGAGGAACGCGTCGTCGAGGCGACGGTAAATCACGTCCACGGCCTTGGGGCCGTCGGTGGTGCGCATGAACACGCGGTCATCGCGCACGAACAGGTCGGCGCCTTCCACCAGCTCCACGCCCATTTCCCGGGCGAGGAAGGCATGCTCGAAGAACGCGCTGTTGAAGCGGCCCGGGGTCAGCACCACCACGCTGGGGTTATCCAGGGGGCTTGAGCTTTTCAGGGTGTCGAGCAGCAGGTTGGGGTAATGGTCGATGGGCGCGATGCGCTGGGCAGCGAACAGCTCGGGGAACAGGCGCATCATCATCTTGCGGTCTTCGAGCATGTAGCTGACGCCGCTGGGGGTGCGCAGGTTGTCTTCCAGCACGTAGTAGGTGCCGTCGCCATCACGTACGAGATCGACCCCGGAAATGTGGGAATACAGATCGCGGTGAAGGTCCAGGCCCTGCATGGCCAACTGGTATTGCTCGTTGGCCAGCACCTGTTCGGCGGGGATGATCCCGGCCTTGATGATGCGTTGTTCGTGGTACAGGTCGGCAAGAAACATGTTCAGCGCCTTGACCCGTTGGATGCAGCCCCGCTCGACAACCCGCCATTCACTGGCCGGAATACTGCGTGGGATGGTGTCGAACGGAATCAGGCGCTCGGTGCCCTGCTCGTCCCCATAGAGCGTGAAGGTGATTCCGGCGCGGTGAAACAGCAAATCGGCTTCGCGCCGGCGCTGGGCCAGCAGTTCAGCCGGGGTTTCGGCCAACCATCGGGCGAACTCGCGGTAATGGGGGCGAACCTGCCCTGCCCCATCGTACATTTCGTCGTAATAAGTGCGGATCATGCCGTACTCCTTGTCACCCGGACGCAAGAACCATCGCAAGGCCCGTGCCAGCGGCATAAACACTTGAAAATCAGTGAGTTGAATTCATACGAGGCCCGTGTCGCACCGTCCTGGTGCGCAGAATGCCCGACGCCAGGCCGCACGCTTCATCGCAATGCGGGCTTTGGCTATCAACAGCATAGCCAGAGTTGATTTCACTGCCCGGCCAACCCTGCGGATAATCACCACCATCTGCTGAACAGGACTCGTCCTACAGCTTCAACCCATGCGCAATCGGTAACGTGGTGTTTCGTGTACCCACCGGCTCCTCCGGTCTTCCCTTTAGGCCACCCTTCTTAGGGTGGCTTTTTTTTCGCCTCGAAAAATCGCCATCGCCGGCAAGCCGAGCTCCTACAGGGGTGGTGGTGACAGCACTGCACAAACAAAAACGGCCGACCCGAAGGTCAGCCGATATGCTGTGTTTCTCATACTGCTACATGGGTAACCCACGCACCTCCTGCTTGACGCCCCAGCCTTCGATGATCCCGCCCAGCGGCTCGACCACCGCCTCAAAGTCTTGCTCGAAGTCTCCTATGCCGTCGTAGGTCGCGAACATGATTTTGCTCAGTTCCAGGTACCAGGCGCCGTCGTCGCGCGCACTGACCTGGGCATTGAGGGATTCCCCGCGAAACCGACCCGCCGCCCTGCGCGCCCGTTCCTCATCCGGAAAAATGGCGTAGAACTCGATGGGATGGAAACGTGAGAAGTCGAAGCCGCCTTCTTTCATGCGGCGCAGAACGTTGGTGCTGATGTCTTCTTGATAGGCTGTGCTCATGAAAAGTGCTCCTCAAATTGATGGATAGACTTTCCGTGCTTCCCGAAGCCCGCGCCCTACTGGCGCGGGTGCTACGGCAAATAACAACACCGAGGGAAAACAAGCATGTAGCTGACAAGACCAGACCTTAGCGAATCATTCGCTGATCTCGATTGCAGAGTAGCGCGAAGCTATCACCTCCACCAGAGGCGCTTTAATGGCAGTCAGGGAATGTTCAGGCGGCAGGCGAGATGTCGAGGATCTGGATACTGTTCTGGTCTTTGAGGATCTTGACCGTCGGCTCGGGCTTGCGGCCCTCCAGGTCATTGAGGTCAAGCTCGGCCGCAACGGGCACCAGCTTGTTGCGAATCATGTGCGCAGCGTCTTCGAGGCTGGGCTTTTGTTCGCAGGTGAACTGCTCCACAGCCTTTACGCCGTGGTCATCAACGAAGGTAATTTGCCACGTTTGCATCGGTGCCTCCTCGATAAAGCCCGCGTGTGGGCTCACATCTATCTGGACCTTGGGGGTTCGTCAAACGTTCCACCCAAGGCCGGAGGCACCGGACCGGTAGCGCTTACTTCTCGGCGCGTTCCTTGAGGGCTTTCAAGGTGTTGAACGGCGCGTCCACCACGAACTTGTTGGCCAACCACGACGGCACGCTGCCGCCTGGCTCGGTGTGCACCTGATAAGTGACTTCGGTCTGGTTGTCGCCTTTGGGTACCAGCTTCCAGTAGCCGTCCACCTGGGCCACACGCACGTAGCCTTTGACTTCTGGCTGGTAGGTCGGCACTTCCAGCAGCTTGCGAGTCACGGTGCCATCAGCCGCTTTGCTGGTGGTGATCTCCAGGATGGAATCGCGGTCGGTCACCGGGAACGGTGCCTTGAACTGGGTGTAGGTCCAGCTCTTGTCACCTTCGGTCTTCAGCAGTTTCTGCGATTTGCACTCGTGGATCCAGGTGCAAGCGCCGACGGCGTCTTCCTGCAGGGCAACGATTTTTGCCACGGGTGCCTTGATCACGGTCACACCGCGATAGGCCTTGTACTTGGAGCCGGCAATTTCGCTCAGGGACACCTTGATACCGTCTTCGTCCTTGGCGACTTGCCAATCCTCAGCCTGGGCAGTGGCAGCAAACAACACCGTAACACCGCACAACACAGCCATTCGTTTCAGCGAACCCATTGTTGTATTCCTTATTGTTGAAGTTCCGATAGTAAAGCCCATCAAGCCGCCGTCATCTGCTCCCACCAGCCGATCAACCGGATGGCATCGGCCTGGTCGGTGCCACACACCTCAGGATCTGCCTTGAAATCACTGCATACCGCAGGGCGCTCCGGCTGGCCGAACAGCAGGCATAGCTGTTCGACCGACAAGTGCAGGCAACGCTCCCCCGCAGGTTTGCCCTGGGGCATTCCCGGCAGCGGTGAACTGATGGAGGGGGCGATGCAGCAAGCGCCACAGCCTTCACGGCATTTCATGACCAGCAGGTCCTCGACGACTCAATGTGGATGGCCGGGCTAGAGTACGCCCTTAAACAGCCGTTTTAAAATGGTCTAACAGGGGTTTTTCGCACAAAACAAACGTGACTGACCAGTCTGCGACAGATGGTCGAGGGTCGGGGTCACCTTAAGGGGAACAGTTTACTGCTTGAATTCGAAATCCAGCGCGGCGCCTTCCACCTCACGCCGTTCTTCGTTACGCAGTTGCAGCTTCATCTCGTTGCTGAGCAGACGGCCGTTGATCTGGAACGCGCTGTTGTCGGACGGCTTCTCGCCGAACATGGGCGGCAACAACGGCACACTCTTGGGCTTGGGCATGGTGCCAATCGGCTGCAAGTGCCTGACCATGTCCGAAGGCAGCGAAAGGTCCAACTGTGCGGGTGGCAGTTGGGTCTGGGCCACTTCATGGGCCGATTTGGACTTGCTGGCGATCGGCGCACGCTTTTTGACCGTCGCCGCCTTCTTCTTGACTGCCGGGGCTTTTTTCGCCGGGGCCGGTTTTTTCGCGGGGGTCTTCTGCTGGCTAGTGGCGGCGGGCTTGCTGTCCGTCACGGGGGTTGCCGCCAGCACCGTGCCGACGTTGCACAGGCTTAACAGGCCAATCACCACAGCAGCGCGGAAAATAGAAGTCATATCGCCAACAGCATTAACGGCAGAGGGCCATATGCTCGCTTGTTGTGCGCGGCATGACAAGCGTGCTGATCAGCCAGCGAGCGGTACTGTCCCCAATGCACGCCTCAAAAACCCGCTGCAGTTTCCTGGCACAACTGGCTGGCAAGCATGCCCAGTGTCATCAGCGCGCGCTCTGCCTCACGGTTCCACGGGGTGCCGCAGTTGAGGCGGATACAGTGGTTGAACTGTTCCGTATTACTGAATATCACCCCCGGCGCAATGCTGATGCCCTGCTGCAGTGCGCGCACGTGCAATTCCTGGGTATTGACCCGCCCCGGCAAACTGACCCACAAGATAAAGCCCCCCGTCGGACGGGTCATTTGCGTGCCTTCCGGGAAATACTGCTGCACCGCCAGCTGAAACGCGCTGAGGTTCTTGCGGTATTCCTGGCGGATGTAGCGCAGGTGCCGGTCATAGCCACCGTTTTCCAGGTACGCCGCAACGCCCATCTGGGTCACGCTGCACGCCGAATGGGTACTGAACATCTGCAAACGCTGGATTTCCTGCTGGTACTTGCCGGCGATCATCCAGCCGATGCGCACACCGGGTGACAAGGTCTTGGAAAAGCTTGAACAGTAGATCACCCGATCCAGGCGGTCGTAGGCTTTGAGCGCCTTGGTGCGGCCCAGCTCGAACATCAGCTCGCCGTAGATATCGTCCTCGACGATCTGGATATCAAAGTCCGACGCCAGGCGCAGCAGTTGCTTCTGGCGCTCCTCGGGCATGGTCGCGCCCAGCGGGTTGCTCAAGCGCGTGGTCAGCACCAGGGCCTTGATCGACCATTGGTTGGCAGCCAATTGCAGGGCTTCCAGACTCATGCCGGTGGCCGGATCGCTGGGGATCTCGATGACTTTAAGGCCCAACAGGTCGGCCAGTTGCAGCAAACCGTAATAGGTCGGTGACTCGGCGGCGATCAGGTCGCCAGGGCGTGTGAGCACACGCAGCGACATCTGCAACGCATCGACACAGCCGTGGGTGATCACCACTTCGGAGGGGTCCACCACCACGCCGGCGTCGCGCATGCGAATCGCGACCTGGCGGCGCAGCGGCTCGAAGCCAGGGCTGAACATGTAGCTGAATGCCCGTGGGCTCTGGAAGCGCGTGACCTTGGCCAACTGCTGATGCAGTGCCCGCACGGGCAGGTAGTCGACACTCGGCACAGCCGCGCCCAGCGGGAACACCCCTTCGCGACGCGACTCGACCAATACCTGCTGGATGATGCTGCTGCGGGTGACCAACCCCGGGCGCTCGACCCGTGCGATGTCCGGCGTAGGGGCCGTCAGCGCGGGGGTCTGGTGCACGTAGTAGCCCGATTGCGGCCGCGCCCGGATCAGCCCCTGGTCTTCCAGGTTGGCGTAGGCCTGCAATACCGTCGCATGGCTCACATTGAGCTGGGAGCTCATCTTGCGCACCGAAGGCACGCGCTCCCCCGGTTGATAGACACCGCGCCGGATATCCTCAGCCAGTTGCTGGGCGATACGTTGGTAAAGCAACAGATTGGTCATGACGCAGCACTCGATTTCACGGGTATTTTATTTT
>Ga0207655_1002260_pt1 | contig 15908 bp, 15 predicted proteins | sample KBSM44metaG_FD_184398 | JGI IMG/M metagenome (GOLD analysis project Ga0207655, IMG submission 184398) | Miscanthus rhizosphere microbial communities from Kellogg Biological Station, Michigan, USA - KBS M4-4 metaG (SPAdes) (version 2) | ecosystem: Host-associated > Plants > Roots > Rhizosphere >...
CCTGAGCCTTTTCGCCGATATGCGCGAACCCGCCCCCTGTTTGCAGCGGGCGGGCTCGCGCATAGACTCCGCCTTCTCTGCAACCCAGGCCGGCTTCGCCGCCGGAAAGCGACGTATGAGCAGCAAGGTCTTCTTCGACGTGGGCATCTCGCTCGACGGGTACATGGCCGGTCCGAACGCCAGCCCCGGCAATCCGATGGGCGACGGTGGCCGAGCCATGCACGGCTGGATCTTCCAGACCGCCACCTTCCGCGAAATCCTCGGCATTCCCGGCGGAGGTGGCGAGCAGGGCACACCCGACGACGCGCGGGTCCAGCATGTGTTCGCACGCACCGGTGCCTACGTCATGGGCCGGCGCATGTTCGACGAAGGCGAGGTCGGCTGGCCCGAGAACCCCCCGTTCCGCGGGCCCGTGTACGTGCTCACGCATTCGCCCCGCGAACCCTGGGTGCGCCAGGGCGGCACCACCTTCCATTTCGTGACCGACGGCCTCGCGAGCGCGCTGGCGCAAGCCAAGGCCGCGGCCGGCGGCAAGGACGTGCGCATCTCCGGCGGCATCGACACCGTCCGCCAGGCCATCAGGGCAGGCTTGCTCGATGAATGCACGATCCACGTCGCGCCGAACCTGCTGGGCGCGGGAAAGCGGCTGCTCGACGGCCTCGCACCCGGCGAGATGAAGCTGGTGCCCGTGCGCGCCGACGGCTCGGCGCTGGTGACGCACCTGGACTACCGTTTCGCCCAGGCTTCGTGAGGCAGGGGGGCGTGGCGGGCGCTGCCTACCCCGCCCGTCCCATGGTCGCCACCCCGAACACCACGACCCCCAGCGCCAGGTTCACCATCACCAGCTGGCGCACGGTGCTCAGCCGCGCGGCCGCCGCTGGCCATGCGCTTTCGTCCACCGCGCGCCGCAGCGCCCTGAACACCGACGCGCGGATGTAGACATAGATCGCGGCCATCACGATCGCGATGCTCATCATCGCCTCGATGCGCCAGTGCACGGCGCGGAAGCCGCCGGCCGAGAGGATCATCGTCACGCCGGTCACGAACAGCAGCGCGACAGCCGCATCCACGCCGACGAAGAAGCGCCGCAGCGTCGCGGCCATCATGCGCAGCCGCAGCGGCGGCTCCAGCGTGGCGACCGCCGACGGGCGCACCGCGAAGTGCATGGTGGCCATGCCGCCGACCCAGAAGGCGGCGCACAGCAGGTGGATGAAAAGCGCAATGACGTAGGACATGGGGCCCGATCAGAACACCGAAAGGGCCGGGCGCGCAATGCGGCCAGTCATGCCGCGGCCGCCCGGCCGCGCGTGGCCGCGCGCTTCTCCTTGCCGGGCGTCTCGTCGGCATAGCGCCGCATGTCCGCCACGATGCGCCGCAGCAGCTCCGCCGCAGCCGGCGACAGCATGCGGCCGTGCCGCGACACGATGTGCGAGCGCCCTTGCGACAGCAGCGGGTTCTTCATCGGCAGCTCGATCAGCTCGGGGTTGCTGGCATTGGGCGTGAGCGAGATGCGCGTGCCCAGCGTGTAGCCGAGCCCGGCCGACACGAAGTGGCCCAGCGCGCTGAACGAGGTGGTGGTCAGTACCGAAGGCAGGCGCACGCCTTCGCTGATCTCGGCCGCCTCGATGTGCTGGCGCACGCCGAAGTTGCGGTGCAGCGTGGCGCCGGGGTAGGGCAGCAGGTCGGCCAGCTTGAGCGGGCGGCCCAGTTGCGCGAGCGGGTGCGAGCGCAGCACCATCGCCTGGATCGGCTGCGGGTGCGACTGGTGCGAGGTCAGCCGTTCGTCCTTCGGCGGCTGGAACAGCATGCCGATGTGGGCGCGCTCCTCGACCACGCGGCGCACGATCTCGTCGGTGCTGGCCACGTCGAGGTCGACGGTGATCTTCGGGTGCGTGGTCATGAAGTCGCGCAGGCTGCGGCGCATGAGCCAGTCGATGTAGCCCTCGCCCGCCACGATGTCGATGTGGCCGCGCTCGATCTTGCGGATGCCATCCATCTGCGCCATGAGGTGCTGCTTCTGGCTGTTCTGGCGCCGCACGTAGCCGGCCAGCATTTCGCCCGCGTCGGTGGCCACCACGCCGCGGCCGTGGCGCTCCAGCAGCGGCACGCCACACTCCTGCTCCAGGATGCCGATGGCGCGGCTCACGGCCGAGGGGTCCATGTCGAGCACGTCGGCAGCACCGCGCACCGAGCCGCTGTCGAGCACCTGCATGAAGTAGCGCACGCGGCGCGTGTCGAGCTTGTCGTCCATGGCCCGGCCTCCTGAGTGTTGCATTCAATGCATCGAATATCTCGATTTACTGTCATTGATGCAATAGGCCTACATGCGGAAACTTGCCGGCATTCGTTCCAACCGCGCCAGATGAGCCCCCACCGATGACCTCTGCAGCCTCCGTTCTCGCCACCGCCGCGCCCTCGAGCGCCTCCGGAAAACTCAAGCTCGCGCTCGTCACCCTGGCCATCGTGGCCGCGGCCGAGCTGATCGGGCCGGTGCAGTTCAGCGTCGGCCCGGGCAAGGTGGCGCTGCTGCCGATGCTGTGGGCGCTGCTGATCGCGGCCGCGTGGGGCATTGCGCAGCGCCGCGTGCCGGTCGTGCTGCGCGTGGCCACGGCCGAGCAGTCGTTCGCCGGTGGCCTGCTGAACGCGGGCCTGCTGCTGTTCGTGGTGAAACTGGGCCTCACGGTCGGCGCCGCGCTGCCGCAGGTGAAGCAGGCCGGCTGGGCGCTGCTGTTCCAGGAGTTCGGCCATGCGCTGGGCACGCTGGCGCTGGGCCTGCCGCTGGCGCTGCTGCTGGGCATCAAGCGCGAAGCCGTGGGCGCCACTTTCTCGGTGGGCCGCGAGGGCAACCTGGTGATCATCGGCGAGAAGTACGGCATGGCCTCGCCCGAAGGCCGCGGCGTGCTGGCCGAGTACATCACCGGCACGGTGCTGGGCGCGCTCTTCATCGCGGTGCTGGCGGGCTTCATCGCCAGCCTGCACATCTTCGACCCACGCTCGCTGGCCATGGGCGCCGGCGTGGGCTCGGGCAGCCTGATGGCGGCGGCACTGGGCGCCATCGCCGCGCAGCAGCCGGCCGAGATGCTGCCGCAGCTCACCGCCATTGCCGCCGCTTCGAACCTGCTGACCACTGTGGCCGGCTTCTATTTCACGTTGTTCCTGTCGCTGCCGCTGTGTTCGTGGCTTTACGGCAAGCTGGAGCCGGTGCTGGGCCGCTTCTCGAAGCGCGGCGCGCAGGCGGCGGCTGGCACGGGGGCCATGTCGCAGATTGCGCAGGCCGGCATGCCGCACGGCGGCGCCATGTCGCTGCGCGACACGCTCATCGCCTGGGCGGTGGTGGGGGGCGGCGTGCTCATCGGCAATTCGCTGACCTACAAGGTGCCGATGCTGGTGTCGCTCGAAGGCATGGCTGTGGTGGCGCTGATCGCGCTGACGGTCGAGGGCATCAAGCGCCTCGCGCCGCGCCTGCCGATGGTGCTGGTGCTGTCGGTGGTGGCTACCGTGGCGGGCATTCCGGGGCTGTTTCCGTTCTCCGACGCGCTGATCGCGCTCACCGGCAAGCTCAACTTCCTGGCCTTCACCACGCCCGTGCTGGCACTGGCCGGCTTCTCGGTTGCGAAAGACGTGCCGATGTTCCGCCAGTTGGGCTGGCGCATCGTGGTGGTGTCGCTCACAGCCACGGCCGGCACTTTCCTCGGCGCTACGTTGATCGCCGAATTCTTCCACTGACAACCAAGGCTCGCCCCCAGGCTTCGCGCACTTCGTGTCGCTTCGCCAACCCCCTACCGGGGGCAACACCTGCGGCCCGGCAAAGCCGGTTCCGCGGTGTTCCCCGCAAAGTCCATCCAGTTCCTGTTCATCCACCGAGATCAATCCCATGTACCGCGATCCCGAAATTGCCGAAGACACCCGCGCCCGCATGCTGAGCTGGCGCCGCGACATCCACGCCAACCCCGAGACCGCCTTCGAGGAACACCGCACCGCCAACGTCGTTGCCAACGCGCTGATGCTGATGGGCCTGCCGGTGCATCGCGGCCTGGCCGGCACCGGCGTGGTCGGCACGCTGAAGAACGGAGAAGGCCCGAGCATCGCGCTGCGCGCCGACCTCGACGCGCTCAACATGCAGGAGCTGGGCACGCAGGCGCATGCCTCCAAGTGCGTGGGCAAGATGCACGCCTGCGGCCATGACGGCCACACCGCCATGCTGCTGGGCGCGGCCGAGCACCTGTCGCGCCACAAGCCCTTCAAGGGCACGGTGCAGTTCGTGTTCCAGCCCGCCGAGGAGAACGAAGGCGGCGGTCGCGTGATGGTGGAGGAGGGCCTGTTCGAGCAGTTTCCGGCCGATGCCGTCTACGGCATGCACAACTTCCCGGCGCTGCCGCGCGGCCAGTTCGCCATCCGCAAGGGCACGATGACGGCCTATCTCGACACCTTCGAGATCATCATCACCGGCAAGGGCAGCCACGGCGCCATGCCAGAGACCGGCATCGACTCGGTCGTGGTCTCGGCCCAGCTCATCAATGCATTGCAGACCATCGTGAGCCGCCGCACCGGCGCGACCGACTCGGCCGTGGTCAGTGTCACGCAGATCCACGGCGGCGACACCTGGAACGTGATCCCCGAAACGGTGGTGCTGCGCGGCACCGTGCGCACGCTCGATGCCGCCATCCAGGGCAAGACCCAGGCGGCCATGCAGCAGATCTGCGACGGCGTGGCCGCCACGCACGGCGCGAAGGTAACGCTCGACTATCGCCGTGGTTACCCCGGCGTGGTCAACACGCCCGCCGAGACGGACGCCGCCATCGCCGCCGCCGCCAGCCTGGTCGAGCGCGCGCAGGTGCACACCGACATTCCGCCGGCCATGGGTTCGGAAGACTTCGCGTTCATGCTGCAGAAGCGCCCGGGTGCGTACATCGGCATCGGTGCAGGAGAAGGCCCGAACGACCCGAACGTGCACAACCCGTACTACGACTTCAACGACAACATCCTGCCGCTGGGTGCCGCCTACTGGGTGGCACTGGTCAAGCAGCAGCTTCCCGTCGCATGATGCGCTGATGCTCTCCGCCTTCGACATCTTCAAGATCGGCATCGGCCCTTCGAGTTCGCACACCGTGGGGCCGATGCGCGCCGCGCTCATGTTCGCGCAGTCGCTCGAACGGCAAGGCGTGTTGGCGCGGGTCGCGCGGCTGCATGTGGACCTGTTCGGCTCGCTCGGCGCGACCGGCCACGGCCACGCCACCGACCAGGGCGTGATCCTCGGGCTCTTCGGCGACGCGCCCGACACCGTGCGGCCCGAGACCGTGCAGCCCCGCCTGGATGCACTGCGCCGCACCGGGCAACTGAGCCTGCTGGGCACCACACCCATCGCCTTCGACCGCGTGCGCGACATTGCCTTTCGCGGCGAGGAGTCGCTGCCCGAGCACCCGAACGCCATGCGCTTCACGGCTTTCGCGGCCGATGGTGCCGTGCTGGCCGAGGCCGCGTACTTCTCGGTCGGCGGCGGCTTTGTGGTCGAAGGCGGGCAGGCCGTGGCCGAGACGGCGGCCGCCGCGTCCAGCGTGCCGCATCCCTTCTCGACCGGCGACGAGCTCATGGCGCAGTGCCGCGCCACCGGCCTCTGCGTGGCCGCGCTGGTCATGCGCAACGAATGCGTGTGGCGGCCCGAAGCCGAAGTGCGCAGCGGCCTGCTGCGCATCTGGAGCGTGATGCAGCAGTGCGTGCAACGCGGCTTCGGCATCGACAACCCGCTCGCCGCGCTCGCGTTGCCCGGGCCGCTGCGCATGCGCCGCCGCGCGCCCGAGCTGAACCGCGAACTGCTGGCGCAGGCCGGCGCGGCCGACCCGCTCGCGGTGATGGACTGGGTCAATGCCTTCGCGATGGCGGTGAACGAAGAGAACGCGGCCGGCGGCCGCGTGGTCACCGCGCCCACCAACGGCGCGGCGGGCGTGGTGCCGGCCGTGATGCACTACTACCAGCGCTTCGCGCCGCAGGCGAGCGACGACGGCATCGTCGATTTCCTGCTCACCGCCGCCGCCATCGGCATGCTCTACAAGGCCAACGCATCGATCTCGGGCGCTGAGGTCGGCTGCCAGGGCGAGGTGGGCGTGGCCTGCTCGATGGCGGCCGGCGCACTGGCCGCGGTGCTCGGCGCCACGCCCGCGCAGGTCGAGAACGCGGCCGAGATCGGCATGGAGCACAACCTGGGCCTGACCTGCGACCCGGTGGGCGGCATGGTGCAGATCCCTTGCGTGGAGCGCAACGCGATGGGCGCGGTGAAGGCCATCAACGCGGCGCGCATGGCGCTGCGCGGCGACGGCAGCCACTACGTGTCGCTCGACGCCGTGATCCGCACGATGAAGCAGACCGGCGAGGACATGAAGTCCACCTACAAGGAAACCTCGCTGGGCGGGCTCGCGGTGAACGTGGTGGAGTGCTGACCCAGAGCGCCGGGCCGCGGGGGCTGCGTCAGAATGCAGGGCTCGTTGTTGCCACGCACGCAGAAAGATGAGGCTCCCATGACCCGCACCGTCGCCCAGAAACGCGCCGACTTCCGCGCCCTTCACGAACGAGGCTGCTTCGTCATCCCGAACCCCTGGGACACGGGCAGCGCGCGCTACCTCGAAGGCCTGGGCTTCAAGGCACTGGCCACCACCAGCTCCGGTTTCGCGTGGTCGCAAGGCCATGCCGACGGCGCGATGTCGCGCGAATCGATCCTTGCTCATCTGCGTGAGCTGGTGGATGCCACCGACTTGCCCGTGAACGCCGACTTCGAGAACGGTTTTGCCGTCGACGCGCAAGGCGTGGCCGAGAGCGTGCGCCTGGCCATCGAGACCGGCGTGGCGGGCCTGTCGATCGAGGACTCGACCGGCAACGCGGCCGATCCGCTCTTTGCCATCGACGGGGCGGTCGAGCGCATGCGCGCCGCGCGCCAGGCCATCGACGCCTCGGGCGCCGACGTGCTGCTGGTGGGCCGCGCCGAGAACTTCTTTGTCGGCCGGCCCGACCTCGACGACGCCGTCGCGCGGCTCAAGGCCTACGCGAACGCGGGCGCCGACTGCCTCTACGCGCCCGGCATCAAGACCCGCGAGCAGATCGCGGCGGTGGTCGCGGCCGTGGCGCCCAAGCCGGTCAACCTGCTGGTCGGCGGGGTCAGCGAACTGCGCATGGTGGACATCGCCGAACTGGGCGTGCGCCGCGTCAGCGTGGGCGGCGGCATGGCGCGCGCGGCCTGGGGCGGCTTCATGCGCGCCGCGCGCACGCTCGCGGACGAGGGCCGCTTCGACGGTTTCGCGGATGCTGCGGCGGGAAGCGAACTCAACGCTTTCTTCCGTCCGTTCGCCGGCTGAGGCCCGTGGACGCGCTGCTCGCCGAGATCCGCAGCTGCCGCGTCTGCGCCGAACACCTGCCGTTGGGGCCGCGTCCCGTTGTGCAGGCCAGTGCCGGCGCGCGGCTGCTGATCGTCGGGCAGGCGCCCAGCCTCACCGTTCACAAGACCGGCGTGCCGTGGGACGACAAGAGCGGTGAGCAACTGCGCCGCTGGCTCGGCGTCGACCGCGCCACTTTCTACGACGCGGCACGCATCGCGCTCATGCCGATGGGCTACTGCTATCCCGGCCGCGGCAACAGCGGCGACCTGCCGCCGCGCAAGGAATGCGCGCCGCTGTGGCAAGACAGGCTGCTCGCGCAGATGCCGCGCATCGAGCTGACATTGCTCATCGGCCAGTACGCGCAGCGCCACTTCCTGGGCAAGACCGCGCGCGCCAACGTGACCGAGACGGTCGAGGCCTTTGCCGACTACGCACCGCGCTTCATTCCGCTGCCGCATCCGTCGCCGCGCAACACGGGCTGGTTCAAGCACCACCCGTGGTTCGAGAGCGAGGTGCTGCCGGTGCTGCGCGAGCGCGTGCGGCACGCGTTGGAGCCCGCCTTGTCTTACGGCGCCACGGCCACCGAAGTGCCCGCCGCCTCGAAAGGCCGCGCGGCGTAGACCACGCGCCCGCCCACCACCGTCATCAGCGAAGTGGTCTTGCCAATGCGCTCCAGCGGCACGGTGAAGAAGTCCTGGTCGAGCACCGCGAAGTCCGCGAGCTTGCCGACCTCCAGCGTGCCGCGCCTGCCTTCGTCGAAGCTGAACCACGCGCTGCCCGCCGTGTAGAGCCGCAGCGCCTGCTCGCGCGTGGGTGTCTCGTCGGGCCCGCGCATCGTCTTGCCGCTCACGGTCTCGCCGTCGAGCATCCACTGCAGCGCGACGAAAGGGTTGTACGAGGCCACGCGATGCGCATCGGTGCCAGCGCCCACGTTCACGCCGGCGCGCAGGGCCGTGCCGATGGGCGGCATGCGCCTTGCCGCGTCGCCGCGCACGGCGAGCGCGCGATCGCCCTGGAAGTACATCGCGTCCTGCATCGTCCAGCCGATGCCCAGCGCCTTCATGCGCGCGAGCGTCTCGGGCGAAGCATCATCCAGGTGCGCGATGGACCAGCGCAGGCCGTTGATCGGCACCTCGGCGTTCAGTTTTTCGTACAGCCCGAGCAGATGATCGACCGAGCCGTTCTCCTGCCAATGGATGGTGACCGCGAGCTTCTTCGTGGCCGCCCATTTGATGAGCTCATAGAACTTCGCCTTCACTGCCTCGTCGGGGAAGTTGTTGTTGTACATCGCGAGCGTCACGCGCTCGCCCAGGCCGTTGAACTTCAGCATGTCGTCGCCGAAGCCCATCGGCAGCATCTGCGTGAGGTCGCGAAACTCCTGCAGCTCGGCGCCGGGCTTCTGCGCGAACACGCTGTAGGCCACGCGCAGCGTCAGCGCCTTCTCGCGCCACAGCTCGAACAGCGCCGCGTACTGCGAGGGCGCAATGCTGAAGCCGCCCGGGTCCACCAGGCCGGTAATGCCGAGCCGGTTCAGCTCGGTGAAGAAGGCGCGCGTGCCCGCTACGTTGTCGTCGTAGGTCGGCTTGGGCAGCTTGTCGAACAGGGCCGAGATGCCGACGATGTCGCCGGTCATCCAGCCCGGCGCACCGTCGGGCGAGGGCTTCATGCCCGCAGGCAGGGTGCCGGCGGGAACGCCGAGTGCCTCGAGCGCCTTGGGCGTCATCACCACCGCTTCGTAGAAGAGCTGCACGTACACCGGGTGGTCCGGCGCGGCCTCCTGCAGCTCGGCCATCGTCGGACGCCGGCGCTCGGCGAACTGCTGCTCGGTCCAGCCGCCTGCAACGATCAGCCAGCCGCCGGGGCGGGCATTGGCAGCGGCGGTGCGGATGCGCGCCATGGCTTCGGCGATGGTGCCTGCGCCGATCCAGTTGACTTCGGTCGAATAGCTCAACGCCGCGCGCACCGCGTGCATGTGCGAGTCGATGAGACCGGGAATGACGGTGCGTCCGCCCGCATCGACGGCGCGTGTCGCGGAGCCCGAGAGTGCGCGCATCTGCGCGGCATTGCCGACGGCCACGATGCGGCCGTCGCGCACGGCGAGTGCTTGCGCGGTGGTGCCGGCGGCATCGAGCGTGGCGATCTTCGCGTTGATGACGACGAGGTCGGCCGGCTGCGCCTGTGCGGCGCCGGGCATGAGAAAGCCGGCGACGAGGGCGGCCGCCGTGAAGAGCGTGCGGGTCATGTCAGTCGACCTTGATGCTCGCGGCCTTGACCACCTGCTGGGCCTTGCCGGTCTCGTCCACGAGGAACTTGTTGAACTGCGCCGAAGGCATGGTGAACGGCTCGGCACCGAGCTTCTCCAGCCGTTCCTTCAGCTCGGGCGACACCATGATCTTCGCGACCTCGGCCTGCAGCCGGTCGACCACCGGCTGCGGCGTCTTCGCGGGCGCGAACAGACCGACCCAGAACAGGTACTCCGAGCCCGGCACGCCGGCCTCCGCGGTGGTCGGCGCATCGGGCAGCGCCGACGAGCGCTTGCCCGTACCCACGGCCAGCGCCTGCAGCCTGCCGGTCTTGATGAGCGGCAGGGCGGACACCATCGGCGCGAAAAACCAGTCGACGCGCCCGGCCATCACCTCGGTCATGGCCTCGGGCGTGCCACGGAACGGCACGTGCTGCGCGTCGATGCCGGCCGCGAGGCGGAACACCTCGGCGTTCATGTGCGTGGCCGAGCCGTTGCCCGCCGAGCCGTAGTTGAAACCGCCGGGCTTGGCCTTGGCCTTCGCGACGAGGTCCTGCACGTTCGCGAAATGCGAGGGCGCGGTGACCAGCACGTTGGGCAGGCTGGCCATCGGCGTGATGCCGGTGAAGTCCTTGATCGTGTCGTACGACAGGCCCTTGTAGATCCACGGGTTCACGAGGTGGCCGGCCGAATGCACCAGCAGCGTGTAGCCATCGGCCGGCGACTTGGCCGCAATGGCCGCGCCCAGCGTGCCTCCGGCACCGGGCTTGTTGTCGACGATCACGCTGGTGCCCAGTGCGGGCCCGAGCTTCTCGGCCACGAGGCGTGCGACGATGTCGGTGCCGCTGCCTGCGGTGAAGGGCACGACCAGCTTGATCGGCTGCGTGCCCGGCCACGGGCCCTGTGCGTGGGCGCCGGTCAGCGCGCAGGCGGCCAAGGCTGCTGCCGCCGCCAGTGTCTGCCTGCGGCTCCATGGGGATGTCTTCTTCATGCGTCTTGTCTCCGTTGAATTGTTCGATGAGCGATGAATGACCGAAAGAGGGGAGGCCGCTACGCCGGTGGCGCGTTCGGCATCACCAGCGCGACCAGCACCGGCCGGTTGCTCCGGTTCTCCAGCTGGCGCTTTTCGCCGGGTGCGAAGCGGCAGCTGTCGTAGGGCTCGAGCACGTCTTCCTGGTGTGCGCCGTCGATCTCGCCGACCACGTGCAGCTGGCCTTCGAGCACGAGATACAGCTTTTCCATCGGCGAGCCGTCGAGACCGGTGTGGCCGCCGGGAAGGATCTGGCTCACGCCCATCCACATCTGCGTGGACGGCCCGGCCTCTTTGCCTTGCAGCCGCAGGCAACGCATGTCGAAATGGTTGGGCGCCTCGTAGTGCGGCGCTTCGTTGAAACGGGTCACGTGCATGGTCGGGTGCTCCAGGGTTCAGGGTCGCAGCACGACGCGGTCGGTGCTGCCAGAGAGCACCAGCCGGTAGGCGTCGATCGCTTCGTCGAGCGTGAAGCTGCGTGCGACGGGAAAGGGCTTCAGCGTGCCGCGCTCGAAGCCTTCGCGCATGGCGTCGAGCTGCGCGGTGCTGGCGATGCAGTCCATCGCCAGCGAGTCGATGCCCACATAGGTGTGCATGCCCCGGTAGAACGCGAAGATGTCGAAGGGCACCGCGCGCTCGTGCGTGGCGATGAAGATCTGCGTCGCACCCTTGGCCATCGCCTTGTTGGCGGCCTCGAAGTAGGCGCTGCCGACGGTGTTGTAGACGATGTGCGCACCGCGCCCGTCGGTGAGTTCGCGCACCTGCGCGCCCACGTCGGCGTGGTGGCGCGCATCGATCACGTCCACGGGTCCGCTGGCAAAGCCCTCGAAGGGACCGGCATGCCGCTGTACCGCGATCACGCGTGCGCCGGCCTGCGAGGCCAGCTGCACCGCAGCCTGCCCGACTTTGCCGTTGGCGCCGAGCACCAGCACAGTCTGGCCCGCCTGCGGCATGCCGCAGCGGCGAAAGCCTTCGTAAGCGGTGACGAAGGGCACGCCCACCGCGCCGGCTTCGTCCATCGAGATGCCTTGGGGCTTGGCGCGCAGCGCCTGCTCGGGCAGCACCAGGTAGCGCGCATGCGAGCCGTCGCGGGTGATGCCCACGTCGCCGCCGGAGCCATAGACCTCGCGGCCGATCCACTCCGAAGGGCCGCTCACCACGGTGCCCGCGAAGTCGCGTCCCGGGGTGCGAGGCCACACGGCCTGCGGCATGATGCCCAGCGTGGCCTTCACGTCGCTGGGGTTCACGGCCGCGGCGGCGATGCGCACCACGGCATGGCCGGGCGGCGGCGAGGGCTCCGGCTGCGGCGTGGCTTCGAGCTGCAGCGCATCGAGGTTGGCTGCCTTCTCGTTCACGCGCAACGCGCGGGAGCTGTGGGCGGTATGCATGGCTGCGACGCTCATCGTTCAGCTCCTCGCACCGGGCAGGCCCAGCATGGCGCGCGCCTCGCGCGGGTTGGCGATCTCGCCACCCAGGCTCTGCAGGATGTCGCGCGCCTTCGCCACGAGCTGGGCGTTGCTCTCGGCGAGCACGCCCTTCTCCAGGTAGATGTTGTCCTCCATGCCCACGCGCACATGGCCGCCCAGCAGCCATGCCTGCGCGACGATCGGGAACTCCATGCGCCCGATGCCGAAGGCGCTCCAGAAGGCGCCGCGCGGCAGCATGTTGCGCGCATAGAGCAGCGTCTCGGGCGTGGGCGCGAAGCCGTACTTCACGCCGAGCACGAAGGTCCACATGGCCGGGCCGTCGAGCGTGCCGTCGGCGATCAGGTCGAGCGCGAGGTTGATGTCGCCGGAGTCGAAGATCTCCAGCTCGGGCTTCACGCCGGCCTCGCGCATCACCTTCGCCATGCGCCGCACGTTCTTCGGCGTGTTGATGACCACGTCGGGCCCCGAGTTCATGGTGTTGAGGTCGAGCGAGCACACGTCGGGCCTGATGAGCGCAATGTGTTCCACGCGCTTCTCGGGCGGCAGCAGCGTGGTGCCCGGTGCGGCGATCTTCGGATCGTCCTCGCTCGGAATGAAGCGCCCGCCCGGCCCGGTCGTGAGGTTGACGATCAGCTCGCGGTTCTCGCGGCGGATGCGCTCGACCACCTCGCGGTACAGCTCGACCTCCATCGAGGGCTTGCCGGTTTCGGGATGGCGCACGTGGATGTGCACCTGCGCCGCGCCGGCCTCGGCCGCGGCGAGGCACTCGTCGGCGATCTGCACCGGCGTGATCGGCAGGTGCGGCGTCTGCTCCGGCTTCACGAGGTTGCCCGTGACCGCGCAGGTGATGAGTGTCTTGGCGGTGCTCACAGGTGGCGCCCTCCGTCGACCACGATGCGCGTGCCGGTCACGAAGCGCAGGGTGGTGGCCAGCGCTTCGACCGTGGCCGCCACGTCGTCGGGCAAGCCGATGCGGCCCAGCGGCGTGGTGCTGGCCATCTTGCTGGCGAACTCCGCGCCGCGCCCGGGCACGAAGCCCGATTCGACCGCGCCCGGCGACACCGACACCACGCGCACCGACGGCGCGAGTGCCTTGGCCAGTGCGTCGCCCACCACGTCGAGCCCAGCCTTGGCGGCCACGTAGGCGAGGTTGCTGCCCACGCCCGTGAAACCCGCGATGGAAGAGATGTTGGCCACCAGCCCGTCGCCGCTGGCCTTCAGCATCGGCGCAAAGGCGCGGATGGTGGCGAACACGCCGCGGAAATTGGCGCGCACGATGTCGTCGATGAGTTCGTCGGTCAGCGTGTCGAGGTCGCCTGCCGGCACCGGCTTCGTATGGCCCGCGCTGTTGACGAGGATGTCGCAGCGCCCGAGCGTGGCCTTCACCTCCGCCGCCGCGGCCACGAGGCTGGGCGTGTCGACGATGTCGGCGCGGATCGCGGCATGGCGCTGGCCGCTGACCGAGGGCAGGGCGGCCGCGCGCGCCGCCGCATCGTCGCCCTTGCGGTGCAGCAGCACGCAGGTGGCGCCGAGCGCGGCCAGGCGCGTGGCCGTGGCATAGCCGATGGCGCCAAGGCCGCCGGTGATGACGGCGACCTTGCCGTCGAGTCTGGAGACTGGATCGAAGCTCATGGATGTGAAAGGAGTGGATGAGTCGGTACGGAGTCTTTTCGCGGAACACCGCGGAACCGGCTTTGCCGGGCCGCAGGTGTTGCCCCCTCGAAGGGGGTTGGCGAAGCGACACGAAGTGCGCGCAGCCTGGGGGTGGTCAAGGTATAGGAGGGCGGGGGAACTTCATCTCGCCCGGTTCGAGTTCGAAGTCGTGGTGGAGTGACGCGCTCTTGCCGTCGGGGGCCAGTGCGAAGCGGCCGATGAGGCGGCGCGTCACGCCGAAGGTCGGGTCGCTTTCCAGGTTCTCGTCGTCGTCGGCGAAGACCTGCGTGATCAGCACCTTGTGGCCCGGCTTGCTCACCATGAAGTGCAGGTGCGCGGGCCGGTTCGGGTGGCGCACCTGCGCGCGCAGCAGCACGCCGCAGGGGCCGTCGGTCGGCACCGGGTAGCCGGCGGGACGCACGCTGCGGAAATGGAAGCGGCCCTCGGCGTCGGTGGAAAAGCGCCCGCGCAGGTTCATGTTCTCCTGCGACGGGTCCTGGTTTTCGTAGAGGCCGATGGGCGAGGCCTGCCACACGTCGACCGTGGCGCCGGCCACCGGCTGGCCCCTGCCGTCGCGCACCGTGCCCGTCACTTCGAGCGGAATGCCCGGCGTGCCCGAGCGCGCGATGCTCTCGCCCAGTGCGCAGTCCGGCGAGTTCGCGCGCCAGAACGGCCCGAGCAGCGCGGCCGGCGATTCGCCATGCGGGTCCTGGTTGTTCTGCAGCGCGACCACGGTCGATACACCCAGGATGTCCGCCGCCAGCACCACCTCGTTCTTGGTCTCGCCCGTGGCATGGCCGATGGCGACGATGAATTCGAGTGCCTGCTCGAACTCTTCTTCCGTCAGCTTCACTTCCTGCACCAGGGCATGCAGGTGGCGCGTGACGGCTTCCATCACGGTGCGCAACCGCGGGTCGGGCGTGCGTTTCATGGCATCGAGCGTGAAGCCCAGCACCGATTCGGGGGAGGTGGCGATGTTCATGGTGGATTCGTGCAATCGTTTGCACGATATTAGTCCAGATCGCTGAAAAGTAAAATGCCCCCGTTCAGCAGGTCGGGAATACCAGAACGCCCCGTGCACCCCTGACCGGCACGACAACCGTTTGCATCAATCCATGAGTACCAGCCCAACTTCCACGCCCGTGACCATCCGCGACGTCGCCCGCGCCGCCGGCGTGCACGTGTCGACCGTCTCCCGCGCGCTCAGCCCCGAGAAGCGCTCGCTGATCAGCGACGAGGTGCTGCGCGTGGTCGAGGAGGCGGCGCAGCGCCTGGGCTACCGGCCCAACCGCGCGGCCTCGGCGCTGCGAACGGGCCGCACCCACACCATCGGCGTGCTGGTGCCGGACATCACCAACGCGGTGTTCCCGCCCATCCTGCAGGGCATCGAGGCCAGCGCCGCGGCGCGCGGGTACTTCGTGTTCGTCACCAACGTCGTGGATCCCGCGCTCGCAAGGCCCGTGCTGGAGCGCATGCTGGCGCAGCGGGTCGACGGGGTGGTCATGGCCACCGCCACGCGCGACGACCCGCTGATCGAATTCGTCACCCAGGCCGGCATGACCGCGGTGCTGGTCAACCGGGCCGACGAGACCGGCCGCCTGCCCGCGGTGGTCAGCGATGACCGGCTGGCGATGAAGCTCGCGGTCGATCACCTCGTGGGCCTGGGCCACAAGCGCATCGCGCACCTCGCGGGCCCGCAGAACATTCCCACTGGCGTGGGCCGTCGGCTGGGCGTGGAGCAGGCCTTGAGGGACCACCGCATGAAGCCCTTCCGCGTGGTCGAGTGCGCGAGCTACAGCCGCGAAGCCGGCGCGGTGGCGATGAAGCAGATGCTCGAAGCCGGCGCCGCCCCGCAGGCCGTGGTGTGCTGCAACGACCTCGTGGCACTGGGCGCCTACGACGCGCTGCGCGAAGCCGGCCTGCGCGTACCCAAGGACATTTCCATCACCGGCCACAACGACATGCCGCTGGTCGACATGGTCGACCCGCCGCTCACCACCATCCGCCTGCCGCACCGCGAGCTGGGCTGGCGCGCGGCCGAGATGCTGTTCGACGAGATCGACGGCCGTTCGATGTCGGCGTCGACCGTGGTGCTGCGGCCGGAGCTGGTGGTGCGCAAGTCGACTGCCAAGCCGTCCGCCGCGCGCTGAGCGCGGCAGGACTTATTTCATCCGCCACCACAGGGCCGCGATG
>Ga0207655_1002262_pt1 | contig 15895 bp, 14 predicted proteins | sample KBSM44metaG_FD_184398 | JGI IMG/M metagenome (GOLD analysis project Ga0207655, IMG submission 184398) | Miscanthus rhizosphere microbial communities from Kellogg Biological Station, Michigan, USA - KBS M4-4 metaG (SPAdes) (version 2) | ecosystem: Host-associated > Plants > Roots > Rhizosphere >...
CGCCCTTCTTCATCATGCTCTTCACTCTGCACGGCACCCAGGGCAAAGAATTGCGCGCGCAAGCGGGCAAAACGCTGCTCCAGGCACAGGGTACCGACAAACAGATCATCCCCCAGCAACTCGGCAACCGCCTGGCCAACCAGCTCCAGGCCACGCCCATCGCGTGCCGATACCCAGACCCGTTCCGGCTTGCCATCGGCATTGCGCTGGATCTGTGGCTCGACATCTTCGAGCAGGTCGAGTTTGTTATACACCTCGAGGATCGGCAAGCCTTCAGCGCCAATCTCGCCCAACACGGCCAGCACCTGCTCGATCTGCTCCATGCGCTCTGGCTCATGGGCGTCGATCACATGCAGCAACAGGTCGGAGTTGCTCGACTCTTCGAGCGTAGCCCGAAATGCCTCGACCAGCTTGTGCGGCAGGTGGCGAATGAAGCCCACGGTGTCGGCCAGCACGATTGGCCCCAGGTCATTGAGCTCGAGCCGGCGCAGGGTCGGGTCGAGGGTGGCGAACAGCTGGTCCGCAGCGTACACCTCGGACTCGGTCAGGGCGTTGAACAGTGTGGACTTGCCGGCGTTGGTGTAACCCACCAGCGACACGGACGGAATATCCGCACGCTTGCGCCCACGCCGCGCCTGCTCGCGCTGGCTGCGCACTTTCTCCAGGCGTGACTTGATCTGGCGTATGCGCACCCGCAACAGTCGGCGGTCGGTTTCGAGCTGCGTTTCACCCGGGCCGCGCAGGCCGATACCACCTTTCTGTCGCTCAAGGTGAGTCCAGCCGCGCACCAGCCGCGTGCTCATGTGCTCCAGCTGGGCCAGTTCGACCTGCAGCTTGCCTTCATGGGTACGCGCCCGTTGGGCGAAGATATCGAGGATCAGCCCGGTACGGTCGAGCACACGACACTCGAACACACGTTCAAGGTTGCGCTCCTGACTGGGCGTGAGGGTGTGATTGAAAATCACCAGGTCTACCTGCTCGGCATGGACCAGGTCGTGCAATTCCTCGACCTTGCCACTGCCAATCAGGTATTTGGCGGAAGGCTGATGCCTTGTCACCGTGACCAGCGAGACGATGTCGGCACCGGCCGACAATGCCAACTCCTGAAACTCCTGCGGGTCTTCGCGCGCCTCAGGGTTCTGACCTTCCAAGTGAACGAGCAACGCTCGCTCACCACCACCGTGGCGCTCAAAGAACAATGCAGGCTCCTATCAGGCGTTGCCTGGCTCGCTGTCGCCGTGCTCGCCATCGGTCGGGCTTGGCAGGCGGACCGGACGGGCCGGAACCACGGTCGAAATGGCGTGCTTGTAGACCATCTGGCTGACGGTGTTCTTCAGCAGAACCACGAACTGGTCGAACGATTCGATCGAACCCTGCAGCTTGATACCGTTGACCAGGTAGATGGATACCGGGACCTTTTCTTTTCTCAAGGTGTTCAAGTAAGGGTCTTGTAGCGAATGCCCTTTTGACATATGCCGCACTCCTGTAAGGATAAATAATAGAAAATCAATAAAATCGATAAATTAGGCCGCCCTTCGCAAGAATAGACGGCAATCAGCAGGGACTCAGCTCAATATGGAGATGGCCCCAAGGTATTTCAAGGTGCGGGACAGATTGTCGCAGGCCAGGCTGTCAAGCCAGTGCACTTCAGGCCAGCCACGCAACCAGGTGAACTGCCGTTTGGCCAGCTGCCGAGTAGCAATGATACCGCGTTCACGCATCTCATTCTCAGTCAGCTTGCCGTCCAGGTAATCCCAGACTTGCCGATAACCCACTGCCCGTATAGACGGCAGCCCGGCGTGCAAGTCACTTCTGGCTCGCAGCGATCGGACCTCCTCAACGAAGCCCTGTTCCAGCATCTGCGAAAATCGTAACGCAATTCGCTGATGCAAAATGTGACGATCTGTAGGAGCAATCGCCAAACTGGCGACAGTATAGGGCAAATGTCCGCCAGCGCCTGCGTCTGCGCCGCGACTTTCCGCGAATTGACGTTGACGATGGGCCGTCATGCTCTCGCCGCTCACCCGGTATACCTCCAGCGCCCGGATCAGCCGCTGCGGGTCGTTGGGGTGGATGCGCGCCGCCGACACCGGGTCGACCTCGGCCAGTTGACGGTGCAACTCGGCCAGCCCCAAGGCTTCGGCCTGGGCTTCCAGCTCGGCGCGCACTGCGGCATCGGCCGCCGGCATGTCGGCCAGGCCATCGATCAACGCCTTGTAATAGAGCATGGTGCCGCCGACCAGCAACGGGATCTTGCCGCGCGCAGTGATCTCGGCCATGGCCTCCAAGGCATCGGCACGGAACTGTGCGGCCGAATAGCTCTCGGCCGGGTCACGAATGTCGATCAGCCGGTGCGGGTGGGCGGCGAGGATTTCTTTCGAGGGTTTGGCCGAGCCGATGTCCATGCCCCGGTAGACCAGTGCCGAATCGACGCTGATCAGTTCACAGGGCAGCACTTTGGTCAGCTCGATGGCCAGGTCGGTCTTGCCGGCCGCCGTCGGGCCCATCAGGAATATTGCAGGGGGCTTGCTGCTCATTTCATCGACCGCGCAGGAAGAGTTTGTCCAGGTCGTCCAGGCCCATCTGGGTCCAGGTGGGACGGCCATGGTTGCACTGGCCGCTGCGCTCGGTGTTTTCCATGTCGCGCAGCAGGGCGTTCATCTCGGGAATTGCCAGGCGCCGGTTGGCGCGCACGGCGCCATGGCAGGCCATGGTACCGAGCAGTTCGTTGAGGTGCGCCTGAATACGGTCGCTGGTGCCGTATTCCATCAAGTCGGCCAGCACGTCCTGCACCAGGCGGTTGGCCTCGGCCTGCTTGAGCAAGGCCGGGATCTGGCGAACCGCCAAGGTCTCGGGGCCCAGGCGTTGCAATTCGAAGCCCAGGCGCTGGAACCACTGAGCATGCTCTTCGGCACAGTCGGCCTCACGCTGGCTCAGGGCCAGGGTTTCCGGCACCAGCAGCGGCTGGCCACTGAGGCCCTCGCTGGCCATGGCCACCTTGAGCCGCTCGTACATGATCCGCTCATGGGCGGCGTGCATGTCCACCAGCACCAGGCCGACGGCATTCTCGGCCAGGATGTAGATACCCTTGAGCTGCGCCAGCGCGTAGCCAAGCGGGGGAATGTCACCTTGGCTTTCGGGCAAGGCCGTCGCAGCTGCGGCACCGTTGTCCAACGGCTTGTAGAACTCGCGATACACCGCCTGCGCCTCGGCGGCCGGCAGCGGCTGCGAAGGACGCGGGGTGTACTGGTACTGGTAACCGGCGCCACTGCCGCCATTGGAAAATGACTGTTGCGGGGCTTGCGGCTGTTCGAGCACCGGCGAGGCCAGGCGCATTTCACCCTGGGGGCCGAACTCACCAGCCTGCTGGCCAGTGGGGCGAGCCAGCTCGGGCACGGCGGCAGGCGCGGCCAGTTGGTCTTCCGGGCGAACATCAGCCAGGGCTCGGTGCAAAGTGCCATACAGGAAATCGTGCACCGAGCGCCCTTCGCGGAAGCGCACTTCATGCTTGGTCGGGTGCACGTTCACATCGACGCCGTTGGGCTCCAGCTCCAGGAACAGCACGAACGTGGGGTGACGACCATTGAACAACACATCGCGGTAGGCCTGGCGCACGGCGTGGGCGACCAGCTTGTCGCGCACCGCGCGGCCGTTGACGAAGAAGTACTGCAAGTCGGCCTGGCTGCGCGAGAACGTCGGCAGGCCAACCCAGCCCCACAGGCGCAGGCCGTTGCGCTCGACGTCGATCGGCAGCGCCTGCTCCATGAAACCAGGGCCGCAGATGGCACCCACCCGCCGTGCACGGGCGGTTTCGTCGTGAGCCTCGTGCAGGCTGAGGATGCTCTTGCCGTTGTGGCGCAGGTGGAAGCCGACATCGAAACGCGCCAGCGCCAGCCGGCGGATCACTTCCTGCAGGTGGTCGAATTCGGTTTTTTCGGCCTTGAGGAACTTGCGCCGGGCCGGGGTATTGAAGAACAGGTCGCGCACTTCCACCGAGGTCCCGACCGGGTGCGCCGCTGGCTGCACCCGTGGGGTCATGTCGCGGCCTTCGGTTTCCACCTGCCAGGCCTCGCTGGCACTGGCAGTACGGGAGGTCATGGTCAAACGCGCCACCGAGCTGATCGAGGCCAGCGCCTCGCCACGGAAGCCCAGGCTCATGACGCCTTCCAGGTCCTCCAGCTCACGAATCTTGCTGGTGGCGTGACGCGCCAGGGCCAGCGGCAGGTCATCGGCAGAAATACCGCTGCCATCGTCCCGTACCTTCAGCAGCTTGACGCCGCCCTGCTCCACTTCCACATCGATGCGCCGGGCACCGGAGTCCAGGCTGTTTTCCAGCAATTCCTTGGCGACAGAAGCCGGCCGCTCGACAACCTCGCCGGCGGCAATCTGGTTGGCCAGCCGCGGGCTAAGCAGCTGAATGCGCGAACCGCCGCTCATTATTGCGCCGCCAGGGTCGTGGCGGGTACATCAAGGCGTTGGCCGACCTTCAGCTCATCGGTCTTGAGGCTGTTGGTGCTGCGCAGGCTGGCCACGCTGACCTGGTAGCGTACAGCCAGCATCGCCAGGGTTTCGCCAGGCCGGACGGTGTGCTCACGCGGCCCAGCCGCAATCTTGCCGGTGTCGCGCAGCCAGGCGATATAAGTGCCTGGCGGCGGGTTCTGCTGGAAGTACTGGCGTACACCGGTGTGGATCGAGCGGGCCAGGGCTTGCTGGTGGCTCGCAGTGGCCAGCTTGGCGGCTTCGTTGTTGTTCGAAATGAACCCGGTTTCAACCAGGATCGACGGAATATCCGGCGACTTCAGCACCATGAAGCCGGCCTGTTCCACGCGCTGTTTGTGCAGCGAGGTGACACGCCCCATGTTGCCCAGCACTTTCTGCCCCACATTGAGGCTGGAGCTGAGCGTGGCGGTCATGGAGAGGTCGAGCAGCACCCCCGCGAGCATACGGTCCTTGTCGTCGAGACTGACGTTACCCGCACCACCGATCAGGTCGGAGCGGTTTTCCGTGTCGGCCAGCCAGCGCGCAGTCTCGGAAGTGGCGCCGCGGTCGGACAGGGCAAATACCGAGGCGCCAAAGGCCGCACGCGACGGCGCGGCGTCGGCGTGGATCGAAATGAACAGGTCGGCGCCCTTCTTGCGGGCGATTTCCGTGCGTTTACGCAGTGGAATGAAGTAGTCGCCAGTGCGGGTCAGCTCCGCCCGGAAGCCGCGTTCGCTGTTGATCTGGCGCTGCAGTTCCTTGGCGATCTGCAGCACGATGTCTTTTTCATGCTGGCCACGCGAACCGGATGCACCGGGGTCTTCGCCACCGTGACCGGCATCGATGGCCACAACGATTTCACGCTTGCCGCTCGGCACCGGTGGCAGCTTGATGGCAGGCTGGGCCGGGCTTACCGGCACCGCAGGCGTGGTCGCAGGTGTTTGTACCGGGGTCGGGGCAGGAGGTGGCGCGCTGGCTGCAATGGCGTCGGCTTCCTGGTCGTACAGGTCGACCACCAGGCGATTGCCGTACTGGGCATTGGGCGCCAAGGTGAAGCTTTTTGGGGTAACCGACTTTTTCAGGTCGACCACCACGCGCAGGTCGGTCGGGGTACGTTGTGCCGAACGCACGCTGCTGATCGGCGTATTGGAGGTGGCCACGTTCAATGGCGCGGCCAGGGTCGCACCATTGATGTCGATAACCAGACGATCCGGTGCGCTCAAGGTGAAGACGCTGTGCTGCACGGGGCCAGACAGGTCGAAGACCAGCCGCGTGTTGTCTGGCGCGCGCCACAGGCGCATGCTCTTGACTTGTGTGACGGCCAGAGCGTCAACGGTCACCGTTGTCAGCAGCAGCCCAACGATGGCGACCAGTGCGCGTATGCGCATACCTACCCCACTTACTGTTTATAGTGTTCGGCCAGTGCCACGCACCAGGCCTCGCCGCGAGCCCCCTGCGGCGAAAGGATCAGCGAGCGTCCGCCCGCTTGGGGGCTTATGGTAATGGTCAGGTCAGGCTTTGGCAAAACGCCCGCACCCTTTTGTGGCCACTCGAACAGGCACAGCGGGTCGCCCTCGAAATAATCACGAATACCCATGAACTCAAGCTCCTCCGGGTCGACCAGGCGATACAGGTCGAAGTGAAAGGCTCGGACCTCGCCGATTTCGTAGGGTTCGACCACGGTAAAGGTCGGGCTTTTCACTGCACCAGTATGGCCCAGGCCACGGATCAGCCCCCGGGAAAGCGTAGTCTTGCCCGCCCCCAGGTCGCCTTCAAGAAAGATCACGCCGCGACCACCGGTCACCTCGGCCATTTTTGCACCGAAGTCGACCGTGGCCGCTTCATCGGCCAGAAACAGATTTAAGCCAGACACGCAGAATGCTCCTCCAACAACTCACGAATGACCGGCGCCAGATCACTGGCCGCCAGGCCTCTACCTTTTACCCCCAGACGCTCGCCCGCACAGGCGTGCAGCCATGTTCCCAAGCAACCCGCGCTCCAGGCGTCCAGGCCTTGGGCCAACAGTGCCGCCAGCACGCCGGTCAGCACGTCGCCCAGCCCGGCGCCAGCCATCGCCGGGTGGCCGCGCTCGCATAGCGCCAGTTGCCCGGCCGGTGCGGCCACCAGGGTGCCGGCACCTTTGAGTACGCAGACGCTGTTGTAACGGCGCGCCAACTTGCGCGCAGCCCCTGGGCGGTCGGCCTGCACGGCCTCGGTGGAAATGCCCAGCAGCCGCGCCGCCTCCCCCGGGTGAGGGGTGAGGATACTGCCACTGGGCAAGGCCAGCGGGGTGCGCGCCAGCAAATTCAGGGCATCGGCATCCCACACCTGCGGCCGCTCGGCGTTGGCCACCGCCGACAACAGGCTGCGGCCCCACGCCGCCTGCCCGAGGCCCGGACCGACCACCAGCACCGAGGCGCGCTCCAGCACGCCCATCAGCTGGTTGGCCGAACTGGCGCCAAGGCACATGACTTCGGGCAGGCGCGCCAGGCTGGCCGCTACATGCTCCGGCCGGGTTGCCACGCTGACCAGCCCGGCCCCGCAACGCAGGGCGGCTTCGGCACTGAGCAATACGGCGCCACCCGTGCCGAGGTCGCCACCGACCACCAGCACATGGCCAAAGTCACCTTTATGGGCAAGCGCGTGGCGTGCCGGCAGGTGCGCCACGGTCACGCTGCTGAGCAATTGAGGGGCATTGCTGGGGTGTTTGGTCTGCGGCATGGGGTCAAAGGCTCCAATGTCTGGCAGAATTATACGCACCTGAGCCCGTATTGCCTTGCCCATCCATGTCCGCCTCTACACCTGACCTCGCCCAACTGGCCCAATCGATCAAGATTTGGGGCCAGGAACTCGGTTTTGCCCATGTTGGCATCGCCGGGGTTGACCTTGGCGAACACGAACACCACCTGCAGCGCTGGCTCGACGCCGGCTACCAGGGCGAAATGGAATACCTGGGCGCCCACGGCAGCAAAAGGTCACACCCCGACCAGCTGATCCCCGGCACGGTACGCGTGGTCTCGCTGCGCATGGACTACCTGCCTGGCGACACACAAATGGCGCAGCGCCTGGCACAACCGGAAAAGGCCTACATTTCGCGCTATGCGCTGGGCCGGGACTACCACAAACTGGTGCGCAAGCGCGTGCAGTTCCTTGCCGATCGTATTCAGGAAGCCATCGGCCCGTTCGGGTACCGCGCCTTTGTCGACAGCGCCCCGGTGCTGGAAAAGGCCTTGGCCGAACAGGCCGGGCTGGGCTGGATCGGCAAGAACACGCTGTTGCTCAACCGCAAGGCGGGTAGCTATTTCTTCCTTGCCGAACTGTTTGTCGACCTGCCGTTGCCGGTGGACGAAGCCACCACCAGCGAGCACTGCGGGCGGTGCCAGGCCTGCCTGGACATCTGCCCGACCCAGGCGTTTGTCGGGCCCTATGTGCTGGATGCACGGCGCTGCATCTCGTACCTGACCATCGAGCTGAGGGGCGCGATCCCTGTCGAGCTGCGCGCGAAGATGGGCAACCGGGTGTTCGGTTGCGACGACTGCCAGATCGTCTGCCCCTGGAACCGCTTCGCCAAGCACAGCCAGGAGCAGGACTTCCAGCCACGGCACGGGCTGGAGAATGCCGAGTTGGCGGAAATGTTCCTGTGGGATGAACGCACCTTCCTGCGCAAGACCGAAGGCGGGCCGTTGCGACGGGCGGGGTATGAGCGGTTCTTGCGCAACCTGGCGGTGGGGTTGGGCAATGCGCCGTCCACGATTCCAGTGATCGAGGCACTGAAGGCGCGGCGCGAGGATGCATCTGAGCTGGTGCGCGAGCACGTTGAATGGGCGCTGGCCCGACACGACATTCAATAGCTGGGGCCGCGGCGCGGCCCAGAATTCACTGCTGGTCGTTGTAGTGGAACTTGGGCATTTCCCAGTGGAAGCGAATCGCCAACAGGCGCAGCAGGAACCCGCCAAACAAGGTCAGCAGCATCGCCTGCTCCGCCGGCACCTTGAAATACACGCACCCCAGATAGAACCACGCCGCCGCGAACGACACGCTGGCATACAGCTCGCGACGGAACACCAGTGGGATGTCGTTGCAGAAGATATCCCGCAGGATGCCGCCAAACACCCCGGTGATCACCCCGCTGATGGACGCCACCAGCATGCCCTGCCCCATTTCCAGCGCCGTCATGCAGCCAATCAGGGTAAACGCCACCAGCCCCAGGGCATCGAGCACCAGAAACAGCGAGCGCAGGCGGCGCATCATCGGCGCAATGAAAATAGTCAGCAGCGCCGCAAAGCTGGTCAACACGAGGTACTCGGGGTGCTTCACCCAGGTCAGCGGGTAGTGCCCGAGCAGCACATCACGCACCGAGCCGCCCCCCAGGGCGGTGACGCAGGCAATCAGCACCACGCCGAACCAGTCCATGCCGCGACGCCCGGCAGACAGCGCGCCAGTCATGGCTTCGGCGGTGATGGCAACGAGATAGAGCATCAACAACATGGTGCGGGTCCGTGCAGGAAAGGCGCGCAGTCTAACCAGTTGCCCAAGGCACCAAAAGGGGGCGCAGACACAATATCTGCGCCGTTTCGGATCACAGCTTGATGAAGTGCTCGCGGTAGTGACGCAGTTCGGCGATCGACTCGCGAATATCGTCCAGCGCCAGGTGGGTATTGCCCTTCTTGAAGCTGTCACGCACATTCGGCGCCCAGCGCGCGGCCAGCTCCTTCAGAGTGGAAACATCCAGGTTGCGATAGTGGAAGTAGTTTTCCAGGTTGCGCATGTGACGGTAGAGGAAACGGCGGTCCTGGCAGATGCTGTTGCCGCAGATCGGCGACTTGCCTTTGGGTACCCACTGTTCAAGGAAGGCGATGGTCTGCGCCTCGGCTTCAGCCATGCTGACCTTGCTCTCGCGCACGCGCTGGGTCAGGCCCGAAGCGCCATGGGTGCGGGTGTTCCACTCATCCATACGCGCCAGCACGTCGTCACTGTGGTGGATGGCGATCACCGGCCCTTCGGCCAGGGTGTTCAGCTCGCTGTCGGTGACGATGGTTGCCATTTCGATGATGACGTCGCTGTCTGGATCCAGGCCGGTCATTTCCAGGTCGATCCAGATCAGGTTCTGTGGGTTTTGCATGCAGGGGCTCCTCGTATAGCCCGTCATAGTAGCCTAGTGGCCCAGGCACGCCCATTCACCGCTCAAAGGTTAGCGGAATAGTCCAGCGCCTGGCGTGCTAAACTGCCTGCCGTTTTCAATGCCCCACCCCGGGCCTTTCTCACGGTACCTTCATGGCCAAACGCCAGCTCAATCGCCGCCAGAACTGGCGGATCGAAAAAATCCAGGGCGAGCGCGCCGCTCGTGCAGCCAAACGCGAGCAGCATGCGCTGCAGGAACTGGAGGGAGGCGACCTGGGGCCGGAGCAACTGGGCCTGGTGATCGCGCACTTCGGCGTGCAGGTAGAAGTAGAAGCCCAGGACGGCGAAGGCGCAGGCCAGGTATTCCGCTGCCACCTGCGCGCCAACCTGCCGGCGCTGGTTACCGGCGACCGCGTCGTGTGGCGGGCGGGCAACCAGGGCATTGGCGTGATCGTGGCGCAGATGCCTCGCAGCACCGAGCTTTGCCGGCCGAACAACCACGGCCAGCTGAAACCGGTGGCGGCCAACGTCGACCTGATCGTGATTGTCTTTGCCCCGGCCCCGGAGCCACACCCGAACCTGATCGACCGCTACCTGGTAGCTGCCGAGCACGCCGGCCTGCGCCCGCTGCTGCTGCTGAACAAAGCCGACCTGATCAACGACGAGAACGGCCCCGGCCTGCATGCACTGCTGGAGGTCTACCGCGAACTGGGCTACCCGCTGCTGGAAGTATCGGCACACCAGGGTGACGGCATGCAGCGCCTGCAACAGCAACTCGACGGTCACATCAGCGTGTTCGTCGGCCAGTCGGGGGTGGGCAAGTCATCGCTGGTCAACAGCCTGCTGCCAGACGCTGGCACTCGCGTCGGCGACCTGTCGGAATGGTCGGGCCAAGGCACTCACACCACCACCACGGCGCGGCTGTACCACTTCCCGAACGGCGGCGACCTGATCGACTCGCCGGGTATTCGTGAGTTCGGCCTTGGCCACGTCAGCCGCGACGACGTGGAAGATGGCTTCATCGAGTTCCGTGACCTGTTCGGTACATGCCGTTTCCGCGACTGCAAGCATGACCGAGAACCGGGCTGTGCGTTGCTCAAGGCCCTGGACGAGGGGCGTATCAAGCCGCAGCGCATGAACAGCTACCGCTCGATCATCGCCAGCCTCACAGAAGACAGCTACTGACTGGGCGGCGGGCCAGAGCAATCTGTAGGATTTATTACCGAGCCGTGTAGGACGGCTCTGGTTTCGCCGTCATCTATTGCCCACACGTCCGCTTTCCCTGATGGTCATGGCTTCTATCAGGGAGGGTAACCGCCATGCCGGTTCTTATCAGCTACCGCCACGAAGTGCGGCTCGACGCCTTTATTCTCAACGAGCGCCTGCTGCTCGAAGGCATCCCCACCCAAGTGGTGCAGTTGGACTGCGACGGGCAAACCCATGACGACCTGTATGGCAGTTTCTGCCAGCAGATGAACGATGCCACCCACTGGATCGGAGTATTGCCGACCGATACCAACGACGCCTGGTGGACCGCCTGGCTGCTGGGGGCGGCAGCGATTACCTGCCGGCGAGTGAGTTTCTTCCGCAAAGGTTCAGGCGCACTGCCGGTTTGCCTGAGCAAATGGCCGGCCATGCGCGAACGTACGCATATCGACCTGTTCGTGCGGGCTTATCATGACGAACGCATGTTCGAGCGAGCCATGACACTGCCGCCGGGGCGCGGCTCTTGCACTGACAGGGATAATGCAGCCTTCTTTCATGCTGATCTCAAGGCCAAGATCAGGCGGGGGTTCTGACGGAGATGCAGCCGCAAACACCGGCTACGCCGGTGATCGCGAACCCCCTGGATGTTGAGCAAGACAGTTGTGCCCGCGAAATGCCGGGCTTACTGGTCCTTGGCCTCATCCATCTTCAACGTACCATCCTCGAAGATGTTCAGTTTCTGGCGCAGTTCGCGCGGCTGCATCGGTGCCTGTTCGGCCTCGCCACCCGTCCCCGATGCAGCTGGCGCGGCCGGTGCCGAAGCCCCTGGCGCAGCGTCATTGGCTGGCGGTGCGGCAGGCGGGGCGGCCGGTGCCTCCGGCGCTCCCTGCTCACCCTCGATGTTGCGCTGGGCCTTCTTGGTCAGCACGATGATGTCGATGCGGCGGTTGACCGGGTTGAACGGGTCCTTGCGGTCGAACAGCGACGACGAGGCGTAGCCCACCACCCGCGCCACCTGGCCGTCCGGGTAACCACCGGCCACCAGCGCACGACGTGCGGCGTTGGCGCGGTTGGCCGACAGCTCCCAGTTACCGAACTCGCCAGTGCCGGCATACGGCTTGGCATCGGTGTGGCCGCTGATGCTGATCTTGTTCGGCACCGCCTTGATGGTGTCGGCCATGGCCAGCAGGATGTCTTCGAAGTACGGCTGCAGGCGCGCACTGCCAATGTCGAACATCGGCCGGTTCTCGGCGTCCATGATCTGGATACGCAGGCCGTCCTGGGTGATCTCGAACAGAATCTGGTCCTTGAACTTCTGCAACTGCGGGTTCTCTTCCACCTTGTTCTGCAGTTCTTGCAGCAGCAGTTCCAGGCGCTCACGCTCCACCTGCTCGGCCATGGTCTCGACCTGGTCCTTGCTCAGTTGGGTGGTGGACTCTTGCGTCGGTTCGGCCTTCAATTCCGGGTTGATGGTCTTTTCCGGTGCCAGCTCAGGCGAGCCGCCCAGGTCGATGACGTAGGGCGTGCCGCTTTCCGAAAAGCCGATCGGGTCTTTGAAGTAGCCGGCAATGGCGATCTTCTGTTCTGGCGTGGCCGTGGACATCAGCCACAGCACCAGGAAGAACGCCATCATCGCCGTGGCGAAGTCGGCGAAGGCGATTTTCCAGGCGCCGCCGTGGTGGCCGCCGCCAAAGCGCTTGACGCGCTTGACGATAATGGGCTGGTTGTTTTCCATGACTCAGCGACCGCGAACCGCTTGTTCCAGTTCGGCGAAGCTTGGGCGGTGCTTGGGGTACAGCACCTTGCGCCCGAACTCGACCGCCAACGAAGGCGGCATGCCCGAGGCAGAGGCCACCAGCGAAGCCTTGATCGATTCGTACAAGTTCAGCTCTTCCTTGGCGTCGTGCTCCAGGCACTTGGCCAACGGGCCGAAGAAGCCGTAGGCCGCCAGAATACCGAAGAAGGTACCGACCAGCGCCGCACCCACGTGCATGCCGATGGCCGCCTGGTCACCTTCGCCCAGCGAGGCCATGGTCACCACGATACCCAGTACCGCCGCGACGATGCCGAAGCCCGGCATGCCGTCGGCGATGCCGGTCACCGCGTGCGACGGGTGCTCCAGCTCTTCTTTCATGCTCAGCAGTTCCATGTCGAACAGGCCCTCGAGCTCGTGCGGGGCCATGTTGCCGGTAGACATGATGCGCAGGTAGTCGCAGACGAACGCAGTCATGCGTTCATCGGCCAGTACCGTCGGGTACTTGGCGAAAATCGGGCTGGCGGCGGCGTCCTCGATGTCGGCCTCGATGGCCATCATGCCTTCGCGACGGCTCTTGTTGAGGATCTCGTACACCAGGCCCAACACCTCCAGATAGAAGGCATGGCTGAAGCGCGAGCCGAACATTTTCATCGACTTCTTGATGACGTGCATGGTCATGTGGCCAGGGTTGGCCTGCAGGAACGCACCAAAGGCCGCACCGCCAATGATCAGTACTTCGAACGGCTGGATCAGCGCTGCGATTTTGCCGTGGGAGAGCACGTAGCCGCCGAGCACGCTCGCGAATACGACGATGATGCCGATAATTTTAGCCATAGGTTCAAAGCACTTGCTGTCGTGGTCAGGGGAAGAGACGGGAGCTTTAAAACTCTTCTTCTACTTATCGGCAGAACTGCGCCAGACTATAGCCACTCAATGCGAAAAGCCAGTTCGGACTGATGTCAAAATGCCAATTGAAACCAAGGTGCCCGCTCAGGCCCCGCGTACGTTAGAGGCCTGGGTAAAGCTGCTCGAGAGTGTTCGCATCCCCGTGCCGAAGCACAGCTACGACCGGGTCATGGCCGCCATAAACGATAGCCGCCGCTCGCTGCGCGATATCGCCGAACTGATGCAGGACAGCCCGGCACTGGTGCTGTCGGTGATGCGCGAAGCCAATCACCCCACCAATGCCAGCCTGGCCGAGCCCGCCGAAAGCCTGGAAGTCGCACTCAACCGCCTGGGCCTGGAGCGCAGCGAACAGCTGCTCAGACGCCTGCCAGCGTTGCCTGTGGAAGAAATCCCGCCGGTACTGTGCCAGTTCCAGATGATCAGCCAGCACGCCGCACAGCAGGCCAGCGGTCTGTTCGCCAGCCGCCTGGCACGGCTCTGGCAAGAAATTCACTGGGGCAGCCTGCTGTTCCTTTCGCCACTGTGGCCGCTGGCGCTGGCCTACCCCAAGTTGCTCGATACCTGGGAGTTGCGGGTAATCCACAAGGGGGAGGACGCAGCAGGGGTGGAGGAAGAACTGTTTGGCGTGCGCATCATGGCGCTGTGCCAGACCATGGCCGAGTACTGGCGCCTGCCACAATGGGTCACCCAGGGTTACCGCCTGCTGCTGGAAGAACGCGATCAACTGGCCCAGGTGCTGAACATCGCCCGCGACGAAGACCTGCTCAGCCAGCAGCACCGCCTGGACGCCGAGCCCGGCCTGCGGCGCTGGTTCAACCAGCCGGCCAATACCGTGTTGCTGGCCAACAACCTTGCCCTGGCAGCACAGGTCGGCTGGGACAACCCACACTTGCTGCGCTGGCAACTGCTGACTGCGTTGTACCTGCAGACCTCGCTGGAAGACGTGCAGCAGCAGGTGCACCAGCAGGCCGCTGCCAGCGCCCGCCGCCACGCCCGACATGCCTTGTTCCATCCGGCAGAAGCGTTGATCTGGCCGTGGCACCAACGCCGCCCGCACCCGGACATGCTGGCCCCGCCACCGCCCAGCAGCGACGACCTGGCACGCTGGCGCACACTGTGCCAGGACCTGCTGGCCCAACCCAGCCCGTTCACCAACACCGTGCACCTGGCCACCCAGGCCCGCGAGGCCCTGCTGGCCTGCGGCATGCAACGCATCATGCTGTTGAGCCTGGACAAGGCCAGTGACTACCTGCGCGTACAGCAGATTGCCGGCCTGCCCAAGGAAGCCGGGGCTTTGGCCCTGCAGGTGTCGCAGAACAAGCTGCTGCAAAAGCTGATGAGCCAGGCTGGGCAACTGCGCATAACCCCGGAAAACCACAGCCAGTTTTCGGCCCTGCTGCCCGCCCCGCTGCGTGCCTTGTTCCGCAGCGAGCATGTACTGCTGCGTTCATTGGCGGTGAACGACCAGGTGCTGATGCTGCTGGTGGCCGACCAGGGCTGTCGGCCCTTGGCCGATATCAGCGTGCAAGCTGTCGGCAAGACCGCGCAATGCATCGAGCGCGCCCTGTCGGTGTTTGCCAACCGCAAGGGCTGAGCCTTGCGCTACAATCGCCCCTCTTTCCACACTGGAGACCGTGGATGACTGACTTTTCCGGCCTGCCCCTGGTGATCGAAGCTGCAGACCTGCTGCCACGCCTGGATTCGCCGCAGCTGATCCTGGTCGACCTGAGCAGCGCCAACCGCTATGTCAGCGGGCATATCCCTGGCGCACGCTTTGTCGAAGGCAAGCGCACCCAGCTTGGCCAGCCGCCCGCGCCCGGCCTGCTGCCGGCCCTGGGCGAACTGGAAAAACTGTTCAGCGAACTCGGCCATCGCGACGACGCCGTATATGTGGTGTACGACGATGAAGGCGGCGGCTGGGCGGGGCGTTTCATCTGGCTGCTCGATGTGATCGGGCACAAGGGCTACCACTACCTCAATGGCGGTATCCAGGCCTGGCCGGCAGATACGCTGTCCACTGAAGTGCCCGCCAGCGGCAACGCCCCGGTACGCCTGCGTATCGACAGCGCCCCCACGGCCACGCGCGAGTACCTGCAGAGCCGCCTGGGCGCCGATGACCTGGTCATCTGGGACGCGCGCGGCCCGCAGGAATTCAGTGGCGAGAAAGTGCTGGCAGCCAAGGGCGGCCACATCCCCGGTGCGATCAACTTCGAGTGGACCGCCGGCATGGACCTCAACGACCACCTGCGCATTCGCCAGGACATCGCCGACGTCCTGCTGGAGCTGGGCATCACACCGGACAAGGAAGTGATCACCCATTGCCAGACCCACCGCCGCTCCGGCTTCACTTATCTGGTGGCCAAGGCCCTCGGCTACCCACGCGTCAAGGCTTACGCCGGCTCGTGGAGCGAATGGGGCAACCACCCG
>Ga0207655_1002266_pt1 | contig 15865 bp, 12 predicted proteins | sample KBSM44metaG_FD_184398 | JGI IMG/M metagenome (GOLD analysis project Ga0207655, IMG submission 184398) | Miscanthus rhizosphere microbial communities from Kellogg Biological Station, Michigan, USA - KBS M4-4 metaG (SPAdes) (version 2) | ecosystem: Host-associated > Plants > Roots > Rhizosphere >...
CCTGGAACAGCACCGGCCGGTACTGGGCGCTGCGCGGCAGCCGCGGGGTGACGTCGACGGTGTAGTGCCGGCCGGTGTGGCGCACCCGCCGGACCGAGCCCTCCGCCGACCACCGCTCGGCGGAGGCTGAGCCCGCGACGGCGCCGTCGTCCCACGCGTCCCAGATCCGCTTGGCGGTTTCCACGAAGGCCTCGGCGTGGGTGTACCGGTCGGCGTGGTCCAGATAACCGCCGCGCCGGAAGTTGGCGCCGGTCCAGGCGTTGTCCGTGGTGACGATGTTCCAGGCGGCGCGGCCACCGGACAGCAGGTCCAGCGTGGAGAGCCGGTGCGCCAGGTCTGCGGGGTCGTTGTACGTGGTGTTCTGGGTTGCGACGAGCCCGATCTTGGTGGTCACCGCGGCCAAGGCGGCGAGGGCAGTCTGCGCGTCGGGACGGCCGGCGACGTCGAGCGCGTGCGGACGGCCAAGATGCTCGCGCAGCCGCAGGCCTTCGCCGAGGAAGAACGCCGCGAACAGGCCGCGCTCGGCGGTTTGGGCGATGCGCCGGAACGATTCGAAGTCGGTCTGGGAGCCGGATTCGGCCGCCTTCCAGACGGTTCCGGAGTTGACGCCCTGGAAGAACACGCCCAGCTGGATCTGACCCGAGGGGATGAACCCGGACGCGGTGAATTCAGCGGCGGGGTGGGTGCTGTGGCTCATGGTGGGCTCCTTAGTTTTCCGCGCCGGGGGCGCTGGATGCGGCGGCGTAGCGGCTGGCTGGCCGTGCCAGCCCCAGCTGATCGCGGAATGTGGCGTCCGGGCTGGTGGGGGCGAGGACCCCGCGCCGGCGCAGTTCGGGCAGCACCAGCCGCGTCAGTTCCTCAAGATCCGTGTCCAGCACGGCGGGGTGCAGGCGGACCCCTTCGGCCCAGGCCAGCACCTCGGTGAGCAGATCGGTAAGCCCGGCCGCCGAGCCGATGAACTGTGCGCGCGGGCTCTGCCACGGGGTGTGGCCGTTCAGTCCGGCCAGCCGCTCAGCGGCGGGCTGGCCGCGGGAGTCCAGCACGACGTCGAGCTCGGCGATCAGCGCAGGCCCGTCGCCGCCGGCGGCGAGTCCTGCGCGCGTCGCCGCGAGCTCGGCGGCCAGGAGCCCGGGCGTCGGGGCCGAGACCAGGAGCGCGTCGGCTGCCCCGGCCGCGACGGCCTCCGCGGTGAGGAGCCCGGCCGGGGCCAGTACGGGCAGCTGGCCCTGGGGCGGCCGTGGAATGATCGACGGACCCTTGACGGAATAGCTGCCGTTTTCGACGTCGATGTAATGCAGCTTGTCGACGTCGAGGTAGCGCCCGGTGGGGACGTCGCGGATCACGGCGTTGTCCTCCCAGGAGTCCCAGAGCCTGCGGCTGACCTCGATCGAATCGGCGGCCTCGCGGGAGAGCCGGTCCCCGCGCACGGTGTCGCGTCCGACGGCGGCGGCATCGGCCGCGCTTGATGAAGCGGCTACCAGCCAGCCGGCCCGTCCCCCCGAGACGTAGTCGAGGCTGGCGAGCTGGGTGGAGATGTGGAAGGGCTCGGTGTAGGCGGTGTCCACTTCCGGAATCAGTGCGAGGGAGCGGGTCACGGGGCCGGCGAACGCGGCGCGCTGCAGGGCGTTGAGCCGGGCCGCGGCGTCCGGGTGCCCGGGGGCCGGCATGCCGGGATCGGAAAACGTCGCCGCGTGGAACCCGGCGGACTCGGCGGCGAGCACGGCGCCGCGGAGGTGTTCCGGGCCCAGCACGGCTGCCGGGGCCGTGCGGGAAACCCGCCACGCGGCCGGGTGGCTGCCGGCACCGTCGAGCTCCAGCAGGAGGAGGCCGTGTTCGCGGGGCCCGTCCTGGGCGGAATGGCTGCTCATGATGCGTCCTGTCGTTCGTAGGGGATCTGTTCGCCGGCCTCGATGGGCACCGGCAGGCGGTTCTCCGCCGGCGGCAGCGGGCACGTGGCGAGGTCCGTGTAGGCGCACGGCAGGTTCACCGCCCGGTTGAAGTCGAGCCAGACCGTGCCGTCGGGGCCCGGAGCGGCCACGGTGAGCGAGCGGTTGGCCGCGTAGGTGCTCTTGCCCGAGGTCGCGTCCGTGAAAAGCACGGACAGCGTGCCCGGAGTGTGGCCGTTGAAGGCGGTGAGGCTCAGGTCTTTGCCGCGGAGCCGGAAGCGGATTTCCCCCGGGGCTTCGTAGACGTGGTGGATTCCTTCGACCGCCGCGCCCACGGTGGTGGGCCGCGGTTCGGCGAACGGCACAAATATTCCTGAAATGGCATATTCGATGCTGGGGGCGTAGACGGGGGTGCCGCGGTAGCCGGTGAGCAGCGGGTTCAGGGGATGCCGCGGCCGCACGACATAGCGGCCACCGCGCTTGGCGAGCTCGATCACGGTATGGCCGGCGCCGGCATCCTCCACCCGCAGATTCAGGCCATCGCGCTCGGGAATCGGACCGAGGAACACGGTAGCTCCGGTCCCGTCCGCGTTCAGTTCCTGCCCGTCGCGAAGGACGCGTTCGCCTGCCCCCAAAGCCAGGCGGACGACGTCGTCCTCGACGCTCCAGGTGCCCGGCGCACCGTCCAGCCGGGCGGGTGAGGACTCGAGCCAGTGCAGGTGGGTGACGGCGAGGAAGCCGTGGGGGCTGGCGCGGTGGCGTTCGTGCGCGGCATGCCAGTCCGCCCAGGCGGCTTCGAATTCCAGGTCGGGGTGGCGGTCGGGACGAAGGTCAGGACGGCCGTCGGTGTCAGTGGGCGTGGACATGGGAACTCCCGTGGTGGTTGTGGTCGGCTGTGACGCGGGCGGCGGCGTCGGTCTCAGTAGTGCCGGCGAATGCCGGCCGGCCGGCGTACGGGTCGCCGTCGCCCCAGAGCGTGGTGGGCGCGGCGGCGCGGACGGCCGGAATGACTTCCAGGGCGAAGCGCTCCAGAATTTCCAGCTGCTGGGCGAAGGGCAGCGTGGTGGGCAGCGAGATGGACTGCAGGTCGTGTCCGTAGAGCGCGTGGTAGCTGAGGATCTTGTCGATCACCCGCTCCGGGCTGCCCACCAGAGCCGGACCGTCGGCGACGGCGTGGTCGATGTCCCGGTAGGGGGAGTTGTTGCCGGGAACGTTCCGGCCGGTCGTGAGGGCCTCGTAGACCGGGCCGAACTGCCGCTTGGCCTCCTGCGTGGTGTCCGCGATGAACACCCCGCCCGCGCCCGATCCGGAGCCCAGGTACTGGTGCCGGGGATCGTGGCCGTGCCGTGCGTATTCCTCGCGGTAGTGGTCAATGAGCACCTTGTAGTTTTCCCGCGGCTGGATCGCGTTGGCCGTGAACAGCGGATCGCCCCACTGCGCGGCGAGGGCCGCCGAGGCCAGGCTGGTGGCGGAGCCGTGCCAGACCCGCGGCGCCCCGGCGAACGGCCGCGGCGTCGTGGTGGTGGGCTCCGTCAGCGCGGCCCGGAACCTCCCGGACCACGTGACGTTTTCCTCGGTCCAAAGCCGGCGGAGCAGGGCATATTTCTCTGCGAGGAGCTCCCACTGGTCCGCCAGGTCCAGGCCGAACAACGGGTACTGCAGCACCTCATTGCCTTTGCCGATCACCAGTTCCAGCCGCCCGCGGCTGAGCTGGTCGATCGTGGCGTAGTCTTCCGCGACCCGCACCGGGTCCAGCACGGACAGCACCGTCACACCGCTCTGCAGCCGGATCTTGGTGGTCACCGCGGCGATGGCGGCGAGCACGGTGGTGGGGGAGGAGGAGATGAACTCACCCGCGTGGCGTTCCCCGACGGAGAAGCTGTCGTAGCCGAGCTCCTCCGCCCGGCGCGCGGTCTCCACCACCTGGTTGAGCCGGTCCGCGGTGGAGACGATCTCCCCGGTGACCGGGTTCTTCAGGTGCGGGATGATGTCGAGGACCTGGAACCTCACTGTGTTTTCCCTGTCTGTGCTTTCCCTGTCTGTGCTTTCCCTGAAGGGGCTGTCCCGAAGTTGGCCTCAGTGACGGTCGTGGACTCGGGAAGGGCTTCCTCGGAGAGTCCCCAGCGGTCCAGGACCTTGGCGTAGGAGCCGTCCTTGATGGCGGAGTTCAGGGCGTCCGTGATGGCCGGGGCCAGGCCGTTGCCCTTGAGCGTGGTGGCCGCGACCAGGGTCTCGGACGGCCAGCCGGCGTTGACCTTGCCCACCACCTTGAGGTCGTCGCGGGTGTTTTCCCGGTACGTGACGGACGGGTAGGGCGCGAGGTTCAGGTCAGTGCGGCCGGAGGACAGGGCCAGGATGGTGTCGGCGTCGGAGGAGTAGTACTGCAGCACCGCGGGTGCCTTGCCCTTGGCCTCGAGCTCTTTGTTCCAGGCGATCAGGATCTTCTCCTGGTTGGTGCCCGAGCCCACCGAGATCTTCAGCCCGGAGATGTCGTCGGAGCCCTTGATGTTGTAGCCGGAGCTCTTCTTGGCCTCGAAGCCCATGTACGCGGCGCGGTAGCTGGAGAAGTCGAAGAGCTTCACCCGGGCGGCGTTGATGCCCACATTGGAGAACACGGCCTCGAAGTCACCGGACTGGGTCTTCAACGGCCAGTTCTCCCAGGAGGTCACCTGGACGTCCAGGTCCAGGCCCAGCTTGTCCGCGACCAGCTGGGCCAGGTCCACTTCCACGCCGATCGGGGTCTTGTCGTCCGTGGCGTGGAAGGACAGCGGAATCGCGCCCGCCGTCGTCGCGACGGTCAGCTTGCCGTCCTTGCCGATCAGCGCCGGGACCTTCGCGGCCAGGGCGGCGTCCTTCTCCGCCCGGATCCGCTGCTGGTCCGGCGAGGTGTTGTAGACGACGCCGTTGCGCGCCGCCGTCGTCGCCGGCTGCCCGCCGGAAGCCGCGGAGGCGCCGGGATCCGCGCAGCCACTCAGGGCCAGGGTGCCGGACAGGGTGCCGATGAGGACGAAGGCGGGAAGCGCCGCACGCGTCCGCCGGGGACCAGTACTCGCGCGGGCGGTGCGGGGGGCGGAGCTGATTGCCATGGGGTTCCTTAGATGTTGAAAGCGGGTTCGATGACTTTGGAGAAGAAGCTCCGGGTGCGAACTTCGCGCGGGTTGGTGAAAATTTCCTGGGGGGTGCCTTGCTCGACGATCTGGCCCTGGTCCATGAACACCACCGTGTCGGCGACGTCGCGGGCGAAGCCCATCTCATGCGTGACGATGATCAGCGTGGTGCCGGACTTGGCCAGCCCGCGGATGACGTCCAGGACCTCGTTGACCAGTTCCGGGTCCAGGGCCGACGTGGGCTCGTCGAAGAGCAGGATCTTCGGGTCCAGGGCAAGCGCCCGGGCGATCGCGACGCGCTGCTGCTGGCCGCCGGACAGCTGGCGCGGGTAGGCGCCGGCACGGTCCTTCAGGCCCACGCGGTCCAGCAGTTCCAGTCCGCGGTCGCGGGCCTCGGCCTTGGAGAGCCGGGGTTTTCCGGCCCGCGGCGCGACGATCGGTGCCTCGGTGACGTTTTCCAGCGCGGTCAGGTGCGGGAAGAGGTTGAAGTTCTGGAACACCATGCCGATCTCGGTGCGCTGCTTCAGGATTTCCTTTTCGCGCAACTCGTGGAGCCTGCGCCCGCGGACCGCGTAGCCCACCAGCGTGCCGTCGATCGCGATGAACCCGGCGTCGACCTTTTCGAGGTGGTTGATGGTGCGCAGGAGGGTGGATTTGCCGGATCCGGACGGTCCGACGATCACGGCGACACCCCCGGGCTCGACCGTCAGCGTGATGCCCTTGAGGACTTCCGCGGCGCCGAAGGACTTGCGGACCTTCGTGATCTCGACGAGGCCGCGGGTTGTTACGGCGTCCGTGGCAGCGGCCGCGGACGGGGTCTGGGTGGTCGTACGGAGTGCGGTGCTCATCGGGTGCCCCTTTCCTGGTTCGATTCCCGGGCGGCGGGCGTATGGACGGCGAGGAATTTGCGGGCCTTCTGCAGCGGCGTCAGGGGCAGCGTACGGACCGCGCCCTTGGAGTAGTGCCGCTCGATGTAGTACTGGAAGACGCTCAGGACCGAGGTGATGACGACGTACCAGAGCGTGGCCACGAGCAGCAGCGGCAGGACCTGCTGGGTGCGGTTGTAAATGACCTGGACGGTGTAGAAAAGCTCGGAATAGGCCAGGACGTAAACGATCGAGGTGCCCTTGACCAGGCCGATCACCTCGTTGAAGGCGGTGGGCAGGATGGCCCGCATGGCCTGGGGCAGGACGATCCTGGTGGAACGCCGCCAGGCCGGAATGCCCAGGGCGGTTGCGGCCTCGAGCTGGCCCTGGTCCACGGACAGGATGCCGCCGCGGATGATCTCGGCGGAGTAGGCGGCCTGGTTCAGGGTCAGGCCGAGGACTGCCGCGGCGAACTGGCTGATCAGGGTGGTGGTCTGCGCCTCAAAGAAGCGCACGTCCGTGAAGGGGAGCCCCAAGGTGATTTTCTCGTAGAGGTAGCCCAGGTTGTACCAGAGCAGCATCTGCACCAGCAGCGGCGTGGAGCGGAAAATCCAGGAGAACGTCCAGGAGACGGAGACCAGCAGGGGCGACGCGGAGAGCCGCATCAGCGCCAGGATGAAACCCAGGATGAAGCCTAGCGCCCCGGAGATCGCCGTCAGCTTCAGGGTCTCCAGCAGGCCGTTCACGATCGACTGCGCGGTGAACCACTGCGCCACCACGCCCCACTCCCAGCGCGGGTTGGTGGCCAGCGACCAGGCAATGCCGGCCACGCCCACGGCGACGACGGCGGTGCCCACCCAGCGCCACGGGTGGCGGGCCGGGACCAGCCGGTAGTCGGCGTAGTCGGTGGCGGCCTTGCGGCCCACCGAACCGGAGCCGACCGTTCCGGCCGGTGCGGTCTCGCCGGCGGGTGCGGGCCCTGCGGCCCGGACCTCCGGGGTCTCAGGTGCGGATTCGATGCCGGCGGACGCCGGCTCCGGGGCGGACTGTGCCACCGGGGTTGCTGTTGAACTCATGCGCCACCTCGCTTCTTCCAGTTGCTGTGGGGGTAGTTGGCTGCCAATCTAGGGCCGTGCGAAATCGCGCGGCAAGGCGGCAGGTTGCATACGTTCACGCAGGTTCGCACGGCGTCACACGACGAATTCTTGCCTCGATTTACGCCGCGTTACGCGGGGTGAACGGCCGTGACCGGCGCCTCGACCGGCTCCATTTCGGGTGCCTAGCATGAGGGCTCCGCACCCGAGCCAGGAGACCGTCATGCCAGTGAATGCCCCGTCCGTGGTCCTCATCGGCGGCGGCCCGCGCGCGGCCGGGCTGTTGGAACGCCTCGCGGCCAACCGGCCGGAGCTGCTCGACGGCGCCCTGCAGATCCACGTCGTGGAGCCGCACACCCCGGGTGCCGGCAGGATCTGGCGTTACGAGCAGCATCCCGGGCTGATGCTCAACTCCGCGGCGGCGGACGTCACGATGTTCACGGATGCCTCCGTCCAATGCGAGGGACCCGCGGTCGACGGCCCCGGCCTGGCAAAGTGGGCCGCCGGGGTCCTGGACGGGTCCATCGCGGATGTTCCGGAGCTGCCGGCGGAACTCCGGCGCCAGCTGGCCGACCTCACCGGTGCCACCTTCCCCACCCGGCAGCTGCAGAGTGTCTACCTGGAATGGTTCTTCCGTCGCTCCGTCGCCGCCCTCGGACCGGACACCACCGTCACCGTGCACCGGGACACGGCGTCCGCCGTCGAGCCGGTGCAGCATGTAGCCGAACAGGGTCCGGAACGCTACCGCGTCCGACTGGCCGGCGGCGCGGTGCTGCACGCCGACGTCGTAATCGCCTCCCTGGGGCACGCGGATTCGCTGCCCGATGCGGAGTCTGCGGCGTGGGCCGGTTTTGCCGCCCGGCACGGCGCGTTCCACGCGGCGCCCAGCTACACCACCGACGTCGACTACTCACCCCTCGCCGCCGGCCAGGACGTGATTGTCTCCGGCATGGGCCTGGCCTTCGTGGACCTGCTGGTCCTGCTCATGGAGGGCCGCGGCGGCAGGTTCGAGGAGCTGCCAGGCGGCGGCCTGCGCTACGTGCCCTCCGGTGCCGAGCCGCGGCTGTGGGCCGGCTCCCGCCGCGGCGTGCCCTACCACTCCAAGATCACGTCCGCCCTGCGCGGCGACGCGGCGGGCGAGCCGGCGTTCTTCACGGCTGACGCCGTCGCGGCGCTGCTGGATGCGCCCGGCGAGGTGGACTTCCGCGCCCAGCTGTGGCCCCTGATCGCCAAGGACGCCGGTTACGCGTACTACCGCGAGCTGTTCACCGGTTACCCGGAACGGGTCCGGACCGGCTGGCAGGAATTCGCCGAACGGTTCGCCGCGACGGACTGGTACAGCCAGGAGCGCCGGCGGCTCGTCGCCGGGTCCGTCCCGGACGCAGGGCTCCACCTGGACCTCGACCGGTTGGACCATCCCTTCGCCGGCCGCGTTTTCGCGGGTCACGCAGACTTCCAGTCGGCGGTGGCAGCGTACATTGGCCGCGACCTTGAGCTGCGCACCGGGCCGGACCATTCGGAAACCCTGGCCCTGTTCACTTCCTTGCTGAAGTCCTACATGGACCTGGGCCGGCTGGTGCCGTCCGAGCGGCTGAACGCGCGGTCGCAGCGGGAGGTCCAGGGCTGGTGGCACGGCTTCTTCAGCTTCGTCGATTCCGGGCCGCCGCCGCGCAGGCTGCGGGAGATGCTGGCGATCCACCGGGCCGGGCTGCTGCAGTTCATTGGCCCGGGGCTGGAGATCGAGGCCGCGGAGCACGCGGGCCGGTTCGTCGCCCGCTCGGCCCAGTCCGGGATCACCGTGTCAGCGCCGGCCCTGATCGAGGCCCGGCTCCCGGCGCCGTCGGTGGCCCGCTCCGCGAACCCGCTGCTGCGCCAGCTGCACGCCTCCGGGCTCGGCACCGAACAGCAGCTCCTCACTGCCGACGGCACGCACGCGACCGGACGGCTCCTGGTGTCCGCCCACAACGAGCTCATCAGCCCGGTGGGGGAGCGGCGCGAGCGGCTGTTCGGCGTCGGGCCCGGTACTTCCGGCTGGGGCGCCGGCGCCTTCGCCCGGCCCGGCACCAACGCCGCGCCGTTCCGCGAAAACGATGCCCTGGCCCGGCGCGTCCTGAACCTGCTGGCGAAGCCCAACAACGGCCCGGCCGACAGCGGCCTGGCCAACAACGATCAAACGGACGCCGGCCGGGCGGTGCCGCAGGCCGCCGCCGGCGGAAAGGACCCGTCATGACCCCGCCCCCACTACACACCCCGCCCGTGGACACCGCCGCGCTGACGGTCCTCAATCTGCCCATGAGCGATCCCAGGGTCCGTCCGCTCCTGGATGAACTCGCGCTCGAATACGACACCCGCTACGGCAACCTCTTTGGCCGCGGGGCCGCCGCGGAGGAACTCAACCGTTACCCGGCCGAGGAATTCGCCGGGCCGGGCGGGGCCCTGCTGATTGTGCGTGAGAACGGCGAATCCGTGGCCGGCGGCGCGTTCCGCCGGCACGGCCCGCAGACCGCCGAGTTCAAGCGGATCTGGACGCATTCGGCGCACCGCCGCCGCGGACTGGCCCGGTTTGTCCTGGCCGAGCTGGAGGCGCTGGCCGGCCGTCGCGGCTACCGGAAGGTCTACCTGACAACCGGCCCGCGCCAGCCGGAGGCGAAACACCTCTACCTGAGCACCGGTTACGAGGCACAGTTCGATCTCTCCGCCGACCCGGAAACCATCGGGCCTCTGGCATTCACCAAGGACCTGCCCGCCGCAAACCCCGCCGCGCTGCTTGGTCGGCGTGGGCCGGGAACCGGTGCTTCGGGCTAGAGTTCACACAGGGGGTCTGCCCTGAAACAAAGAATTAACGAGCCGCCGCGGACCCGGCGGAGAAACAGCCGGGAGTCATCAGTGCGGCCTGGATCCAAGCCCACCATCCGCGATGTCGCGCAGACGGCCGGGGTCTCCCTGACCACCGTCTCCTATGTGCTCTCCGGCCGCTCCGGCGGAACCACCCGGATCAGCGAGGCCACCCAGGACCGGGTGCACGCCGCGGTCCGCGAACTTGGCTATGTGGCCAACAGCGCCGCCAGGGGAATGCGCCGGGGCCGGACGGAGCTGGTGGCCGTGGCCGTACCGGACCTCGAGCAGCCCCGGGACAGGGCCATCGCCACGGTGCTGGCCAGGATCCTGCCGGAGCACGGCTACCAGGCGGTCATCCTGCTGGGCGGGAACTGGCGGCAGTTCATGCTCTCCGGCGGAGCCGACGGCGTGATCCACACCAGCGCGCCGGAGGCGGACAACGATTCCGGGGCCACGGCAGAGCTCGCCGGCCGCGGCACGCCCCACGTGCTCATCACGGACGACGCCGGGCCCGGCAGCCCTGGTGTCCAGGGCGGACACGAGGTGGTCCCCGCCGGAACGGACACCCCCGAGATCCTGGCCGGGCGCGCCGTCACTCGGCTGCTGGCACAGTTGCGGGGTTAGGACCCTTTAGGCCTTCAGCGCGGCGGCCGGTGCCGTGTCCCGCGTTGCGGTTTCCTGGGTTGCGGCCTCCCGGAGGGGACGCCGGGCCAGCCACGCGGCCACGATCGCGCCGGAGACGTTGTGCCACAGGGAGAAGACCGCAGACGGCAGCGCCGCCAGCGCGCCGAAGTGCGCGGTGGCGAGGGTGGCGGCCAGGCCGGAATTCTGCATCCCGACCTCGAAGGCGAGGGCCCTGCGCGCCTTGTCATCCAGGCGCCCCAGCTTGCCGGCCAGGTAGCCCAGGCCCAGGCCGAAGCCGTTGTGCAGCACCACGGCGAGGAACACGATGCCGCCCGCGGCGACGATCTTGCTGGCGCTGCCGGCCACGACAATCGCGACGATCAGGGAAATCACGACGGCCGAGGCCCACGGCAGCGCGGGCAGGACCTTGGCCACGAGCTTCTTGAGGAAGAGGCGGGCGAGCAGGCCGGCGATGACCGGCAGGAGGACGGTCTTGACGATGTCCTGGACCATGCCCCCGGCGTCGATGTTCAGGTACGAGCCGGCCAGGAACAGCACCAGCAGCGGCGTCACGATCGGCGCGATCAGGGTGGACACGGAGGCGACGGCCACGGAGAGGGCGACGTCGCCCTTGGCGAGGAACGCCATCACGTTGGAGGCGGTGCCCGACGGCGCGCAGCCCACCAGGATCAGGCCCACCGCGAGCTCCGGCTCGAGGTGGAGACCGACGGCGATCAGCCAGCCGGCCCCCGGCATGATGACGTAGTGCGCCACGATTCCCAGGGCCACGGCCCAGGGGCGCTTGGCCACCGACGCGAAGTCGGGCGGCGTCAGCGTCAGGCCCATGCAGAACATGATGATGCCCAGCAGGAAGGGCACGCTGGGGGCGAGGGGTTTGAACGCGCCGGGGAGCAGGAAGCCGGCGAGCCCGGCCACCACCACAAGGACCGGGAAGACCGTCACCGCGATGCGGGCAATCTTTGCCTCGGCGGCGAGGGCGGGATTGGCCGGGACGTCGGCGGCAGTGCCCGCGTCCCGGGCAGTATTCGGAGTTTTAGTTGCCTCAAGCATCCAAGAATGGTGCCACCGGCGTCCACGGGGTGGCCACTTCGTGACCACCTGTCGGACAAATATGTCAGATTTTTAGGCCGCCGTGCGGGCGGGAATCGGACGGGTAGGGTTCATTGCGTGGGTGAGCCCGAAAAGGCGAACTCCCCACCCCGGCGCGACGCAGCGCCCCACCTTCCCTGAATTCTGCACATTCTTTGACATCTGGCGGCCGTTGGGCCTCCTTGACCACGAACGGAGCCAGCGATGGCCACCAGTATCGACGCGCAGGCCCCGGCCGCCACGCCTGCACAACTGCAATCGGTCCGAGGCGCCTTGACGTCCCCGCGACGGCTCAAGACCGAGGTTTTGGGCGGCCTCGTGGTGGCACTGGCTCTGATTCCTGAGGCGATCGCCTTCTCGATCATCGCCGGCGTGGACCCGAGGATCGGGCTCTTCGCGTCCTTCACGATGGCAGTGACCATCGCCTTCGTCGGCGGCCGTCCGGCGATGATTTCGGCGGCCACCGGCGCCGTCGCCCTGGTAATCGCCCCACTGGTGAAGTCCCACGGACTGGATTACCTTGTGGCGGCGGTGATTCTGGCCGGCATTTTCCAGATCGTGCTGGGCCTCTCCGGGGTGGCGAAACTGATGCGGTTCATCCCCCGCCCGGTCATGGTGGGGTTTGTGAACGCCCTGGCCATCCTGATCTTTCTGTCGCAGGTGCCCGAGCTGATCGGCGTGCCCTGGCTGGTCTACCCGCTTACCGCGCTGGGCCTGCTGGTCGTCTTCGGCCTGCCCAGGCTCACCAAAGCCGTCCCCGCACCCCTCGTGGCCATTGTGGCCCTGACGATCATTACGGTGACGGCCGCCGTCGTCGTTCCCACTGTGGGGGACAAGGGTGCACTGCCGGACTCGCTGCCCTCTTTGTCACTGCCCAACGTGCCGTTCACACTCGAAACGTTGCAGGTCATCTTCCCGTTCGCGCTGGCCATGGCCTTCGTGGGCCTGCTCGAATCCCTCATGACCGCGAAGCTCGTGGATGACATCACGGACACGGGTTCAGCCAAGACCCGCGAGGCCTGGGGGCAGGGTGTCGCGAACATTGTCACCGGCATCTTCGGCGGCATGGGCGGCTGCGCCATGATCGGCCAGACCATGATCAACGTCAAAGCCTCCGGCGCCCGGACCCGGATCTCCACCCTTCTGGCCGGCGTCTTCCTGCTCATCCTCGTGGTGGCACTCGGAGACATTGTGTCCCTCATCCCGATGGCCGCGCTCGTGGCCGTCATGATTTTCGTATCAGTCGCCACCTTTGACTGGCACAGCATCCGGCCCGCCACCCTCAAGGCCCTGCCCAAGAGTGAAACCGCCGTCATGGCGGTGACGGTGGCGGTCACCGTTGCCACGCACAACTTGGCAACCGGCGTCGGGGTCGGCGTACTCGTCGCGATGGTCCTGTTCGCCAGGCGGGTGGCCCACTTCGTCACCGTCGAGCGCACCGTGACGGAGCACGACGGCGGCCGGGCCACGTATCGCGTGGACGGCGAGCTGTTCTTCGCCTCCGCGAATGACCTCTACACCCAGTTCGAGTACGCACTGGACCCCGAACGCGTCGTCATCGACATGCGCGACTCCCACCTGTGGGACACCTCCACGATCGCCGCTTTGGATGCCATCACGGAGAAGTACCGGCAGCACGGCAAGAGCGTCGACGTCGTGGGCCTGAACCAGGCCAGCGCCCTGATGCGCGAACGCCTGGCCGGCAAGCTCGGCGCGGGGAACTGACGGGAAGGCGCGACCGGTCGGGCCGGTATTAGGTCACACGTTTGGGTCTTTTTGTTTGCCTTGGTGCGGCCTAGCGTGGATTTACGGCGCCGCCCGTCCGGGTGGCCGGAGCATGGAGGAAATCCAATGACGACGCACGTAGCCGACTGCAGCGTGAGCAATTGCTCCTTCAATGACCACTCGCACTGCAACGCGGCCGCCATTACCGTCGGCGGCGCCGCAGACCATGCCTCCTGCGCGACCTTCATCGACATCGGTGTGCACGGCGGGCTCCCCAAGGTGCTGGCCGACGTCGGCGCCTGCCAGCGTTCGGAGTGCACCCACAACGACCATCTGATGTGCAAGGCGCCCGAAGTTCACGTGGGCCCGGGCGTCGACAACGCCGACTGCCTCACCTACGCCCACACGTAGCCGCACCCGCCGTCCGCGTCCATCGACCATCCGCCCCGCTGGCGCTGAAATTCCCCACCTTTGGTCGCCGCACCCGGCGTGTCGGGGCGGACCGCCGGTGAGGCCCGGCGTCGCTGGTTCAAAGGTGGGGAGAATCGGTGGTGGCAGAGGGCACCCGCGGAGGCAGGCGCGCGCTAGCCCTGGGTGAGCCGGTACCGTTCGATCTGCTTGAGCCGGCGCAGGAGGCTGTCGCGCCGGGGGTGCGGGACGGCGTCGGCCGGCTCGGCGGTGAGCTCGATGTGTTCGGTGCCGTACTGCCACAGCAGCAGGTCATCGAGGAGCCGGTCCGGGCCGGGGGAGTAGCGGTGGTCCAGGGCCTTGCGGACCTCGGTGATCCGGTTGGCGCTAAGCAGCCCGGCGAGCTGCATGGTCTGGTTGAGGCCGTGGGCGGCCATGAGCTCCGCGGCCCAGCCCCAGTCGTCGTCGACCTTCCGGTCCACGTGCGGCAGCAGGGTCCGCCAGACGTCGCGGATCCGGTTGGGCGTCAGCTGCGCGGCACCCTCACCGTCCATGTCCCAGTAGCCGCGGACCTCCTCGTAGCGTTCGTGCAGGTCCGAGAACGCGCTCTCCACGGTCTCCAGCATGGCGGCCGTCGCGGTGAACTGGCGGTCGAAGTGCGGGGTCCACGCCCGCGGGTCCTCGGCCTTGAACCGGATGTCGTGCTCGATCTCGCTCCAGGCGTGGGCGAAGACGGTCCGGATTTGGCACTCGAAGAAGTAGCTGCCGTTCGGCGGGACGTCCGGGTTGAAGGCCAGCTGGTAGTCCTTGACGGCCTCGTTCTGGATGGTCCGCAGGATCAGGTGCCGGCTGGAGTAGCCGTATGTGCCGGACTCGATCGAGCCGATGTCCTTTTCCCGGTCCCCCCGGCAGTCAAAGAGCTGGCGCTGGCGCTTGATCAGATTCGCCACCACCGCGTTTTCCGCCGGCAGCTTGGTGATCACACGGATTCCCACCATGTCATTCAGGGTCCGGAACGGGTCCGGGAACTTCAGCACAGGTGGCCCGCCCGGCTCCAGCGGTTCTTCCGTGCGGGAGATCTTCTCGCGGAAGGATTCAACGGTCTTGGTGCGTCCGGTGACGAACAACGGCGTGACTTCGGTGTCCTTGAGCATGGTCCGCAGTGTGAGCAGGACCTCCCGGGTGACCAGCTTCAGGGCAGGCCGGACCCGCTCGTACAACTCCACGTTCTCCTGCACGGAATCGCGCAGGCTCACGTCCAAACGGTCCCAGTTGCTCGCCATGGATCCAGCTTACGGCGCACCACCGACACCGGCCCGCAGGCTGGCACCGCCGGGCACGCCCGCAGGCAAGCCACAGCACCGCGATCGGCCGGCGGACACCGGCCGCCGCCATAGGGCAGCGTGCAAGGGCGGCGTGCGGGGTCCGGCCTGCGCTGGGCCGCTTGGTGCCCAAGGTAGGCTCAGCACATGGCTGAAATGCGGCGGCGGACTATGATCGCGGCCGCAGCGGCGGTGACTCTGGGGGCAGTCTCCGCCGCCTGTTCACCGGGCCCCAAGGAGGACGCTGTGAAGAGGCACAAGTACCAATATGGCGAGGACCCCAGCCAGTGGGGTGAGCTCTTCCTCCCGGATGTTGCCGCGCCCAAGGGTGTGGTGGTGGTGATCCATGGCGGGTACTGGCGTTCGCAGTACGGCGCAGAACTGGGGGAGCCCCTTGCCAAGGACCTCGCCGCGCACGGCATGGCAGCCTGGAACCTGGAGTACCGGCGGGCCGGCAATGGCGGAGGCTGGCCCAACACGTTCGCCGACGTCCTGGCCGGAATCGACAAGCTCGGTGAACTGGCCGAAGAGCACGGGCTGGGACTGGACCGCGTGGTGGCCCTGGGCCACTCGGCAGGCGGCCACCTCGCCGTCTGGGCGGCGGGACGCCGCCGGCTCGCGGGGCTTGGTGCCCCGGACGCGGACCGCCAGCTGACGCGTCGGGGCGACGACGACGGCGCGGTGCAGCTCACCGGCGTCGTCAGCCAGTCGGGGGTACTCAACCTCGCGGCCGCCGAGCGGCTCAACCTCAGCAACGGCGCCGTCAGCAACTTCCTGGGCGGCTCGTCGGAGAAATATCCCAAACGGCATAAATTTGCGGACCCCATGAGTGCGGTGCCGCTCGGCGTGCCCGTATATGCCGTTCACGGCACGGAGGACGATACC
>Ga0207655_1002267_pt1 | contig 15861 bp, 9 predicted proteins | sample KBSM44metaG_FD_184398 | JGI IMG/M metagenome (GOLD analysis project Ga0207655, IMG submission 184398) | Miscanthus rhizosphere microbial communities from Kellogg Biological Station, Michigan, USA - KBS M4-4 metaG (SPAdes) (version 2) | ecosystem: Host-associated > Plants > Roots > Rhizosphere >...
TGGCGCAGGCTGTCGCCCTCGCGAAATTCACGCAGTTGATGAAATTCCAGGCCCAGACCGCGACGCTGGCGTTGGCGTACGCCGAGTTGGCTGAGCCAGTTGTCCACCGCCAATAATTGGCCGCCGTAGAGGCGGGCGAAGTCGGGGTAGACGCGGGCGTTATCGGTCACGTTGAGCAGGCGTTTGTCAGACCACAGGCCCAATGGGCTCGGCAGGTTGATTTCGCAGTGTTCGAAGGTGAAATGACCGCGTTTTAGCGGGCGTAGCCGATAGCCGATCTGGCTGTGCTGGCCGGGTTGCAGTTCGACCGACAGGGGCAGGTTTTCGAAGCTAAGGCCGTGCGGCACATGGTCGAAAATCTGTATGTTCAGTGGTTGGGCAAAATCATGCTCGACCTCCAGTCGCACTTCACCCCATCGGCCGAGTGCAAGGCTGCCGGGCATTTGTCGGTGGAGTCGGGGCGAGGGCAGTCGTTTGAGACGGACGGCGTCGAGTATCGCCAGGGCCAGCAGTGCCAGCAGCAAACCCCAGTTGATCGCATGTAGGCTTGATGGAACCTCGATGTCCAATGCCCGCAACGCGCCCAGCACGATGCCGATGGCTAGCAGGATCGCGAGCCAGATCAGTAGCAGACGTGAGGGTTTCATTGACGCACACACTTTGTGGCAAGAGAGTTTTTTGTGGCGAGGGAGCTTGCTCCCGCTCGGCTGCGAAGCAGTCGTAAACCCAGCGTGCGTGTTGTGCCTGACAAAACGTGTCGGACGATTTTGGGGCTGCTGCGCAACCCAGCGGGAGCAAGCTCCCTCGCCACAGGGTTTGTGTTCGACAAGGATATGGTCACAGGCGCGGCGCCGGCACTTGATCGAGCAGTTGCTTGAGCACTTGATCGACCTCCAGCCCTTCGATGTCCAGCTCCGGGGCAATGCGCACCCGGTGGCGCAGTACCGACAGCGCGCAGCCCTTGATGTCATCGGGAATCACAAATTCGCCGCCACGCAACAAGGCGCGGGCGCGGGCGCAACGTACCAGCGCGATGGACGCCCGAGGCCCGGCGCCGAGGGTCAAGCCCGGCCATGTGCGGGTGGTGCGGGCCAGGCGCACGGCGTAATCGAGCACCTGATCGTCCAGCGGCAGATCACTGGCAATGCGCTGCAAGGCCAGCACATCCTTGGCTTGCAGGACGGTGCGCAACGGCTGCACATCGAGCATGTCGGCACGGGTCGAGCGGCTGACCTGGCGCACCATGTTCAGCTCCTGATCGGCGTCGGGGTAGTCCATGCGTACCTTGAGCATGAAGCGATCGAGCTCGGCTTCCGGCAACGGGTAAGTGCCTTCCTGTTCGATGGGGTTTTGCGTGGCGAGCACCATGAACGGTTGCGCGATCGGCAGGGCGCGACCTTCGAGGGTGACTTGGCGTTCCTGCATGGCTTCGAGCAGTGCGGCCTGGGTTTTCGCCGGGGCGCGGTTGATCTCGTCGGCCAGCAACAGGTTGGTGAACAACGGCCCTTTGCGCAGTTTGAATTGCTCGGTTTGCAGGTCGTACACCGCATGCCCGGTGACATCGCTGGGCATCAGGTCCGGGGTGAACTGGATGCGCGCGAATTCACCGCCGAAGCAGCGGGCGAGGGCGCGTACCAACAACGTCTTGCCCAACCCCGGCACGCCTTCGAGCAGCACATGGCCGCCAGCGATCAGGGCGGTGAGCACATCGTCGATCACGCTGTTCTGGCCGATCACGGCTTTTTGCAGTTCAGTTCTTACCGCCTGGGCCAACTGGCTGGCGCGCTGGCGTTGCTGTGCAGCGTGGTTCAGTGTGCCGGGCTCGATCTCACTCACGACTTCCGGAGCCTTGCTAACTGTTATATGTGTTTTATCTTCCATAAATCAGATACTTACCTAATCTAACTATTTTTATGTTTTTTTACGCGTGGAATGAGTGACTGACAATCTGCCTCATTGCAATCCTCGCAACCCCTCATTTGAGCGTTCGTCAGAGGTGGAGGTTAGCCTATAGCTTGGACATATCCGAGGAACTGGTTTCACGTACAGTGCGGGCTTTCACATCAGTCGTCGAAGCGGACGCTTACGTAAAGCAATGGGGGAATAGTCGACAGCCATGTGATGCACGATTGTGTAGACTTGGTGCACCATTCAGTCTGCTCCTCGAAGCACGCTTGGAGTTGATACGATGGGTATCGGTGAGGCAATGGAATGACGCAGATTCGACGTTTGTTCGTGGTGTTAGTGCGGTTGCAAAAATCATCAAGTTGCCCAGAGGCACCGGTCTGATGCATCAGGGGCTGCACGTCCCTGCTGGGTACTCTCAAATAAATAATATTGTCGGCGCGTGGCCGGGTCGAACCTGTCGCGGCGAGGGATAGCATTCATGTTGATGCTGCACATATCTGATATTCACTTCAAGTCGCCGGATTGCCTCGACCCATTGATGGATCCTGAACTCCCTATTCGCACTCGTATGATGCGGGATCTCACTGAGCAAGTGCGAAAGCTGGGTAACGTTGGCGCGATTCTGATCGGAGGAGATATTGCGTTCAAGGCAGCCCCAGATGAGTATCAGACAGCCCGAGCCTGGATACAGCAGCTCTCACAAATTTCAGGTTGTCCGAAAGAGCGCATTTTTGTAGTGCCTGGCAATCACGACGTGGACCGAGGGATTATCAACGGTAGCGTCCCGATTCAGAACGTCCAGCATGCGATCGCTTCCACCCCACTGGCCAACCGCGAGTGGAAGCTCAAACAGCAGTTACGCGATGAAACAACCGGCCAACTCCTTTTCCAAGCCCATGCGGCATACAACGAATTTGCCGCGCCCTTCGCGTGTCAGATATGGCCCGAAAAGCCGTTCTGGCATCAGGACATCCCCCTGGAGAATGGCGTGGGCCTTAGGATCTACGGGCTGACTTCCACACTTCTGTCCGGTCGTGAGGGCAACGATGACAAAGAGCGGGATCTCTACCTCAGTCCGTTACAGACTGTACTCAACCCAACACCGAACACGCTCAACCTGGTGCTGTGCCACCATCCCATTGATTGGCTTGAAGACGGCGAGGCCGTAGATGATGCGTTGAACGCCCGTGCCGCTTTTCATGTGTTTGGCCACAAACACAAGCAGCGGCTGCAAATGGATCCGAGCTACGTGCGGTTCGCCGCAGCCGCGGTAAATCCGTCGCGTGCCGAGCAACCTTACAATCCGGGTTACAATCTGATTCGGCTCCAGGTCGCAGGCGCTGGAGTCGAGCGCCGCGTTAACGTTGAGGTGTACCAACGCCGGATGCAAGACAACCCCGAACGGTTCATCGCAATTCAGAACAATCAGGGTCGCGACTTCTTCACATCGTCAATCTTGGTTCCGGAGGAAGCAGGTATACCCGCACCGGCTAGTGGCCCCGTCAGGGCGGCGGTCCCTGCCGATGAATCGCATGACCATTCGATTGGCACGCTGGTTATTCAAGACGCGGAGGCGACCATGGGTGAAGAAGATACCCGGGACTTGCTGTACCGATTCTGGAACCTTTCGAGCAGCCAGCGGCGAGACATCGCAACCTCATTAGACCTGCTTAAGGAGGGCGAGATGAAGCTGCCAGAGCCGGAGCGATATGGACGAGTCCTAATCCGCGCTGCGCAGTTGAATATCATGGACAAGATCGCGGCTGAAGTCGCCAAGTTGGAGAGATAAGGATGGCGAAGACGCCCGAGATGAATTCCGATTTCGCACGTTGGTATGCGGACGCTTTTATGGACGAAGGCGTGATCAGAGCGCGCAGGTGGAAAGGTGTGGTAGACACCGCCACGGCCGCGGATTTCTGGATGGTAGAGGTCCTTGTCCGTTACGCTTTCGCCACGACGGCACCGGCGGACGGCGGGAAAAACGAAGCTTTGACCAAGAAGCATCAAGCTCTGCTCACTTCCATATCCGGCAACGGCTCGCCCTTGGATCCTGCGGAGTCTCGTCGAGAGTTGCAGATCCTGTCGGCCGCAGTGCTGACGCAATTGTTCATCAGGCTGCCGGACGCGGCGATTGCAGTTCTTAATGCTTCATTTGGAGGCATGCGTACTGCCGAGCTGCCTATGGATCTCGTCGGACTCGCGAAGAAGGCAGTAGTTGAGTTCTCAAGGAAAAAACACGAGCGTCCTGATCCCAAGGAATTCGTGATAGTACCGTCGACGGTCGACTTCGAGGTCTCGCCAGAAGCACTGGCAGAGATGTCGCCAGCCCTCTGGAAGAGTGAGCTAGATGGCCTTCGAGATTCCACCCGGGAAGCGCTGGGTGCGATCATCGACAAACAGAACCTTGTGACGAAGCGGCTCATTCGCCAGATATCTCTGGGCGAGGAGGAACTGCAGATGCTGTGGTGGTTGATCGGAGCCCATAGTTGGATCGTGGATGCACCTTTTACCGACGTTGACGCTGCATTGAAACCACTGGTGTTCAGTAAAGAGCTGGGGGGGCTCACCAATGTATCCCCTGGGCCTGCGTCGGTGACTGCGCTGCTTTCCCGAGCCGGCGTTACCGGCGGCGCGCTTAAGGTATCGGACTCTGTGAATGCCGCCGATGTTAATTGGAGCAGGGACATCACGAAGTCGACCAGAATATCCCCTGTCACGACGCCCCTGCACTTCGCACTCGAAAAAAGAGTTGAAGTCGGCTCGGACGACGCTTGGCTTCCGGTATGGGTCGCCATGACCGGCTTGCCCGCCGACGCGTCTATGGCAGCGGTTCAGCTCGCCGAACTCTTCTACCGTGAGCATCTTTTCCTGTCCGTGGGCAACTGATCAAATGGCGACCCAGCAGCTTGCATGCAACAACGCCGATTGTAATTTCGCGTCTGATGGTAAGTGCGTGGAAGGGTTCGAGATCGAAGAGTGCCCACACGCCGGCTTATCACTCGAGGACATCCCGGAAGCTGAAGAGTCAGCCACCGCAGTGGAGCCGCCAGAACCAACGATCGCCCTTGCGTCCGGTGAAGCGCTGGCTCGCGACAATGCCTCGAACTTACAGCGACGAAACGTTTCCAGGTCGATCGGTCTCATAGGGCCGAACGATTCGGGCAAGACCAGCTTGATCGCTGGGGTTTACGACCTTCTTCAAGACGGGCCTCTCTCGGGGGCGGCGTTCGCCGGGTCTTCTACGCTGATCGGGTTTGAAAAGGTATGCCATCTCGCTCGTGCGGTCTCCCGACGTGCCATCCCGCACACAGAAAGAACTAGTCGCGGTGCGGACGCAACCTTCTTTCATCTCGATATGCATCAAGAAGGTTTAGGGTTTACCTCTTTATTCATAAGCGATCGGTCGGGGGAGGACTATCTAGCCGTCACCGACCAAATTTCCCAGGCCGATCAGTTCTTCGAGATTCGACGAGCGGACTGCATAACCCTGTTGGTCAACGGCGCGCAACTGGCTAATCCGAAGCTGCGGCATGAAGTGAAGGCGGCTACGCCCCAGATCGTCGATGCGTTGGTCGAAGCACGCGCGATCCGTGGAGGATGTCGGCTAGCGGTCGTCCTGACAAAAAAGGACTCAGTCGTCATCTCTCAGCATCCGGACCGGGTCCAGAAGGATTTTGACGAGATGGTAGAGTCGATCATCAAAACTCACGCTACACACCTTGGCGAGGTGAAGTCATTTGTAGTCGCGGCATCTCCAAAGGACTGCGAACAGGTCTCCAGGGGAGAAGGCGTCGCTGACTTATTGCTGTACTGGTTACGACCGAATATACCTGTAGTCGCGGGGGGCGACGGGGCACCTGCTATTTTCGAACGTATGATCGACCTGCTGACCGACACGGGGACAGAAAAATGAGCGGGGACATTCATATTTCTATTGTAGGACTGCCCTCGTCGGGCAAGACGACATTTCTCGCAGCTCTGTGGCACATGGTCCGTGAGGTGGGGGCCGGTACGGCTCTCTCGTTCGATCGCCTCAGCCAAGGCAACTACGAACACCTTAACGCGCTAGCCAAGCGGTGGCGATCTGGAACGATTCAGCAGCGGACCCAGGTGAGCGGTGCAAAGGCTGTGACGATGCGACTTAAAGATGACGACGGACAGAAAGTTGAGGTTTCGTTTCCAGATCTGCCGGGAGAGGATTTCTCCCGAATGTGGGAGCGTCGTGAGCTCGACAAGGGAATGCTGGAAACACTGACAGCACCTTCGCTCGTTCTTATGATCAACGGCGATACGATCAAGATGCCGGCTTGGCTCGTTGACTGGACGACGTTGCAGAGGAAGTTGGGCATCGTACCTCCCGAGAAGGAGCCGATCGAGTGGAGCGCCGATCTGGCTCCTACCCAGGTCAGGATCGTGGACCTCCTACAGATGCTCATGTCGGGGGAGCTAAATATCGGCGGAAGACGTTTGGCCCTTCTCATCTCAGCATGGGACAAGGTCGAAGGGGAAGGACAAACGCCGGCAGAGATTCTTGAAAACAAATTACCTTTCTTAAGCCAGTATTTGCGCAGTGGGCGCGATCCTTGGACTTGGCAAGTGTGGGGCCTTAGTTCTCAGGGGGGGGTGTACGAGGATCCTGAGAAAGACGAGAGCTTTGCTGAAACTGATAGGCTTCGAGACCTAGAGCGACCATCCGACCGGATCAAGGTCGTGGACGGAGATACCGTCATTTCAGATATAACCAAGCCGCTGAAATGGCTGATCGACTAATGCCTTCAATCTTGGTCCATCAGGCGCTTCATGGATATAACGACGGCCATAGACTTATTTCCAGTTCACTGCCGCTGGATGCGTCGGATGCACGCGTCATGTTAGTGATGAGTGACCTATCGGGTTCTGGCATGAAGCCGTCGGCTGACGGCTATCTCACGGGATATCCGCTCGAGAAAAGCGGAAAATATGTCCTTGCGAGAACTTGGGCAGCCCCTGAAATGCCCCGGCCTGGCTGCGTTTGGACTCACTCGCTGATCATTGAAAACGCAGATCTCGCCAGGCTGATGTCTGCTCAAGCCCTGCTCGACATTTTCACACGTCCTACTGGTATAGATGTCAGGTCAGCCTATGGCGGTCCCGTTTCCATGTCGCCACAACTTAAGCCGAACGGAATCGAGCCAACAGAACGGACTGAATTTCTGCTGCAGGCGCTGTATTCGTTTCCGACGCGACAGGTGGTGGCCGAAGCCGCCGAGCCGTTCGCAGACGAGCAAGTCGCGACCGCCATCTGGATGCAGCAATGGCCAAGGCTGCGCCGTTCGTTTGGTTTTTGCACGCTTTCGGGAATGGATCGATCCGGGAAAGGGGTTGTTCTTGACCTTCAGTTCGTACCCGAGAAGGATCGTCAGCTCCGTTCGAAATTTCCGAACGCCGTGGTTGCGGATGGAGCTGCCATCTCTGAAGGGCCGCTGCGTCTGTTGGCTGATCTCATAGCCCCATCATCGTCTACGTTGCGCGAATTCCTTAAACGCACCGGCGGCGACGTCGATGGCGGTCGACGCGCTATGTTGCCGCTATGTGACCTTCATAGAAGCCTTTTAGAAAGCCATCCGCCGGACTTGGTCTCGGCCATTTCCGTCTTGGCGGCTCTCGATAGCGGCGGAAGGAAGCAGGCCAGGTCGATCCGCACGCTCGTGACGCGGCAAGCGATGAAAGCGACCGGTCGGATAGAAGATGTAGTGTTTGAGTTTCTTCTCGAAACGCTTGAACAGTTAAGCGATCCCGTAGAGCAGGCCGAGATGGGTAACAAGCTTGGCATCGAGCTGTGGCGGCGATCACCGCATCGGTTCTACTCTGCGCTCATTTCGGAAGGCGCGTCAGCCAGCGTCGCGTCCCGTGCTCTGGCGGAGATGAAACCGGAGCAGATAGTGTCGGGGCTTGAGTCCAACACTGATATCGCGATCGACATAGCCGAGCGGCGACCGGACATTATGATGCTGACAGCTTTTTGGCGTATCCCAGATGTCGACGATGGGCTGGCGGAACGTATATCGCACCAAGACGCAGGTCTTGCCGCACGAGCATTGCTAGCGGCAGGCAGGATCGGCCCAGCCATAAGTATCATCAACAAAGCAGATCCAACGGATTTAATCCGCGCATTAGAGTCAAACAAGGCCGACCCCGACGCAGTACGAGGATGGCTTGTCGCTTTATGCCGCGATAAAAATAAGCTGGCCGCAGTGCTCGCTACAGGTCAGGTGACGCGGATGGAGACAGTCGTCACCATCGCCCGGCAAACCTCTCCTGACGATGTTCCCAATACCAGTGGAGAGGACCCTTGGCTTATCGCGTTGCGAGGTGCGTCTGGCCCCCTCGACCGGTCGGACGAGGACTTTCTTGCGGCGTTTTTCCTGACTCGAGCACTGGGTTGGAAATCCAGATCGCAGGCCGAGCTGCTGCGATACTCATACACCCGAGTCTACAAGGCATTTCAGGGGCAGCACTTCTCGCGCGAGACGGAAAGGCTCGCCAGCTTGCGTTTACAGAGTTCGTGGTTCGACTGGGACAGCTGTTCGCGGCTGAGAGAGACAGTAACGAAAATGTTTATCGAACGCGACCTCGATCCGGAGAGTTTCGGACGCCTTACCGACGAGAGTCCGCTCGCGTGCTCTCTAATCGACGAAGCCGCTAACACTGGAAAGGGGCGCGCGTATCTCAAGCGAGTACGCGAAGCGCTTAAGGATGCCGAAGAAGGGGAGATCAAGGCGAGATCAGTTTATATCGCTAAAAAACTGAAGTGAGCACAGCGTTACTTAGTGTTTTGGAAGTTATCCCTACGGAGCAACTAGCCTATTCATAGGTCCGCTTCCAGTCCGGGCTGCGTGAAAACCGCCGTCTGTCGCGCCCGGCGACACCCGCCCGATCGCTGCCGGTTAGCAGCGGCAGAAATCGGCCAAGTGCTGTCATCTGGATGTGTCAACAAATTCGAGGACAATTCATATTGTTTACAAATACTGGCGTGATATTCTCGTCGGCGGCGGGCTGTGTGGACGGCGCTTTGAAGACATTGAGCCGACAGATTCTAGGTTGCTAGAACAAGGAGGTTCGACTCCTCCCTCGCCAACCCAATGAAGGTTTGAAATGTGTCATACCATGTCGAATTAGGTTGGAAAATCTTCTCCAGTCTTTCCCCACAAGGGATTGAAAAAACTAGGCTGGCTAACCCACTTTTCAATATCAAAGGGGCTAGCTCTTTTTTGCGTACGCTTGGAGGCAATCCACGCGTCCCTTACGCGCCCACAACACTTGAGCCAACAAAGAACTTTCATCACGCATTGCGGTCGTCGAAGAGCGAGCTAGGTGTTGAAGGGAAACAATTTACCTTCACAATTTTTTTTGAGCAGGTACAACAACGCCTTCAAGTAACTGTATGCTTGCGAAGATACTTATCTTGCATTTGCGCTTCAGTAAAAGTACAGGCTTTTGATGTCGATTGCCTTGCTACTATTGCCGGCCTGCAAGATATTAAATCCCATCATGGGTTGTTTAAATTCGTTTCTGAAATTCTTGCGATCACTACTACTGGCACCGCTAGTATCAAAAAACTTTCCGCGCCTCCTAAAATCTTTCCAGTCATTAAAATTATGAATTTAGGTTGCGAGGTGGAAGATACGTTACATCGCCTAGTCGAAATCCTAACGCGTCACACAATCGAAGAATTAGACATAGTTGATTCGGTTGTCCAAAAAAACAAGACCCATCGAATCGATAAAACATTGGTTCTAATAGATAGGCAAGGAGTTCTGTCCTACTTGCCGCCTCACTGTAGCGCCAATCAAATTGAAGGGGGCATTCAACGTTTTAAAAATGCGTCCTCATTAATGGAATTTGCATGCGCAATTAAACGGGATTTAAAGTCTGATTTTATCTCTGGTAAGCTCATTGAGCCAATCATTAGTGATGCAAAATATTTTTTACCTGATAGCATTTCTGCTCAGCGAATGTGGGGGCTATTGACGAGAGAATTTAGTATCCGGCATGAGCTAGAGCAGGGAAACGGATTGAACTTAACTCCAATCTCAGAAAACATCAGCGCTCATGAATCCTCGTCTCCGCAGCCTAAACAAGTTGTTTTTCAGTTCATTTCCAATGATCAATACAACGTAACAGGACACGTCGGAGCAATCGGCCCTAACGCCCAAGCTGTAAACAATACGTTCACCCAAGTCTTACAGCAAGCGGCATGCGGTCTCGACCTACCTGCGCTTGCTACCGAGCTTGCGACACTTCGCAACTCAATGCGTAATCAAGCTACCGAAATCGAACACGACCACGCAGTAGCTAGCATTGGCGCTGCGGAGAACTCGGCGAAAAAACAAGATGGCGCAGAGGCATTGGAGCATTTGAAATCTGCTGGGAAGTGGGCATTCGATGTGGCAACGAATATTGGAACTAATGTCGCGGCTAAGGCAATTCAAACAGCAATTGATCTGTAGCAAGTATCTATAGTTAGATTTTTCCAGGATATTAGCAATGCCTATCACCATCCCTGATTCTTCATGGTACAGAAGCAAAAGCTCAGAGAAAAATGCTCCTGCCTCGTGCCCCTACGCAAATGTACATAAATGCCCAAGATACTATGCGAGCATATATATGCTTGGCGAAGCAAGAATCATCACCTCTATAAACGATGATAAAAAAGCGTCTTTGGATGCTTTTTGGGCTGGCACCGAGCTGCTACCAGTTATTGCTGAAGAGGAAACTTGCATACATGGCACTCAAGGAAACTGGAGCGCCTTTTCAAATTTTTGCCCTGAAGTTACTTTTGCTTATCTTTATTACTACGCAAGCTACTTGGCGAAATATGTAGATGAAATTGATAGCGATTGCGGGCGCAGGATTGCTGAAAGGGAAAGAAAACCCAACGATTGGCGATATGAGTGGGGCTTTATATCTCCCTGCCACTTTTTAGATTGTAGTGTTTACAATCAGGTCCATGATTTCAATTCAAAAGAAATTGCTACCAATAAGCGTTTGTTTCCAAAGCATAATCAGGTTTTTGTTCAGCAGTTCATTTCTCAGGAGGTTTCTATGGGTGACCAGTACAACGTAACAGGGCAGGTTGGTGCGATCGGGCCCAACGCTAAAGCGGAAAACAATACATTTAACCAAATAATGCAACAAGCAGCATCCAATCTCGATCTACCTGCGCTTACTGCGGAGCTTGCGACACTTCGCAATTCAATGCGTAATCAAGCTACCGAAGTCGAACACGACCAGGCAGTTGCTAGCATTGGTGCAGCGGAGAACGCGGCGAAGGGACAGGATGGCGCAGGGGCATTGGCGCATTTGAAATCCGCTGGGAAGTGGGCGCTTGACGTGGCAACGAAGATTGGAACCACCGTCGCAGCTAAGGCAATTCAAACAGCAATTGGCCTTTAGTAACTGTCTAGCCAGTCAACTCAGCGAACTGCGTCGCAGCCACTGAATTTGAATGTTAGTTTCCAGCATTGATCGTTTGCTGCCCCTCCTTACAGGCAGCAAACGAACAAGAGCGGAGGTTCAGACATGCTTACTGACCGTCATAGGCACCTAGTAGAGATGCACAGATAAGCTCGAAAATTAAGTGGTATAATTCGCTGGCCATCACGCGAGCGATTACTATGAAAATGTTCGGCGTACCCAAGCCCGTATCGGCTCGGAGTTCTGATAATTTCCCAGCCTATGCAAATAATTAGTACGTTTTTAACTCTCACCGAGTATGTCATTTAAATCGATAACTACGACTGGCATTCCGGATAAATATCAAAATTTTTTGAGCTATGAAGGAAGCAAATCATGGGCGGTCGTGACAAAATCACTATTGACAAAAAAGCAGTAGCACGCGCCATCCGGAAGCCTCTTGAGGCGTATTATAAGGCGTTAGGCCAAAATGGCTATGATGGGAGTTTCGAACGCCCAGGTAACTGGGAAGAAGATGAGGGGCTGTTCAAAGCAATATTCAAATCAAGTTATGTTTCTCGCCACTTAGACTGGCTCTATGTTCTTGAAATAGTTTATGCTGTAATTGATCATCACTCTCTGCTGAGCGCCGAGCAATTCGCTGAAAAGCTTGAAGAGGCAATAGTTGGGACTACCGGACAGCGGGACTATTTGGCTATCATTCCATTGGGCTTCAGAAAACCATTTGGATTCCCTCATCTAATTAAGCCTCCTCTTTTTCGACAGTTTAAGTTGGGAGAGTTCACCTTTTCTCCGCCAGCAACCTCTGCCAAGCTCCTCAACAAAATAATCGTAAAGCACAATTTTCCCCCTGTAAGCGTGACGGACTTCATGCATGCAGCTCGGACCTCACACGAAGCACTCGCCCGCGAAATATTGGTAACTGTGGATGCTCATGGAGATGAGGATCGCCTTCGTTTTAGCGTGGAGTCAAAATTTAGAACCCTAAGTAGACTGATAGAGGTTTTCGCCAACCTATTCACAGGCACCGACGCCGGCTTCGGCCATACAGGGGCGGTTAATCATTTTTTCCTTCTTAGCAAAACAACAGGTGAATTCAGAAGATTCCCAACCACAAAGTCGCTGTCATTCAACTTTGAACTGAGTGAAGAGCTACTAAAATTTCTTAGAAAGCCCGATTTCGTTTTTTTCTTTGAGCATTTGAACTCTTCCAAGGAGAGCATGTATTCCCGCATGCGGAACGCATTTAAATTTTTCTCAATGGCGTTCAACGCTGACGACAAGGTGGCAAGCTTTCTATTTTACGTTATATCCATTGAATCTATATTTTCGCGAGACAAAAGCTCCCCAATTAAAGCAACGCTTGCTGACTTCTCATCTTTACTTTGCTTCCCTGCCGAGCAACGCCTAAACGCGCACCGTATGCTCCGTGAAGCATACGATTTGAGGTCTTCAATAGTCCACTCTGGTGTTTCCTCTGTTACTGGTAAACACGTTGAGGTCGCGAGATCACTAGCTGCTCGTGCTCTCTATTGCAGTATGTTTTTGTGTGAAAACTTGAATGAGGGGCCTGGAAAACTAGAGGACAAATTTTTCGATCACTTACGTGATCGGAAGCTGGGTGTTACCAAGGCTATTGTTCCGCGTGAGATGCATTTTTTTCTGGAGATAGATGATCACGATGAATGATCGTTCATTTCGCCTGGCGCGGTTCAGGGAGCTAGGTGCGTTGAAATTGAAGATGTAAAGGTCGATACGGGTCGATAGTTGCCGTTCACGATTACGAAATGGCTCGTCAGCCTCGATGGTGTCAGATTCTCGGAACAGCTGCACACGAAGGGTAAGCCTGCGTAGTTCCTCAGCCGTGCAGCGTAGTTGAAGAACGATAATGTCGTGTCTTCACAGCTACTAATAGCTACCCACGGCGGGTCACATCGGCGGCCCCGATCTAGCCTGCGGCGATCACTCCACCGAGGCTCGATCCACCTGCGAAGCGCGATGCCCGATCAGAACTGGCAGCGACCCAGGGAAGGTAGCGGGGTTGGGAGGGGGGACTCAAGGGGATGCAGGGCTTCAAGTACGCGCTTCCCCCTATTCGTGACCTCAGTTCACGCTCGCATGCGCCGTGCATCTACATACCGCGTTAAGATCGGCATCACAGAGCTAGATGGTTCATTTGGAAGCTCAAGATACTAAGGACATGCAGTGACCGATTCTTCAGTTGATGTATTGCGTTTTTGGCGAAATGTGGAGATTTTCAATATTCCCACCACGCCGAAACGGGAGCGTAACGAACGGCTTAGCGTTGAGCTCGTCACCTGTCATGATCCCCTGCCTTGGCAAACGCCCAGGCCTTCGGCATTCACCAAAAATGCAGAATGGAGTCATGCTGTTTTCCTTGGGGTAAGTGCCATGCGCCAATGGACGCAGGCCGTTATGGCTGTCGTGTGTCCGAATGAGGTGATGAGCGCGGAAGAGCTTCAGCGGCTTGCTGGGGATGGCTGGATCGCGGCGTTTGTTGTTGATGACGCGGGACAAATGGTCAGCGACTCGTATGTGCCTGCCAGCTTCGCCCTCGGAGCGCGCCGGCTACTGGCAAAGCGTTCTCTTGACGGTCTGAACGAAGACATAAAAGAGCAGGTGCAAGCGTTTAAAGAACGATGCCCAGCCTCTACGGCGCAACCCATTGGTTGGCCAGAACTGCAACGAGAACAGCAGCATTTGGCGGCCACATTTGGTGCTGTTTTCGCAGGTCTGCCTCTAGATATCATCGTTAAGTCCACGTTAAGGCCACGACAGCGCGGCGACGAGGGCAAGGCGCAAAGCGATGTCGATTTCCTCAACTCATTCTATTTAAACGACCTGGATCACCTGATCAGCGTATCCAGCCAAGGCAAAAGGCTAGGAAGCGTGCTTGCCCAATACCTTGGTACACCCTCTGCAGCAAGGGATCGTCAGGATATCTTGACTCAGCCGCGTGCCATGGTGCGCTGTCTGGCGCCGCATACACTCAGCATGGGACGTTGGCCTGCGTCTAGCAGCCATCACTTGATGCTGGCGCAACAGGCCTCTGTAGGGCAGATCATCACGCAGCTTCAACACGGCAATGGGTTGGTCGCCGTCAATGGGCCTCCGGGTACCGGTAAGACCACGCTCCTTTGCGATGTGGTTGCCGATATAGTGGTCCAGCGAGCTCATGGTTTGTCTAGGCTCAATGGGCCAGGCGAGTTGTTCGGCAACAAAACGATCATCGGCGGGATGGCAGTGTTCCCTTTGCGGGCCGATATTGTCGATGGCACGGGCATTGTCGTGACCAGCAATAACAACACGGCAGTTGAGAACATTACGCGCGAACTGCCCTCGATGAAGAAAATCGCCACCCAGGAGTACTCGACTGCCGGCTACTTCAACGAGGTAGCTACGCAAGTATTTGCTGCCGCCGAGATCAAAGATCCCGCCTGGGGTTTGGTGGCAGCAGCGCTGGGCAATAGCGACAACCGCAGCAAGTTTGCCAAGGCCTTTTTCCAAGACGGTAAAAGTCCACCCTATCAACCTGGGCAGCCCTGCGATCTGAAAACCCTGTTAGAGAAGCCCCCCGTTGATGCAGCTCAACAATGGAAGAACGCCAGGCAAGCGTTTATTGAGCTTCACGATAAGGTCAACGCCACCAAACAGCGCTATAAAGGGGTTGCTGATGCGGTGGCGGAATGCGAGGTGTTGCGTACTCAGGCGTTTGAGCTGAGTAGAGCGATCGAAGACCAGCAAAAATTGAGCAAGGCCTTGCCCGGCCGCTGGACAAACCGACTGCTTCCCCTGGAGGCTGAAGAAAAAGCCTGCACCACTCGCCTGAAGCAGGCCGTGGAGAGCGAGCAACGGGCCAGACTGGCTGAGCGCATAGCCAGTGATCGCTTGGAAAGTGCACTCAGTGACATCCAGTTGTCGCTGTGGGACCGCATTCTGAACAAGCTTGGTCATGAGACTAAACGCTATCGCACCTGGATGCGTTCACTCGCGCTGCTTCACTCGCACCGGGCTGATACTACAGAGGCATACATTGCGGCCTCCCAGTTGGTCGAGCGTAGCAAGAATGCCTATGAGCTGGCACAACGGCGCTTTCAGCAATGCATCCTCGATTACCAGCAAGAGAAAGCTGCTGTTGAAGCCAAGCTCCAGCAACAACAACTCCAGCTCAAACAAACGCAGTCCCGTAATCAGCAATTGCTTGGACAGATTCAGGCTTTTAAAGTAACAGGCGCCAAGGTACCGGACGCGCACTTCTTTAGCTTGGATAGCGACAAACAACATCTTGCCAGCGCATGGATCGACCCAACGTTTGACGCGCTACGTGCTCGCCTGTTTCTGGCGGCATTACGCCTGCACGAAGCCACGCTACTGGCGATCAATGGCAAGGCCATTGCCAACTTGCGAGCCTTTACCAAAATGCTGTTGCGCAACACGCCAGAACCTGTGGCCGCAGCTGACCTTGGCGTTTTATGG